>ERZ842401.2539-NODE-2539-length-24324-cov-7.007211_pt1 | contig 24324 bp, 23 predicted proteins | sample MGYA00521270_ERZ842401 | MGnify/ENA primary metagenome ERZ842401 (study PRJEB31892, sample SAMEA3878208) | bioreactor metagenome | biome: Moose rumen | place: Sweden | collected 2011-10 | study: EMG produced TPA metagenomics assembly of the PRJEB12797 data set... | reverse complement strand
AAATTGAAATCGTAAGCAAAGCTGCACAGGAGCTTCCTGTTCCTCCGCACAAATCATACCTGCTTTGCGACTGCTGGTATGTCAGCCAGACTGTGCTGGATGCTTTTGTGGCAGCAGGCTTTTACACAATTGGTGCATTAAAAACGAACCGCTGCATTTATCCTCATGGAATAAAAATGAACGTCCATGATTTTGCTGAAAAACTAAAAGAACACAGGGAGCTTTTTCACTCTGTTACCGTGAAAGGCAGAACATACCTGGTTCGCCGTTATGAAGGCAGCCTCAATGGCATTGAAAATGCAGCAGTTCTTCTGACCTATCCTGCTGATGCATTTGGAAAAGAAAAAGCACTCAGAGCATTTATCAGTACAGATGTTTCTCTGTCTGATGAAGAAATTTTTGATTTTTATGCACAGCGATGGGAAATTGAAGTCTTTTTCCGAACTGTAAAGAATACCTTTGCTTTTGCAAAATGTCAGATTCGCTCTGCGAAAGCAATTCAAAGAGTATGGATTCTGATGGAACTTGCTTATCTGCTCGCATGTATGAAAGATAACAATTTCTGTTTTTTATCAGGATTCAAAAGTATGGCACTTCAAATCAAGAAAGAACAGTATTCTCATTTTTATGATATTGCTGTTTCCTCAAAGGATAAGTCTGCTTTTCTTGCTTTAGTCTGCTGAATTGCTTTTTGTGCATTTTGTCAAATCCATTGTTGAAATGCTCATTTATAGTTGGGAATAAAAGTAAATATCCCAAAAGAGCAATGGTAGAAGCCGTACTGTATGTGGTACACACAGGCTGTCAATGGAGGATGCTTCCACACGATTATTCACCCTATACAGCAGTCTGGAGTTTTTACAGAAGAGCTAGGCTCAATGAAACATGGGATCAAATGCTCAGACACCTCGTAAAAATCACCCGAAAAAATGCAGAAAGGAATGAGAATCCAAGTTACACTTTGATTGACTCACAAAGCGTGAAATCGGTGGGGAGAGGTGAAAAACGTGGCTATGATGGGGAAAAAAACGAAAGGCATCAAAAGACACATTGTAACGGATACAATGGGAAATCTTCTTTGCATTCATGTCCATGCAGCCAACATTCATGATACCAAGGGAAGTCTACACATTTGAGAAAGCACTTTTTAATGATCCCTCCATTGTAGGGGTAAGTGCGGATGGTGCTTACAAAAAACATTTCAAAAGAATATTCACTGAATTTCATAATAAAAAAGTGGATATTGCCCGGAAACTGACATCAGGCTTTCAAGTGATTCCGAATCGTTGGAAAGTCGAACGTACTTTTGGCTGGGCAAATTTTTCTCGCAGACTTTCTAAAGATTAGGAAAGAACTGTTTCTTCTGCTGAAACGATGTTTATCATTTCTCATGCTCACACTCTCTTAAAACGGCTATGAATACAAGCTCTTAATTTGATAGAAAGGCTCTGGAAATTCCTTCGACAAACGATTTTATCCAACAAATATTATGAAACCTTTGCAGATTTTTTCTCCGCTGTTAAAAACTTTATTGATGCTCTTCCTGTTCGCTACAAGGAACAACTACAGTCTCTTTTATCTTTTCACTTTGAAGTGTTTGATTCACCTATTTCTAAGGGAAGTTAGAATAGTCTATAGTATAAATTTTTCTACCTTTCAAGTAGGATAACTATAAATCTCAAAATTATGACTTTTTACCATAAACTTCCTCTTTTTATTACAATATTTTTCTTCCTGAAAAAATTTTTTTCGGAAATTTGAAAAAACATCTTGACAAATCTTTCAAAGTGTGATATAATATAAAAGTCGTCAGGTGATAAACAGTGTTTTCGATTCGTTGTCGCCCGTTCGTCCAAGAACGCGGGATGGAGCAGATGGTAGCTCGTCGGGCTCATAACCCGAAGGTCGTAGGTTCAAGTCCTGCTCCCGCAACCACACTGAAAAGCACCATACCAAACATAATGAGTGGAGGAAAGAGGCTCATGTTGTTTGGTAGGTGCTTTTCTTTTTGCCTATTTATAGCTGAAATTTGAAATACCCAAAATGAAATAAGTGTAAAGCAATATTTAAAAATATGATGATAAGAATTGAAATTTACTATGATATTTTTTCTCGTGCAAAAGTTCGTGTGACGGAAATACAGCTACCGTACAGCTACGCTGAAAAATTTATCCTGTGTTATTTAGTGCTATCAAGTATCAGAAGACACGGAGTATAGGGAAAATATCCACTACAAAGTTTGCACACTTTTTTGAAAAATGGACTTGCAAAAGATTGAAACTGTCCGTTGGCAAAAGTAATGATGAATATGTTTAACGCACATCATAATAGTATGAGTCAGCAGCAGTTCTGTCTTTACCTGTGAAGATTGTCTTTGTCAGCTTTCGATTTTTGAGGAGATACCAATCTCCAAACAAAAAATTACTCCCGACGTTTGTCGGGAGCTGAGTGAGAACATTGTAATTTTACAGTGGACTTTCATTTTTTCCAAGCATCACATCAATCATGATACCAGCACCATCACGGAATCCCTGAATATAATTTTCAGTGACAGTGATTGCGGAAAGCCGTGTCTGCATCTCTGAAAGCTGTTGATATAATTTTAAATCATCATCTGATAATCTGGATTCAAACTCCTGTGAAAGATTTACACATTCTTCCATAAGCTTATGATATGCTGATTCAGAATAGGTGGAATTTTCTGATGCAGGTTTACCGTAGTAAAAATCGCTAATTTTCTTCATATATGTGTCCTTTCGAGATGCCCTGCCAGCTTTGAAACTGACAGGGCTGTTAAATCAAATTTCACCATAAAAGTCATAGAAAGCATCGTCATCGTCGCCATCAACTGTACGAAAATCCAATACATACTCTTCAATTTCGTCATAGGAATAGCCCATATTGCGGAGATAGATGACTTCCTCTTCTGTCACACCGAAATAGCTACACATATCGACCAAATTCGCATAGGCTTCATCTTCTTCATCAAAATAGTCATAATCATGGTCGTAGCCATATGTTGACCATCTAAGAGGGGAGCTGTTGAATCTGGGGCTAAAGAACGATGCAACATTGAACTTGTCACGAGTGATTTTTCCATCAGGGGAGATTCTCAGAATATCGCCTTCATCAGTTTCAATGACTTCATAGTGCATCAAACGGAGCAGAGAATGTTTCAAAGCAGTCTTCATGATGCTACCAGTTGAAGAATATACGTAGAGTTTCAGCTCAGGGAAATAGATGAGATACAGCGGAGAACTGCCTTTCACAAACCAAAGGGCATTTGTTTCGTCCAAAATTGTGAAGGTAAAACTTCCACGAACATCCTCAGCCATATTGCGGAGAGTATCGAAATTCAGGGCTTTCTGTGCTTCAATCAGCTGAACAGCTACATAGGAATCCGTCTCAATATTGGTGATGGGGAGCTGTTTGTTTTTGCGAAGTTCTCTGTCGTTGTGCAATACTCCGTTATGCGCAAACGCAAAATCTACATCGGCATGACCTTTGAACGGATGGTTATTCTGGTTGAATTCTTGGCTTCCCTGCGTGGTATAACGCACGTGACCCATCACAGCTTTGGTATGGTTCGGAAGCTTGAACTTCATTTTGTGGGCAGGTTTCGGACGTTTGTAAATCGTCAGATTTCCGCCCTTCATGTAGGAGATACCGCTAGCGTGTTCGCCTCTAACTTCTGATGCGTTGGCAAGAACCTGAATGAGTTTCTGCAAAGCTTTGAGCGAAATCTTTCTGCCACAGTCCAAAAATCCAAATAATGCACACATATTAATAATCCTCCTCGTCATTTGTTTCTTCATTCACATACAGTCTTCTTTCTTTCAGGTACTGAATCAACTCTGGTGCTCCAATATGACTCACGAATTCAGACCACGAAAGTGCCTGCAAATCGTCATCTTCCCAATTAGTAGCAATACTGCAAATTCTGTCAACCAGTTGCAGGGTCGCAAGCAGAGTATTCAATTTCAGCGTACCACGGAACAGACGGAATTCAATCGTCTTAGCATTGCAAAGATTTACCGCATAATATCGCCCATAACTGCTTTTTGCCTTTGCCATCACCTGAAATGGTGTAGGCTCATAACCGAAGCGAGCAGCCCAACGATTCAAATTGGTTTCTGTTCTTCTGGAAAACTTTACCATCTCATTCCAATGCTGTTCGACGAAATATAAAATTCTGGAAATGACATCTTCTTGCTCCTCTTCAGTTTCGCCGAAAGCATCACGATTGACATGAACGTGAAGCCCACAAGTATTTGTCTGGTGGGAGCGATAACCTTGATGAATAGCCGTTTTCAGGATGTCAGCCCAGTTAAATTCATGCAGATGATAGTCGAGGCTCATTGGATGTGTTACTAATTCCATACCATCATCAAGGCTACTGTCTGACTTGATATAGAGGCGAGTTTCAGCATCATTTGCAATGCAGGAATTGCTTGGCTACACTGTCATGCCTGAATATCGCCAAAAATATGAAAGAAGTCCTCCAAAATATTTTGAACCAAAAAAAGAATTTCAATTGCCTGAACGAAATCAAAATATGCACAGAGTTTATGCTTATCTGATGAAAAGTCGCTTTATTTCGCAGGAAATCATCAGTCATTTCGCACACCAGCACACGCTCTATGAAGATGCCCAGTACCACAACGCTGTGTTCGTCGGGCTGGACGAAAACGGCATTCCCCGTCAGGCACACAAGCGGTCAACAACTACTTTTGGAAAATCGTTTCGGATGACCTGTACAGGTTCGGACACTCGATACAGCTTCGCACATTTCGGAACTTCTGACAAGTTGTTTGTATTTGAAGCCCCGATTGATATGCTCAGTTTCCTGACACTTTATCCGCAAAATTGGCAGGAACATAGCTATATTGCGACAAATGGTGTGTACGAAAAAGCCTTGCTCCACTCCCTGAAAATCCACCCAAATTTGCAGGAAATTGTGCTTTGTACCGACAATGACGAGGGCGGTATTGACGGAGCGTATCGGTTCAGAGACATTCTAAATCAGCACGGATACCAGAAAATCAAACGATTTGCACCGCCAATGAAAGATTTCAATGAGGTTCTGAAAGCCCTGAATGGGGCGAATGCTCTGCCAGCAGTTCCGCACAGACGGCTTGAAATTTATCAAGTTTCTGTGGATTCTATGACGAAATATCCCATCAATCTGGAACAACTTCCCAAAATTTTGTCGCAGTCAATGCAGAAAAAAGAAGATCACATTTTAGCTGAGTTTGCGCTTGCAGGCTCGGCATTTTTTCTGCAAAAATCAGGCTATTCCGCAGGGTTTGAGCGACTTCAGGAGAAGTTGAAACAAGAATACCGCCCCTACTCCGGCAAGGGCAGACGGCTCGCAAAATGGCACGATTTGAATAGTGCTCTTCGAAAATCTTTGCAGAATATCCGAAATCGGGCTGACCCAGTTCAAACGGCGAAAGCTCTGTTTGAACTGGCAGATTGTGCGGTGAAATTATCTGTGGAAGATACGATTTCATCAGAACAAAGTCAAGAATCGGAAGAAACCTATTCCCAAGCCTATGGGTAGAAAGGAGCATCATTTGGACGAAAAACAAATATTGACAATCGGGGTTATATCAATTATTTTTATCGCTTTCATGATAATTATTCATACACTGGATGACCACAGTCTAAGCAGTATCAAGGCACGAAAAGTCGGGGATGGTCAGCACGGAACAGCACGTTGGGCAACTAAAAAGGAAATCAACCACACATTTGTTTCTCTGCCATACGAGCCTGAAAAATGGCGAAAAGGCGAGAATCTGCCACAAATTCAAGGCACAATTATTGGCTGTCGTGGGAAAAAACACACAGTTGCTTTGGTAGATGAAGGCGATGTTCACACTTTGATGATTGGGGCGGCTGGTGTGGGTAAAACTGCCTATTTTCTGTACCCAAACATTGAGTTTGCCTGTGCATCGGGAATGTCGTTTCTGTCAACCGACACAAAGGGCGATGTTGCCCGAAATTATGGCGAAATTGCTCAAAAATACTACGGTTATAATGTGTCGATTATCGACTTGAGAAATCCAACTCGTTCAGACGAAAATAACATTCTTCACCTCGTCAACAAGTATATGGATATTTACTTGAACGATAAAAATAATTTAAGTGCAAAGGCGAAAGCCGAAAAATATGCGAAAATCACAGCGAAAACTATTATCAATATAGGGGGCGGAGATTCCTCGAATTATGGACAAAATGCGTTTTTCTATGATTCCGCAGAGGGATTGCTAGCAAGCGTGATTTTGTTATTGGCTGAATTTGGTGAAAAAAATGAACGGCATATTGTCAGCGTGTTCAAGCTGATTCAGGACTTGACAGCCAAGCCACAGCCAAAATCTCCGAAAGACAAACCGCCCATGTATTTCACGACTTTGATGGAAAAATTGCCGAGCGACCACAAGGCAAAATGGCTTGCAGGTGCGGCTTTGAACACCTCCGACCAAGCCATGATGTCGGTTTTGAGTACGGCACTTTCGAGGTTGAACAGTTTCCTTGACAGCGAACTCGAACAGATTCTGTGTTTTGGTACGACGATTGATGCCGAAAAATTCTGTCATGAAAAATCTGCTGTTTTTCTGGTTTTGCCGGAAGAAGACCAATCTAAATATTTTATGGTATCATTATTGATTCAGCAGTTATACAGAGAAATTCTTGTGATTGCTGATGAACACGGCGGTTCACTCCCCAATCGTGTCATGTTCTACACAGATGAGCTGGGAACGTTTCCGAAAATCGAAGGACTGGAATCCATGTTTTCGGCTGGACGTTCCCGAAAAATCAGCATTGTAGCGATTATTCAGTCATTCGCTCAATTAGAGCAGACCTACGGAAAAGAAGGTCAGGAAATCATCACTGACAACACACAATTGACTGTTTTTGGCGGATTTGCGCCAAATTCTCAATCAGCGGAAGTCTTATCAAAAGCACTCGGAGAACAGACAGTGCAATCTGGTTCTGTGTCTCACGGGAAAGATTCTTCCTCATCACTCCAGATGATTGGCAGACCTTTAATGACGGTTGATGAATTAAAATCCATGCCGAAAGGTCAGTTTATCGTCATGAAAACTGGAACGCATCCGATGATTTCGCCATTGAAATTATATTTCAAGTGGGGAATCAGTTTTGAAAAGCCGTTCATTCTTCCCGACAGAGGAGCGAGAAAAGTCTCTTATATGGAGCGTGATGCACTTTTTCAGGCGGTGAATGAAAAATATCCGCAGAAAAAACAGACTGAATTTCACTCAGAATTGCCCGAATTTTTCCCTGATTTCGATGAACCGCCCAACTTCGGTAACAAGATTTTGCTCAAAACTGCACATGAAAACAGTCAGGAGGATGACACAGAATGACGAAACTTTCAAGAAATGCGACTGCCGTCTATTATTATTTACAAGGCAGACGGACTCCGAAAATTCAGCAAATCGCAAAAGCCTTGAACCTCAGCAAAAGCACCGTATTCAGGGCAATCAAGGAATTGGAAACGGCTGGATTACTAACCAGAGAAAACCGCTGTCAAGGCGGTCAAAAGTCAAATTTGTATAGGATTGGAGATGATAAAAATGTTTGATTGGGTGGGCGATACGCTCGGATGGATTGGAAATGCTGTGTCATCGGCGTGGGAAAAGTCGTTTACAACGACCGTGAACGACATCACAGAAACTGTGTTCAAATCATTTTTTGAATGGACTTATGGGTTAATTTATGGCGGTATTTCTGACATTTTTGAATATATCAACGGCACAACCGCTGATATTTTTGACCTCGCATGGGTGCAAGCGTTTATTGTGCTGTTCCATCATTTAGGCTGGATGCTGTTTGCTTGTGGCTTTGTGGTGGCTGTTTTTGATGCGGCGATTGCCTCAGAATCTGGACGAAATGCCGTCAAAGACACCTGTCTGAACACGCTGAAAGGCTTTTTTGCGGCAAGTCTTGTGACAGTCGCACCGCAGGAATTGTATTCTTTCTGCACGGACTTGCAGGGCAGTTTCACGCAGGATTTGCTGGCAAGTTTCATTGGAACTGCGCCGACTAATATTATTGGAGCAGCGATTTTTGTGATAGAGCAATTAAGTCCAGAAAAAACGCTTGCAAGTCTGCTGTTTATTATTATGTTTGGTTATTGCACGATAAAAGTTATCCTTGCGAATATCAAGAGAGGCGGAATCCTGCTGTGTCAGATAGCGGTGGGAAGCCTGTATATGTTTTCTGTTCCAAGAGGGTTCACAGATGGATTTTACGGCTGGGTCAAGCAAGTGATTGCGACTTGTCTCACGGCATTTCTGCAAACAACCATTCTCTATTTGGGCTTGCTGACTTTTCAAACACACGCATTTCTGGCATTGGGAATCTGCCTTTCTGCGAATGAAGTTCCGAGAGTGGCACAGATGTTCGGCATGGAGACTTCCACACACGTCAATATGACGAGCGTAAGCAGTGCGGTCAGCATGGGTTCGAGAATCGCACGATTTGTGGCAACAAGACATTGAGGTGGAGCATGAGAACTTATATTTATCCCGAAAATTTGCGTTCCAAAACAAAATTGTGGTTCTGGAACGTGAAAGATTTTTGTATTCTGTGTGCTGGTATCATTATATCGGCGATATTCCTTGCAAAACTGTGGACATTCATTCCAGCAGCAATGGTGATTTGCTATGCATTTCTGACATTTCGTGCAGATGACAATGCTGTGATTGACTATATGACAAATGCCGTGAAATATTTTTGTTGTTCGCAACAAGAATTTTATTGGGGAGATGATGAATTTTGAAAAGAAAAAGTGTGCAGAAACTCATCGGATTTGAGACTTTCACCAAGTACGGAGTGAGGGCGAACAAAGAGGATTTTATCTTTTTTTCGGTTGAACCTGTGAATATTTCGGTACTGTCGGCGGCGAATATCGAGGCGAAAATTTATCACTTGATGATGATTTTGAGCGTGATTCCTGAATTGGAATTGCTTGCTCTTGATAGTTGTGAATCGTTCGAACCGAACAAGGCATATCTCCAAAAACGGCTGAAAGAGGAGAAAAATCCAGCAGTCAGAAAGTTGCTCCAAGCTGATTATAATTTTCTGGATGAGATTCAATTGGAAATGTCGTCAGCAAGACAATTCCTGTTTGCCGTGCGATTTCACAGAGAAAATGATGAACAAATTTTCAGGCTGATAAACCGTGTGGACAAGGCAATCGCCGAACATGGATTCACGATTAAGCGCATGGGCAAGCCAGAAATTAAACGAATGTTGGCATTATATTTTGGTGCAAGTATCACGGGTGAAGAAATTGAGGACATTGAGGGAGAACGTTATTTCGAGGAGGATTTGAATGTCATTTTTGAAAAAGAAAACGAAGGCTGAAAAGCAAAAAATCATCAGCGTAAAAAAATATTTCGACAGAATCTCTCCAGATGTGTTGAGATTCTGGACTGACCACTATATTTGTGGAAATTTTTACAAGAGCGTGTGGGTAATTTCTGAGTATCCGCCCACCACGGAAGAAACAGCGATTTTAGCGCATCTTGCTGACAAAAATGGGGTGACTTTGCGAATTTATAACCGCCTTGTCGACACTATGGAGCAAAGAAAAATCGTTCAGCAAGCCATGCGGAAAAATCACATGATGACCACTGTCACAGACGTGAACGAGAATATCAAGGCTCAGGACAACATCAATGACGTGCTGGAATTGCTGTCGGAACTGCGGAGAAACAAAGAGCCTTTGCTCCATACTGCGGTATTTATCGAACTCAAAGCCAGCACAGAAGAAAAATTGAGGGAGTTGCAATCAGATGTGCAGATGGAATTGACACGTTCCAGAATCACGGTTGGCAAGCTCCTGATGCGCCAAAAAGAGGGCTTTCTTTCCATTCTGCCGTGTGGACGAAATTGGTTCGGCACGGAGTTTGAACGGATTCTTCCGGCATCATCCACCGCAAATTTGTTGCCACTGAATTATTCAGGCAAGACGGACGAAAAAGGTTTTGTGATTGGTCGTGACAAATATGGTTCAAATGTTCTTGTCGATTTCGATAAGCGAACGGACGATAAAACCAACAGCAATGCGCTGATTCTTGGCAACTCAGGACAAGGAAAATCCTACTTGATGAAACTGCTCTTGTGTAATCAGAGAGAGGCTGGAAAGTCGGTGATTTGCCTTGATGTAGAGTCGGAATATCGTGATTTGTGTGAGAATTTGGGCGGAACTTATATCGACATGATGTCGGGCGAATATATGATAAATCCACTCGAACCGAAGTCATGGGGCGATGCTGATAAGTCCGAAGATGCGCCTGAAACCTTCCGCAGGGTGACCAGATTATCACAGCATATCAGTTATTTGAAGGACTTTTTCAGGGCATACAAGGACTTCACGGATTCCGAAATTGATTGTCTGGAAATCATGCTCATGAAATTGTATGCCCGATTCGGAATTGATGACAACACCGATTTCAGCCGTTTGTCTGCCGAAGATTACCCGACTGTCGCCGATTTGTACGACCTTACAGAGAAAGAATATCAGGCATATGACAGAGAAAAAAAGAACCTCTACACGGAAGATATGCTCCAGAATTTGTGCCTTGGGTTGCATTCCATGTGCAGGGGTGCGGAGTCGAAATATTTCAACGGACACACCAATATTAAGGATGCACAATTTATTTGTTTTGGCGTGAAAGGCTTGATGGATACCAACAAAAAGCTCAAAGATACGGTACTTTTCAATATTTTGTCTTTCATGAGTAATCAATTGCTCGGCAAAGGAAACACGGTCGCAGCCATTGACGAACTGCATATGTATCTCACGAATATGACCGCAATTGAATATATTCGCAATGGCATGAAGCGTGTTCGAAAAAAGGAATCCTCATTTATTTTGGCAAGTCAAAATATTGAAGATTTTTTGTTGCCCGAAGTGAAAGAATTTACCAAACCGCTGTTTAGCATTCCGTGTCACATTTTCCTGTTTTATCCGGGGAATATCTCGCCTGTGGAATTTATGGATATGCTCCGATTGGAGCAGTCGGAGTATGAATTGATTCAATATTCTGAACGTGGAACGTGCTTTTATAGGTGCGGAAATGAACGCTATCTCTTGCAAGTTATTGTTCCAGCATACAAGGCGGCATTGTTCGGAAAGGCTGGCGGACGATGATAAAAAAATTGCTTTTGAGCCTGTTCACGGACGAAAAGACCAGAAAAAGAATACTGCTGATGATCGGCAGTATTCTTGTTGTGCTGGGGTGCATGATGATGTTTCCATTCGTGATTTTGGCGCAACTGAATCAAACCGAACCGCCCGAAATTCAGTTTGATGAATCAGAATTTTTGTTGTCAATTGATACCGAAAAACTCACGGAAATGGAATCTGAATGTGAGACAATCGCCGATATTCTGATTGATAAAGGATTGCAGAATCAGATTTTGAAAGCACAGTTGATTTATATTTCTTGTTCTGATGGAAATATTAAAAATATCAATGAGTATGCGGACATTTTTCACATCTCTGATGATGAATTTTTGATAGATACTATCAATTCTTGTTATGGATTTGAAATCAGTCAGGAGGAATTTCAGAGGACGTATTTGTTCGTGAAAAATGCTACAATTGACCCATATTTATTCGAAAATTCGGAAACCAAAAACAGCACAGACCTCACAGCATGGTGTCGCAATGCCTATGAATCAGGATGGCTTTCAGAGTCTGGATGTGGCGAAATCAATCCAGAAAAACAATGGCGAACCGCTGACAATATCGGGCTGATACTTGGCTATTTTAACTATCTTCCGACAGAAAGGATGTTCGGAGAAAGCATTGATACGCTGGTTTATACCGAACAAGGCACACCTGATACCATGCCCCAAATCGCTGGAATTGGGCTGTATACTGGAACGGAGTTCGGAGTTTATGACGGCAATGGTGAGGTGTTTTTCTCTTCTGCGGATGGGCAAACGGTGCAGAAAATCTCTGTTTTTGACGAAAGATGGGTCAGTTGGGTGACTTATGACGGCATCGAATATCCGCAGGAATTGTGGGATTGGATTGACGAATTGAACGCTCCCGAAGAAGAAACGGAGCAGAACGAGGAAGGAGAGTGAATGCCATGAAAGAAAAAATCAGAACAATCATTCCGAACGAAAGCGATAGAAATTTATTTTATTCCGACAGCGAATCTGATTTCGCACAGGCACTTGTCGGCTATCTGCGAATGGATTTCGGCAAATCAGGAACAGAATTTTTTAACAAATGGTTCGGCAAAAATTGTGATTTGGCAGACAATAATTTTATCAATGAATTAAATTCTTTAGTTGCAGAATTGAAGAAAAGCCTCCTGAAAAGTCGGACGGATATGTCAAAATATATTCGTGAGCATGGCGGAATTGATATGCAGGATTTGGAATCCTACAAGGGAAAAGGCTTTCAATTTGCAATGAAATATAATGTGTATTTTTTGAGATGCATTCCGAAACAAGGCGATTATGATTGTTATTGTTACGTCTACAACAAAGCCATGCTGGAACAGATATTTGCAGAATCAGAACAGAACGAAACGCAAACGATGGGGGAATCAGTCAATGAAAATCACTTTGACGAATGGAAATTGTAGCTTGACAGAAGATTTTCCGAAGAAACCGCTGGAACTTCTGGACATCCTCGACCGCTTGCATCAGACAGGAAATAGAACAGTCGATTTTGAATTTGATTGTTATTATGAGGAAGTCACACCTCCCTCCGAACTGACAGAAAAAACGTTCACGGCAGATATTTTTGCATTGAATGTATTCGCTGAACGGCTCGTGAACATGACTCCGCCTGAAAGAGCAGTCTATCAGGTGGTTATGCAGAAAAAACCTGTTTTTCGTTTTGAGGATGTCGTGCAGATGACATTCGGGCTGGAAAGTGTGCCTGTGATAAAGGCTTCCAATTTTTCCGAACTTGGCGAATTTGTGATTGAAAATGATATGATTCCAGAGGTTCAGGAGTGTCCAAATGAACTTGTGCAGTTTCTGGATAGAGCAAAAATCGGCAGATTGATGGCTGAACAATACAATGGTGTCTTTGTTGGGGACTATTATTGTGAGCCTGAAAATTATGAAAAGCCTGATATTTTGATTGAATTTGGTGAACCAAAACCGCACATTTTCCGCTTTCTCCTGACACCAGATGCCAACCATCCGGAGCTTGCGGAATGGGTTTCACTCCCCTGTGATGATTCGCTTTTGGAGAACAAAACCTGTTTGGATTGCCAGTCAGCCTTGCCGAGACTGCGGATTTCACAGCGACCAACACAGGAAGAACTCCTCGCTTTGAATCGCACATCAAATTTTCTGATTGGATTGAATCCGCAGGAGTTTGTGAAATTGAAAGCCGTCATGGAGTATACTGGAGTCCGCAATATCGCTGGAGTGCTTGAATGTTGCAGGTATCTGTCGGAGTATGATTTCGATTCCGCACCACAAAACAAGAGCGAATATGGACTGAAATTTCTGAAAAAATTCCTGTCCGCAGATGTCTGTGAATTGTTCAAAGATAGTGACTTAACGGATTTGGGAAGTGAAATTCTCCATCACAAGCACGGCAGAATGACAAGCTATGGTGTGCTTTCTGGTAAAGGTCAAATGCTCTATTCGCAGATTACAACTGAACAGGAGCAAACGGAATCCGAAGATGAAACAGAAGATTGTGAAATGAAAATAGGGGGAATGTGATTTGAAAAAAAACATTGATGTTGCTGAAGAAAAGCTGTCCGCATTGGAAATGTATCTTGCTCAGAAGAACACCACGCTTGATGACGAACTGACCAAGTACACCGAACAGCTTTATTCCAAAATCGTTCCGCAGAATGTCCGTGACTATATCGAAATGACTACGACAAAGCGGACTGTGAAGAAACCGAAAGAGTCCAAAGAACCGCAGAAAACTGTGTCAGATAAGGCGAACAATGCGGATGGTTCAGGGCAGTTTTGACACGGCGGTTAGGTTGTTGCGAGTTAAAGTGGCGGTGCGCCACAATCACAGCGGACGGCAAAGCCGACCGCTTTCGGGCATTATGCAGGGGTTTGATTCAGGTGCTGTAAATCGGGAATTTTTATTTTTCGGTGCTTTGCAGTAAAATAAGCCGAATTTTCAAGAAATAATTAGGTGCTGGAGGTCATTTTATGGGTTTTGAGAAAAAAGTCAGGTTTCAGTTCTGGGTGTATCCAGAAACGATGAAAGATGTGGAGCAACATTTCAAAAGTGACAATTGCAAATCACAAAGTGAATTTATTGAAAAGGCGATTAAATTTTATATTGGCTATCTGGATGCGGAACGTCACGTGAATTATTTGTCTCCTATGATTACGGAAACTGTTTCCGCTGCCATCAAAGGAACGGAACAGCACATTACCAGAATTTTATTCAAGGTCGCTGTCGAACTCGGAAAGCTGTCGCATATGCTTGCGGCAGCTCATGATGTTGATGAAGAAACTCTTCGTCAACTGCATTCCATGTGCGTGAGTGAAGTTAGAAAAATTAATGGTATTATTAACTACGAAGATGCCGTGAAATTCCAGAAAGAATAATTTTGAATTTTTCAGATTTTTCTGTTGCAATTTTCTTGAAAATGTGTTATAATGATAAAAAAAGAGGTGTTCCCGATGAAGAGTGTCATTTTAACACAGGAGCAAAAATTGAAAGAAGCCAAAAAGTTGACATTGATGGACGATAAATTCATGTCTGTAGCATTGGATGATATTGCAGCGTGTCAGCACGTTCTCCGAATCCTGACAGGAAAAAAAGACTTAAAGGTTCTCCATGTCAAAACGCAGTATACCATTTCAAAAACTGCTTCTCATGAATCAAGGCTGGATGTACTTGCTGAGGACAGCCAGCACAAATTGTACAACATTGAAATTCAGAGGTCTGATACCATCGACCACGCAAGAAGAACCCGATTCCATTGTGCTATGATTGACGGCGAATATCTTGCAAAAGGTGTGTCCTATGACAAACTGCCGGATGTGTATATCTTCTACATCAGCGAAACAGATATCTGGGGCGGTGACAGAACTGTTTATGAAGTGCAGAAAATTATGGACGGACCAATGCTCGACAATTCCTACGATGATGGACTTCATGTGATTTATGTCAACACGGCTGTGGATGATGGTTCAGAAACCGCAAAACTGATGAATTATTTTGAGAATGCGAATCCGGACGATACCAGTCAGGGTGAGCTTTCCAAGCGTGTTCATTTCCTGAAATCAGAAGCAAAGGGGGGAAAGGTGATGAGTGAAGCTGCGAAAAATCTTGTGTATAGTGGTGAAGTAACTGGAATAGCAAAATCTGTGATGGCTGTTATGGATAGCCTTAATTTGACAGTGGAAAATGCAATGAGAACGCTTAAAATTCCAGAAAGCGATTGGGCAGACTATATTGAAATCATTGATTATATCAAGGAAAACCCTGAAGAATTTGAATAAAAATTAAATCAAGCATATGAAAAGCCTGTGTCTTCGGACATGGGCTTTTTTGTTTGGTATCAATGAAATGTGAGGTATGCCATGCCGAAAATTATTGTCACGAGCCGTTACATGAAAAGCAGCTCAAAACAGAAATCAAATTATGTGAAATATATCGCTACCAGAGAGGGAGCGATTGCTGTGAAATCGAACTCTCCCAATGCTCTGGCTACTCAAAAGCAAAAAGCATTGATTGATTCTCTGCTAAAAGAATTTCCAGAAAGCAAAGAATCTTTTGAGTACACAGATTACACAGAGAATCCCACTCAACAAAAAGCATCTGCCTTGATTTCAGAAATTCTAGAACACAATGCCGACCAGATAGCCACGAGAGAAAATTATGTCGGCTATCTGGCAAAGCGTCCGGGGGCTGTCAAGTTTGGAACACATGGATTGTTCTCACAGGAGAATGTTCCCATTGATTTGAATGCTGTCATCAAAGAAGTTGGAAGTCATGCTGGAAATGTCTGGACTCATGTGGTTTCGCTCCGCAGAGAGGATGCACAGCGAATGGGCTATGATAACCTGACTGCATGGAGAGAGTTGGTGAAACGACAAATTCCAAACATCGCACAATGGTCAAAAATAGACCTCTCACATCTGAAATGGTATGCTGCCTTTCATGACAAAGAAACGAACCCTCATGTGCATATCATTGTGTATTCCACTGACCCAAAAGAAGGATTTCTCACAAAACAAGGCATTGAAAAAATCAGGAGTGGCTTTGCGAATGACATTTATCATGACGAATTGTATCACCTGTACGAACATCAGACGGATGTCCGAAATCAGTTGAAAAATTTGACTGCGGATGCTATGAAAAAATTGTCACAACAGATTTCGGAAAATCAAAATCCAGATGCCGAACTGCTCCAGCTTATCAGTTTGTTGTATGAACAACTGAAAAGTGCAAAAGGGAAAAAAGTGTACGGCTATCTGAAACAAGATACCAAGAAAACAGTGGATTTGATTTTTTCAAGACTTGCACAGAATGAAACCATTGCTCAGATGTATGCTCTCTGGTGTGAGATGGAACAAGCAAAACATGATGTGTATTCTTCTGCAAAGGTGGATTTTCCAGAACTGATTGACAATCCAGAATTTAAGTCTGTGAAAAATATGATTGTCAAAATAGTTGCAGATATGAATCTGAATCCGACTGAATCAGAACAAGAAAATTTTGATTTTCAAGGTAAGTTCATCAGCACAGACGAACACCATCATAGAGAGCAATATCAAAATCGAATACTTGCAGAAACTGCTTTCAGATTGCTTGCAAATTTGAGCAAAATGATTGAGGAAGATTATGACAGCACAGAACGGACATTGCATTCACAGACGGACAGCAAACTCCGCCAGATAATCCGCAGAAAGAAGCTGGAACTTGGCATCAAAGACGAACATTCACAAAGTCAAAATTATTAAATATTGTCAACAAAAGGCATTTCAGGGAACATACCTGAGATGCCTTTTCGCAAAATTCAGTCATTGACGGTATTGCAAATACCGTCTTCCATTGATATAATTTTAACACATCAAGCAAAAAAAATCAATAGTTTTTTGTCATTTTTGGTATTTAAAATGAAATTTCATTAAATTTTACAAGAAAAAAAGTGCTTTTTTGGTAAAATTGCCGTGATGGGAGTTCTATTTTCCGTCAAAATTTTGGTCTTTTATACAGGAAGGAGAAAGATTGTTATGGCAAGAAGAGGAGAAAATATTTACAAACGAAAAGACGGTCGTTGGGAAGGTCGCTATAAAGCTGGGTATGATGAAAACGGCAAAACAAAGTATCATTCTGTATATGGAAAAACATATCAGGCGGTCAAAGAAAAACTTATGTCCATTAAAGAGAAGTCTGTTGCTCATTACAATGAATCAGGAAAACTGACGGTAAAAGAACTTTTTGAGGAGTTCATGACAGGAGTAAAGCTTAGAGTAAAAGAATCCACATACGCAAACTATCAAATGAAGGCTGACAAGCATATTCTTCCAGAGTTTGGGGGAATCCGTTTTGAACATTTGACCACAAAAATGCTTCATACTTTCATTCAGAAAAAGTTGAATAGTGGTCTTTCAGCAAAATATGTATCAGATATTGTAATTGTATTCAAATCTATGGCAAAGTATATCTCTATGGTGCATAGCTTTCGAAATCCTATAGCGCATGTTGTCCTTCCAAAAGTGCAAAAGAAAGAAATGTCTTTATTTTCAGAAGAACAGCAAAAGAAATTATGCAGTTATTTGATACAAAATTTGAATAGCACTTCATTATGTGTGCTGCTGAGTTTTTATACAGGTTTGCGTGTCGGAGAAGTCTGCGCATTGCGTTGGTCAGATATTGATTTTGAGAAAAGCATTCTTACCGTCAACCAGACTGTACAGCGGATTCAGTCTCAAGAAAATGGTCATGCAACTAAGTTGATGATTGGTACACCCAAAAGCCAAACTTCCGTACGTTCTATCCCGATTCCTGCATTTTTGATGGAGATGTTGAAACAAATGCAAAATAATCCTGAATGTTATGTATTGTCAGGAAACACTAAAATTACAGAACCACGTACAATGCAGTATCGTTTCAAGGCAATTTTAAAGAAAGCAAGGTTGCAGTATATCAACTATCATAGTCTTCGCCATATGTTCGCTACCAACTGCATCAAGATAGGATTTGACATCAAAACTTTATCAGAACTTCTTGGACACACCACAGTAGAAACTACTTTGAATCGCTATGTGCATTCTTCTATGGAGCGTAAGACAGAATGCATGAATCTGTTGCAGTTGGTTGCTTAAAAAAAGTGATTTGCCGTCAGATTTTTCGTCAGCGGGCTTGCTAATATGCCTGTTTTCAGATGTTTTTGAAACAAAGTTCAGAAATGACTGAATTTTGCGAAGAATAAAAAACTCATAACATCTTTAATGGATGCTGTTATGTCAATTATATGCTTACAGTAAGGTAATTATCAGTAAAGAAAGGGGAATGCTTATGTCGTGGTATAATCCAAGTCAAGACGAAGCGGCTGACGAATATTATGCATCTAAAAGCAGATATATGAATGCTGCCAATCAAAGAAGTTCTTCTATGAGAGCAGCAACAGCTTGTACTATGGAAAAGGCAGCAGTTGCAGGTATTATTGGTACGTGTACAAGTCAAAAGCTGAACTTTGAAAAAAGAATTGAAGATATTCGCACTATTGTGGGGGCAATCGAGGGCAATGGAGGCGGAAACATTTTGATTAGTTCGATGGGTGGGGATTTACCAAACATTATTTCTGCTTTCAATGCATCTGTAGGAGATGCTGACATGAGTTATCATGGCAGCATGAAGTGTTCTGATATCACACCTGCTAATCTTTCAGAAGTCTTCAGAAGTAAATCTGTTACAGAAGATAGCTGGCTGTCAAATGCATTGACAATGTTCAAAAATGAAATTACTAGATTAGAGCAGGCACTTCAAGACCTTCAAAATCAAATTAATACTCTCAACGATTTGACGGATGAGTTGACTTCAAAAATCAATATGTACAATGCAGAAACAATCAGTTGTCGCCGAATCATGGTGAATTGTGCATTTGAGATGAAACATTTCAGAATGTATATGTAGTTCCTATTGGGAGGTGATGTAAATGAGAATAGAGTTGAATTCTGGCGGATTCGGTGGTATCTCTCCTATTTCCAATATGCAAGAAAATATTGATAGTCTCCTTCAAAAATCAGAAACTCTTGTTTCAGCATTGCAAAGCATCAGAAGCTACACATATGGCATGAATGGCGGTGTTGGCATTCTTCAGGATGCTGTCAGTAATTTGGATGCTCGTCTTCAAGCAGAAGAGACAAAAAAATCGTCTTTGACTTCTACCAAAAAAAAGATTGGAAGTTTTGTGGAGTATGTCGTCAAAGTAGATACTCAAGTTGCTGATGCTGTTGACAAGAATCAGGAAGAGTTTTATAACTTGAATCCATGGGCAAAACCTCCACAAAAAGAAGAAAAAGAATGGTATGAAAAGTTTTGGGATGGAGTTTGTAGTATAGGTACATCAATTTCTGAAACAGCCCAAAAGGCTTGGGATGGAATAAAATCTTTCTATAGTACTGCAAAGGAAAAATTAAATGAGTTGTTTACAGGGTTCCAAGAGTGGTGGAAAGATCATATGACTATCACGCCTGTTGAAATTAAGAGTGAAGTTTTTGATGATTCAAAAGATGATTATTATGGTAGCAGACAACATGGTCCTGCAGTAGATGTAAAAAATGGGGATGAGCAGACTATTAAAGATTACACTGATATCATAAGAGAAAATACTGGAAAAACTTTGACTAAGGATGAACTACTTAAATATTTAGATGCGGTGTACAAAAAGGACAAAAATGGCAAGATTATTAAAGATAAAAATGGTTACCCAATCATAGAAAAAGATGGCTTAAATTCCGAAGGATGTGAATATGCTGCCATCGTAAATACAATATTTGAGTATTATGTCGGTCGTGAGAATGGTGAACAAGAATTTTACAATAAATTTGGTTATCCGTTGAGAGATGCAAATGGTAATCTCAATTATAATTATGTTTTAGTAGATATGTATTCCAAGTACGATGACCCAAATTTTGGAGGATTGACAGATGATAGAGCTGAGAAAATAATTGAGTCATATATGGGTGAAGCTGGAAAAGATGGTAATAGTAAAGTAAATGTTGACATGGAAACAGGAGTTCCCATTACGGTTACAAACGTAGATAATTATCTTCGTTCTGGGAAGCAAGTTATAATATCTACACAAAATGTAATTATTCGTAATGAAGATGGCAGTGAATTGCAGGATTGTAATAATGCTGGACATTCGATGGTGGTTACGGGTGTAACACCCGATGGAAGATACATTGTGTCAACTTGGGGAGGAAAGGGATACATTGACCCTAAGAAACAGCACTTTAATACAAAATTAGAGTTTTCAACTGTGCAATATTCTAAATAATTTTATTGAGGAATAGCTATGAAAAAAATTGCTATAATCGCCATTATTATGACAAATGTATTGTTGATGGGTTGTACAAAAGTTACAACGAACAGTGAGGTGAAAATGATGCAAGAAATCGATAATGATTACAGGAATACAATGGCTGACATTAAAAAAATGCAAATAGTTGATTCTGATAATGATATTTATGCTGATAGAATATGCATAGATGTTGCAGATAAATATATTTCAGAATTTCAAACTGTATGTAAAGAAGTAACATTTTCTGATAATCTTGTTATGAGAGAGCCACTTTATTCAATTCAGTTAATTAATTCAGATGGAAATATCGCAGATATTTGGATTGTAGATGAATATAGAACTATTAAGAATGGTAGTGGTGCGTTTATCTTTAGAGATGGCGAGATTGATGAATTATTGAATGAAATGGAAAAAGAATATTCTATTGGATACAATCTTTTGCAAAGACAACCAGGAAATCAGTATTTCTCTGTACTAATGAAGACAAAGAAAGCAGAATTTCGGAAACTTGATCAAACTAATATGGATGTACCCATTGAGTATTCGCTGCCGCAAGAAATGATTAACAATTTAAAGAATAGTTGGGAAAAAATATATATTTCTTCTACTCCGGTTAATGATTATAGAATTGTATATACTTTATGCTTTTTCAATTCTGATGGAAATGGTTTACGAACTTTACATATTGATGATAATAATAAAATATACACAAATCATGGATACGAACTAACAGGTGACTTTATTACTAGATGGGTCAATACAGTGATGAGTGAAGCATTGATGCAGTAGAGGTGATACTATGAGAATCGAATTGAATTCAGGTGGTTTGTCTTCTGGTGTGGCAATTGCTGATTTTCGTTCTGACTTTGATTCATTGCTAGGGAAAGCAAGAAAGACTGTTTCGAGTTTTCAGACAATTAGAAGCTTTACCTATAATATGAATGGTGGTGTCGGGGTTCTTCAAGATGCTGTCAGTCAGATAGAATCAAGGCTAGCTGTCGAAGAGGAAAAAGTAACTGCTTTAGAACAAGTTCAAAAGAAAGCAGATGCTTTTATTGAATATGTGAAACAAACAGATTTAAAGGTTGGCGGTTTGGTTTCTCGAAATAAGCAAGAGTTTTATGAACTGAATCCTTGGGCAAAACCACCTCCACCACCAAAGGAAGAGCAAAAAGAATGGTATGAACATGTTGGGGATTTTTTCAATGGACTTGGAAATGCTGTTTCTGAAACTGTTCAAAAAGCATGGAATGGGATAAAATCTTTTTGTAATTCAAGTGTCGGAAAAATAGTACTTTCCGTTGGAGCAGTGGCTGCTTTGGCTGCTTTGACGGTTTTTACTGGTGGAGCAGCTGCTGTGATTTTCGGAATGACTGCAATTGGAGCTGGAGTAGGCGCAGTAACAGGTGTAGGTAAGGGAATATATGAGTACTATGAAGCTAAAAATAAGGGAAAAGAAGTATCTTTGCTTGACTCTATCGCCAACAATATGGCTGAAAATACTGTTAAAGGTGCTGCTTCTGGATTGGCAGACGGCATAGGTTTAATTGGTGGTGTTCCAGCACGTATAGTTGCAGGTGAAGTTCTTCAGGTTGGTGCTAATGGATTAACTAATATGTGGACAAAGGGAATGTCCGCTGGGGAAGCTTGGAAAGATGCTTTTGTTTCAGGAACAGCTGAAAATTTCATGGATTCATTAACGTTTGGAATATTCTCATCATCAGATATTGCTAAGAATGCGGTCACACTACCCAAAAATCAGATTTTGCAGTATAGTCTTGAAGATATGAAAAAAGATGCTTATGAAATCTGGAGCAGAGAGTTAGTGAAAAAATCATGGAGAGAAGTTTTTAAGCCTGAAATTAACTTTAAATCTGTTAAGGGGATAATAAATACCATACAATCTACTCGAGATACAACTGAGTATAAAATTTTTCGTTCAATATTAACAGGTCATGATTCTATCGAAGATTATCTGAGTGACGGAATCAAAGATGCAATATTTGCCCACTAACTACTAAAGGAGTGATACATATTGAACCAAGAAAACTACACAGAAGCCATGACGAATGCAGAAACAGCATTTTCGAATGAAAATTACGCCCTTGCATTGGAGTGGTTTCGCAAGGCACTGGAAGAAAATCCAAATGATTTACAAGCATTGTCAAGAGCTGGAATGGTATGTGTGCCATTGGATAAGTATGACGAGTCATTTGAATATTTCCAAAAAGCAATGGATTTGAATCCAGAAAACGGAGACAATGCTTTTAATTTGGGTAATGCTTATTTCTTTCATGGTGATTACGGAAAGGCACTGGAATTATATGCAGATGCTGAAATGAAAGGCTGTAGCGAAGAAGCAAAGCCGAAATTGTACTATCAAATGGCATTGCTTTGCAGTATTCGTCAAGATGTAAAATCAGCACTTGTGAATTTTCAGAAATATGAAGATACTGACAAAACAGGAACAGTTTCTTTGAATCCTGATGTAATTTCTGAGAAAATCAAACTTTACATGATGGCAGAAGATTATGATAATGCTGAAAAGTTTGCTGTTCAATGGGTAGCTGTTTCACCGGCAGAGTTGAGAAGTTACATGGTGTATTTCAGTATTCTTATGGCGAAACAGAAATATGACAAAGCTGAACAGGTAATCAATGATGCTGAAAAATATGCTACTCTCAGTGATGAGGAAAGCCTTGCACTCGAAATAGAAAAGGTAGCACTTTTAACAGTGAAAGCAGATACAGATTCTGATAATTCGGAAATGTATTTACAGAAAGCCTATGATTTGACAAAGGAAATTCTTCCTTCTGTATCATCGACACAGAAAAATGAGCTAATATTGACTCTTGCAGAAATTTGTATCAAAATGAAACGCTACGAAGAGGCAATCCAGACAGCAAGTTCTCTTTTACCTCAGAATAAAGTACCTGATATGGCACAGATAACTCATCAAGAACCTGCATATGAGGAGCTTGACGAAGCGGAAGTGGAAGCAATGGCAGAAGAAGATATGCAAATGGTGGATGATAAAATTGCATCTGGTGAAATTGATGAGAGTATCGGAGAATATGCTGAAGTCTATTATGATGAAGATGGAAATTCTGTTCGTGATTATCCAGAAGGTGTATTTGATGAGTTAATTGATGTTGAAAATCAAACATCTGAAACTGCTGAAAAAGTACCAGAGGAAAGTGTGGAAAAGCCTTCTGCTGATTACTATGACAGATTGTATTTTACTCTTCTTTCATGCTACACTACAATTGAAGATTATAAAAATGCTTACCAGTTTGGCGGTATGCTGAAAAACAGTGAAAATGTATATTATGCTTACTTTGGGCGATATACAGAAGCATTTTCAATGAAGAAATTGGCTGAATCTTCTGCTGAATTTTCTAAAGAAAAAGCAGATGAGAAATATGCTGAAACAATTGCTTTCTATCGAAGTCAGATGCTTCAACATCCAAAATCTCTTCCAAAAGAATACTGTTGGATAAAAACGGATGATTTTGATTATGAAGAAAACATTTCAATTCCGATTTCTTATTTCACGGAAGGCGAACACCACCTTACTGTTGAAATTATTGATAATGCTGGAAACTCCAATACATTTTCAATGCGTTCAGGTGATGAGACCATAGTGAAATCCTTAGATTTCAGCACTGACTTTACTGCACCAAAGGGCAAAATCAAGTTAAATGAGAATAGTAATTCAGTAGAAATCAATGGTAACAATTGGTTTGATTGGAGCGACAATATCATTTTTGATTTCGAGATTGAAGATGCT
>ERZ842401.2537-NODE-2537-length-24330-cov-5.301792_pt1 | contig 24330 bp, 24 predicted proteins | sample MGYA00521270_ERZ842401 | MGnify/ENA primary metagenome ERZ842401 (study PRJEB31892, sample SAMEA3878208) | bioreactor metagenome | biome: Moose rumen | place: Sweden | collected 2011-10 | study: EMG produced TPA metagenomics assembly of the PRJEB12797 data set... | reverse complement strand
TAAGTCTTGATATTGCAAAAAAAATTATTAAAAAAGAAGTACAAGATACTCCTGAGGTTTTGACAAATAATGTTCAGGAAATTCTTAAAACGTACTCAAAAGGTGAAGGCAGCGTTACCATAAAAACAAACCCTTCGCAGGTCGATCTTTTGAAGCAAAGCATTCCCGATATTCTGAATACTATAGGTTCAGATTCAAATGTAAAGGTAGTAGCGGACGAAACTATTATGGAGGGCGGGTGTTTGGTTACAACTGAAAACGGTGTAATTGATGCAACCATAGAAACCCAGTTATCTATAATCAGTGAAGCATTGAAGGAAGTTTAATGGCGCAAGAACAGGGAGCAGGAGGCGGAAGTGCAGTAAATTTAAGCGAAATAGCAACCGCGCTATTTGTGTTGACACTTATTGTACTTTTATTGTGTGAGCTCCCTAACTGGATTATTAACGTAAGTATTTGTTTCAATATTACACTCGGTATTGTGCTGTTGATGATTTCACTTTACGTTAAGAAAACTTTGGAATTAGCATCGTTTCCTTCCATATTGCTTATCGGTACAATGTTTCGTTTGGTATTATCAATTGCTTCAACAAGATTAATTTTGTCAAAAGGTGAGGCCGGAGAAGTTATTCATGCGTTTGGAACTTTCGTAACGGGTGGAAATATGATAGTAGGCGGTGTAATCTTCCTTATAATCACTGTTGTACAATTTATGGTAATTACAAAAGGTGCCGAACGTATCGCCGAAGTTTCCGCAAGATTTGCACTTGATGCAATGCCCGGAAAACAGATGACCATTGACGCAGATTTTAACGCAGGATTAATTTCACCTGAAGAGGCAACGCAAAGACGTGAAGACTTGCAAAGAGAATCAAACCTGTTTGGTAGTATGGACGGTGCGATGAAATTCGTAAAAGGTGATACCATTGCGGGTATTATTATCGTACTAATTAATATTATCGGGGGATTGTGCATAGGTTGTTTAATGAACCAGATGCCTATAGCCGATGCTGTTTCTAAATATACTGTGTTGACAATAGGTGACGGTTTGGCATCCCAGGTTCCGTCACTATTAATGTCAATTGCAGCCGGTATCTTTATGACAAGAGCTTCCGCAGCAAATTCTTTAGGTATTGATGTGGTTTCTCAGGTTACAAGTAAGCCTAATGCGCTGTTTTTGGCTGCAGGATTTTTATTTTTCCTTTCTTTAACAGCTCCGATTACGGGCTTACCGTTTTTACCGTTTTTCATATTTGCTATTTGTCTTGGTATTGCAGGATTTTCACAACTTATCAATGCGGATGTTCAATCTCAGCTCGGTCAATTGGAAAATGTTCGCCAAAATATGCAGGATTTGGTTAATCCAAACAGAATGTATGAGCGCTTGGGGGTTGACGTTTTAAGTTTACAAGTTGGTTCAAATCTGCTTGTTATTGCCGATCCTGATCAGGAAGGTCAATTGCTTGCTAAAATTGCCGCACTTCGTCAGAGAATAACCGATGAATTGGGGTATATTATTCCTAATATAAGAATTATGGATTCATCGGCACTTGATGCAAATGAATATATGATATCAATTCGCGGTAACAGTGTTGCAACGGGTTATGTATACCCGGGAAAATTCATGGTAATCGCAGACCAGTGGGATGCAACAGGTAAAGAAGTTCCGCAAGATGCAATTATCGGTATAGATCCGACCTATCAAACTCAAGCATACTGGATTAATCCTGATGATGCAAAAGCAACTCGCACAGTCACTGCCGTTGATCCGACAGATGTTATTGTTACTCACCTTCAGGAATGCGTAAGAAAACATGTTGATGAAGTTATGACAAAAACCGATGTATTAAAGTTGATGGAGCTTGTTCGTTCTCAAGATCCTACTCTTGTTAATGACCTTGTTCCGACAATAATTTCTACAAGTGATTTGAGAAAGATTTTCGTTAATCTTATCAGAGAAAAAGTTTCCATAAAAGATATTATATTTGTATTTGAAAGACTTTGCGATTATGCAAGATTTTCTAAAGAACCTGATATTCTGTCAGAAAGGCTTCGCGCCGCACTGGGACGCCAGATTTGCCTTGCAAACGTGAAAGACGATAACGTTTTGTATGCTCTAACTCTCTCTCCTGAGTGGGAAAAAACACTTGATGACAGTTGTCAAAGAACAGAATTAGGAACAATGTTTTTGCTTAACCCTATGCAGGTTCAAGAATTAATTGAATCAACCGCAACAACACTCATGCGTGCGCACCAAACATGCGGTGAACAGCCCGTTGTTTTATGCTCACCGAGAATAAGATTACCGCTCTATCAGCTCCTCGAACGTCATATCCCGACTATTGTTGTTATTTCATACTCTGAGCTTATCACTGATATCAAAGTAGAAGCAGTTGATACTGTCGGCGAAAGTTACGGTTAATTTACTAACCTGCCGAATTATTAAGTTTTGTAAACTGCAAAAAGTCTTGTTATATAAAGCTTTCCCCCTGATTGATATTTTAGAAAATATAAATTAGGCAATTTTTGAATATAAAAATTGTTTATATAGGTACGGGGAAATAATTCATAGGGGATTAAAGAAATGACTTACGGATACATATTTGGACCAACATCAACGGGCTCAGGATGTCCTGCATTATGGAGCCAATTATATCCTTATAACGGTTCAGCTAATTGGGGAAACGGAATCCAATTGGTTCAAAATGATACCGCTTCAAATCCTGTTATTGCAGCAGGTGCAAATATTTTGGGAAATCCTTTTATGTCTGAAGCTCAAAGAAACGGTGCTATGCTTGAAGTATTTGGTCAAGCAGCTGCAAGCCAAATGAGACAAACTTACGGCGATGACTTTATCGATCCTATGGATCCTGAGTATTCAAAAAAAGTAGGGGAAAAGTTAACAAGAGCCGGTTTAGAGGCATCTTTACCTGAAATGACTCAAGGTATTGACAGTACAATTAGCCAGCTTGAAGCTTTAAAGAAAAATCCTGATGCTTCTGAAGAAGAAAAAGAAAAATTGCAGGAAGAAATCGATAAATTAAAAGATTTAAAAGAACAGGTAAAAGAATTACAAGAAGAATTAAAGAAACCTGATGCAGATGTAGATGCAATAAAAGAAAAAGCAGATGAATTGAAGAAAGAAATTAAAGATAATAACAAAGAATTAGAAACATTAGTAAAAGATATTTGCAAGAATATTCAAGAAAGAAAAGCTGAAGCTGCTCAAAACGGTGAAAGCGATGATAGCGAAGGTTCAGGCTCAGGCGCAAGCAATTCAGGCAGAACTTCAGGTTCATCAAACGGTTCAACACCTGCATTACGTGAAATGACATCAGCTGAAAAATCTAATGTTATTAAAACTATGAACACTATAAGAGAAGCAATCTATGGCGCAGGTACAAATTATAGTGACGATGATAACGGCTTATACCAAACCTTCTACGATGACAGTCGTGTAAATGCCAATAACATTATTGAATTGATTGATAAATGGAATAATACAATCGGAAAGAACGAAAGCCATTTTGCAGATCACGACCCGCTTGGTATGATTGAATCAATAATGGAAGATTGTGAAGGCAAGCAAAAGGTTGAAATCGGTACAAGAATTATTGATTTATTAACCGACAGAGCTGAAGCTGACGGGATTTTAGACAAGGTTGAAGGTGAAATTATGGAAGCTAAAGCTTCATTATCACCAAACTTCTTATGGTGGAGAAGCAGCAAGAAAATCGCACTTGCAATCAACAAACTTGTAACTAAGATTAAAAATCTTGAAAAAGATATGAAAACTGAAGAAGCTCAAAAGAAAGATGATGCCAAAAAAGAAGCTGACGCAGTAAAAGCTAAAATAGTTGATGATGCAAAGGCTGAATTTTTCCAAGATTGGAAAGATGCAACCGGACAAGATATAACAGCACTCCCTTCAAAAATTAAAGTTGAAATTGAAGGCAAGAAGACAGTATTCAAATGCAGAGTAAACGGTAAAGATTACAAAGCATCAAGCTATGCCGAACTTGAAAAGAAATTAAAAAGAGACGGTGTTGATATCAAAACATTATCATAAGTTTAATAGTTGATTCTTCGTAATAAAGGTAAATTAGAGAAAATTAGTAGGTTAGGTGAATGTTAAGGCTTCCTGAAAAAATGGAAGCTTTTTCTTTTGCAAAGTATAATAAATATTATAATATGCAGGATAGAACCATCAAAATAAAAGTTCCGATTTGAATTGCGGTATAAATATTTTGATTAAGTTTATTTGAATCGTATTTTTTAGCCGATTTCTGTGCGGCATAAGCACTTGATATTCTCTCCAACCTTTGGGAATCGGATTCATTTGAAAATACTGTTCCAAACATTCCCGATTCTACTCTGGCAAGGCGGTTTGAAATGCTTTCGCCTTCATAAGCCTTTTTGAATAATTTTTTCTCTATTGCAGATAATTTAATATCGCCAGAGGGCTTTGTCCTGTTATAGCTGGGGCTTTGGTAGGAGTGATAATTGTTATATGGGTCATAATCTATATCAGGACTTCCGTAAGATGGAATATGTGTATAATTTTTGCCGTCAGATTCATCCAAATAAGAATAAAAATCATCTGATCCATAAGAATTATGCGCAAGAGTTTGCGGTCTGAGTTTTTCTGAAAGTCTGTCAACTCGGCTGCTAAAATCATCATTATAAGTTTTTCCAAAAACCTTTTGTTCGAGTTTAGAGAGTCTGCCGTTTACATCATTGGTTTTAAATTCTTGGTTAAATACTTGTTTTTCCATTTCGTTAATGACAGGATAATCAATATTTGAGCCTTGCGGAATTTTATCGCTAACTGCCTCTTTAATATAATCGCTATCTTCCATAAAGGTATCTTCTTTTGGGGGGATTTCCTGTCCGATTAAATCTGCTGACATATCTTTTTTTAGTTTTGAAAGTTTTTGTGCGTTTGTAAGGTTTGAGGTTTGTCCGTAAATACTTTTTTCAAGTCTGTTGAGCCGTTCTGTTTCGGTCAGATTAGGGTAAGAAAAACCGTAGATATAATTTTCCAAGTTATCTATTAGCGCACCATAACATGTTGTGCAGCTAAAAAATATTATAAATAGTGATGTTAATAGTGTTCTTTTCATATCACGAGAATAAATCGTGGTATGAAGTTTTTCTATTAGGTAATTTTGCAATAAAACTCTTTTGTAATTTAACCGATTTTTATTTAGTAAAAAGTAGTATAAAAATTTTGATATTAGACTTTTTTCTTATTAAACGGTATTATTTGTTATCGTTAAAACCTGTGCGAATAGTATTTTTACCGAATTTGTTTTCGATATTGTCAATGGCCTTGGCTAATCTGTTGTTTTTTTGAGCTTTTTCATCAACAAAAAGTCCCAATTGAACCTTGGAATTTTCTGTGAAATCTTCAAAAATTACTCCCGTTGAACGGTACAAAATATTTGGATTGAAAAGTTTGTCTAAAAGAGTAAATATTTCCCGCGAAATTACAATTTCCAAATCTTCAGGTTTATCTAATTTCTTTTTCATCGTATGTATTGCAAAATCTTTTGTGCGTAAAAACAAAGTAACCGATGAAGTTTTGCAGTCAATTTCTCTCAGTTTTCTGCAGGCAGAATGAATATGGCGGTTTAAATCATTTTTTAAATAATTTTTATCCGTTGAAAATTCCGCAAGGGCTTTTGTTTGTTGTATGGATTTTGGCAGTTTGATATCATTTGTAACGGGAGAAACACATTCACCTAAAAGTTCGTGCTTCATCTCCGGTCCTCTTATTCCGATTGCCTTATCAAGCCAAGCATCAGATTTTTTAACGAGCTCTGAACATGTGATTATTCCCGATTTATGAAATAATTTGGTTAAATTTCTGCCTATTCCCCAAACTTCTTCAATAGGTGTTTTTGAAAGTTCGGATTTAATTTTGGATTTTCCGATAGTATAAATACCTGATTCTTCGTGTTTAGCTTTATCGGAAGCCAGTTTTGCCAGAGTCTTTGAGCGGCTTACTCCGATTGATACAGGAATATCCGTTTCATAAAGAATTTTGTTTCTTAAATAAATTGCAAGCTCACGGTAATTCATTTTATAAAGTTTGCAAAGTCCCGTCAAATCCACAAATGCTTCATCTATGGAATATATCTGAACATTAGGACTGAAATCTTTTAATACAGCCATTACCATGTCGGAAACTTTTGCGTAATAGTCGTGATGTACGGGTACATAAAAGCATTTTGGATGTTCGTTTTTTGCCATAAACATAGGTTCTCCCATTCTGACACCCATAGCTTTTGCCTCTTTTGAACGTGAAATTACACACCCGTTTGAACCGGACACAACACTTACCGGAATTCCTTTTAATTCAGGGTTAAGCTTCCTTTCGCAGGAAACAAAAAAACAGTCACAATCAACAAGTGCTATGTATCTTTCATTCATAATTAAAGTATGATTGATTTATAAATTATAGTCAATAATTATTTATGATATTTTTCGCCTTTAATAATTTTAAAGGCTCTATATATCTGTTCAACTAAAATCAAGAGTGCAAAATTATGTAAAAATGTCATTTTTGAAATACTTAATTTAAAATTTGCGCGGCTGCTTACTATTGGGGAAAGTCCGCAAGAGGAACCTATTACAAAAATTATTTCACCAATACCTTCATTGGTTAAATCTGCAATTTTTGCGGCAAAATCTTCCGAAGATAACATCCGTCCCTTAATTTCAAGTGTTATTACATAAGATTGAGGTTTAATTTTGGATAAAATATTTTCGCCCTCTTCTTTTAAAATTTTATCGGTCAGATTTTCATCCTTTATTTCAATTTGCGGAAGCTCAATTATTTCGACAGACGCATAAGGCTTTAGCCGTTTTAAAAATTCATCAATTCCGTCTTTCAAAAATTTTTCTTTAATTTTTCCAAGCGCAATAATTTTTATATTCATTTTTTATTTTGCCATATAAACAGTAGTAGAAGGGAATGCAAAATTTATACCTTCGGCTCTGAAACGCTTTACGGCTTCTAAATACACCTCACCTCTTACGCGGCAAAATGTATCGTAAGCTTTTGATTTTATATAAGCCTGCATTCTTATGTTAATAGAACTGCTGTCAAGAGTTTGTATCGCAAGAATAGGCTCTTTATACATATCATGACGTTCATTTATTAATTCTTTTAATATTTCAATCGCACGCTCTAATTTTTCGTTTGGTGTATCATAGGTTACTCCAAATGTTAAATCAAGTCTGCGCTTATTTGCTTTTGAAACATTTTGAATAATACTGTCTGCCACAATGTTATTAGGAATTGTGACAAGAAAATTGTCTAAGGTTCTGATTTTTGTTGAGCGGATATTTATCTTTTCAACCGTTCCTTCATAATTATTTATCTTAATATAATCGCCTGTTCTGTATACCTTATCTGTTAAAACGGCTACTGTACCAAACATTGAAGCAATTGTCTGTTGTGCTGCAAAACCAACCGCCAAACCCGTAATTCCAAATCCTGCAATCAGAGAAGTTAAAGAATAACCCTGACTTTGTAAAAACGAAGCAACAATTATAAATACAATTAAAAATTTGACAACTTTTTCAGCTATTGGAATAACAGTTCCGAAAGGAAATCCGCTATCTTCTTTTTGAAATCTTTCCCTTAACTTTGTACTAAACATTTCCGTTAATTTAAAAAGTACGGCAATTATTATTACGTTAATTATTACGCCCAAAATAAGGTTTAATTTAAAAGTTGCAAAAACCTTCTCTAATTTGTCGGCAAATGCCAAAATATCATCTATCATATCCCTTAACCTCTGAATAATACAAGAAAATTTTATACAATAAATACCAAAATTGCAACTAAAAATTTATGCAAAAATAAGACTCTTAACAGATATGCCAAGAGTCTTATTTTAAAAGGTAACAGAATTTATACAATATCTCTGTTGAATATATCGGTGTGGATAAGAAGGAGTACAATCCCGCTTATTCCGACAAGTCCGTAGACAATTCTTGATAAAACACTCATCTCGCCAAAAATAGCGGCAACAAGGTCAAATCCGAAAAAGCCGACAAGCCCCCAATTTATTGCGCCGATAATTACAAGAATGTAGGATATAACTTTCAGTACATACATATTTTACCTCTCTTTCAAGATAAGTATTATTTAATCTTTTAAATTTTTCATTCCCCAATTGGATAAATTCAGACTATCTGTTATTTTAATACTTTGGGTTTTTTAATTAATAATAAAAGAGGTATGAGTATAAACGTTGCAAAAGCGAAGTACCTGAAGGTTTCAACATATCCCCAAAGATGAGCTTGTTTTACCAGTTCTCCATATATAGCCCCGCCTGCTTTGTTAACGGCAGTTATATAATCAGAACCTTGTGCAATAAATTGACCTGTCATTGCTTCCAATTTCGCATTGTAAAATTCGTTTGAAAAATTAAGATGGTTTGTCATCATCATCTGGTGGACCTGTGAAAATCTTGCAATCATAGTTGTAGAAATTGAAGTTCCGATGGCACCTCCTGTATTTTTCAGCAAATTTTGAAGGCTTGATGCATTGGTTAAATCTTTATTATCAATTCTTGCGCATGATAGCGGTATCAAAGGGGTTAGAGAAAAGAAAATTCCCATTCCGTAAAAAATATTCGGTAATGCAATTGTGCTTAAATTTATTTCTAAATTTATCATTCCGAAATACCAGCTTCCTAACCCCAGACAAAAAAGTCCTATTGCTGTTATTCTTCTGTCTCCGAGCTTTCTTGATATTACAAAATACAAAAATAATGCAAGTAAATTTCCGCACCCTCTTGCCCCCATTGAAAGCCCGCTTAAAAATGAGGTATAGCCCATCAAATTTTGTAACATTGACGGTAAAAGCGATGCCGATGCTAAAAACACAGCCATTAATATTACCTGAATAAACGTTCCCCAAAAATATGTTCCATCTTTTAATATTCGCAAGTTTAAAAGCGGTTCTTTTACCTTAAATTGAGAGATAAAAAATATAATTGCACAAATTAACGAAAAAGTTGACATATAGCAAATCCAAGTTGAGCCGAACCAATCCGCGTCATTTCCCTTGTCTAATACTATTTGCATTGAAATTAGCCATAAAGATAAAAATACCATTCCCGCGTAATCTATTTTGACGTTTTTTTGCTTTCTCGCATAAGGCGGATCGAAAAGATTTTTATTTAACCACATTGCACAAAGCATTCCAAGCGGAATATTTATTAAAAAAATCCATTGCCAACTCCAATTTTCCGTAATCCATCCGCCCAATATAGGGCCGATTACAGGGGCAAAAATAAACACCAAACCAAATACAGCCATTGCCTTTTGTCTTGCATTCGGCGGAAATGCTTCCATTATTATTGCCTGCCCCAATGGTAAAAGTGCACCGCCTCCCATTCCTTGCAAAAATCTTGATATAACTATCATAAACATTGAGTTTGAAATAGCACACATCAATGACGAAACAGTAAAAAGAATTACGCATGATATAAATAAAACTTTACGTCCAAACAATTTTGTTAAAAATCCCACAAGCGCAATAGCAATGCCGCTTGCCATAAGATAACTGGTAATAATCCATGTCGATTCATTTATACTTATTGATAGCGCTCCTGCGATATTCACAAGTGCAACATTTGAAATAGTTTCATTCAGTGCAAAAATAAACACTGCCATTAAAACAGGCGCCGATAAAAGCCAAGGGTTTACCTTGCCCACATTATCTTCAATTTTATCCACTATTATCTTTTCCTTTAAATATAGGGTAAATCCCTATATCAATTTCACCATAAACCCGCAAAAATTTCTAAATGGATAATGAAAAAAATTTACAGTATGTTAAGTTGAATTATATTTTTTACAATTTGACTTATCATATGTTAAATGTAGAATACTTGTAGATGGGGTAGAATTTGGTTAAGAAATATAGAAATGAATGGAAATATTGTTGTTCCGATTATTATTTTCAACAATTAATTCCAAGATTAGAGGGTATCTTAGAACTTGATAAACATGCCGAAAATGATGGTTTTTACAAAGTGCGTTCATTGTATTTTGATGATTTAAAAGATACATGTGCTATGAATGTAAATGCAGGAGCATCAAACAGATTTAAATATAGGGTAAGATATTATAATAATAACTTAGATACTTTACACTTTGAAAGAAAAGAAAAGTTATACGGTAAATGCAGAAAATATAACTGTAAATTATCAAATAATGAATATAGTAAGCTTGTAAGCGGTGATGTATGGGATATTTTTTGGGATAATGAAAATATTGATTTAAAGAAATTTTGTATTGATGTTATTTCAAAGGGCTTCAGACCAAAGTTAATTACGGATTATGAACGCAAAGCTTATGTTGATAAGAATTTGAATATGAGAGTTACTATAGACAAAAATATATTTGTATCCGGAGATGTTGAAGATTTTATTAAAGGTGAATATAATATTTTACCTTTACTAAATACAAACAAACATATTTTGGAAGTTAAATTTGATGATATTTTACCCCAATACATAAAAGAATTATTAAACATGAGATGTTTAAATCAGACATCTTTTTCGAAATATTACGTTGGCAGTCAAAAATTAAAAAGGGTATAAAAATGGAAAATTTACACGATATTGTTGGTTTTATAAATGAAATTTTTGAAAGTAATATAGTTAGTTTTTCTGAAATAATGTCAGTTTTAACGGTAGTTATGCTTCTTTCAACGTATTTATGCTTGATATATAGGATGTTTTCGCACCGCGCATTTTACAATAAAGCGTTTCACATGAGTATAACTATAATTCCTTTTTTTATTTCAACGATCATATTATGCCTGCAATCCAATCTTATTATCACACTTGGTACAATCGGTGCACTGGCAATTATAAGATTTAGAACGGCGGTTAAAGATCCGGTTGATATGATTTATATATTATGGGCAATTCATATAGGCATTTGCTGCGGATGTAAATTGACAGGATTAGCCATTATTACATCAGTAGTTGTGACATTCGTTTTGGCAATTTTAGATTTTATAAGCATAGCAAAAGTACCTTATACTCTTGTAATTAACTGTGACAGTGCAAAAGAAGATGATATAATTAATTTAATCCGACCTTTAACTAATAAATTTAGAATTAAAAGTAGAAATTATACAAGGAAAGGATTAAATATGGTGATAGAATTATTTAGCGATGATGTAAAATCTTTGGGAGAAAAACTTTCTAAAGAAAATACCGTTGAACGTTTTTCAATTATAGAATATGATTATGAAGATATCATATAAGACAAAATCCGTTATTATAAATAGAATATTATTAATAATTGCAAATTTTTTATTAATTGCAACGTTATGTTACGTTGTATTCATAAATAGTTTATCGGTAAAACCTCTTTCTGATTTTTACGTTGATGAAATTGAATTTAATAGTATAAAGAGTTCTCGATATAATAGTGTTTACCCTCTGGTAAAAGAAATTAGTTTTAATAATTTTCAACTATTTGAGGATGAAATGAGCGGGAATTGGTTTTATTCCATTGTAGAAGATGACAAGGATGCTTACAATCCTTTGGTAAAAATATCTTCATACCATGGTAAGATAAAATATGCAGCCTTAAAATATGATTTTTCAGAATATTCAATTTCCCATAATATACCCATAAAGTTTATAGCGTATAATAATACCAGTTATTACACATTTGATGTTATTTGTACTACACTGCCTATTGTTAATCTTACTAAAGAGGATATAAATATATTTGATAACAGGGCAGGAGTTAAAAAAAGATTTTTCAGATCAACTTCAAATTATAAAATAAAAGGCAATGCCAGCAGATGGTTTTCAAAAAAAACTTTCAAGTTAAGGCTTCATATTTTTTCACCGGGAAATAATCCCAGAAAAATATCGAAATCTATACTTGGTATGCCTTCAGGAAGCAATTGGGAGCTTTATGCCGGATATAATGATCCGTTAAGAATAAGAAATGTTTTTTCTGCAAAATTGTGGTCTGATTGTTGTTCACATAATAATGTTTTTGATATAAATAATAGTTTTGAATATAAATATATTGAGCTTTTCCTAAACAATAAATACCATGGCCTGTATGCAATAGGTTATCCGTTAAATAGATATTTAGCGGATATAAAAAATAATGAATATTTATTAAAAAAAGAAACATGGTATTACTATATTTTGAAAGCAGGCCCCAAAAATGAAAATTTTGTTTTGGGTTCCAATCCAATAATTAAAGATTTTTATGAAACTATCAAGGGTAAAAATAAAAAAGATAATAAAGAGATATATAATGCCGTGGATATTGGAAATTCTATAGATATGTGGTTGTTTGTAAATTTCATACAAGGTGAAGATCAAACTAAGGATTATTTATTGAACAACCATTATCTTATTATTAAGAAATATATGAATAGGTATAAAATGATTTATACACCATGGGATATGGATCAAACTTGGGGATTTGGATTTAACAGTATAATGAAGAATACAACTGATGAAAATGCTTATAAATATAGCGATAATATTATTATGAAATCCAGTGCAGTATATACACTCCTTCAAAATAAAGATCCAAAAATCAAAAATCTTATAAAATCCAGATATAGCTATTTGCGAAAAACATCTTGGTCTTATGAACATATAACGAATATGCTCGACAATTATGAAAATGAAATATATAATTCAGGGGCGTACCAAAGGGATATTATAAGATGGAAAAATTCCAATCAGCTGACTGATCCTAACGTAAAACTATCGGAATTTAAAAAATATATAAAAAAACGAATTAATGTCATGGACGCTTACGTAGATAGTATAACCTCAGAAAAAAAAGACTAGACGATACTCAAATATTTTTTATTCAAAGAGTGTGATTTAATTTTTTCCAAGCGGTTTTTTACAAATTCAACCTGCTTTAATTGTGAATTTGAGGATAAAAATTTTCTGTAATATCTTTGAGCTTCATTTTTTTTCCCCAATTTATCAAAGCAAATTCCAATCCCTGCCAATGCACTTGTATGTGACGGATTAACCTTTAACAGTTGATTTAAAACTATTGATGCCTCTTTATACATTTCCATTTTCATCAAAAGTGATGATTTTAATTCATAGGCTTTTATATATTGAGGTGAATTTTCTATTAATTTTTGATAAATCATAAGTGACATTTCGGGTTCACCGCAAAGTTCATGTGAAATTCCCAATTGAGAAATTGCATCAGGATTATCGGGGCTGATTTGGATTGCCTTTATAAAATATCTTAATGCTTCTTCCGGATATCCGAAATTGAGCGAGCAAACTCCCATTTCATAAAACGCCTCGTAATAATATTTATCCAATTCGGAAGCCTTCTTGAATGCTAATATCGCTTTTTCATAGTTCTTTACCTTCTTATAGCAAAGTCCGAGCCCGAAAAATGACTTCGGGTTTGATCTGTCTATCAAAATTGCATTGAGATAAAAAGATATTGCATCTTTAAATGAATTATTTTTGTATAATTCATCTGCTTTATTTATATACTTATATAAATCATTTTTCTTTAATTCAGGGTTGGTTGTCGTCTGCATAAAATCTCTCTCTATAGAAAACTTAAAAAGGTTTTTCTCCCTCAAGTACATTACTATTTTAAACTTTTTTTTAATAGTGATTAACCATCAAATGTATGACATATTAATCAATCATTGGATTTATAATTTTTATTGTGTTATAAATTTATTATGAAGAAGATTTTATTAGGGATAATTTTACTTGGTTATGCAGGGAATGTATCTGCCGGTTTTGCGGATGAGGTTTTGAATTTGTCGGGAATTGATACTCCTGAAATTATTATCCCGAAACCTGAAATAAAAAAAACGGATTCGCTTGTAGTTAATGATGAAGCAATAATTTCCGAATTAATTTCAATGCAAAAGGAAAAAGACCTTGACGATATTGAAAGGTTGTGGAAAGGTACTGTTGAAAATGATAAAGTTGTAGCGTTTGCGCTTAGAAAACTTGCAACTCCGGAAAGCCAAAGGAGAATACAATCCTCACTTATGGCAAAAACACTTTCTGCGCTTGTTGCCGGTTCATCACTTATTCCTTACGCTATAGGTTCAAATTATTCAACTCAAGCCGCCGGGTTTGCTGTCGGAAAATTAGCTCAAAATTTGATTGTGAAAAAAACAATGCCGCAGGAAATTCCTCTAACGGATACAGAGGTAATTGAGCTTGCTTCCCTTGTCGAAAACCTTCAAGACAGAATTATAAATGCATATTATAATTACAAAAATTCACTTTCTCAATTGAAGGAGGTTCGTTCAAGACTGATTCTTTACAGCAAAAATTATGCAAAAGCGCTGGATGATGAGGATATTCTTGAAATAACAATATCTTCTGCGATGTATGATAATATGAAGGTTGAAGAAGAATATTATTTTCAAAACGCCAAAAAATACCACCTCGAATTGCAAAGACTTGCGGGTAAAAAGGTCGTGGATAGTCTAAATCTTTATCAATATAATTACAATGCGACATTGCTCAATGAAAAGGCGGTGGCAAAATGAAAAAAGTAATCTTTGCTTTATTATTATTGACTTGGACGATTGGCGCAAATGCGGTTGAATTAAGCGAGGTGCTTACACCGATGCCTCCTGCCTATCGCTTGGGGTTAAGTGATGAACCTGAAAGAGAATATGTTGAAACAAGAGCTGAAAAAATTGAAAAGGCTTTACCTACCCGTGATATTACTCAATCGAATATCTCAGAATTAACGTATGCTGATTTGAGCATAAAGCAGATGTCAAAAGAAATTTCTCAGGAATTGGCAATGTCTGAAAAGGATATGCTTGGAGATTTATCAATGCTGTGGCAAGGGGCTGCTTCCCAAAGTGATACAATAAATTTTGCATTGTATAAATTGGCAAACCCTGATGAAGGCAAGCCTAACGAAAAATCAGTTAAAAATGTACTTTCAACAATTGCGAGCATGTCAACTCTTGTCGGTGCCGGCATGGGAAACCCTATAATGGCTGCGGGCTCTCTTATTGGCGGAAATGTTCTCGGCATAATGTCACAGGATACAAAAGCATTGAATTACAAATACACCAGAGTAACCGATTCTGATATGATTATTCTTGTAAGAAAGATAGAAGATTTGCAGCAGCAGACGGTTGATCTTTACTATAACTATATGACCGCTTACAAACGGTTAAAAATGATGAATAAAATTGTTGACGAGAGAAGAAGAAATTATAATTCCGCTCAAAAGTTTTCAAGAGAAATTATAATTATCGCAGATGCCTATTACAGAACCGCACTTGATAATCAAGCAAAAGCAAAATCTGATTTCTTTACTCAAAGAGCTTCTTTGGAACAATTTGTCGGGCATGATATGTTTGTAAAATTTGAGCAGGATATAAAAGCGCGCGATATCGAGGATTAAGTATTGTATGAAAATTATTCCTTTTGAGATTAATAACGGTAAATACAATATGGAAAAAGACTCTGAAATTCTTGAAAATGCGATTGCGTCGGGTTATACTGAGCCGATTTTCAGGCTCTACGGCTGGAAACCCAAATGTATATCGCTTGGCAGAAACCAAAAAGATGATTTTCTAAATTATAAGCTTTTAAAAACAGAGGGGGTTGATGTTGTAAGGCGTTTGACCGGCGGTCGTGCGCTTTTGCATGATATGGAGCTTACTTACAGTTATGTTTGTTCTGTTGCAGGTCTTGAAAACGGTGAAAATGTAAGAGCTTCTTATATTGAAATTTCTTCCTTTTTAATTAATAAAATGAAAAAACTCGGAATAGAATTGGAGTTTGGTTCAGGCGGACCAGTTCATACCAAATTCGATTATTGCATGCTGATATCAACGGGTGCTGATTTAACCCATCAGGGTAAAAAACTTATCGGTTCTGCACAATTAAGAAAAGACGGCTATATCTTGCAGCATGGTTCGATTTTGTATGACTTGAATGAAGAACTTATCGGAAAAATTTTTCCTGAAACATATGATAAATCATTAATTACAACAGTAAAAGAAATAAATCCTCAGATAAAATTTGAAGATTTGGTGAATATTTTTTCATAATCTTTTTTTGTACCAAACTTCAAAATTTTTGATTTTTTCTTTTAAATTTTTGTAATTACCGTCAAAATTATTACCCCATAAATGGAATGTCATTCCTGTATATTCAGGTATTAGTTTCTCATAATATGGATTATGAGTCAAGAAGTTAGAAACAAAATTGCAGAAAATGTACAGAAGCAAAGAATATTAAAAAATCTTAAGAGAGAAGAATTATCTTTATTATTGGGATTTGACAATTCATACATATCAAAACTTGAAAAAGGTAATATTAACATAACAATTGACAAACTTGATAAAATAGCTAAATATTTTGGAGTTGATATAAAAGAACTGTTATAATTGTCAGTAGTGATAATAATATGTTTATGGGTTAGTGCAATAGCCATAAATATAAAAATTCTTAGAAGTTTTTTATATAGCCGCAGGAGTTTCTTTCAGGGTTTCTATAAATTTTACTGCGTAAACCGCACCGACTGCACCATCTGAGGCTGCCGTGATAACCTGTCTTAAAGGAGTAGTTCTGATATCGCCTATAGCAAATACCCCCTCAACTGAGGTTTTCATTGTGTTGTCGGTTATTATAAACCCGCCTTTATCTTGTTCAATTTGACCGTTTACAAGTTCAATATTCGGCCGCATTCCGATATAAGGAAATACACCGTCAGTTTTCAGTTCTGTAATTTCTCCGTTTTTTGTATTTTCCAAAATCGCACTGTGAACAAGGTCCTCACCTTTAATTTCCTTGACAATACTGTTCCAAACAAATTCAATTTTTTCATTTTTAAACGCGCGTTCCTGAACTATTTTATCTGCTCTGAGTTCGTCACGTCTGTGAATAATGTAAACCTTGTTTGCAAATTTAGTAAGGTACATTGCTTCTTCAACTGCTGCATTTCCGCCGCCAACGACAGCTACAACTTTATCCTTGTAAAAAGCACCGTCACATACCGCACAATAGCTTACCCCACGTCCGACAAATTCTTTCTCGCCTGCAACGCCTAGTTTCATTGGCTGGGCACCCATTGCAAGAATTACTGATTTTGCCCTGAATTCAATTTCTTTTGTTTTTATTATTTTGGGATTTGAAATCAAATCAACAGATTCAATCTCCTGCATAGGAAATTTGTTGACTCCGAATTTGTCCGCGTGTTCTTCAAATTTTTCCATCAAATCATATCCGCCAATAAGTGAAAATCCGGGATAATTTTCCAATTCCAAATAATTGGAAGGCTGTCCGCCCATCATGCTTACATCGACAATCGCGGTTGAAACAGCACCACGGCTTGCATAAATTCCTGCCGATAATCCCGCAGGACCGCCTCCAAGTATTACAACATCAAATTCTTTTATTTCCATATCCTAAATCCTCACTCTTTAAAATATACTCATTCCCGATATTTTTTCACCGAAAACGGCATATCTTGCATCCTCAACTTTTATAACCGTTCCGTCAATCTCTGATATTGTTTCCAGTCTCAAGTAGTTTTTACCTTTGAAAGTTTCACCCTCAAGTGTAATTTCAACCGTATCGGTTAACTTCTTTTTATCATAATCTCCCGTTTTTGTAAACCTCACGGTATTTCCCTCAACATAGTTAAAATCTACCTCAGCTTGAGCTCCCGAAAACGGGTTTACAAGTTTTATGACGTCACCCTCTTTTGATAAGTTCCAAATATCAAGGCTTGAATTTTTAAAAATTTCGGGATTGGTACAATCTTCTAATTTTGAACTTACTCTCCACGTACCCATCAAACCTTTAGGTACGCTCTCGTTTAATGAAATTCCTGTTTTTATCGTAAGGTTTTCCACCTGATTAGCATAACTTTTTTCGCTAAAATTTTTCAGGCTAAAAAGTCCGATAGTTAAGGTTAATATAAAAATTGTTATAATTTTTCGTAGCATTTTTAAACTTAAACCGCTGTCATCTTACTTTTTAAAGATTGAGCTGATTCTTCGTAGCCGGCTCTGCCCATAAGTGCGTATGTATAATTTTTAGCCTGCTCAACTCCGGGTTGGTTAAATGTATTTATGTTATATAACTCTCCGGCTATAGCCGTTTGAACCTCTAACATATACAATAATTGCCCGATATTATAAGCATCTACCTTATCAATTGTTATTGTAACTGTCGGACGACCGTAATCAGATAATGCAACACGGGTTGAATCAGCTTCAGCGTTGATTAAATTGTTTACGGATTTACCGCCAAGATAGCCTATCCCGGTGTATTCAAATATATGCGGAATTTCTAAAGTCTTATCAAATTCCTTTACTCTTATAAAATTAATAACCTTATCATTCGGTCCTTCATTGTATAATTGAATTTGAGAATGTTGATCTGTTGCGCCTAATGCCTTAATCGGAGTAGGTCCGACATGAACCGTTTCTCCGTCATTATTCTTTTCTTTACCCAAAGATTCAGCCCACAATTGCACATACCAATCGGAAACATATTTTAATCTGCTTGAATATGGCATCATAACAGATAATCTTTTACCCATTTTTGTATCCATAAGATAATGGATTAACGCATTTTGGGCTGCAATGTTTTCTTTTATATCGGTATTTTTTAATACCAAATCCATATCTTTGATTCCGCTAATAAGTTGGTCGATATCAATTCCCACAAGTGCAAACGGTAAAAGGCCTACTGCCGAAAATACCGAAAATCTTCCGCCAACATCATCAGGAACAACAAAAGTTTTATATCCCTCTTGTTCTGCAATTTGTCTTAAAATTCCGATTTGCCTGTCAGTTGTGGCAACAATATTTGCTCGATAATTATCTCCTAATTCTTTTTCCAACCTGTCTTTTACAATCATAAATTGTGACATTGTTTCTGCCGTAGAGCCGGATTTTGTAATTACATTTACCAATGTCTTTTTTAAATCCAATACCTCTAACATCCCGTTTATTGTATCAGGATCAATATTATCAAGGAAAAATATACGAGGGAAATTATTTCTTTGTTCAGGAGTTAATAAATTCCAAAACGGTTTTAATAAAGCTTCCGTAACAGCTATTCCGCCCAATGCAGAACCGCCTATTCCTAAAACCAATATATTATCAAATTTTCCTTTAACTAAAGATGCATATTCTTTGACATACCAAAGAGTTTCTTCGTTATATCCCAAATTCATCCACTGAAGCCATTGTCCGGGTCTATCTTTTCTCTGGTTTAACTTTAATATTATATCTCTAATACTATCTTTATATTGCTCAAATTCCTGACTGATATTTAGCCCGTTATCTTTGCCTATAACCATCTCATCGGCGTTTTTATAGTTAAATGTAATCATTCTGTAAAATACCTTTCTTATTTGGGGTTACATTTTCTTCTTATAAAGATTTTAATATGCTGAAAGTTTTCTTACAAGCAGATTACAGGTGTATTTTAATATTTGTTAAGGTTATAGTTACGATTTTTTAACTCTTTTTAAATCCTCAAGTCTTTTCTGTTTGTAACTGTACAAAGCGTAAATTAAAATGCCGACCAATAGCCACAAAGCAAAATAAGAGGTGGAATTTTTCAAAAATTTCATTGAGTAAATCATTAACCCTCCGCAGGTAATGATTCCTGCAATCGGGAAATAAGGACAAAACGGTACCTTAAAAGGTCTGGTACGATCAGGATCGGTTTTCCTTAAAATTAATACCGCAATACAAATTATTATAAATGAAGTAAATGTTCCAAAATTACATAATTCCGCAGAAATATTCAAATCCATAAATAAAGAGCAAACAATTACGATAAGCCCTGATACCCAAGTCAAAACATATGGTGTTCTGTATTTTTTATGGATTAATCTTAATGATTTCGGTAAAAATCTGTCTCTGCTCATTGCGTAAAGTATTCTTGTAGTGCCCATTTGATAGATAAGAATAACTGAAGTTAATGCGCACAAAGCTCCAACTGATATAAATCCTGCAAACCAGTCTTTGCCGATGACCCTCATTGTATGTGCGATAGGTGCGTTAATATCAATATGTCCTAAAGGTACAATACCTGTTAAAACAAGTGCTACGCAAACATACATTATCGTACATATTACCAAAGTCCCGATAATTGCTATCGGTAAATCCCTTTGCGGATTTTCCGTTTCTTCGGCAGTCGTTGATATTGCATCAAATCCGATGTATGCAAAAAATATCAAAAACGCACCCATAAATATTCCGCTAAATCCGTTCGGTGCAAACGGTGTCCAATTCTCAGGCTTTACATAAAATGCTCCGACAACGATAAATGACATTATCATAAACATATTTATGCCGACCATTATACTGGCAAATCTTGTTGATTCTTTTATACCCTTAACAAGAAGTATGGTAAGTATGAAAATAATGAAAATCGCGGGCAGATTTATGCAAACAGGAATTTTATCGAAAAGATAAGGAATTTTATCATGGATATCCCATCCGTATCTGTTACATAATGCCAAAACCCCTCTGTAATCCAATCTTAACCATATAGGAAATTGTGTTACAAAATCAGGCAGTACATGTTTAAAACCTTTTAATAATTGTGCTAAATACCCTGTCCAAGCACATGCAACCGTAATATTTCCGATAGCATATTCCAACATCAATATCCATCCTACCATCCACGCCATAAATTCACCCATTGTGGCGTAAGTATAAGTGTAAGCACTTCCCGCGACAGGAATCATAGCTGCAATTTCCGAATAGCAAAGTGCTGAAAAAACACACGCAATAGCTGCCAATACCATTGAAATTATAATTGCAGGTCCTGCTCCAACTCCCTCAGGCCCGCCTTGAATTGCAGTTCCTATTATCGTGAAAATACCCGTGCCGACTACCGCACCAATTCCGATTACTATTAAATCAAATACATTTAATGTTTTCTTTAATTCGGATTTTTTACTGGTTGCAATAAGTTCATCCGCACTTCTTTTTTTCAATAAATTACATGCTATTTCTTTTATCATTAATTTCTTTCTTATCCTTAATTTTCATCGTTATTTTTATTGTGAACTAAATTATTATGAATTTCATTTTCCTGAATTCTGTTTTTAATAAATCCGTAAAGCAAATAGATAATTGCGCCGATGCCTAACCATACAGGGAAAAGCAAGGCAGAACTTGATGCTTGCATTGATTTGTAAACCATTAATCCCCCGCAGCAAACTATACCTAAAATCGGTGTCCAAGGGCAAAACGGGACTTTAAACGGTCTTTCTCTGTTTGGATCGGTTTTTCTTAATATTAAAACTGCAACGCAAACGATTATGAATGAAGTAAATGTTCCATAGTTACATAATTCAGCGGCAACATTCAAATTTAATGTCAAAATGCCGACAACCGCAAGCAGTCCGACTGTCCATGTTAAAAATACAGGCGATTTTGTTTTTTCATTTAATTTCTGAAAACTTTTCGGTAAAAAATGATCTCTGCTCATTGCATAAAGTATTCTTGTTGAAGCCATTTCTAAAACAAGCAAAACAGAAGTCAAACCCGCCAACGCGCCAATTGAAATAAATCCTGCCGCCCAATTTTGACCGATTTTTGACATACAAAATGCTAAAGGTGCCTTTAAAAATTCCGTTGGAACAGCACCCGAGGTATCTTGTATCCCTGTTAATACTACTGCAACAAGTATATATACAATAGTAGTTATTATTAACGAACCTAAAATCCCGATAGGCAAATCCTTCTGAGGATTTTTACATTCCTCTGCGGCAGTTGCAAGGGCGTCAAATCCGATGTATGCAAAAAATATTATAAATGCACCCGCAAAAATCCCTTCCACTCCGTTTGGTGCAAAAGGTGTCCAATTATCGGGAGTTACAAAAAATGCACCGGTCAATACAAACAATGCTATTACACCCAGTTTTACAAAAACCATTACTCCCGCAAGCTTTGCGGAATCCTTTGTTCCTTTTACCAAAATTGCGGTTATCAATAGTACAATCAATATTGCAGGAAGATTTATACAAATAGGTACACCTAAAATTGTCGGTATATAAACATCAGGATTAGATGCCTTAATGCTTGCCGCCGTAAATACATCATTTACAAGCCAAACAGGAGGTTTTGCAATCCATGCAGGTAAAATATGCGCAAATCCGCCCAAAAATTCAACCAAATGATTTGCCCACGCGCAAGCTACGGCAATAAATCCGATGGCATATTCTAACATCAATACCCAGCCTACCATCCAAGCTGCAAATTCACCCAACGTTGCAAATGTATATGTGTAAGCACCGCCGGCTACAGGTATCATAGTGGCAAATTCCGAATAGCAAAGTGCCGAAAATACACACGCAATAGCTGCAATTATCATTGAAACGGTCAGTCCGGGGCCCGCGCCCAAGCTTGTACCATCAGCACTTCCTGCTGCCGCAATTCCTACTACCGCAAAAATTCCTGAGCCTATTATTGCACCAACTCCAAGCATTATTAAATCAACAACGCCCAAAGTCTTTTGCAACCCCTCACTTTTGGCTTCTGCCAACATCTGATCGGGTGCTTTTATCTTTGTTATATTTTTCAAAAAATTTCTGGTAAATGTAGCTCTCGTATATTTTTCTGCCATTTATATTCCTCAATTTATTTTAAACACAAGTCTTTCCGGAAAGCGGGAAGCCCATCTTTTCTCTCTGAGCAACATATAATCTCGCTACAGATGATGCCATTGTCCTTACCCTGTTTATAAAATTAATTCTTTCATCCTTACTTATAACCCCTCTTGCATCCAAAAGGTTAAATGTATGTGAACATTTCAAAACATAATCATAAGCCGGAAGCACAAGCTCTGCATTAACACAGTTTTCCACTTCTTTTTGATATATGTCAAACAATGTGAATAATGATTTTGCATCGGAAACCTCGAAATTATATTTCGATTGTTCAACTTCGTTTTGATGATAAATATCACCATATTTCAATTCATTATTCCACATAATATCGAATACTGATTCTTTATTTTGCAAATACATTGCAATTCGCTCTAACCCGTAAGTCAATTCCAAAGCTACAGGCTTAATTTCCAAACCGCCGACCTGTTGAAAATATGTAAATTGTGTGATTTCCATTCCGTCAAGCCATACTTCCCAGCCAACCCCTGCAGCTCCAAGGGTTGGGGATTCCCAGTTGTCTTCAACAAACCGTACATCATGTTCTTTTAAATCAATCCCCATAGCTTCAAGGCTCTTTAAATATAATTCCTGAGCATTATCAGGTGACGGCTTTAATATAACTTGAAATTGAAAATAATGCCCCAATCTGTTTGGATTCTCACCATATCTTGCATCAGTAGGCCTTCTGCAAGGTTCAACCATTGCTGTGTTCCACTCCTCAGGTCCCAATACCCTCAAAAATGTTGCAGGATTCATTGTGGAAGCACCTTTTTCCGTATCATAAGGCTGTTGGATTATGCATCCGTAGTCTGCCCAAAATTTTTGTAAGTTTAATATTAATTCTTGAAAATTTAATGCCATAACCTAAATTCCATTATTGTACTTATTACACTTGAACTATATCGTATTACGGACATAGTAAAATTTCAAGCATGTTAGGTCAATTAATATTAAGTTTGTAAATAGTTAATATTCAAAGCGGGCAAAAATTTTTTAAAAACAATTGCATCGTATATTTCATCAATTTTATCCCGCAAAATTAATCAATTTTGAATGTTTAATCCAAGTCCGAAAAATCAAAAAGTTCGACTATAGAAAGATTTAAAGCACTTGCAATTTTTTCTACAGATGCTAATGTTGTTGAAATTTCACCCCTTTCAATTTTTCCCATAACTGAACGCGAAATGCCTGACATTTCAGAAAATTTTTCTTGTGAAATTTCCCGTTTAAATCTAATTAATTTGATTTTTTTACCAAATCTTTTTGTTAAAGAAGTATTCATTTTTTAATTTTCCGACCTTGACAAAAACTTTTCAACGTCAATAATAATGCATGATGTATTATATATAGGACTATTAATTTTATATATGATATTATTTAAGTTATTTATGCAACTCAGAAGGAGAAATTCTATGGTAAAAATTAAAAAATCAGACAAAATTATTAATTTGTCGCGAGGGTATATGATTAAAGCCATAAGCAGAATTGCCTTTACTTTAGCAGAAGTTTTGATTGTCATAGCAATAATCGGAATTGTAGCGGCAATTGTACTGCCGACATTGTTTGATGCAGGTAATGAAAAGATTTGGCAAAATCAATCTGATGTCTTTGGTTCAAAAATGTTTACCG
>ERZ842401.2536-NODE-2536-length-24333-cov-12.213485_pt1 | contig 24333 bp, 21 predicted proteins | sample MGYA00521270_ERZ842401 | MGnify/ENA primary metagenome ERZ842401 (study PRJEB31892, sample SAMEA3878208) | bioreactor metagenome | biome: Moose rumen | place: Sweden | collected 2011-10 | study: EMG produced TPA metagenomics assembly of the PRJEB12797 data set... | reverse complement strand
TGATTATGAATCTTTGATAGTGCCTGCAAAAAAGAGACTTTTTCAGCAGGCACTATTTATTATTTTTTTTCGAGATGCCCTTACTACAATGCATCAAGGCAGTGTCTCAGACACTTTTAGAAGACTGCAATAACATCACCGTTTGGATATTTTTTCTGAATCCACTCTTTTACTTTTGGACTCTGAACGGCTTTTACCAAAGCCTTAATTGCATCATCATTTTCATGACCAACCTTTACGGCAATGACATTTACGTATGGAGAATCCGAACCTTCTACAAACAAACCGTCCTTGGATGCATTCAAGCCAGCAGGAATTGCATAGTTTCCGTTAATGATTGCTGCATCAACATCTGGCAGAATGCGAGGAACAGAAGCAGCCTCTACTTCTGTAAACTTCAGGTTCTTAGGATTAGAAGCAATGTCAAGAGGTGTTGCCGTAATGCCAGCATTTGCCTTAAGCGTAATCAAACCTGCTGACTGGAGCAAAAGCAAAGCCCTGCCTTCATTTGTCGGATCATTCGGAATGCCAATGTTTGCACCGACAGGAAGGTCAGAAAGAGAGCTGAGCTTCTTTGAATACAAAGCGATAGGCTCAATGTGAATGCCGCCTGCACTAGACAGATGCGTTCCCTGTTCCTGATTGAATGATTCAAGGTATGGAAGATGCTGGAAGAAGTTTGCATCAATCTGTCCATCCTCAAGAGCCTTATTTGGCGTTACGTAGTCTGTAAACTCAACAACCTTCAGGTTGATTCCCTGCTTTTTGAGGTCTGCCTTTATCAGGTTGAGAATTTCTGCATGAGGCTCAGGAGTCGCTCCTACTTTAAGGGTCGATTTTTTCTTGCCTGCGGCTGAAGCAAGTGAAACAACTGAAGCAATAACCAAAAGTGTACTTATAATTTTTTTCATATGAATCTCCTTCTAAGTTCTAAAATCTTATATGCCTAGTTATACAGTGCCACAGCCATTAGGTCAATCATTCTGTTTATACTATTTTTGTATGTCGTGTTATAGTTTTTATCTATAAGACATAAGTTTTGTACTGATTTTCGTTCCCACATGCTGTATTACTTCAACCAGCACCAGAATGACAACGACAGCAGCGATCATTATTTCGGTACGGAAACGCTGATATCCATACCTGATGGCAAGGTCACCCAATCCACCGCCACCTACAGCGCCTGCCATTGCAGAATAGCCAATCAGGTTGATGATGGTAAGCGTAATGCCGTCTACCAAGGCGGGCAAAGCTTCAGGAATAAGCACCTTTGTTATAATCTGCATGTTCGTGGATCCCATAGCCTTTGCAGCCTGAATCAGTTCAGGATTCACTTCATTCAGTGCAGACTCAATAATTCGTGCAACAAAAGGAGCTGCAGCTATGGAAAGAGGCACGATTGTAGCAGCTGTACCGATGCTTGTGCCGACAATAATGCGCGACAGGGGAAACAATACTATCATCAGGATGATGAACGGAAACGAGCGGAGCACATTCACGATGCGGCTCAGAATCTGATTCAGTACGGGTTTTGGCATGATGCCGTTTTTATTTGTAATGCACAGCAATACACCGACAGGAAAACCAAGTACAAGGGAAAAAATGGTAGAAAACAACACCATCAAAAGAGTCTGTACGGTAGACGTTCCAACTAAAAAGAATTTGTCAATCATTTCTGTTCCTCCACATGAACTCCGTGCAACGAAAGATAGTCTATGGCCTTTTTCAGTTCTTCTTCGCTACCAGTCAAATCCACAATCATCGTGCCTATTTCATTATCCTGCAAATGCTGCACTCCAGCAGCCCGAATGTTAAATTCAACGTTAAAATTGTGGGCAAGGTCACTTAATACTGGTTTTCCCGTTGCCTCTCCAATAAAGCGGAGAATGTAATTGCCACCGTCCTGAGACCATCTGATGATTTCTTTTGAATCAGTGCCGAGATGCGAAAGGAAATCTTTCGTTACAGAAGACTGAGGATGCGAAAAGATGTCTGTAACGCGCCCTTGCTCAACGATGCGTCCGTTATCAATGACGGCAACCTGTTCGCAGGCATCCCTGACAACTTCCATCTGATGCGTAATCATCACGACAGTAAGATTCATCTTTGCCTGAATTTCGCGTATCAAGTCAAGGATTGAGTGTGTCGTCTGGGGATCAAGGGCGCTCGTTGCTTCATCGCAAAACAAAATGTCAGGCTTTGTTGCAAGGGCTCGGGCAATGGCAACGCGCTGCTTCTGTCCACCGGAAAGCGTACTGATGGGAGCATCTTCTCGGTCTTCCAATCCTACCAGACGTAGCATTTCCTTCACCCTGTTCTTTATCTCTGCCTTTGGGGTCTTGCACAATTCCAGTGGATAGGCAACATTTTTGCCGGCTGTTCGAGAAGAAAAGAGATTGAAGTTCTGGAAAATCATGCCGATTTTCCTTCGCTCGGCAATCAATTCCGCTTTTGAAAGGTTGTCCACTCTCCGGTCGTTATAGAACACCTCTCCAGAATCAGGTTGTTCCAAAAGGCTTATCAAGCGCACAAGAGAGGACTTTCCCGCACCACTTTTTCCAATGATGCCAAAAATAGTATTTTCAGGAATATCAATGGACGTATCGCTGACGGCTTCTATGTATCCATCTGTAGATTTATACGTTTTTTTTAGGTTTTTCAATACAATATGCATAGTTTTGTATCATACGAAAAACGAAACTCATGGTCAAGTTGTACAGGCATCACGAAAAAATCACTTTTTTTCAAAGCTCACTTTTAGCATTACACTGGACAGAAAGGCGTGGCCGCAAGTCCTAGCCTTTTTGGCAAAAAAGCTGCCTGACAGCAATTGACAGGCAGCTTTGCATAATAAAAAGTACCGGATGCGCTTACTTGCGCTTCAAATACTTGATGCTGTCGAGGGCAACGGCAGCAATGATGATAAAGCCCTTGAACACAAACTGAAGGTTTGTATCAATGTGCAGGAATGTCAGACAATAGGTAAGACCCGTAAAGATAACGACACCGATTGCAGCACCGCCAATCTTTCCGATACCACCATTGAACGAAATGCCGCCGACAACACAGGCAGCAATGGCATCCATTTCATAGCCCTGTCCAGTACCGGCACTTGCATTTGCACGGAATGCTTCAAGGAATGCTCCACATCCGTAGAAAATTCCAGCCATAATGAAAATGCCGAGCGTTACGCGGAATACGCTGATACCGCTGACAGCAGCAGCTTCAGCGTTGCCTCCAACAGCATACATGTTCTTTCCAAAAATCGTCTTGTTCCAGATGAACCATGCCACAATAATGGCAAAGATTGCAGGAATGATGAGCTTCGGGAACGTTACCAGTTCTCCGTTTATGACACCTAACACCCATCGGCCACCAATCAAATCCTTTACGCTGCCGTCAATGGAGCCAACAGGAGTTCCCGTCGTTCCAAAGAACAAAAGACCGTAAATGATGAGCTGCGTTGCCAGTGTAGAAATGAACGGGTGTATCTTGAGTTTTGCCGTAAAGAATCCCGCAAAAACAGAAAACAGGACACAGAAAAAGATTGAAAGCACGAGAGCCATTGCAAGCCTGCATCCCATTGGCATGGAAGTAAAGTTCCATGGCCCCATGCTAAAGAATTTAACGATATTCGTGCCAGGATGCAGGATAAGCCCCGTAATGACAGAACCCATTGCAACCATGCGTCCAACACTCAAGTCCGTACCAGCAATCAAAATGAGTCCGGCAACACCAAGTGCATAGAACATGCGGGTAGAAGACTGCTCCAGAATAGTAAATATATTCGGCAACGTCAGCAGGTTTCCTGCTCCAGAAACAGGAGCGATAATGACGCAGATAATAAAGAACAGCAGGATTGCTATATACAGACCGTTGTCAAGGAAGAACTTTGTTGCCTTAAAGTTGTAGACATAGTGCTTCCAGTTCAGTTCCATGTCTTCTGCAAAGTTAGTCTTTCCATTGCGCAAGGTACGGTTTACCTGAACATGTTCAGTAAATGCCTGGTTTTTGACATCATTGCAACGGTCAAGTTCCGTCTGGCGCTTGTTCTTTGCATCAAAGAGTGCAGACTTCAATTCATAGCGAGCAGTGTCCTTGTCATGGGCAGATGAAGCTGCAGCAATGCGCTTTGCAGCATCTGCCTTGATGCCGTCCATCTTTTTGGTATAGAAATCTTTCAGCGTTGAAATCTTTGCATCCTGCTCACTGTTTACGCCAGCAATCACCTTTTTTGCAAGGACGTTTGCATAGTTTACGGCATGTCTTGAAAGTTCTGCATCTGCCTGCTTGTTTGCTGCAGCAACCTTCTTTGCTTCATTGATCTGAGCTGTACAGTCGCTAATAAGCTTCTGCCGGTCTTCTGCACTGAGCATCTTGTTCTTTTTTGCAGCTGCAATGCTCTGGTTCAATTCCATGATTTTGTTTACGCCGTTTTCACGCAAACCGTACAGAGCATCCTGATACTGCTTCAACACATCGTCATCATTCAGCGATTTTAGGGCAACGACACCGTCATTGCCTAACTCCGCAATCCTCTTTGCCGCACGGGCATTCAAGTCATCATAATTATTGTTTGCCATAAAATTCTCCATTAAGTGATACCTCATTACAGATATCTATCCGAAAGCCTGAGCAATTCTTCCTGATTGGTTTCCTTCGTGTTTACAATGCCAGCCAGCCTGTGGTTAGACATGACTGCAATGCGGTTCGTAATGCCAAGAATCTCCGGCATTTCGCTTGATACAACAATGATGGTCTTGCCTTCTTTTGCCATCTGTATGATAAGCTGGTAAATTTCGTACTTTGCACCAACATCTATACCGCGAGTCGGTTCATCCATAAGGAAGACATCAGGTTCACGTTCCATCCATTTACCGATTATGACTTTCTGCTGGTTTCCACCACTCAACGAGGTAATCAAATCGTCTGCAGACACACATTTTGTATGCATCCTCTTTATTTCCCTGTTTGCAGCATCCTGCATCTTTCGGTTAGACAGAATTCCCATTGTCTTGTAGCTGTCAAGATTCGTTATCGTCGTATTGAATTCTATTGATGCCTTGCCAAACATGCCGTTCAGTTTACGTTCCTCTGTGACAAGGGCAAAATTGTATGCCATGGCATCTTTACTGTTGTCAAACCGAAGCTTTTTTCCGTCAAGAATAATATCTCCGGTCGCAATGGTGCGGATGCCGAAAATTGATTCCAGCAGTTCGCTCCGTCCTGCACCCACAAGTCCGTACAGACCGAATATTTCGCCTTTTTTTACCGTAAAAGAAATATCATACAGGTGAGGTTCATATTTCGTGGAAAGACCACGAATTTCAAGGTAATCGTTGCCAGGAGTGTTGTCTACGTCGGGGAAACGCTTGTCAAGGGAGCGTCCTACCATGGCAGAGATAAGCTTGTCCATATCAGTGTCCTTTATCAGAGAAGAAAACACCATGTTTCCGTCTCGAAGCACAGACACCTCATCGCACACTTCAAAGATTTCATCCATTTTGTGCGAAATGTAGACAAATGAAACACCTTTTTCCTTAAGGCTGTTTACAATGGAAAACAATTTCTTTACTTCTGGCTCGGTCAATGATGACGTAGGTTCATCAAGCACGATGATGCGTGCATTATAGGAAACTGCCTTTGCAATTTCAACCATCTGCCGTTGCGATACAGACATGGTACGCATGACGGTGCCAGGGTTCACATTCATGTTAAGGGATGCAAACAGTTTGCTTGACTCTGCAAGCATGCGCTGTTCATCAACAACGCCCCATTTTTTCGGATAGCGGCCAAGAAACAGATTGTCAACCACAGTCCTGTCAAGACACTGGTTCAATTCCTGATGCACCATGGCTACGCCGCTTTCCAGAGCTTCCTTAGGGTTCTTAAAGTCAACAGGATGTCCGTCCAGAATAATCTGTCCTTCGTCTTTTGCATAAATGCCGAACAAACATTTCATCATGGTAGACTTACCTGCACCGTTTTCACCCATAAGCCCCATTACACTGCCCTTTTTGACAGTCAGGTTAATGCCGTCCAAAACCTTGTTTTTTGCAAACGATTTGGACAGGTTCTTTATTTGCAGTACATTGTCGCTCATTTTGTTCCTTATTTGAAAAAAAAGACCTGCGGAAACGTTTTTCTACAGGTCTTTTACTGAATCTCCAGCAGCAAATGCTAAAAGGGATTACAGATTAGTACTTCAATTTGTCTGTGTAGTCAGCACCGGAGTTTGTCTTTACCATGTTAATGGCATAAGCATCAAAGCTGTTCAAGTTTGTAAACTTGTCAAGACATGAACCTTCGTTCTGACCGTCACCCTGTACTACAGTAAGTTCAATGTTAAGGAGAGGTGCATAGTACTGAAGAGCAGGAAGATATGAAGAAGAAAGGAAGTTGTCTGCTGAGTTGTAGATGGTCAAGATAACCTTCTTCTTTTCTGCTGTTGACTGCTTGATTCCCTTGTCGCGGTTTCCAGCCTGGTAGTCCTTCCAGTTGCTTGCATTTACACCAGTATTCTTTGCAAGAACAGCCTTTGTATCTGCCTTGTATTCAAGGTCAGCAGAAATTTTGTTGCCATACTGATCTGGCTCAGAAAGACCCTTTGTATATACGTCTGAACCTGTCAAACCGTCAAGAAGGTTGCGGATAACCTGCAATGTTGCTGTAGCCTGTGCATCAACGTTCTGTGAAACTGTTCCTGAAAGCTTGCCGGCACCGATAGCTTCGATAGCATCTGCGTTTGCATCATATCCGAAGATTGGTACTCCTGCAGGATAGTTTGAAGCCTGAAGACAACCCATTGCCATACCGTCATTGTTTGAAAGGACAAGGTCAATGCTGTCGCCGTATTTTGTAGCCCAGTTGCCCATTGCTTCTGTTGCTGCATTGGCATTCCATGTAGAACCGTCTGTACCAGTCATTGCCTTACCTTCAAGCTCTACAACCTTGAATGTCTTGCCGCCTACATTTACAGAACCTTCTTTTGAAACAGTAGGCTCTGTTGAACCGTCCCATGTACCGAGTGCACGGCGTACACCTTCTGTACGAGCCTTTGAGTCATTATGTCCAACGTCACCAATGCAGAGAACATAACCGATAACGCCGTCGCCATTGCGGTCAAGTTTTGCAGGATCCTGTGCCTTAAGATAATTAACTACCAATTCACCTTGAACAGCTCCACCACCAGCTGCATCAAAGCCTACGTAGTAGGTCTTGTCATTCCAGTTCATGGAAGCCATGTCGATGGCTCCTGATGTAGGATCAGATGGCTGTCTATTAAAGAATACAAGTGGCTTGTCCTTGTTCAATGTTACGGACTTTCCACCAGCCTTGTTGCCACCGCATCCCATAAAGCTGATGGCCGTCAATGTCATTGCTGCTACTGCTAAGACAGTTTTTTTCATAAAAATTTCCTCCATTAATTATGAAAAGCAAAAGTATGCAACTGTAAAGTTACATAGACTTATCTTAACCCTTAAGCATAATAAATGTCAAACGTTATTTTTATTTATCAATAAATATGCTAGAATACGACATCATGACACATTTAAAAGATCTGACATACGGAATAGTAGGACTTGGCATCATGGGAGGTTCCCTTGCAAAAGCAATCAGACTGAACATATTGAGCCAAAGCGGTGCACAGGGAAAAATCCTTGCCTGCAACAGGAGTACGGCTTGCCTTGTACAGGCAAAGGAAGAAGGCGTTGTAGACGAAACGTTTCAAAGCGCGGACGTACAGAGCATGATACCAAACTGCGACGTGCTGTTTGTCTGCCTGTACCCCCATGCAACGCTGGATTTCCTAAAGGAACACAAAAACATCTTTAAAAGCGGAGCCATCGTTACAGACATTTCCGGCGTAAAGGGAATTTTCGAAAAGGAACTGCCGGCACTCCTCCGTCCTGACGTAGACTTTATCATCGGTCATCCCATGGCTGGCGGTGAAAAAGAAGGATATGCAAATTCAAAAGCAGAATTCTTCATAAACCACAATTACATTCTGTGCGAACAGACCTTCAACAAGCAGGAAAACCTTACACTCATGAGGAGTCTCATTTCTGCAATGGGCTTTTCGCGCATAACGGAAACAACCTGCGACAACCACGACTACAAAATTGGCTTTACCAGCCAGCTGTGCCATGTCATTGCATCTGCATTGGTGGAAAGTGCCGAAGATCCCGAAATCACCGCATTTGGAGGCGGCAGCTTTGAAGACCTGACGCGCATTGCCATGATAAATGCACCGCTGTGGACGGAATTGTTCATATCCAACAGGCAAAAGCTTGTCCAGCACATTGAAAACTTTCAGAAAAAGATGGATGCATTCAAGAATGCCATTGCACAGGAAGATGCTGCAACGCTCAAAAACCTGCTTGAAGACACCCGCGAAAAAAGGCTTCAGATGGGAAGCATACGCACGGTAATCAAATAGGGAAATCAAGGAAATCTCTCCCCCAAAAAAAACGCAAGGGCTTCAACAAAAACTGTTGAATTTCTTGCCCTGTTGCGTATATAATGACTTTACAAAAATCGTATTTTTGTCATTTTACGGTTTTCTTGCCCCAAGGTGGATGTAATGAAATTTGAACGAACCATACCAAAACTGTTGAGAAGTATAGCTCAGAAACACCCTGAAACAAGTGCACAGCTTTCCCATACAAAAAAAGGGGAAATTACAGAAGTAAACTACCATGACATGTTCCAGTATGCCCTGGACTTTGGAGCTGCACTGCTCGATTTAGGCGTAAAGCGAGGAGACCGAATAGGGCTGATTGCAGACAATAGAAAGGAATGGGAGCAGGCCGATGTCGGACTTCTTTCCATTGGAGCGGTTGATGTTCCGCGCGGATGCGATGCCACGGAAAAAGACTTGTCCTTTATCCTTTCATTTGCAGAATGCTCCGTTGTCATTGCAGAAAATAACACGCAAGTAAAAAAAATACTGAACATAAAAGACAGCATTCCAACCTTAAAAACCATTATTGCCTTTGATGCCGTAGACGAAAACGAGCAGCAGCGGGCAAAAGAGCAGAACATAAACTTTCATGTCTTTGGCGACTTGCTGAAGCGCGGTCACGAATGGAGGAAACTCAACATTGATGCCGTAGAAAATGAACTGGAAAAGGGAGACTGGAACGACCTTGCCACAATCATCTTTACCAGTGGAACAACAGGAACTCCAAAAGGAGTCATGATTTCCCACGGCAACTTCATTACCCAGCTCGACGAACTGGTGGAACGCATCTTCATCAATCCTGGAGAGCGTGCCCTGTGCGTTCTTCCCGTATGGCACGTATACCAGCGCGAAGTAGAGTATGTCATCCTCTGTCAAGCTGGTACAATCTGTTACAGCAAGCCAATCGGCAGCGTTCTTCTTGCAGACCTGAAAAGCCTTAACCCCGTACTGCTGCCAGCCGTTCCCCGCGTATGGGAGGCCGTATACGACGGAATCTGGCGCAAAATGAGAAAAACCGGCGGTGTCGTGTACGCACTGTTCCGATTCTTTGTTGCAGAAGCAAAACTCTGGTGTGCAATCGACAGAAAGCTGCGCAGAAAAACAGCTCGCTTCGGCAACGATTACCTAGGCCTTTGGTGGCCGGTTCTCGTCCTGCCGTGGCTGTTCCTGTATCCCGTAAAAATGCTCGGCAACTTGATTGTATTCCGCAAGCTGAGGGCAATGCTCGGCAAGAATTTCCGTGCAGGCATTGCCGGAGGCGGAGCATATCCTTCCTACATCGATGAATTTTTCTGGGCTGTCGGCGTAAACATTGTCGAAGGCTACGGATTAACGGAAACGTCTCCAATCATTGGCGTACGCCCCATTGCCTGCCCTGTCATGCACACGGTCGGAACACCGCTTCGCGGCGTAAATGCACGCATTGTCGATCAGGACGGCATCATTCTGGGAGTCGGACAAAAGGGCAGCCTGCAGATAAAAGGCGAAACGGTCATGAAAGGCTATTACAAAAAGCCTGATTTAACGGCAAAAGTAATGACAGCCGACGGCTGGCTTGACACGGGAGACCTTGCAGTCTTTACCGTAGACAATGAAATTCAGCTGCGCGGACGAAAGAAAGACACCATCGTGTTGATGGGTGGCGAAAACATTGAACCGCTTCCAATAGAAAGTGCAATCAATTCATCTCCGTACATTGCGGCAAGCATTGTTGTCGGCACAAACGAAAAGGGCATTGACCAACGGTATCTGGGTGTACTCGTCATGCCAAGCAAAGAAGAAATCGAAGCCTATGCCAAGGAAAACAACATTTCCTTTGACACATACGAACAGCTTGCAGAAAGCGAACCTATCCGCAAACTGCTCAAGCAGGAAGTAGACCAGCATGTATGTGCAAAGACCGGCTTCAAGTCATTTGAAAAAATCAATACACTTGAAATCATTACAAAACCGTTTGAAGTAGGCGTAGAACTGTCAGGAAAGCAGGAACTCATGCGCTACCGCGTGCATGACCTCTATAAGACAAAAATTGCTAAATTATTTCAATAACCCGAGCACCAGACTTTCTGTCCATCCGTGTCATGTTCCGTGGCATGGGAACAGAAAGCAACTCACCTGAAAAACATTTCCTTGTGGTCACCACAAGCAACAGCCCCCTTTTAGAACAGGCATAATATCCCGTTCTGTCTCCGGGCAATCGAATTTCATCGCTGGCAATCCTGAAGTTCAGAGCGCCGCCTTTTTCGGCACTGGCTTCTGCCCCACTGGTATCCTGCGCGCCCACAGCTTTTTCAGCTGCAATAAAGGACAGCACTGCCCGTTCCTTTGCCAGACCTGCACTTTCAGACAATTTCCTCAAGTCACGAGGTGCATCTTCCGTAGAAAATGCATAGTTGCACCATTTACCGCCACGCTTGCCGTCCATCGGACATTCACCCGCGTGAGGGCATGGACTGCACGGCACAAAGTCATTGCGCATAAGGGCATCGCGCAGCAAGCTCAAGAATCGTGCACAGGCAGGCACACCAGGTTCAATGACAAGAACCTTGGACAGCGGGTTGTTACAGTCGATGTACGAAAGCAAGTCCGAGCAATACTTCTTTGCAAGATAGTCAGGAGGCATGTCTGCATCCTGCACAATTTCATTAAACACATTGGCAGCAGTCACCAGTGCAGCCTTTTCCTTGATGCCCGTGCCGAATTCCCCTTTTACGCGGACAAAGTTCCACGGTTCGCACTCCAGCTTTGCCGCCACAGAAAGAAAAATCTCTTCTCCAGTAGCAAGAATCTGGGAAGAAATGTCCATGCAATACCACGTCAGTTTCTTTTTCCGCAATTCAGGACATGCAAGGAACAATGCAAGGGGAACAGTCAGCGGTCCTGAACCGACATCAAGGCAGATGCTGCCGTCTGCAAGCGTAGAAAAAAACGATTTCTTCAGATTTGAAAACAGGCGTGTAAGGCGAATGAGGTTCCACCACAAATAGTAGTGCGTGTAGGCACTGGTAGTCGTTACCTGATTCATATAGCCCAGACGCCGTTCCTCGCGCTCATCAGTCAGATTGTGGCTCAGCTCGCGGATTTGGTCTGCCAGCATGACTTTCTGCCGAGAATTAATGGGAAAGGTTGAGTCCAGAAGCGTTCCAAATTTAGCAACAATCGAAGCACAGTCAGCAGGAATGGATGCAGGATTAAACAGAGATGACACAACATCTGCGGCAATTGCACGCTGTGCACCGCGAGCGTCATGAGACGTACTGCGGACATCTGCCTGCTGCTCTTTAGGATGCGATGCTTCATGGGCACGCTTTTCCTTTCGCAACAGTTTTCCCTCCACCTTCTTTTTCTTTTGAGAAGCCTTTATGCCCTGCTTTTTTTCATACCATTTCAGTTCTATCTTTGCGTCGCTTTTCTGATTTTGCATAGTTTTCTCCCGTTTTCTTGAGCATCTGGTACAGCATCGTCAACTCGGAACGAATGTCCTGAAGCGTTGTCAGTGCTGCAAATTCAGCTTCCCTTACCTGGGCATCCAGAACAATCTGTTTTTTTGCTTCCTGAATGCTCATTCCCTGCGTCTGCGTCAAATGTTTGAGCCGCATAATCAGTTCAATGTCTCGCTGTGAGTAAAGACGTTTGCCCCGATAATCTTTTTTCGGAGAAAACCCGGGAATGACAGATTCCCATGAGCGCAGCACATGCGCCTTTACGCCTGTCATCTTAACGACTTCTCCAATTAGATATTTAGCCATTAAGCTCTGGTCTGTCCTGCCACTTCTGGCGGCTTGCCTTCATTTCTATCTGGACAGGAATCTGATCAAAGCCTAAGTCTTCGCGAACCCTGTTCTTCAAATAGGTAACATAGCTTTCAGGAACATTGTCAGGTCGCGTTGCAAAAATAAGGAATTTGACCGGATTGGAACTGACCTGCGTAATGTACCTGACCTTAAAATGGATTGCCTTTGTTGCTGGCGGCGGATATTTAAAGAGCCAGTCTTTCAGAGCAAGATTAAGGGCAGCCGTATCAATCTTTCGGTTCAGCTGTTCATACAGCGAAAGGGCTGTATCCATGAGCTTTTTCAGACCATCCTCGTTCTTTGCGCTGATGGCAACGATTGGTGCCCATTTCATGTGACCGAACATAGCGTGAATGTATTCTTCGACCTTTTTCAATGCCTTGCTGCTGCCGTCTTCTACGGTGTCCCACTTGTTCAAGATGAATATGATACCTCTGCCACGCTCATAGGCAAGCGAAGTAATCTTTTTGTCCTGTTCAGTAAGACCGTCCTTTGCATCCATCATCAAAAACATGATGTCGCATTCGTCAAGAGTCTTTATTGCTCTGTTTACCGAATAGTACTCGACGTTTTCCGACACTTTCTTTTTTCTGCGGATGCCGGCAGTGTCAAGAATCTGAATGTCCCTGCCGTTGTAGCGGAAGCTGCCTTCTACCACATCACGTGTCGTGCCTGCATAGTCGCTGACAATAGAAGCCTGCGTATGCGTCAGGGCATTGCTCAGCGTGGATTTTCCCGTATTCGGCTTGCCCAAAATGGCAATCTTGACAGGAATTTCCTGTTCGCTGCCTTCCGTTACACGAGAAAAATCAAGACCGTCTATGAGTGCCTGTGAAAGGGCAGGAATATTGTCTCCGTGGGTTGCAGAAATGAAAATAAGGTTCTTGAACCCATATTTCATGTAGTTGTATGCCATTCCTTCATTCTTGCCGCCCTCAGTCTTGTTGACCGCACCAATGATTTTGTCCCAGTATGGACGCATTTGAATCATCAATTCTTCGTCTTCGGTGGTAATTTCAGTGGCATCGAGCAGCAACAGAATGCGGTCTGCCTTGCGAATCATATCCAATGTACGCTCAACAACAAGATCGTCCATCTCGCTTTCGCGAGACGCAAAGTCTCTGGTAAGCTTGTAGCCGCCCGTATCCACCAGATGAACAGGCTTTCCTGCAATAAAACAGGTTCCTTCAACGGGATCCCGCGTTACGCCGGGAGTCGGATCTGTTATGGCACGTTTTGTATGGGTCAACACATTGAAAAGCGTAGACTTGCCCACATTCGGACGGCCAGCAATAACAATCAAAGGCAGGTTAAAATAAATTTTGTCCGAATAGAACTGCTGGAACGAACCTTCCTTTTCAAGAGGCTGTTTTGCGGCAGTACCTTTAGATTCTGCACCTTCCAGCTGCTCGGCATCATCAGTCTTTTTTACGGGCTTTGGCTTGGAAAAATCCGGCTTCTTTTTCTTCATGTCTTTCTACTCCTGAACCGGATTGTATGAAAATGTTTCCATGGAAATGTTTTCCAGTTCTTTGATTGTAAATCTGGCAAGCGTTTCTTTTATGACAGGTATCTGCTTGGGACTCATGCTCAAGTTGCGAAGTCCAAATCCCGCAAGAATAATGGCAGTTTCTTTTCTGCCCGCCATTTCCCCACAGACAGAAACGGGAATGTTATTGTTGTTTGCATTATCAACCGTTGCCCTGATAAGGCGGACAACCGCCAGATTGAATTCATTGTACAGAGGTGCAACCGCTGGATTTTCTCGGTCTACGCACAGCGTATACTGGGTCAGGTCATTCGTTCCAAGCGAAAAGAAATCGCTTTTTTTGGCAAGGCAATCAGAACAGATTGCCGCAGCGGCAGTTTCAATCATGATGCCTATAGGAACTTCCTTAAACGGAATCTTTTCTTCCTTCATGCTAATCCGCACCCCTTCGGCAATGCCCCGCACCGTTTCTACCTGCGAAACATCAGTAATCAAAGGAATCATGATGCGCAGGTTGCCGTATATACTTGCTCGGTACAATGCCCTCAGCTGCGTACGGAAAATCTGAGGATAGAACATGGAAAGGCGGATTGCCCGCAATCCCATCAACGGATTTTTTTCTTCAATGGTTGGTATTTCCTTAAAATTAATGAGCTTGTCGCCGCCAACATCCAGCGTTCGTATGGTAACAGGCTTGTCGCCCATCATCTGCAGCACCTGTTTGTACGCCTCAAACTGAGCTTCTTCACTGACCGAATTGGAAAACGGACCGCTTGTCTCTGACGACTGATGCTGTATTGTATCCATAAAAAGGAATTCCGTCCTGAAAAGACCAATGCCGTCAGCACCTTCTTCCAAAGCAATCTTGGCTTCCTCCGTAGTACCGATGTTTGCATACAGCTTGAATTCCGTTCCGTCTTTTGTCAGTGCAGGCTTCGTCCTGAACTGCAGGAGTTGTTCACGGTATTTCCTGTCGTCTTCTATTTTTATGCGGTACTCGGTCAGGGAACTTTCATCCGGATTCAAGATGATTTCACCCCGGTTTCCGTCTACAATGACCGATTCCCCAGTCTTTATCTGATTCTGAATGTCATCAATACCAACAACGGCAGGCACTCCAAAGCTTTTTGCAAGAATGGCAACATGGCTTGAAACACCTCCTTCGGTCAGTGCAAAGCCAGCTATTTTCCGCTTGCTCAAAATAACAGTGTCGCTCGTGCACATCGCCTTTGCAACAATAACGGCTCCATCCGGCACTTCTTCTATGTTAAACGGATGGTAGTCAAGCAAAATGTCCATGACTTTGCCAAAGACATCTTCAATGTCCTTTGAACGCTCGGCAAGATAGTCGTTGCCGCTGTTTCTGAGCCGTTCTGCATACTGGTCTACCTTTTTATCCAGTATGTATTCTATGTTGTACAACTCTTTTTCGTAGCTGTCGTGAACTTCCTGTATGAACACAGGATCTGAAAGCATGAGCTGATATGTTTCAAAAATAATTTTTTGCAGATTGTCTTTCGGAAGGGTTTGCAACTGCTTGTCTATCAAAGCCTGCACTGTATTGCATGCAGAAGTAAATCTGGTCCAGCCTTCATCAAGCTGGTCAGACATTATTTTTTCCTTTGGAATAATTTTTTCTTGAATTTCAGGAAGCACGAATGCTTTGCCAATGCCAATTCCCGTTGAGGCAGATAGACCCAGTACTACATTCATTCTATTATAGTACAGTCTAACTTCATTCTAGTCAATTGTACCCGCCAGGATTTGCCGATGGCGTTCATACAGCAGCACGCCCGCTGCCACAGACACGTTCAGGCTGTCAATCTTGCCGCAGGTAGGAATGGACACAACTGTATCGCACTGCTTAGAGAGCAGTCGCGAAATGCCGTTGCCCTCACTGCCCATGACAAGGCAGGTTTTCTTGTCGAACACAGTCTTTTGCAAAGGAGAACCATCGGCATCAGCCCCGTAAATCCAAAAGCCTGCCTGCTTGAGCATTTCGGCAGCCCTGACGAGATTGGACACCACTGCCGTTGGAACGTATGCACTTGATCCTGCACTAGTACGGGCAATGATTTCGTTGTCCTGCACATCCGATGCACCTCGCCGCTCCGGCAGGATAAGGAGTGATGCTCCAAACTGATCGCAGGAACGCAGGATGGCACCCACATTATGGGGATCCGTTACGCTATCCAGCATGACAACCGTAGCTGTTTCTGGACACAGGGAAAGCCACTGATCAAGCTGTACAAGATTCTTTGCCTTTTCCTGCTGTTCATCAGCAACAAGCACGATGCCCCTATGATCGCGGGCTTCTTTTGGCAATGCCGAAACAAGATGACCAAGGGCATCATCGTCTGTTTCCGTACAGGCAATGCCCGCTTCCTTTGCCAGAGAAATGATTTTTTTGATTCGGGGGCCAGGCTTTGCATAGTAGACCGACAGTGTGCCGGCATGAGCCTTTTCAGCGGCATATCGGCGTACCCGTTCTTCTACTGCATGAAAACCTGTATATACGTTCTGTGCCATAAACGATGCTATGCGTTTTTACCGCAGCAATTCTTGTATTTTTTACCACTGCCACATGGACATGGTTCGTTGCGGCCAACCTTGCGGCCTTCGCGGACAACAGTAGTAGGCTTGATGTAGCCTTCGGTGTACAGCCACTCGCCGTTAATCTTTCTGAATCCGCCAATTTCATGGTGCACGTCACGGATGCCTTTCTGTGTATAGGTTGCCTCGAATTCGACGATGCCTTCGGTATCATCGGGACCGCCTTTTTCCACGTTCAAAATCTTCAGGCCATGCCAAGTGCTTGTATTGCTCCAGTCTTCCGTTGCCTTGCGGTCTATTTCTGCAATTTTTTCACCTGTCTCGCAGGTATTTATAATAAAATCAATTTCATGCTTTACATACGCTGTGTATCGGGCGCGCATCAGAGCTTCTGGACTCGGAGCTTTCTGAGTTCCATTGATATAAGGTTCGCAGCAGTCTGAATATGTTTTGCCGCTGCCGCACGGACATAAATCGTTATTCTGTTCACTCATACGGCTTAGTATACCGATTTAGTCCATGATTTGCAACAAAGTTTAATCCTTTTTGTTGCCCCCTTCTGCTTCAAGCGCCCACAGAATTCCCTTTGCCGTGCGTATCTCCGTATCTGCAAAATGATTGCCCCTGTTCAACTCGAACGCCGTTTGTATACCCATCGACTTGTAATGCAAAGCAAGCCGTTCTGCCCGTTCCTGCACGGATGCAAGAAGCTGATTCCTTGTTTTTGATTCTCCATCTCCAAGAGATACATACACGCAGTCAGGCTTTTGAACAAACGCCGTTGCTGTTGCAAAATCAAGGAACCCCGGAAACCACACCGATGGAGATGAAGAAGCAATCTTTGAAAATACATTTGTTCTGTATGGGGCATACAATGCAAACAATCCTGCAAGGGAATAGCCTGAAAGTACAAGGTATGCCGGTGCAACAGAAAGATGCTGTACAATAGAAGGAATCAGCTTGTCAGTTACAAATGCAAGATATGAATCTGCCCGTCCAGAAAACGGTGCATCATGCTTTCGGACAGGCGGACACTCCCACGGCGAAAGCTCCCCGTTCCAGTCCATGCCCGTAACGCTTGCAAGAGTAAAGCGCGGACACCCGTGCACCGTGCACTCATGCCACACGCGTTTTCCCTCACCGTCCGATGCATTTCCAAATGCATTCAGCAGGACAAGCGGTGCACCGCTCTGTTCAGAGCCAAACAATTCCACTGTCTTTCCATCAAGCTCAAATGATTCTGCCATGAAAATGATTACTCCTCATTGAAAACAACTCAAAATCACAAAAATTTAAGAATGCCAACTAGGCAAAAAAGCACCATTCCTATCTTTTCATTTATCTGCCAGAAAAAAACTTCCTCTATTCTTTTATAACAAGGTACTCGGCAACAAGCCGTTCCACTGTCCATGCCGCATTTGCAGGACTCGTGCTGGGCAAGCATGCACTTGTCAGGTTAAAGCGATGCTCATAGCGCTCGGCACAGTGCTTTTGCCAGAGTGCAAAGGCAGCTTTTCCCGTGCAAAACACGCGGCAAATGCAGCTGTGTTCAAACAAAGGCGAAAAGTCGTTGGGCACGGCATTGCGGATGGTTGCATCTGACGCTCCATGGATGTTACAGCGGGCAAGCACATCCCACAGTGCAATATGGTGGCGCAGTAAAAAATCCCGGCGTTCGGCAATGGCGGCATCTCTGTCTGGTGCATTATTAGGCAACTGGAGCGTTTCAGCAAAAACTGAAGGAACCACGCGCCAAAACCGATTCTGCGGATGCATGTAGAAAAAGCCGGCACTTCTGCTTGCTGGCGACGGCATGGTTCCAAGCAAAAGAATGCGGCTTTCGGCATTCCACACGGGAGGTATCGGATGTGTCACCAATGAGACTGTCTGTGTATTCATATTACATCCATGTTACGTTTATGCTCCGTTTATGTTGCTATTCTTCATTACTATATCACAAGACCGGTATATGCACCAGCTGGCAGCGTGTGCATGTTTTTGGGGCATCTTGAAAAACTCGTTTCAGTGACTTTTTTCGCCATTTACCGCCATTTGCTGCTGACAAAAAAATTTTGTTGTGCTATCATGGGGATACAACTCAATGCATAAAAGCCGGCTGTTGCTGCAAAGAACGGACAGCCGCTGTGGTTTTTGTTTTTACCTTTCAAACGGTTTTGGAGGTGTAAAGGCATGAATCGCATCACACATCTTTCAAGCCCAGTTGTCCATACAATGGCATCTGGCAAGACAATCAACTGGATCTCGATTGAAACACCACTGTACACGAGGTGGAATTCATGAGACCCACAAAAAGCAAGATCAAAGCACAACATCTCAAGAAACTGCGGCAGGTGGAGACGCGTACGTATGAACTGTGGCACATCATCCACGACTCAAAGCAATACGTTTCAATTCCACGCAGGCTCGTCGGGTTCAAAATCAAACTCGTTCCAATTGATTCACTAAAGAACAGGGACGATGGACTTTCACAAGCCGTAGAAGCCGCAACGTCTTGGTTCACGTTTTCAGAAAGACCGTTCAGGCTGTGCAATGTAAAGAACTATGAATGCGAGTTCAGAAACAAATTGCACCCATGGATGCTTTCTGCCGATGAACAGGTTGAAAAAGTGTATTTCAAGGACAAACTTTTCAAAAGGGGCACCCTTACTCTTTTGGACATCAGTGAGCAGCAATTTCAGAAACTGCCTGCTCCTGCAAAAAAGTATTTCGTGCAAGGTCTGGACTCGTATGACAAAAGGGGCAATGCCGTCTTTATCTATCATCCAGATATTCCGAAAACGTTTGTCCGCGAATACGTAGAAAAACTGTACTGGAATCGCCTTTTCATTCCAAACGGCCGTGCCGTGTCCGAAGAAAAACGGCTTTCAAACTGGCTTGACTATGAAAAAGAATGCAAGCTGCGCCACTACAAGGGAAAGCATTCCTGGAAGTACTACCGGGGGGAAAAGCATTCGCTTGTAAAGAAACGGCGTTCACAGGAAAAACAGGAACTGGCAGAACAACGGCACGCATTTTATCAGTCGCTTCAGGAGGAAACAGATGAAGAACAATTTTAAATGGCATAAGGAACAAATAAACGGAAAATGGTTTTCTGTGTGCGACCACGAGCATGTTCCCCTCATTGAACACACAAAAGACGGAAAATACAAGCTTCGCAATGCAAACGGCAAGACAATTCTGCATGACGATTTTTCTGATGCAGTAAAGCTTGCCATCGAAGTGTGGGAAAAATTCAAAAAGCTTAACAGGGAATGGACGGAATAGCCTAAGGCAGACTTTTCTACCGCTCTTTCAACACATAGGCTGAAATGATTTTTCCAAGACGACAAATGTCAACGGATCCCTTGAACTCAAACTGAGCAGTGAATCCATTTGCATACTGAATGAACAATTCAGAATCTGGAAAAATTTCCATGAAGCCTTGTGTCTGCACTTCAAAAAACTGAATCGTGGAATAGGGAAGAATGGAAAAGGATTTCCGTTTTCCAGTCAACCCCTGCACATCAATGGAGATGATTCTTTTGTTGGTAAAAATAACTTGATCACGGAATGTCTTGAACGCACACTCGATGTCTTCGTTTTCAATGAGAAATTGCTGCACCTCGTTGCGAACCTCAGAAATGTCGATTGGTTTTAGGTTAAAGACAGAATTCTTGTTAAAGTTTATCATGTACTGCTCCTTGACGTTTCCCAATTTTGCACGCATGAAACGCTTGCAACGATTTTAACCTTTCGCACGCACAAAAGCAAGTAAAACGAAATAAGACAAAAGATATGAAAACTAGAAGCTAAACATAAGGCATCCATGTTCAAAACACACCATCTTTTCTGCTACAAACTTTTCGCTCACGCGTGCCGTCTGCGTCTGCTGTAACATAAACTCGCTCACAAGGATTTCATAAGGATCATTCGTTTGCCGCCACGGAAAATCGCACCCATGCTCATGAAAGAAGTGCCACATTTCCCTTCGAAAATCCTGTACGCATTCTACAGAAAGAACGGATGTCCCTGGTGTCGTTACTTCCACGTTTCCCACACTTTCTGTGCAATGCCAACAGTGGCTTCGGTTTTTCCGTTGCGGCAGACAGGCTGCTTTAAGAGCTTGGACTGGTTTTCAAAAAGTTTTTCTTCTTTTTCGCTGTCGTCAAGGTAGGCGATGCTTGAGTAATCCTTTGATTTTGTGTCGGTCAGAGCCTCAATTGCCGCCGCCCGGCTTCCCTCAGATTTTGCAAGGGCAGAAAGAACGGAATCGAACTCGCCTGAGGACATCTCTTTTTCTTTAAGGTCGATAAACTGAAAGGGAACTCGCCGCTCCTTAAAGAAACGCTGAGCAGCCTTGCAGTCGAAATTTTTGTTTGTGCCGAAGATTTGAATCATGGGGAGATTATAGCACAGATGAAAAAAAATTACATGGGAAGACGAACACATTTCCCAATCTCATTCCAGTCGGAACATCTCTTGTAATTCTGATTTGGAAAGTCGCAATTCCGATTCCAAGGGCGGTCAAAGACAAGGACTTTAAGGTGCGGCAGATGCTCAAAAAATTTAAAGGCATGGGGAGAATCTTCCACAGCGTAATCAAAATGCATTTTATAGTAGTCTTCCAGCTCAAGATTAAAGGAACTATCCTTGATGAAATTGTCACGGCCGTATTTGTTCAGGCAAAAAAGAGGAAGCCGACCAAGACCGTGTTCATCAAGCCACTGTCGTGAAGCGTCATAGGCACTTGCAGGCCGCCCTGTAATTATTTTTACATCGTGATCGGCATCCAGCCACCTGTTAATCGTCAGAACCGCCCCCGGAGTTTCTTCATAAGACAAAAGGACTTCCGGCTTATGGGCATGAATCATCATCCTGTCATAGTCTTCATCGGACAAAGAAAAAGATTTTTGCAGATTAAAATACCTAATTCTCTCGTAGGGAACATCAAGGGAAAACATGTCTTTTACAAGTGACGAAAAATACCGCGCCGTCTCGCACAGGCAGTCATCAAAATCAACGTATATGTTCATCGTCTTTATTATAGCAGAGAATTTTCTTGTGCGCTACTTATTCAGCACTGACTTCCATTTACGCCGCGCTGTACACCGCTTTCAGATAATCAAAAATACGCTGCCTGTACTTATCAAAATCGTTCATGCAGTCATCCGGCAATTCTGTCCACAAGGTATTTCTGATTTCATTCTGGATTGTCGCAACGGTCGCATCTTTGTCGAAAGGGCTGTCCATCTCTGCAAGAAGGGTCTTTATCTTTTTGAGTAATTCTTTTGAAAGCTCTTTGATCTTTTTGATGTCTTCTTTCGTCAGGCTTTCCTTGAAGAGCATGTCGTAAATCGTAAGTTCTTCATCGCTGTCAAAGCCTTCACGGACGTAACGCTTTTGTTCTTCGGTCATGTCCTTTGCAGTCTGCAGCAATTCGTTGAATACCTGTTCAATGACGGCCTTGTCCTGACTGCGGTTGTATTCTTCAATTACTTCCTGATAGTGTCTGTAATAATCAATTCTAGCAGGATTTGTTTTAAGCATCTGCGCAAGCTTCTTTGCAACCAGTTGATTTATGTCATTGATTACAAGCTGCTTGTTTTTGATTTTTGAAAACTCGGTTGCTAGCTTGTCAAAGTCAATTCGGCTTATATCTATCTTTGCATTTGGCTCTTTTGCGGTGTCTGGAGTTTCTTCTGTAGAAATATATTCATTTACAATTTCTTCCAGACCTTTCATAATGTCGTCAACATCTACTGGTGCTTTCGGCTTTGTAAGCTGGCGGTAGATTGATTCAAGGGCATCGTGCTCTTCTTTGAGTTCGGCACTTATTTCTGAACGGACTGCATATTTATAAAGGCGGAAAAACTCTCCGGCCTTTGTGCAGAATTCTTTTTTTACAGTCTCTGGAGCAGCCACAGAATTTGCGCCATTTTGAATCATTTTGATTCGGGCAAAGTTCTTTGATTTTATCAAATCGTTTATATCAAAATCATGCTGTTTTAAAAACTCGATTGCAAGGGCACAGTTTTCATAAATAGCAGCAACAAGTTTTTCACGGTCGATGGTGACTTTGTGCCCCTTGCCTGCATTTCCGCTGCCGCTTGTTGTGTAATCTACCAGAGCCTTTTCAAGGGCAGTGACAATTCCAATGTAATCTTCAATAAGTCCGTTTTCCTTTCCGTCGTTTACACGGTTAGCCCTGGCAATGGTCTGCATAAGGGTATGAGCCTGGAACGGTTTATCAAGATACAAGACAGAAAGGGACGGACAGTCAAAACCGGTGAGCCACATTGCACAGACAAACACGACGCGGAACGGGTTATCCTCATCCTTAAACTCTTTATCAAGCTCGCGGTCCATCATCTTTTTGCGGTGAGGGATTATGTCTATTCCGTGCTTCTTAAAGTATTCAACTTCGCCCTGTTCCTGACTGATTACAACGCACATCTCAGTGGCTTTCATCCAGTCGATTTTCTTTTGGAGTTCCATGAGAGTCTGTTCAGAATCTATACCAGCGCAAGAAGCTTCAAGCTCGGTGATTTTTTCTTTCCAGTATTTCTGGCAGAGCTCCATCATTTGAACGCTTGTAAGGCGGTCAACAGAAACAAACATTGCTTTTCCGGTTTGCCAGACTTCTGAATAATGATTTACAAAATCACGGGCAATCTTATCAAGGCGTTTTGGATTCCTGATTATATGAAGCTCCTGCTTGATAAGATTTTCTACCTTAGCGCGCTTTTCCTCATCATCAATTTCTTCTATTGCTTCAAGAAGTTTGTCGTTGATTTCAGGATTATCCAGCAGGAGTTTTTCGCCACGGTTTTCATAATAGAGAGGAACTGTCGCACCATCGTCTACAGCACGCTTAAAATCGTAAATGGAAACATAGTCACCAAAGGTACGCTGAGTGATGTTATCAAAACTAAAAAGCGGAGTTCCTGTAAATCCAATGCGGCTTGCTTCCGGCAAAAGACGGCACATGTTGTTTGCATAGACTCCGTTCTGGCTTCTGTGAGCTTCATCGCTGATTAAGAGAATGTCGTAATCTGCGTGGATTGGCTTAGCATCCGCTTTGTTGAATTTCTGAATGAGAGAGAAAATGTAAGATGGATTTCCCTTGAGTTTTTCCACTAAATCTTCTCCACTGTAAGCAATGTACTTGCTGGCCTTCACGTTTCCAAGACAACCACAGGCTTCAAAGGTTCCGCTAATCTGTTTGTTAAGTTCCGTGCGGTCTGTAAGGATTACGATTGTGGGAGAGCCTTCCAGTTTGCGGTGAATCTTTTGCGAGAGAAAAACCATGGAATAACTTTTGCCAGAGCCTTGAGTGTGCCAGAATACGCCAAGTTTTCCGTTCTTGAATTTGCGGGCCTTGTAATTTTCATAAGCCTGATTGACACCAAGGAACTGATGGTTACGGGCAAGAATCTTTACGACCTTTCCGTTTGAATGGTCAAAGAGAATGAAGTTTTCAAAGAGGTCCATAAAATTCTTTTTGTCACAGATGCCAAGAAGCATAGTTTCAAAAGCGACAGAACCCGCCTCATCGTCTTCTGAAAGGCGCTTCCATTCGTGGAAGAACTTAAACTTTGAGCCAAGCGTTCCAACCTTTGCCTCAGGCCCGTTTGCAAACATTATGAAAGCATTGTAGTAAAAAAGCTGGGGAATTGTATCCTGATAATCTTTGTAATTATCGTTGTAAGCATTTTCCACCGGGATGTCGTCACGCTTTAGCTCAACAAACAAAAGCGGAATGCCGTTTACAAAACCAACGATGTCTGCGCGGCGGTGGTACACTTCTCCCCAGATTTTCATTTCCTGCACGGCAAGAAAATCATTTTCCAGGGGATGCTCAAAATCAAAAAGCTGGACGCGGCGTTTTGCATAGTTTCCGTTTTCGTCCTGAACATCAACTTCTATTCCCTCTTTGAAAAAGGTATAGTTCTTTTCGTTTGTCTGAATGGCAGAATCAGAAGAGATTTTTGTATTAAGGATTTTTACGACCTGAGCAAAAATATCATCAGTCA
>ERZ842401.2535-NODE-2535-length-24335-cov-5.625041_pt1 | contig 24335 bp, 19 predicted proteins | sample MGYA00521270_ERZ842401 | MGnify/ENA primary metagenome ERZ842401 (study PRJEB31892, sample SAMEA3878208) | bioreactor metagenome | biome: Moose rumen | place: Sweden | collected 2011-10 | study: EMG produced TPA metagenomics assembly of the PRJEB12797 data set... | reverse complement strand
ATTGGGAACCCTGATTTTTTGCTGAAAAAATTTCCGGAGCGGAAACTTGGGTTAATAAGCCTACTGAGCAAGCAAATAATACTCTTTCGGGTCTTGACGGAGATTATATAGTTACTAATATTGTATGGGAGGATGACCCTTCTAGGCTGTTTGATCTGAATAATGACGGAAAAGAGGCGTTACTATTTGATGAGCTTCGAAGTTTTGAGAAGCGAGCGCGAGGAAAGGCAAATGTGTCTGTTACTGGTAGCGAGCCTATTCGAGGATACCATCTGACTTGTGAATTGTGGGTTCCTGTCCAGTATGTGGATGATTATACCGTACCTATTGATGGTCACATCATAGAACTATATAACAGGGAAGCGATTACTTGGCCATTGTATTTCTCGGGTTCTATTTATCCGAACGGTAAATTAGAATGGGAGCCATATGAAATGCCTTTATGGCCAAATTCTTATACAGCAACAAGTTGTCTTGACAAAGGAGGCACTTCTCAAATCATTACTCATACGAAAGATTGCATGCAAGTAGATGTCGCATATAGGCTATTCCTGCCCAAAACGAAAACGTATGAGTGCGGAAGGGTTTTAGTGACGTTGAAAAGAGAAAACAAAAAGATTATAGTAGAATCAGGAGTTGATAGTTAAAAAATGAGCACTATGTCAAGAAAAATACTTATTGTTTTACTTGTAGCGTTTGTGTCGATTCCTTCAAGCGCACAATGGTATGCCGGAGGATATCTGGCAGGGTCAGCGTCTCAATTGGATGCCGAAAAATCTTGGAGCTATTGTATTTCTCCCGAGGTCGGAAGGATATTCAAAGACAAGATGGCTGTAGGCCTTAGGGCCTCATATGGGAAAAGCTATATGCATTCCGAAATTCATGAGTCGGATTCCGAGCATGAGAACATATATAAGAAAACGAAATATGGAACTACTCTCTTTTCGATGAGGACATATTTTGCCTACAGAACAGTGGATTTCTGCAAAATGAGCCTTTGGGCAGAAGCTGGTGCATTTATTGTCCCTAAGCAGGAAGGCAATTCGTCAACTCAGATCGGGCTCAATCTGGTCCCTGTATTGACTTATCAACTCTCTCCGAGATTCCTTCTCAGGACGAGTCTTGATTTAGTATCAGTCTCGATGTCTACGGATTTTGGCAGGAGAAATACAATCAAGGCCGTTGTGGATCTTGACGATGTCATTTCCGTCCCAGACCTCTCTATCGGAGCAGTATTCCTGTTCTAATTATTTATTCCGATCTGGAATCTATTTAGTAAATTACTTTTAGAAGACAAGCAGGGCGAGGCCTGCAGCGAGGGCACCGCCGACCATCGGGCCGAGGACAGGTACCCAACTGTAGGACCAGCCGCTGTCGCGTTTTCCCTTGATAGGGAGGACTGCATGAGCGCAGCGGGGACTAAGGTCGCGTGCAGGGTTCATTGCATATCCTGTCGTACCGCCGAGGGACATGCCGAGGGCCATGATAACGCAAGTCACAGGGAATGCGCCAAGAGCGCCGGTCGTAGCTGCTGTTCCTCCTACAGTAAAAGCATTTCCGCTCACTGCAAGGGCGATAATTGCAAAGACAAGGAGGCATGTTGCAATAACCTCGGAGAGGAAATTTCTCCATGGATTCCAGATTGCAGGCATTGTGCAGAATGTACCTAGCATGGCATCAGGATTGTCGGAAGTAGCATCATAATGGTCTTTATAAAAGACATAGACAAGGCAAGCACCGACGAAACCGCCGAGCATCTGGGCGATAATGTAGCCGAGAACTTCGCTCCATGCGAACTTGCCGGCGATTGCAAGACCGAGAGTCACTGCCGGGTTAAGATGGGCTCCGGAATATGGACCTGCGATGAGTACGCCTACCATTACAGCGAAGCCCCATGCAAGGGAGATGACTACCCATCCAGCTCCCTGGGCCTTTGATTTATTGAGGGTTACATTGGCGCACACTCCGTCTCCAAAGAGTACCAGCACGAGAGTGCCGATGAATTCAAAAATACATTTGGTCAGCATAGCGTTATTTATTTATTGTTCTTGAAATCGCATCAGCCCAGCCTGCTTTCTGCTGGGAAACGTCGGCTCCGGAAGGGGTGAAAATGCGGTCAGCCTGCCACTGAGAGCGTATTTCGTCGAGGCTGGACCAATATCCGACAGCGAGTCCTGCAAGGTAGCATGCTCCCATCGCAGTGGTCTCAGTCACTCTCGGGCGCACTACCCATGAATTCAGGATATCGGACTGGAACTGCATCATGAGGTTGTTTCTTGATGCTCCGCCGTCGACCTTGAGTTCAGCGAGGTGAACTCCAGCATCCTTTTCCATTGCACCTACTATATCCATGGTCTGGAAAGCGATTCCTTCCAGGGCGGCGCGAGCGATATGGGCTGCGGTAGTACCGCGGGTGATGCCGCAAATTACTCCATGGGCGTACTGGTCCCAATAGGGAGCTCCCATTCCGGTCAGCGCGGGGACGAAATAGACTCCACCGTTGTCAGGAACGCTCTCGGCTAGAGCCTCTATCTCAGATGAAGATTTAATTATCCCGAGTCCGTCGCGTAGCCACTGGACAACCGATCCTCCAACGAAAATCGACCCCTCAAGGGCGTAGTTGACCTTGTCTCCAATCTTCCATGCAATGGTTGTGAGGAGGTTGTTCTTGGACATAATCGGCTTTTCCCCTGTGTTCATCAGTAGGAAGCAACCTGTTCCATAGGTGTTCTTTACGGATCCTGGTTCGGTGCACATCTGTCCGAAAAGGGCAGCCTGCTGGTCACCGGCGATACCGGCGATAGGGACCTTGTGGGCGAAGAGGGTTGTGGTCGTATGGCCATAAACTTCGCTGGAGGAGCGAACCGATGGCATCATTGACTCGGGAACGCCGAGAAGCTCAAGCAGTTCCTTATCCCACTCCAGCGTCTTGATATTGAATAGCATCGTCCTGGATGCGTTGCTGACGTCGGTGACATGTACTTCGCCTCTTGTGAGATTCCATATAAGCCATGTGTCGACTGTTCCGAAACGGAGTTTCCCTGCCTCTGCCTTCTCTCTCGCACCGGGTACGTTTTCGAGTATCCAGCGGATCTTGGTACCGCTGAAATATGCATCTACGATTAGACCGGTCTTTTCGCGGATCATATCGGTAAGTCCCTGAGCCTTAAGAGAATCGCAGTATTCTGAGGTGCGGCGGTCCTGCCATACTATGGCGTTGTAGACAGGCTCTCCGGTCTCCGCGTCCCAGACGATAGTCGTCTCTCTCTGGTTGGTGATGCCGATGCCCGCAATATCCTTTCCGGTCACTCCGATTGCGCTGATTGCTTCAGCGATTACGGCGGCCTCGGAAGACCAGATCTCTTTCGGGTCATGCTCTACCCAGCCCGGTTTCGGGAAATGCTGGGTGAACTCTTTCTGAGCGACAGAGCGGACAGTTCCTTCATGATCGAAGACTATTGCTCTTGAACTTGAGGTGCCCTGATCCAGGGCGAGTATGAACTTTTCGGTCATAATTATGTGGTTTTATTTTAGCTTTGACATCTGATTTTACAAAAGTAGAACTTTTTTTGGAATATTATACGCCTGAGATCTTTCCTTGGTCTCTTTTGATGCCCCCGGAATATGTGTCAAAAAAGGGCCGGCCAAGAAGGTTCGGAATTATCCTCGGGCAGGTTTTCCTGCCGGCGAACCTTTTTTGGTCAGCCCTTTTTATGGGGAATGGCGGGGCCGTAAGCCGGTTTCTGTTTTTAAATCTGCCATTTATCTTCGCAACCTACCCCCTGACATCGGGCGGGCAGCCCTCATCTGTCAGTATATTCGGTCTTGCAGGCCCGGGGTCCGTACCCGCAGCATGTCGCCATGACTGCGTCGTGAGCTCTTACCCCACGTTTTCACCCTTACCGATAGTGGTTCATTGACCGAAGTCTTCCACGAAGTTGTGGTACGAGCGGCCCCGAAGAGCCTGCCACTATATGTGCGGCGGTTGTTTTCTGTTACGGATTGCAAAAAATTACTCCCTTCTGCGCTTTCCGCAGCCGGGTGCCCTACCCTGTCCGGACTTTCCTCAGCGCCCCGAAAGGCACCGCGGCAGATCGTCCCACCATCGAGCGGGCAAATATACAACAATTTTTTGTATATTTGCCGTGCAATGAGAATCAAGGTGTTCATGTTATCCCTTTTGATCGCCCTCCTGCCTTCTTGTGGGGCGGCGAAAGTCGTTGAGTACAGGGTAAAGGTCGTCAAGGAGTATCCCCATGATGTAACTTCCTATACCCAAGGCCTCTTTTTTCATGGAGACAGATTCTACGAGAGTACAGGAGAGTGGGGTAGCAGTACGCTGAGAATCGTGGACATCGAGACGGGAATGCCGCAGAAGAAGGTCAGTTTCAATGATAAGTATTTTATAGAGGGATCGATTGTCTTTGGAGACGAACTGTATGTCCTTACCTGGACCAATAAGGTGGTATTCAAATATGACCCCGAATCTCTTGCTTATAAGTCTACTCAGGGCTATCCGAGAGAGGGCTGGGGGATGACAACCGACGGAAAGCAGATAATTGCTTCAGACGGCTCTTCTCAGCTTTATTTTATGGACAAGGACCTGAAAGTCAACAAGAAACTTAAGGTCACTCTCAACGGAAGGCCTGTGCGGTATCTCAATGAACTTGAGTGGATAGACGGCAAGATCTGGGCTAATGTATATACCACAGACCTTATAGTCGTTATCGATCCCAAGAGCGGGGAAGTGGTCTCAACAGTTGACTGCACCGGTCTCCTTCCAGCAAAATTGAGGACTCAGGAGACTGACGTGCTTAACGGGATCGCCTATAAAGACGGACATATATACCTCACCGGGAAAAATTGGCCCCGGCTTTATGAGGTCGAACTTATAAAAAAATAATTACAAGGGGTACTGCTCCCATGCGGCGCGGTTGAGAAATACCCTTTGAACCTGATGCGGTCAATACCGCCGGAGGAATGTATTATGAATAAAAGAATTGCTGTTTGGGCGCTCTCTGCGCTCATTTCACTACCTGCCCTCGCACAAGAGGAGCGTCATGAAACTCTCGATAGCGTCATCGTATCTTCTTCGAGGGCGGGCAAATCAACCCCTGTGACTTATACTATGGTCGGTCGGGATGAACTCCATAGTTCCAACCCTTCTTCGTCGCTCCCGATGGCACTTAATCTTCAGCCCTCAGTCGTTACTTATAACGAGGGCGGAACCGGTCTTGGCAATTCAGCGATGACAATAAGGGGCGTCAAGGGCTCTCAAATCAATGTTACCCTCAATGGAGTAACCCTCAATGATGCCGAGTCGCAGGAAGTCTTCTGGGTCAATATACCTTCCCTTACCAGTCTTATCTCCACCGTCCAGCTTCAAAGAGGTCTTGGCACATCCGCCAGCGGCTCCGGAGCATTCGGTGCCAGCGTGAATATGAATACAGCCTTTGTAACTCCTGAACCATTCGGATCGGTCGACATTTCCGGAGGGTCTTACAATACCTTCATAACTACGGTCTCTGCCGGTACGGGCTTGACTTCCAAGGGATTATATGCAAGCGCTGCCTACTCCATAGGGACTACGGACGGATACATCCGAAATGCTTTTGTCCTGTCGCAGTCGGGTTTTATTGTCCTTGGCTATCTCAAAGGCAGGAACTCCCTGAAATTCACTTACTTGACGGGTAAACAGAGGAGTGGAATCACCTGGGACGGCATTTCTCTTGAGCAGTACGAAAAAGACCGACGCTACAACGGAGCCGGGAAATATACCGACGCAGAAGGAAAAACTTGCTACTATGACAATCAGACGGATAATTATGCCCAGCACCACCTTCAGCTCAATTATACCCGGAGCCTTTCAGATCCTTTGACATGGACAACGACCGTCAATTATACCCGGGGAGACGGATATGATGAGTATCTCAAGACGGGGAAGACTTTTTCTTCGTACGGTATCTATTCCGATCCTCAGCTAGAAGGGGATATTATTTACCGGAAACGGATGGGAAACGATTATTATGTGATTAATTCAGATCTTCGCTATCGTACTGAGAATCTTGACCTTACTGGAGGAATTAGTCTTAGCCGCTACGATGGAGTGCATGATGGGATTGTGGGTTTCTACGGATTATATAGCCCTATAAGTACGATAATTGATTTTTCGGGCGGATCGAAGTGGTATGACAACTCTTCTCTAAAAAAAGATTATTCCGCCTTTCTGAGAGGAGAGAAGAGGGCTTTCGAGAAAGCAACAATCTATCTTGACCTACAGTATCGTAGGATCGATTTAACAATGGGCGGAGCCGATGATGATTTCGCAGATATCGGCTATGCCGATTCATGGAATTTTTTCAACCCAAGAGCCGGCATTAGCTGGGAGTTCTCCCCTTCCCAGAGGGCCTATGCCTCTGTCGCGCTTGGCCATCGCGAGCCAGGAAGGAGTGACATAAAGGAGAATATCAAAGGCGTATCGGAAGAGAATCCCATACGCCCCGAAAAAATGGTCGATGTAGAGGCTTCATATAAATATTCCGGAAGTTCATTCTCGGCTTCTGCAGGAATCTATCTTATGGAATATCAGGATATTCTGCTAGAGACAGGCAGGCTGAGCACCTCTGGTTATGCAATAAAGGAAAATGTACCGAGGGGGTGGAGAAGGGGAGTGGAACTTGCAGCGGGATGGACTCCCTTGAGATGGTTTAGAGCTGATGCCAATCTCACACTCAGTACAAATCGTCTAAAAGAGTATACTTCCTATGTGGAAGTATCTGATGGAGAGGAGTTTGAAACGCACGCAATCAATTACGGAGAGACCGATATCCTTCTTTCTCCTTCAGCTGTCGGGATGGCAAGGTTGACCTTCTTCCCTATTAAAAACATAGCAGTTTCAATTGATGGAAAGTATGTCGGAAGACAGTATATCGACAATACGATGAGAGAAGAAATGCAGATTCCTGCCTATTTCGTTTCCAACCTGACGGCTTCTTATGACATTTCGCTCCGTAAGGGCACTCTTACCCTATCCGCATTTGTCAATAATATCTTCAACAATATGTATTACGCATACGGTTGGAGATGGGAGTCTTACTCTAAAGCGACAGGAACTCTATATTCAGGAATCGGAGTTTATCCTCAGGCGCCCTGCAATTCTCTTTTGAAATTATCTTATAAATATTAGGTCTTGGTTATTATTTAGATATTCCCACGAGGACTTTGTATTTACGCAAATCTTAGTTAAATTCGTGGCCGAAAAATCATCAATTAACAAAATGGAGAAAAAACTGCTTTATTCGGCTCCGGCCGCACGTTATCTTGACTTATGGTTAGAGAACGGTTTCCTTCAGTCCGGCAATCTTGCCGGTGATCCTCTGAACGAGGACCCTGATTACACTTATGACTTTTAAACTGTTGTGGCCATGAAAAAGATTACCAATATTTTTGTGACCCTTGCAGCAGTTGCAATGGCACTTGTATCCTGCAATAAAAATGAGAATGTTCCCTCAACCCAGGATATTCATTTCACAATCTACGCTTCAGCTCCCCAGACCAGGACCTATCTTGATAATCAGCTCGACGGCAACTATAAAGTCGGTTGGAATGCAGATGACAAGATTGCTCTCTTCCTCGGGACAATTGACGGAAACACCACCAAGGCTACCGCAGTATTCCAGAATACTGCCGGTAAGGCCGAAAGAGCCACTTTCGAAGGAACTGCCTCTATCTCCGCAGGAGAAGGAACGTTTGTTGCCCTCTATCCGGCTGCAAAGTTCGTTAAAGGCTATGCAAACGGCGCAGTAGGTGTTGAACTTCTTGCTACCCAGCAGCCTTCTTCCGAGAGTTTCGATCCTCTTGCAGACATTCTTGCAGCACCTTCCTTCGGGTTTGTGTCCGATGCAACCAATGTCGAAATTGACGATGTCTATTTCAAAAGAGTTATGTCTGTGGTAAAGGTCAATCTCAAGGGTTCCTATGCTGCAGGAGATATCGTTAAGAACTTTACAATGACTTCAGCCGGCCATTTCGCCGAGGACGGTACCACTGTCGTTCCCGATACTCTTGCAGGTCGTGCAGCTATCAATCTGGAAACACAGAAGATTGTCAAGTGGAATACCAATACCAATAGCGTCAAGGCTATCCCTACAGAGAATGTTATTGTCGATGATGACGTCCTGAATGCAATCTATCTCGTTGTCAACCCTACGACTATAGTCGCAGGTACCGAGGTGACTTTCCAAGCAGAGACTGATAAACATGAAATCAATAAGACTGTTACCCTTACAAAGGATCTCTCTTTCCCTCAGGGCAATATTGCAGTTATCAATCTCAACATCACCGAGGCTGACTGCTCTGACCTTGTCGATACCGACTACTCCGGAGACTATCTGATGACGGGTACTTATACTAAAGACGGTGTGACCACAACATATGCCGGAAAGGCTTGGGTAAGTGGGAATGCCAATATCAGGACCTCCGCTGTCACTGTCAATACTGACGAGACCGTCTCCGTCACCGATGTTGACCATAAGTTTACTTTCACAAAAGTTGCCTCTGGCGATTATGAAGGGATGTATACCATCCAGGATGCCAACGGCCTATATCTCTTTGCTGCAAGCGATTCCGCTAATCAGTTGAAAGCGGAGGAAGAGCCGGATGTCAATGCATATTGGACGGTAAAGGCTAACGAGGATGGAACTTATGCAATCTCTGCAGAGAAGTCGTCAAACAGGAATGTCCTTGAGTTCAATCCGAATAATGGCTCTCCTATTATAAGCTGTTATTCCAATTCGGCGACCTCCCGTCAGTCGGTAAAGCTTTATCCTTTTGCCAACGTGGTGATACCTTCGGTATTTACTGTTGAGGCCGTTGATGCCCTTACCGTTGCTGCGACTGCGGTTTCAGTCCAGTTCACTGTTACGGCCAATGTCCCTTGGGAAGCTACTCTTGATGAGGCGTACAATGGCGTAACACTCTCTCCTGCAAGTGGTTCCTCTTCTGCTACCGTTACTCTGAGCTTCCCCGCCAATACCGAAACTACGGCTAAGGAGTACATCGTCTATTTCAATGCGGAAGGTTTCTCTGAGTTTGAATTCACAGTCAATCAGGCTGGCGCTCAGGCTTATGCAAACGATGGCTCCCTTGAGCACCCTTATTCGGCATCTGAAGCCAGTGCTCTTGCACTCGGTGGCGACACAGGATCATATTATATCTATGGTACCGTCACAAAGATTCAGAATCAGTATAGCGCCAGCTATGGGACTGCAAACTTCTGGATCGATGAAAATGGAGAATCCCAGAGCATTTTCGAAGGATATAAGATTAAATACCTCGGTAATGTGAACTGGGTTGATGGCAATGCAGAAATTGCAGTAGGTGACGAGGTCGTTATCTATGGGAAACTTACCATATATAATAGCACGACCCCTGAGACCAGCAGTGGTTATCTTGTTTCCCTGAATGGGAAAACCAAAGGATTGAATCCTGGTACGCTGACAGCTACTCCGGACGATGACAACAAACAGATTACTGTGACCTGGGGGGCGGCAACAGGCAGCGAAAGTACAATCACCTACGTTGTTACCTGCGATACTCAGACCTATACTGCTAATGCAGCAGGAAGTCATACATTCACGATGTCGGATTATGGCGTTTACAACGTTTCTGTTGTCGCTTCTGCGGAGGATGCCGTATCAGCAACTGCAAAGGCTGTGGCGACGCTCTCTAATCCATCGGGTGAAACCCAGACTCTTCAATATACGCTTGATGGAACAGATTCCACTCAAGGTACCAATGCGTATGCAACGGAATCTGATATTACGCAGAACAGCATTAGTTGGAAAGCAACAGCAAATACCAATATAAGTCCATGGAGATTTGGTGGAAAGAACTTAACCGGTGTGGACCGTGCTGTCTACAGTACAACACCGTTGAGCAGCAATATTAGCAGTATCGAGGTCGAAAGCGGGACAGCAACATTGACTGTCAACTCTCTGACTATATCTGTTCATGATTCTGCAGCTGATGCCGCAAGCGGCAGCAACCCTATTGCAACAAAAACTGTCACTTCCGGCATTACGAGTTCCACTGTTATCTTGTCAAAGGCAGATCAGACAAGCTGGGCTGAAAAGTATTATAGAATTGTCTACAATGTAACTACTTCTGGTACTTCAAATCAATACGTCCAGTTTAAGTCGGCCAAATTCAACGGTACCAATTGAAGTGAATCCGGGGGCGAAACCCCCGGGGGTGGAAACACCACAGATTCATCTACGGGGTATCTCTCTTGTGGGGAGATACCCGCGGTAGAGTTGTCCGGGACTCCGTCTCACGGAGACGAGGTGGATTTCAGCGGAAGCGGCGATGTGACCCAGTGGTACAACTACGGTGTTTCAGGCAGTTCCAGCCAGAAGGTCGTAACACATACTTTTAAGTACGGCGGCAAGACGCTTCGGAACTACAGCATGCTTTACGACAAGAGCAAGAAGGCTGCGCTATGGGTGGCTTATGCCATGAACAATGACACATATCCTCACAAAGTCTCGCGCTCCGACAGTTGGAACTACGATCCTGCCTTGGACAAAAGCTGGCAGCCCAAACTGGATAAGAGTTATTCTGGGAATGATTATGAGAGGGGACATCAGGTGGCTTCGAACGACCGCCGTACGACCCTCTACCAGATGTATCAGACCGACTATTTCTCGAACATGACACCGCAGCTGTCTGCATTCAACTCGGGAGATAATACGGAATGGGATGAACTCGAAGCTAACGTTCAGAATTTAGGTTATTCCATTTCCGGCAGCGATACGCTCTATGTAGTGACAGGACCGATTTTCGGCGATGGCTTCACAAGTGACGCGACAGATAATAACGGCGCCGCATGTCCTGTCCCGACTCAGTACTACAAGTGCATCATGAAGGTCCACTTCTTGGGCGGAATTGCCCAGTCGGCTACAGGAGCCGCATATCTTTTCAATCACGAATCGGGAGCTACCCAGCAGAACAAGACCATCGACCAGCTGGAGGCCCTGACTGGATTCGACTTCTTCGCGAATATTCCTTCGAGCATTCAGGAAGCCGCAGAAGGCAAGTTCACTTCATTCTTTTAATTATGATTTTTCTTGGGGAGAGACTAAAAGGAATCAACATCTTTTTAGTCTCTCTTTTGTTTTTGTTTATCTCGCCGTTTTTCGTCATATTTGTAGTATGATTGAATCGAGGATTTATTTGATTGGCGGTCTACCCTTCGAGATCTCTGTCGAAGCGCCGTGGACATTCAAGGAACTCACCGGAGAGCAGAAAGAACTTGTTTCGAGGCTCAAGGCCGGGGAGGATGTTGGAGTCATTCCGATTCCGGCCGACAGGCTTTCAGAGCTTCGTGACAATGAGAAGGTCATGGGGAAAGAAGTGATGACGCGTGAGATTTGGGAGACCCTTTCTGAAGGAGAGAAATCGGTGTTCCGCCATTCCCTCGACTTCCTTCAGTACGCCCCATTTGAGGTCCCTCGGGAGTCTATAGATAGGGCCCCTCTTTCCCGTTTGATCGTCCATGCGAACTGCCCAAAGGCCATTGACGAGGAGATTTCTGCTGCAAAGAGGGTGGTCTCAGTGGAGGAAGTCCTTCCGTTCTATTATGGGTATCGCAGCGGAGATAAGACTATTTATGAGTTTTTCCCTGCCGAGGGGATCAGCGCCGGAGTTTTTGTAATGAGCGGAGATTCGAAGGTGGGGGATTACTACCCGAGAGAGAGGATTGGAGCCAGAATTACTCTTATGCAGATTAATACCAGTCTCATGATTCTCTATACCTTCGTTGGATCGCAGGAGGGAGCTCTTCTATTGCATGCTTCTACTTGCCGTCATGAGGGAAAAGCCAATCTTTTCTTCGGGGTCAGCGGTACCGGGAAGAGTACCCATAGCCGCCTCTGGCTTGAGAATGTCACAGGGGTCGACATTATGAATGACGATAATCCTATCGTGCGTTTTGAAGGGGATACGGCCGTCGTTTATGGTTCGCCATGGAGCGGCAAGACGCTTTGCTACCGAAATGTAAAGGCCCCGGTGAGGGCAATGGTCCGACTAGAGCAGAGTCCGGAGAACAAAATCGGGCGTCTGATCGGTCTCGAGGCCTATGCAAGTGTCATAGCGGCAGTTTCGACTATTCGATGGGACTCCGATGTGATGTCCAGAATCGTCCCTCTTGTCGAAAGAGTTGCGATGGAAGTACCCTGCTGGCATCTTGGCTGCCGCCCGGATCCGGAAGCGGTTGAGGTCTGCAAGGCGGCAATTGAAGGAATCGATTGATAATAAAGATATTATGAAGATAGGAATTTGCAATGACCACGCCGGTTATGAGTACAAGAAAAAGCTCGTTAATCTTCTCGCTAGAAAGGGATATGAGATGGTTGATTTCGGAACCGACTCCGAAGTCAGCGTCGATTATCCGGATTTTGCCCATAAGCTCGCCGCTGCTCTTGAGGAGGGAGAAGTCGAAGCCGGCATAGCCCTCTGCGGGACTGGCAACGGGATGGCGATTACCCTCAATAAGCACCAGAAGATCCGTGCGGGACTTGCATGGAACAGTGAAATAGGACGTCTCATCAAAGCCCACAACAATGCCAATATCCTTGTCCTTCCCGCTCGTTTTATCTCTTATCAGATGGCAGCGAGGATTGTAAATACATGGCTTTCAACTCCTTTTGATGGCGGAGGACGCCACGAAAGAAGGATTGCCAAGATCCCTTGCAAGTAGTTTCATGGACCCTTTTGTGCCTGTGGGCGGGGGAGAGTCTCTCTCCTGCAACATAGAGGATTATCCTTCCGGGATAGTCCTTCCAATTGATAAGCCCTACAGATGGACATCGGCGGACGTTATCCGGAAGGTTAAGTTCTCGGCAATCAGGCATTTCCACAAGAAGAATCTAAAAGTTGGACACGCCGGGACCCTCGATCCCCTTGCGACTGGTGTCCTTCTTGTCTGTATTGGTAATGCCACTAAACTCGCCCAGTCTTTCCAGGACCATGACAAGGAGTATCTGGCCGGTATTATGTTCGGGGCGACGACTCCTTCCTACGATAGGGAAAAGGATATAGATCGGCGATTCCCTTATGAGCATATAACCAAAGATGCTGTCGCAGAGGTACTTCCATTATTTCTTGGCGCTCAGGAGCAGATAGCTCCGCTATTCTCTGCAAAGTCTGTAGACGGGGTCCGTGCCTATGAAATGGCCCGCAGTATGTACAAAAGGGCAGCAAGAACTTCTCATGCCTTCTTTTCTTCTGAAGCGATGTCAGCTGATTTTGACGCAGCCGCACTCTCCGTTCTCCATACGGCTAAAATAACAATTCATTCTCTTTCGCTCGAGTCATTTTCTCCGGATGGGCCGGATACCGGACCTCTCCCGGGACATTCTCTTTCAGATGATTTAGTATCAGCTGCAAGCAGCCGTATCAATGTAATTGATACTTCCCTCCTTGGCCTTCCTGTCGCCACTGTCAGAATTGCCTGTAGCAAAGGAACTTACATTCGCGCCTTCGCCCGTGACCTAGGCGAGGCTCTCAGCTCGGGAGCATTTCTTGACAGCCTCTGCCGCACTCGCACAGGAGACTTTTCTGTGGAGAAAGCCCTTTCTCTCGATGAAGCGCTCAGTTTATTTGATTGATAATACTGTTCAGCATGACGCAGGTGTGAAAATGATTAGGAGGACGTCCCCCGCATGGGAGGGGGACAGCCTGTCTTATTCCAGACTCTGCGTAGGAGGAGTAGTAGGGACGCCGCGACCAAGGCGGGATGCAGCATAGCCCATTCGGGATACGAACTCCCGGAGGCCGATGAAGCTAATGATATCAGCAATGCCGAGTCCGCTGGAAGCACCTGCAAGAGCGAGCCTTAGGCAGTTCATAACCTTGCCCATTGGATACTCTCTCATCTTGATATAACCTTCTAGAGCTTCCTCAAGAGCTGCTTTGCCAAGAGGCCCGCGATACACCTCAAGGTCATCAAAGCCGAATTCTGCTCCCGTTATGAACTGGCAAACCTCAAAAGCATTCTCGTAGTTATCTACCTTCCAGAACTTGTCCACGTCCTTTGCAAGGAACGGTGCAGTAGCTGCGTCGTCATAGACCTTTGCCCGTGGATCAGCCGCTCTGCGTGGATCTGCGGGCTTTTCAACAACTGCCGCTCCGGCCTTTACGCCGAACTCATCGAACTGAGAAGGGGCAATGAATAGATAAGATGCGATTGTCCAGAAATCAGCTATGAAAGTCGCCCTTTCCTTGATAAGGTCTACAACCCGAGTGACGTAGTCAATTGTGAAGATATGATTCTTGAAATCGTACCCGTCAGGAGCTAGTTCCGCACCAGCGGTGAGGGCGCATGCAGGGCACTCTACGACCTTGATTCCATGGCTTTCAAGAACAGGAATGAAGAGTTCAACCAGTTCTGAGGTAGGCTTTATCCGAAGATATTCCTTATTGTACCACTTTGCTTTTTCGGCATTAAACCGGGCACCGGATTTGATGACCCTCTCGAGTGAAAATGCCCCCACAAGCTCTTCAAGGGAGAATAATTCTCGGTCATCGCCAGGATTCCAGCCGAGGAAGGCGAGCATATTGACAAATGCCTCTGGAAAATAACCGTCTTCGCGATAGCCGCGCGAGACTTCTCCCTCAGCATTTACCCACCTTAGCGGGAATACCGGGAATCCCAGCCTATCCCCGTCCCTCTTAGAGAGCTTGCCTTTGCCGTCCGGTTTGAGTAGCAGCGAGAGGTGGGCGAAGCGTGGCATGGTATCCTCCCAGCCGAATGCTTTGTAGAGCATATAATGGAGGGGAAGGGAAGGGAGCCATTCCTCGCCTCGGATGACCTCGCTTATTTCCATCAGGTGGTCGTCAACGATATTCGCGAGGTGATATGTCGGCAGTTCATCAGCCCTTTTCCAGAGAACCTTGTCATCGAGAGTGTCAGTATTGACTTCTATATGGCCCCTTATAAGGTCATCCATCTCGACAATCATGTTCTCAGGCATCTTGAAACGGATTGTCCAGTCGGTTGTCTCTTCGAGCAGCCTCTTTACTTCAGAAGGAGAGAGAGTCAGGGAGTTCCTTAGCTCTTGGCGGGTCTTTTGGTTGTAGATGAATGTCTCTCCGGAGGCTTCTGCTGCCGAGCGGCGGGCCTCGAGGTCCTCAGATGAGTCAAATGCGTAGTATGCCCATCCTTTTTCAACGAGTTCCTCGGCATATTTTCTATATATAGGCCTTCTTTGGCTCTGGCGATAAGGGGCGTGGGGGTGTCTTTCGGAAGGGATTTCGACTACTTTCCCGTTTTCATCGACACCCTCGTCAGGAATAATTCCGCACCACCGAAGCGCTTCAATTATATACTCTTCCGCGCCGGGAACAAAACGGCGGGAGTCCGTATCCTCGATTCGGATAATGAAATCACCACCCCTCTGCTTTGCGTAGAGGTAATTATATAGAGCTGTCCTGACACCGCCCATGTGGAGCGGTCCTGTCGGAGATGGCGCAAAACGCACCCTTGTTTTTCTTTCCATATCTTTTACTGTATTCTTCTTATTGCCGGTATGTTTTCGAGGTCCGCCTTGTTCTCTCCTAGTTTGACATAGAGGACTGGCTTTGAAGACGGATCGAAATTGAATTTACAAGTATTGTCACCTGTGTTGTAGCCGATTTTTATTGTGCTCGGAATCTCTGTAAGTGAGATTTCAACTCCTTTCTCAAGAGGGGCGGGCACATATTTGAAATCAGGCCTTACTATGATAAGGTTGCCGAGGTTGACATCAGTAATGTCTCCAAGCTTCCCCATCTCGAATCCCGTAGCAATTGCAGTAATTTTGACTAGGTCGCCAACCGAAGGGTCATCGTCATAGATGATGCCTCTTTTGAACTTGTTGGCATTGCCGGTGTACTGGCTTATGAGTTCGTTTATCTTGTTCATGTCGCCCATCTTGATGCCCTGCTCGTTTCGGCCGACGGTGATGTTTATGAGGACATTCTTGGCTGTCTTGAGGTCGAAGTCATTCAGAAGCGGAGACTCAAATGCGCCCTTTACTGCATCCTCAATCCTGTTTTTACCTGTTCCGGAGCCACACCCCATGAGGGCCATACCGCTGTTTTTCATCATGTTGGTGACATCCTTGAAGTCGATATTGATGTATCCCGGCTTCGATATAATCTCAATAATGCCCCTCACCGCTGTAGCCAGCACTTCGTCGGCCATCGGGAATGCATCCTGAACAAGTTCGTCGCCAAAGTATTCGTAGAGTTTCTCATTATTGATCAGAAGGAGGCTGTCCACGTTTTTCTCGAGCTCCCTGACTCCATCAATGGCTTTGGAGAGGGACTCATTGCCTTCGTTGCTGAAAGGAAGGGTGACAACCGCTACGGTAAGGATTCCGCGGTCGCGGGCCATTTTGGCAATGACCGGTGATGCGCCGGTCCCGGTGCCTCCGCCCATCCCGGCTGTGATAAAGAGCATCTTGGTCCCGTTGTCCAGGGCCGTTCTAGCTATAAGGTCTTGAGACTCAAGAGCTGCGTTACGTCCTCCTGTTGGGTCTGTACCTGCTCCGAGACCTTCTCCAAGCTGTATTTTCACAGGAACATTGCTCTTTTGGAGCGCCTGCGAATCCGTGTTGCAGACGATGAAGCTGCAGCCTTGGATTCTCTCATTGTACATGTATGTTACAGCGTTGCATCCGCCTCCGCCGACGCCGATTACTTTAATTATCGAATTCTCCGGCACCCAGTCGTTCGGGAGAATCATGTCATTCTCAATACCCATATTCTATTATAGCTTGTCGTCTGTCATTGAATCGTATACATCTCCCATTGTCTGGGTAAGTTTGTTCCAGAAGAGTTTGAGCCCATTTTTCTCAGTTGTGGCTTTCTTTTTTATCTTCTTTGGTTTCTTCTCATTTCCCGGGAATCCGTCGAGGGTGCCGGTAGATCCATGGATGAATTCATCATCTGTCATCTGGACTGTAGGCTGTTCGATAACTTCCTCTATGACATTCTCGATTATCGGTTCGGAAGGTTCTTCGTGGCGGACAGGAAGCGATATACATTCCGGCAGGTTGTCATCAATCGCGCAGAGAATCATTCCTATCACTGAAGTTGCGGAAGGGCTGTTAGCTGCTGAGCATCCAGGTGCGGTAATAAGCTTTCGGGGGGATCCAATGCGGACATTATAGCCGCTCATGTCCTTCAGGAGGTTCTTGAGGTTGACCATTGAGGCTCCGCCTCCGGTGATGACGATGCCGCTTCTGAGAAGCTTCTGCATGCCGCTTTCCTGGATGGAGTAGAGAATCGCGTTGATAATCTCTCTTTCACGCGCATCTATAATCTCTGAAAGATACTTTACAGGAATTTCCTTGTAGGGCTGGTCATCATACTGGACCTGGATTATCTTTTCGCTCATGGAAGCGAGCTTATTCGGCATGCAGGCCCCATAGGCGAGCTTGAGGTTTTCAGCGAGGGAGTCGGAGATAGAAGATTCTATTCTGATATCGTTGGTGACTGTTTTTCCTCCAAATGGAATAGCTGCATAATGCCTCATGATTCCTCCATGGTAAATGGCCACGGAAGTTACGCCACCTCCGAAATCAATGAGGGCGACGCCGTTTTGCCTGTCATCATCGCTGAGGACGGCTTTTGCAGCAACTGCTGGAAGGAAATACTTTTTAGCAATAGCGATTTCCAGATTGTTGAAAATCTTGTCAATGGCCGTAGTTGCTTTTCGGCTGCCTATAAAGACTTTGAAATTACCTTCAAGTATGGAGCTCAGACCTCCAATAGTATCGTCCTCGACAAGGTGAATCTGGTCGTCAATGGAGAAAGATTGGGCTACAGCCCCGTACATAACCTGATTCGACGCATCGTCAAGAGGGTACGCCTCTACGGCAATTGATTTTAGATTCTCAACCTCTTCCCGGCTGATGTATTCTTCGGGGTTTGACCGTTCGATCTTGCCGTCGGCTATTTGCTGGATGACTCCGTCGCGGGGAAGTCCTACGACGACCTGCAAGATCTTGATCATCAGTTCGTTCTCGGCCTCAGCAATAGCCTTTCTCAGAGGGGCAGAGGCCTTCATCGGGTTTGATACAATGCTCCCTTTGATGCCGTCCGAGGGATGCTCCTTGTAGTAGACAATCTGGACGTCCTCTCCGCTGACCTTGGCTACGCAGAGAGCAATCTTAGACGACCCGAGGTCCACTGCTGCTATGTATTTCTCATCGATCATATATGTATATTTTTATTTTCTGCAAACGATCTGTCCTTCGTAGCGAAGGTCGACTGAGGAGTAGTATCCTTCTTCTTTAGAAGGAGCTATGAACTCGTAGTATTCCTTCATCCTTGCGAATTTTCTCTCAATTCCGCATAGGTTGCCAAAGATGAAGGTCTCTTTCCCTTCTCTTGGGATAAGTTGGAGGTCTCCGCCAGGAAGAACGGTGATCTGACTGAAATTACCGTTCCATAACTTGCTGGATTCAATATAGTCGAGAAGGCCAAGAAGAGATGATAGCCACTGCTTTTCTTCCTCTGTCGCAGGCTCTCCCTTAAACCCCCTAGATATTTTAAGAGGAATCCTTCCGTCCACTATAGTCACCCTTGAGGAGAATCCCCTCTGGAGGGGGAATACGAATCCGGTCTCATCTGCATAATAGCCGTTCCCGTCAGCATGAAAACGCACCACGGGCTCTCTCTGGGTAAGAGTCACATTGAGGAAGCCGTCGTCAGTCATGAAGGCATCGGCCCTCAGGATGGCGCTTCTGTCATTGAGTATTTTCTCGACCTTTTTGAGGTTGACGCTGTCGATTCGCTGTCCGATGTATTCTCCGTAACCGGCAAGATATCCCTTTACGTCCTCTGCGTTGACGAATGAAAGTTTCGCGCTGTCTGCGATCTCTACATTCACCCCTTTGCACGTAGTTATATGCCGGTTTTTCTCGCTAAGAAAAAGACCGGTAACATAGGCTGCTACACTCATTGCGGCAAGGAGTCCGAGAAGAAGATATCTAACCTGTTTTTTCATTTTCCGGAGAGCATTTCCGTTATGGGTTCAACAAATCTGTCTATATTTCCAGCGCCGAAGGTGACGAGGATGTCAATCTCCTCATTTTCAAGATATTCCATAAGGTCTTCTTTCTTTATGAGGACCTTCTCAGTGGCCGTTACATCTTTGAATATGATTTCAGAAGTGACTCCCGGGATAGGTTCTTCCCTTGCAGGATAGATATCCAGAAGGATGAGTTTATCGACAGCACTTAGTGCCTCGGCGAATTCAGGAGCGAAGTCCCTTGTCCTAGTGTAGAGATGAGGCTGGAAAACTGCGGTTATCTTTCTTCCCGGAAAGACCTCCCTGATTGATGAGATTGCAGAGGAAAGCTCTTTCGGGTGGTGGGCGTAATCGTCTATGTATGTGATATTTCCATTATTTACATGGACATCAAGTCGCCTCACTGCTCCTTTGAATGAGCCGATGGCATCCCTCACCTTGTCCGGGTCAATCCCATATGTTAGGGCAATAGAGGCGGCGGCAACGCTGTTTTCCATATTTACTCTCCCAATCGTCCCGACTTTTACCTCACTCAGTAACCCGCCGGGGTAGCGGAGGTCATATATAAAGTGGCCGAGACCGTCCGTGTGGGCGTTTTCTCCGTGGAAATCAGCCTTCGGGTCATCTGCATGGTAGGTGAGTATCTTTGCCTTAGTATCGGACGGGGTGATGTCAAGACCAATTTTTTTGATGAGGGTGCCTTTTACCTGAAAGGCGAAGGCCTTGAAGGCTTCGAGGACATGGGCATAATCCCCATATATGTCGAGGTGGTCAGGATCGATAGCCGTTATGACCGCAATCTCCGGGAAAAGCTGGAGGAAAGAACGGTCGAATTCATCCGCTTCCGCGACTACTACAGGGGTGTCACTGAGGAGCATATTGGTCCCATAATTGCGGGAAATGCCTCCGAGGAAGGCCGAACAGCCGACACCGCTTTCTGTGAAGATATGGGCTGTGAGAGTTGAAGAAGTCGTCTTTCCATGGGTGCCAGCAATGGCCATGCATGCCTGACCCTCAGTTATTTCTCCAAGAGTACGGGAGCGCTTGATGACTCGGTACCCATGTGTATTGACATAGATGAGCTCGCCGAGGTCCTCCGGAATAGCCGGGGTATAGACAACGAGAGTCTCCTTGGTGTCCTTCGGAATAGCTGATATGTCATCCTCATAATGGACCCCGATGCCCTCTTTGATGAGCTGAGCAGTCAGCTCAGACGGGGTCTTGTCATAACCCGACACGTTGTAGCCCTTGAAAGCGAAGTATCTTGCAAGGGCGCTCATGCCGATTCCGCCAATCCCTATGAAATAGACATTCTTCATAATATTCTGTACACTTCATCAGCGATAACCTGCGCTGCATCGCGAAGCGCAAGTTTAGCTATATTATCTTCTAAAGATGCAATTTTATCGGAATCTTTAAGGAGTTCCAGTGCGGTGGGAAGGAGTTTCTCCTGAGCCTCAGCATCCCGTACTATCATGGCCGCGTCTTTCTTGACTAGGGCCATAGCGTTATGGGTCTGGTGGTCTTCTGCTACATTTGGAGAAGGGACGAAGATTGCGGCCTTTTCCATTGCGCAAAGCTCAGAGACAGTGCTGGCACCGCTTCTTGTGATGACTACGTCAGATGCGGCATAGGCAAGGTCCATCCTCTTTATGAAGTCGGAATACTTGATAAAGGGAAGGTCTCTTCCCTCCATGAATGAGTCGATACCGCTCTTGTAATACTTACCGCACTGCCAGATTACTTCCACATTCTCTCCTCCCGGACATCCATCCGTTATCCACGTTTTCATGGCCCTGTTGAGAGTCCCGCTTCCGAGGCTTCCACCGACTATGAAAAGATGTTTCTTTGAAGCATCAAGGCTGTAGTACTCAATTGCTTCTATCTTCATCTCTGGAGTCGGCGGAGTGGATACCTCTTTCCTGATGGGGTTTCCGCTCATCACTATTCGGTCAGCGGGGAAGAACTTTTCCATTCCTTCATAGGCAACGCAGATAGACTTCACCCTCTTGGCAAGCATCTTGTTGGTAAGGCCGGCAAAACCGTTCTGCTCTTGAATCAGAGAGGGAATATTCATCCTTGTCGCTGCAAATAGAAGGGGAGCGCTGGCAAAACCTCCTACTCCGATGGCGACATCCGGTCTGAACTCCTTGATGGTCTTCCGAGCCTTTCTAAGACTTGCGGCCATCTTGAAAGGAACCTTGATGTCGTTGATTATGTTTTTTATGTTGAGTTGCCTCTGAAGTCCGACTATCGGGAGCCCGACGATTTTGTATCCGGCGGCTGGCACCTTCTCCATTTCCATTTTCCCTTCGGCTCCTACGAAAAGAATCTCCGTGTCCGGATTGAGTTCTTTGAGTTTATTCGCAATGGAGATAGCGGGGAAAATGTGGCCTCCTGTGCCGCCTCCGCTTATTATTGCCTTTATAGGTTTGTACTCTTTCATATGTCTTCCTCCGTCTGCGAGATAGAGTCGCGGATTTCATCTAGGGGAGCGACAATAGGCTCCGCCTTGTCAATTGTTTTCTGTACTTTGGTATGTATCATCCTGCTTATGGAGAGGATAATTCCGAATGCGAAACTGAAGGCCAAGAAGGACGAGGTCCCATGGCTGATCAGGGGCAGGGTCTGGCCTGTCTGGGGAGCGAGATGGACATTGATGGCCATATGCATGAACGCCTGACAGGATATTAGAAGTACGAGTCCGGCCAGAACTACCTTCGCAAAATAGTTGTCGCAATTTTTGGCAAGGAGCGCTCCTCGGGAGAGAAGGCTCGCATATAGGATTATCAAAAGCAGGGCGCCCCAAAGGCCGTATTCTTCGACAAAGAAACTGAACATGTAGTCTCCGAAAAGGACCGGTACTATATAACGCTGGGTGCTTCTTCCGGGCCCCTTCCCGAAAAAGCCTCCCTCTTTAATGGCGATGAGGGCGCTGACGGGTTGCTTGAGGGCATCAGCGGCGTCCTGGAACTCTTTGGAATTGCGTGGATTGTCCAGCATCTGCTGCATTAGAGAGTCCATATCTGTGTCCATTCGGCTCCTGGCAGTGGTGATTCTCTCCGAAAGGATTATCGGCTTCTCGTTATTCTTGGTAAGGTCGTAGAGGCCTATGACAATGCCCACATAGGCTACAGCTGCAAGTCCAAGGAAGAAAACTTCCTTTAGATTGACTCCTCCTATGAATATGGTCAGAATCATCATCATCCCGATAAAAAGGGCTGAGGAAGTGCCTCCAACGAGGATGAGGCCGGTGATAATGAGGATGGGGAAATAAATGTAGAAGACCTTCTTTGCCGTTGTCGAATTGAGTTTCTCGGGATGCCCGAAAAGGCTCGCTATTTTTGGAAGAATGGTAAAGCTGTCTTCCTTTAGGGCATTGACGGCCCATGCCAGATACATTATCATCGCCACCTTGACGACTTCGTAGACATGTATCTGGAAACCGAAAACTTTGATGACTCGCCACGCACCATTGATGTCGGCGGCTCTTATTATAGGAGTTTTAATCTTGAATACTACCCAGAGCAACAGGATCAGCGATAGGAGGAATCCATATTTGGATATGGCCTCGAATACTTTTATGTTCTTTATCCAGCAGCAGAAGGTGATGATGGCAAGGCCGGCAAGAACAACGAGACACTGTACTTTTACGATGCTGACGCGACTCTCGTGCTTCTGCTGGGCCAGAAGGGAGGTGGATGAGAATACGGATAGAATCGAGAACATCATCAGGAGAAGGACAACCATCCAGATGACCTTATCCCCTGTGTAGTTCTCTACAAAGTCGAGTATTCCCGATTTTTTCTTTCCCTTTGCCATGGTACTAAAGGTTTCTTACGGCTTCTTTGAATTTGCGTCCCCTGTCCTCATAGTTTGAGAAGAGGTCGAAACTGGCGCAGCAAGGGCTCAGAAGCACAACATCTCCGCTCTCTGCGAGTGATGATGCGGCCTTGACGGCTTCTTCAGCGGAGGTGGTGTCGACCATCTTGTCGACCATTCCTTCGAAGGCGGCATGGATTTTTGTATTGTCAACACCTAGGCAGACGATTGCTTTGACCTTTTCTCTCACAAGATCGTTCAGAACACTGTAGTCATTGCCCTTATCCTTGCCGCCGACAATCCATACGACAGGCTTTTTCTGGCATTCGAGGGCGTACCATGCAGAATCAACATTGGTGGCCTTTGAGTCGTTGATATAGAGGACGTCTTTGATGCTCAAGACTGGCTCAAGACGGTGTTCGATGGGCTGGAACGTAGCGAGAGACTCACGGATGACAGAGTTCTCGATGCCGGTAGCCTTGGCTGCAAGCGCCGCCGCCATAGAATTATATATATTGTGCTTGCCGCCGAGGGCGAGTTCCTTCAGGTATAGATCCGTCTCGTCTTCTTCATAACGGATGACCATCTTGTCGCCCTTGACAAAGGCTCCTTGAGAGACTTCCTGTTTTTGGGAGAAGGGGAGCATTTTGCAGCGGAGAATAATGTTGTTGAGGTGGCCGATAGTGATGTCGTCGTCGCTGTCGAAGATGAAGCAGTCGTCGGAGGTCAGATTCTTTGTTATCTTGAATTTGGCTGCCACATAGTTTTCCATCTTGTGGTCATATCGGTCCAGATGGTCCGGGGTAATATTGGTAATGATAGCGATATCCGGCTTGAAATCGTATACGTCATCCAGTTGGAAGCTACTGATTTCCAGTACGTAATAATCGAAGTGCTCGGTTGCAACCTGGTAGGCGTAGGACTTCCCGATGTTCCCTCCGAGACCTACGTTCAGGCCGGCGTTCTGGAGAAGGTAGTAGATAAGGGAGGTGGTGGTTGTCTTCCCATTGGAGCCTGTCACGCAGATCTTCTTCGCAGAGTCATAGCGGCTTGCGAATTCTATCTCGGAGATGACGGGAGTGCCCTGCTCGCGAAGGCGGCAGACCATCGGGGCTTCTGACGGTATCCCGGGGCTCTTTACCACTTCGTCAGCATTGAGGACCAGCTCATCCGTATGGCCTCCTTCTTCATACCTTATATCCCATTTCTTCAGGGTTTCAACATATTCTTTGGAAATCTTGCCGTTGTCTGACAGGAAAACATCGAACCCTTCTTTCTTTGCGAGCACTGCGGCTCCGACACCGCTTTCAGCTCCGCCTAAAACTACCAGTCTTGACATAATATATATTCTTCCTTTTTTTATCTTATTTTGAGAAGTGCGAGTGTGGCAACTGCGAGGATGACGCCTACAATCCAGAAGCGGCTTGTAATCTTG
>ERZ842401.2534-NODE-2534-length-24344-cov-4.054469_pt1 | contig 24344 bp, 17 predicted proteins | sample MGYA00521270_ERZ842401 | MGnify/ENA primary metagenome ERZ842401 (study PRJEB31892, sample SAMEA3878208) | bioreactor metagenome | biome: Moose rumen | place: Sweden | collected 2011-10 | study: EMG produced TPA metagenomics assembly of the PRJEB12797 data set... | reverse complement strand
CCGGCATCTTCCAGCAGCTGCATCAGCGCATCAAAGCCATCAGGCTGCATCCGCAGCGCTGCGTCGATGATCATTCGCAGCTCGTCCCGATGGGTGAAACGCCGCTGATTGCCCTGCCACTTGTCATAAGAAACAGTTTTATTCTGCGGGTTTTGAATGACCGACAGATCGTGTTCCCAGCAGATCGAATCGCTGAGTTGTGCCAGATCCTTGCCGCTGCGTTTCACATCCCGATACTTGTGCTGGCAATCCAGCGCCGTGGCACAAATCACAATATGATTGTGCACATGCTGCTTGTCGATGTGTGTCGCGACGACGTAGGCAAACTGATTGTTGGTCATCCGGGACGCCAGCTCTTTTCCGATTTCGTTTGCTTCCTCCGGCGTGATCTCTTCCGGCTTGAAAGCCTGACGGACATGATAGACCAAAACTTCATTTTCGTTTTCCCTGCCGGTGTTTTCGAGATACTCCTGCCGGTACAGCATGAATTCATTGACTGCCGTTTCCGGCATGCAGGCGTGGGATGAAATGAGCTTGCCGCCGTCGGTCTTTGCCGGATTCATGATGTAATTCAGCTGCGCTGCCACGCACTGCTTCGGCGTTTTTACTTTGTTGACGTGAACGGTCAAAATCGTTGTGGTCGCCATGGTTTCTCCTTTTTAGCGCATAAGAAAACGGCGATCTGCTCTATGCAAACCGCCGCGATAGTAAATGATGATCCCTGCTTATCGTCTTATCCGATCCAGACTGGTGAGAATTCTGTCCAGCGTATCCTGTAACTGCTTTTGTCTTTCCACAATGTTATCCATTTCCGTTTCATAAATCGATCCGCCTTCGTGCAACCGCCGAGCAATCTGATTCACATTGTTGGACAGGCTGCCCATGAGGCGCGTTGCGTTTTTCAGTTCCGGCAAATCCAGACGCAGAATCAATCCTCCCAGAACGATGCGCCGGATGAACGCGGACTGATTCTTGATTCCGGCAAGCTCCATCTTTTTCTGAATGATCTCATCCTCCTCCGGTGTAGCTTTAAAACTGTAGTGGATGGTGCGTTTCTGTTTTTCGTTCATGCGCTTCCTCCTTCTCTGATGGGCGATGGGTAAAAGAAAAGCACCGGCATAATTGCCAGTGCCCATTCTTTCACAGTTTACATTATATCATGTCAAGGGGGTGACAGTAAGGTGACATTTGCTGACAATTTTTCATGTTATACGGTAACTGCATTTATAAATCAAATTTACCATTTCGGTAAAGAATTGATTGACAACTGCTTCCCTGTGCTCTATGATTGAATAGAAGGAGCTGATGTATATGACGCATCCCGGCAGCATCTTGAATCAGAAATTGAAAGAAGCACGCATGCATCGCAGCGAGCTGGCGAAGAGAACCGGCGTAACCGAAAAGCATATCTGCACCGTCGTTAATGGGCAGAAAGGCATCACGGTCGCTTTTGCGCAGAAGCTGGGCTATGTTTTTGAGGACGCTTCCTTCTGGCTGAAGCTACAGGCGGAATATGATGAAGAGCAGCTGCGCATCAAAGAAGAAAGCAGCATCGAGGGCCGGGAGCTTGCCATCTTGGAGCCGTTGCAGGAAATGATCGCGCATTTTGTCGAGCATGGCGAACTGAAAAGCGGATGCAGCGATGCTGCCATGGTTATGCAGCTGCGCAGGCTGCTTCGCGTCAGCAATTTGACGGCCATTCCGGAAATCAGTTTTTATGCCGATTACCGCGCACGGCTTGCTTCCAACGAGCGGGCTGATCCTTATGTTTTATTTGCCTGGCAGCGTATGTGTGAAATAGAAACACCCCTTGACGAAATCACTGCCCAATTTGACAACAGCCTGCCTTATATGAAAAGGCATGAGATCCGAGCGATCATGTTCTCTGATCCAAACGATATCTACCCCGAGCTGAAAAAGCTGTTCGCGGAATGCGGTATTGCTTTCCGGATGGTGCCTGCCTTTCATGGCGCTCCGGTTCGCGCCTTTATAAAAGAAACAAGCAATCAAAAGCTGATTTTCTGCATGACCGTGCCACATCAGCGAGCCGATACGTTCTGGCATATGCTTTTCCATGAGCTGTACCACATGATACATCTTCATTTGGGCCATCTTTTTTATGTGGATTTCGATTTCTCGCAAGGGAATAACGATGCCACAGCAGATGAATTCGCCAGAGAAATGCTGATTTCAACCAATCGATATCGGGATTTTCTCAAATCTACGCGCAGAAGGATTGACTGGCCGGACGTGGAACGATTGGCAAAGAGCGCAAATGTTCTCCCTTGCATCGCACTGGGACGGCTGCAAAATGACGGTGTGCTGGACTGGACGGACTTCTCGGAGCAGGTGATAAAATACCCGTGGGCATGATTGGCCGCGTCGTGATCGATTGTCTCTATATTGGATACGGACAGATAGAGAAGTTGAAAGCAAGGAATGCGGCTGGAGTGTTCTGCCAAAGAGGATAAAGAAAGCACTTTATTTTGCCATATCAATCGAAAGCATGTGGTCCGCAACTTGCTGCGGCATCTGCGTTCCGTCGGCACGGATCACATTTTTGTGATCCGTCCAAAAGTCAGTATTTTCAACAAATCCGTAATCACACATGCGCGGAAACCACATGGTATATGGAGTCGCTACCCGCAGCAACTTATGAAACCGGCGACCGGAAACCCGACGCTCACCAGCATCATTTGTTTCAATGATGGACAGGTCATTCATATCGTTCAGTTCTTCTTCTTTCTGTCAGTCTGCCATGCGGCTGCGCGGTCATGCTTGGAAGCGAGGAATGATATTGGAGTTTTGTCAAAGGGAAAAAAGCACCAGCGTTGCTGATGCTCTCAATCCACTTCTACATGATACATTTTACCACTGATGCCGGGTGGCCTCAAGGTGTCTTTAGAGTGTCTTTGCAGTGCCTTTAGGGTGTCTTTATAGTTAAAATGTACCCCGTAAAATGGACACATGAATTAGCGACAAACCAACATTGTGGACATTTGAAAAGGCGAAAACCAAATAAAGTGAAGTGCAAGACATTCGCTTTCATGCCTTTGAGATCGCCGTTTTGACGAAGTATCGGCCAAGTGGGTGAAGATGACGGATAAAAATCATTCACAGAGTAATTAAAGCTATTATTAAGTTTTTGTGCTAAAATACGCATAGAAGGATGGAGATGATATTCTAAAAGACGAATTGAATGCTACACATGCTTGTTGCTGCGTTGTACTCGAAGGGAATCATGGACATTATTTCATTTTCTGCAATAAAAACAGCAAAATTCGGTTTGATTTTTTTATCAGCATTTCTTACTATGGAATTGGATCAATAATAGGCTATCTTTGCACAGCGTGCAGAGACAGAGAGGATGAGAAAAGTGCATACTTATGGAAAGAACCCAAACGCCGCTGCTGATCCCCATTCCGTGATTCAAGGAGATAACTACCGCTTTACCGTATTGAATGAGCATGTGCTGCGCATGGAATACTCTTCTTCCGGCACTTTTGTGGATCAGGAAACACAAATTGTGCTGAACCGGCGTTTTCCCGTGCCCGAGTTTACCGTGAACGACAGTATTGACAAGCTGGAAATCAAAACAAAATATCTGATCCTGACCTATGATAAAAAGCCGTTCTCCGGCAACGGACTGACGGTTCAGGTGATTGGCAATCCTTATCTGCGCAAGACCGGTATTTGGTTTTATGGTGATGAAGCATTCTTGCGGGAAGGCAATTTGCTGGGCACCGCGCCTACACTGGATAACGCTGTTGGCGATACGGTGTATCGTGATTCCATGGATGATAAAGATATTTGGGGAGTGCCAGACCATAAGATCGAATTGTGTTATGGCCTGCTTTCCAAGAATGGTTTCTCCGTGATCGACGACAGCAAATCTCTGGTGTTCTGTGAGGACGGCTGGGTGGAGCCTTCTGAAGAAGGACGGGTGGACCTGTATTTCATGGCCTTTGGCAGGGATTATTTGGGATGCCTCAATTTCTTCTATCAGCTTTCTGGCAAAACGCCCATGATCCCACGATATGCCTTGGGCAATTGGTGGAGCCGTTTCTATCGTTACACACAGGAAGAGTACATGCAGCTTATGGATCGTTTCCGGGATGAAAACATTCCCATTGCCGTAGGCATTCAGGATATGGACTGGCATCTGGTGGACATCGATCCCAAATATGGGAAAGGCTGGACCGGCTATACCTGGAACCGTGCGTTCTTTCCCGACCCCAAAGCAATGATGAAAGAACTGCATGACCGCGGGATGCATGTTTCTTTGAACGTACATCCGGCAGACGGCGTGCGTGCTCATGAGGAAATGTATCAGGATATGGCAAAAGAACTGGGGGTGGATGCTGAACATGAAATTCCCATTGTCTTTGATGTGACGGATCGGAAATTTATGGATGCTTATTTCAAATATCTGCATCATCCCAATGAAGAAATCGGCGTGGATTTCTGGTGGCTGGATTGGCAGCAGGGCTCCAATACCCGCGTTCCGGGCTATGATCCCTTATGGATGCTGAACCATTATCATTATCTGGATAACGGCAGGAGCGGCAAGCGGCCTATGGACTTTTCCCGGTTTGCGGGCCTGGGCAGCCAGCGCTATCCCATCGGTTTTTCCGGCAGCTCCTATATCACCTGGGAATCGCTGGATTATCAGCCCTATTTCACTGCCAACGCTTCCAACGTGGGATATGGCTGGTGGAGCCATGATATTGGCGCCCACAGGCAGGGTTATCGCGAGGACGAACTGACCACCCGCTGGGTGCAGTTTGGCGTATTTTCACCCATTATGCGGCTTCACAGCTCGGATGAAGTGTTCACCGGTAAGGAGCCCTGGAAATTCTGTGCCGATTCTGAACGCGTGATGCGGCGCTTCCTGTCGCTGCGCCATCAGCTGGTGCCTTATCTGTACACCATGAATTACCGCTTCTGGAAGGAAAATATGCCGCTGATTCAGCCCATGTATTATCAGCATCCCGAGGAAGAACAGGCGTATCATGTCAAGAATGAGTATTACTTTGGTTCTGAAATGATTGTGAATCCCATTACCTCGCCCACAGACGCCAAAACCCGCACAGGGCAAGCGCGCACCTGGATTCCCAAAGGGACGTGGTTTGACTTTTTCACCGGTCTAAGGTATCAGGGCGGCAGGATGATGAATCTGCACCGCACCATCGATACCATTCCCGTTCTTGTCAAGGCGGGCAGCATTGTGCCCATGCAGGCGGAAGATGAGCTTTCCTCCCGAACGGATAACCCGAAGCATATGGAACTGCGCGTTTTTTGCGGCGCGGAGGGCAGCTTTGAAATGTACGAGGACGACGGCCTTTCCATGGGCTACGAAGCTGGAGACGCCTGTTTCACAAAATATGAATTGAATCGTCACGGGCTTATCCTCCATCCGGCAAAAGGAAATATTGCCCTGATCCCGGAAAAGCGTTCCTACCGGATTTCCTTTTATGGGTTGGAAAAACAGGCCGTTCGCTCCGTTCACATGGATGGAAAAGAGGTTCCGGTTCTGTCCGATTACGATGCGCAAACCGGTATTCTGACGCTGTCGCTGTCTGATATTCCGGTGACCGCTTTGGTGAAAATAGTGGTTTCAGATACGCTTTCTGTGGAATGCAATCACCTGACGGACCGCGCCTATGAAATCATCAATCGGGCGCAGATTCCCTTTGCAACCAAAGAAAAAGTGTATAAGCTCATTCAAAGCGAAGAACCTGTTGTGTGCAAAGTCAGCACGATAGAAGCCATGCCCATGGATGATGGCATGAAATCGGTGCTGCTGGAATTGCTGCTGGCGGAGAATTGATATGAACATTACGATCGAAACGCTGCGGGCCTTCCGCGCGGCAGCGGAAACGCAGAGCTTTACCCGGGCGGCAGAGCAAATGTATATGACTCAGCCCGCCTTCAGCCGCTTGATGTCCGGGCTGGAAAAGGAATGGAGCATTAAGCTGTTTGAGCGCACCACCCGTAAGGTGGAACTGACCCAGGGCGGGCAAGCCTGCTATATCACCGCAGTACGTATGCTGGATCAATATGAGCAGATGCTGACCGAAGTGGATAAGATCAAACGCACCTTCAATGGAGAATTGAAGATCGGCTGCAATGCCCATTCCGGCTTGCCGGATGCCTTTGTGCAGGCCATGCGGGGCATGAAGCGCGAATACCCCGGCATTCATTTGTCCATGCAAAGCGCAGGATCAAACGATCTGATTCCCATGGTGGAAAACGGAACGCTTGACTGCGCCCTGGCCTGGAGCAAATCCGTATCTTCCTTTGAACATCTGGAGGGAATCAAGATCGAACTGACTCATAAATACGCCATTCTGCCTTCCACGCATCCTTTGGCGGAAAAGGAAACGGTCTCCCTGCGGGATCTGGTGGGGATTCCTATGATTTTCCTGAAGGAGAGAGAAACCAGGACCTATCAAATGGTGAGCAGCCATTGCCAGGATATGCAAATCGTACTGATGGAAGCCGCTCCGGCGAAAACCTTTGATGAAATGATGATGCGGGTCAGCATTGGCGGGGAAGGCGCGATTTCCAGCTTTGTCTATTCCGATCATTATTTCAGGGATGTGATCTTCCGGCCGATCGCCGATCTGGATCAGGAGGAAATCAACGGCTGGCGCATGTTCCTGTGGCGAAAGGATACGCCCAATGAAGGAGTGACGGTGCTGGCCAGGCTATTGGAGAAGCAGCTTCATGCGGGAGGGCAGGAATAAAACACAGATTCATACCAAAATTGCTATGAAAACGGGATGTAAAATGCGCAAAATCGGCATTTCACATCCCGTTTTTTCTATGCTATCATAAAACTAACGGAAGCGATTCCCGCTTTCACGGCCTGATCCAACCGGGAAAACGGGAGGAACTTCCACGATGAAAAAGGAGTGATCCTCATGAAAAAGCTGCTTGCTCTGATGCTCGTATTGATGATGGCGCTTGCCGGCATTTCCCTGGCGGCAGCGGAGAATGCTCCCAAAGTGACAGTGGAGAGCACGATCTTCGGCACCGCCTTTGTTGATGGTTTCTCAACCCTGAAAGCTTATACCGATAAAGAACTGACCGTTCCCGGCGAACCCGTGACCTATACCGGCGAGGCGGTCATCAGCATCGCTTTTGAAGACGGCACTGCCGTGGACGATGCGAAGATCGACCTGAGCGGAGCCAAGGTAGCCATCGTGGACGGCGACGCCTACTACGCGGACGACTTCATCCTGAACGCCACCGCGGTAAATGGTGAAGTGAAAAACGGTCAAATCGTTTATGCGCTGAGCACTGGCGATGTGGAGTGGAATCAGTACGGCTATCCGGTTGCTGAAGGCGGCCTGGAATGGAGCGCTATCGGCGGCAACGGCAACGGTGAATACGCCCTGAACCTGGAAATCAGCGGCATCCGGTATGACGGTCAGGAACTGGCGCCTGCCACCTTCCGGGCAAACTATTACATCTATGGCCGTGAATTTACTGCTAAGGCTTCTCCCCGCAATCCCGCCGGTTCGGTTTGGGGCGCTGGCGGCTATGACAACATCGTGATCCCCGAGCCGGCTGAGGCTCCTCTGGCCGAGACTGTAACTGCCGGAACCGAGCCTGTCTTTACCTGGGTTGGCGAAGGTGATCAGCCCATCCTGTGCGATCTGAACACAGATAACTTCTACATCACCTGGCCGGAAGGCGTGGACGCTTCCAAGCTGACTGATGCTGATGTGACCCTGACCCTCAAGAGCGCTTACGGCGACGAACGTGTTCTGATCCCCAATACGGGCGTGACCATCTTTGAACAAAACGGCCTTTCAATCCCCAACGGTGAATACAGCGTCTATGCCAGCGAAAACACCACCCAGATCTCTGTGAACCTGGTACTGTGGGCCGCAGCTCCCGTGTATGACAAGCTCACCATCAGTGTGGGCGGCGATAACGCTGCTGAAGCGACCTTCGACGTGGCTTCTGTGTACACCCATATGGTGCAGACCGGCGGCGGCCTGGATATCCAGGGCAAAACCGTGACTGTGGTGTGCGTGTACGGCATCGAAAACATTGAAAGCCTGACCGCTTCCGATGTGTTTGATGATGTGACCTATCGTTACACTTACCGTGAAGGCCAAGGCCCCCAGGCGCAGGAGAAGCTCTTCCTGGTGGATGATGGCAATGGCGGCTATACCGTGACCGAGAACAAGGAAGAAGCCACTGTGTATCCCGCTGAAGGCGTGAATGTGCAGCTGCTGGGCCATAACATCTTCACCACAAATGATGCCCAGAGCGTGGACGTGGAATACAACGGCGAAACCTATACCTTCACCCGCGCTTTCAGCTATGGCAACGCCGCTGGCAGCGCCCTCAAGAATCCCAAGGACAGTGCCATGAAAGCCGCTCCCGGTTATGTGCTCACTGCAAACGGCCGCTGGGATGACCACCAGCGCTGGGGCTGGCTGCACTTCAACAACGTGGGCTGGCTGGCTCCCGTGGAAGAAGCAAAATAATCACGTATCAGCAACGTATGGCCATGACCGAAACCCTCGGTCATGGCCGCTTTCAAAGAAAGGAGTATTAGAATGAAACTTCATAAAAGAATCGCAGCGTTATTGATCGCGGGAACAATGATTTTCAACAGCGCGGCAGCCTTGGCGGAAGGCGGTCCTCAGGGAGGGCCTGGCGGACCCGGAGGACAGCAGCAAGGGCAGGGAGGCCCGGGCGGTCCCGGTGGCCCTGGCGGGCAGCAGGGAGGCAATCACGGCGGCCCGAAGATGACGGATGAAACGGTGGATCTTTCCGCCCCGCAGGATTTCATCTACGGTGATCTGACGCTGCACGCGGCAGACGGTGTTTTCACCCTGTCTAAAGACGAGAAGTCGATTGTGCTGGAAGGCGAAGTATCCACACAGACCAAAGGAACACCCCGCGGCATGTTTACACAAACAGTGCTGACGGTGAAAGGCGCGGAGGATGAAGAAACACTCGCCGCCTGGATGCCCGCAGTCTGGGCGGACAGCAAAGCCATTGTCCTTAAGCAGGATGGGAGCTTTGTGCCCGATCTGGATATGAACAAAGCCCTGGTGGATTATTCCGCCCAAAGCAGTGTCAACGCTGATTCTGTCACCGGTTATTCCACCACATTTACCGTGGAAGACGCTGACCATGCCTATGAATGTGTATGGGCCTACGGCATGTGGATGGCTTCGCCGACGCAAGCCAAAGACGGCGCTGTCGGCAAGAGCGAAGCAGATTATGATACTGCTCTGCGTGAGCCCGAGGAATGGGAAAACGGCATGTATTACAGCGGATACGGCGCTCGGGAAATGGCCTATGACGAAGCAAACGGCGTATGGACGCTGACGCTCGATCTTGCCAGCGCCAACATGGGCGTTCAGTGCTACCGTGATGTGGATCAGAATGCGTTTGCCGGCGATATTTCCATCGCCGACGGCAGCACGGTCGTGATTCCCTATGATGCCCAGAAACAATCCGCTTCCTTTGATTGGACGCTGACCCAAGAAAATGAGCAGGCTGGAACCATCACCAGCGTCACTATCTCCGACGGCATTGAACTGGCGATTTATACCCCCTATGGTTATCAGGCGGAAAACAAGGATGTAAAATATCCTGTTCTGTATTTGATCCCGGGCATGATGACCGCTTATAACACGTGGTTTACGGGCGGCTTAGCCAATAGGATTTTCGACAACCTGATTGCCACAGGCAAAGTAGTTCCCACCATCCTGGTGACCATGACCCGCGATACAGCCCGGATGGATATGTTTGACGTTTGGGATACCGCGGATGATCGCTCCAAGCAAAATGGTGACGGAGATGGCTATATCAATTATGTCGATGGCGCTGAAAAGGGCAGCGGCATTGAAAACATGATCGACAGTCTGGTGGTCTCTCAGGTCGTGCCCTATATCGACGCGAACTACAACACGGCTGCTGATGCGCAGCATCGCGCAGTGATCGGCACCTCCATGGGCGGCGTTGCCACAACCCAGATTTGGATGACGGCCAATGATCTGTTTGACTATTATGGCTTCTTCAGCGGCGCGGATATGTATTTTAAGACTGCCGATGATGCAAAGGCTGCCGATGAGTACAAAGCGCTGCGTCCTGTGTACGAGAACGATTACAACACCCTGCTCGCCAACATCATTGCCAACGCGGAAGGCAAAAAGATCATCGTGGGCGGCGGGATCACGGACCGCAACACCTTCGGCGGCGATCAGAACTCTGCCGGCGCTGACAATGTGGACGCATGGCTCACAGAAAACGGCATCGACCATATTTACTCGGTGGTAGGCGGCGGCCATGACTGGACAACCTGGACGCAGCTGCTCAGTCAGTTTACCGGATTTATCGGTGAAGATTCCGCTTGGAAGACGATCCAGGCCGATCAGAAGCCCCAGGGCGGCCAGCAAGGCGGTTTTGGCGGAGGACAGCAGCAGGAGGGCCCTGCTGTATATAAGAATGGCAGCCAGGAACTAACTCTGAATACGGATGGCACCTTTACGCTGACCGGCATTGCTTCCGGGGATATCAGCGGCACCTATACCATGGCGGGAAGCACAGTTACGCTGGATGAAGAAAACACCTCTGCCTTGGCGGAACAGTATGCCTGGTACTGGACGAAAACGCTTTCCGTCAACAACTACCGCAAAACGTTTTCCTTTGCCATGAATTTGAAACTGGCTCAGGTGGAATACGCCTATGAAACCGAAGCCGATGCGGATTCCGCAACTGGTTTTGTAACTACCTTCACCGTTGCTGACGCCGATCATGCGTATGAAAATGTTTACGCTTACGGCGCTTGGATGGCAAATTCTCAGGAATTTACCGTTGATGAAAACGGCGTGCCAACCTACGATACAACGCTGTATGCCCCTGAAGCCTGGCAGAACGGCATGTACTACAACGGTAATTCCGCTCTTTCCATGACCTATGACGAAGCGGAAGCCGCCTGGAAGCTGACGCTTCCTCTGGCTTGTGACATCATGGGCGTGCAGTGCTATCATGACGTGGCCAATCCTCAGGGCGATCTGAACGATGTGCGTCTGGAGGACGGGAGCCGGATCGAATTGCCTTATGATGCGGAAAAGCAATCCGATTCGCCCAATCTGTCTGTTGCTTTTGCCAACACGACAGCACCCGGCATCATGGACTATGACGTGGTTTGCAAGACGGCGGATGGCACCGATGTTCCCCTGTCTGTTTATTTGCCCTATGGCTACAACGCTGAGGATAAAAACACCCTGTATCCCGTGCTGTACCTGATCCCCGGCGCTGGCACCAATTACACCACCTGGTTTAAGGGCGGATTGACCAACAACATCTTTGACAACCTGATCGAAGCAGGTAAGACATCCCCTGCCATCCTGGTGTCCATGGATCGTGAGCAAGGCGAAGTTTACCTGATTTCCGATATCATTCCCTTCATCGAAAGTCACTACAATGCGTATACGGATGCGCAGCACCGAGCAGTGGCCGGCTCCTCCCGGGGCGGCGTTGCGGCCAGCACCTTGTGGATCACGCCGGAAACCAATGCACTGTTTTCTGCCTTCGGTTTGTTCAGCGGTGCCAACAAGGAATACTTTGAGAATGACGAATATGTTCTGTCCGATGAAGAAAAAGCCATGCTGAACGCAGGCAGTGTGCTCATTGGCGGCGGCTTGACGGACTTTAACATGTTTGCCAACGAAGACCGCAATTCCACATCCATGTATCGCACCGATCATTGGCTGAACGAGCGCGGTGTGGAGCATGGCTACATGTTCGTGCCCGGCGGTCATACCTGGACTACCTGGACGCAGCTGATGGAAGCATTTGCCACGGAATATCTTTGGAAGTAAATGATAAACCATGGGCTGGCAGGATTGAAACAACGCCTGCCAGCCCTGATAAAAAACAGATGGGAGGATTGTTTTATGTTGAAGAGGATATTCTCTGTCCTGGTCGTTTTCTGCATGGTGCTGAGCATAACGAGCGGATTTGCGGAAGAAATTGATACCAACGCGCTCTTTCAGGAAGCCCGCGCAGCAAGCCAGAATAAGGAATATGAAAAAGCAAATGAATTGTTTTTGCAGCTTTATGAGGCTGGCGATCCCCGCGGAGCAGAAATGCTGGCAAGCTCTTATCAGCGGGGACAAGGTGTAGACAAAAACATTGAAGAAGCCATCAGATGGAATCTGATGGCTGCCGAAGAATTTGGCGGCGGACGTGGTTACACCAATATAGGACAGATGTATGAAAACGGCGACGGCGTTGAGCAAAGCTACGAAAAGGCAATAGCGTATTATGATATGTCTATGTCGTCCGATCTGAAATCTCCAGATTTCAAAGGTGCTCGTTATGCCGGTGTTCTATATGAAAACGGATTCACAAACGACGCTGGTGAAACTGTTCAGGACTACGCAAAAGCAGCAGCGTACTACCAGATAGCAGCTGATAACGGTGATGTTACCGGAAATGCTTACCTGGGCCGTCTTTATGATCTGGGCTTGGGCGTCGAAGAAAACAAAGAATTGGCTGTCAAGTATTATTCAGTCGCTGCTCAGAGCGGAAATGTGACGGGCGTTGCTGAGGCTGTCTATGCGCTGGCACATTTGGCAGAAGAAGGAAACGGCACGGAGAAGGATCTTGCTTGGGCGATTGATCTTTATCAAAAGGCACTGGAATACGGCGTGGAAGCCGCTCAGGAGGATTTGAACCGTCTTACCGGCAACGCAGAATGATTTGTCAGAGTTGAAATACAAGTGCCCGGATGGCAGTGGTTTGCCTTCCGGGCACTTTTATCTTTGCTGTTTGCATTACAGCATGGGCACGATCCAAGCAGCCCAGGCATAGCTGATGGGCCATACCAGGATCATGGCGGGGATCATATCGGCAATGGGAAAATCCTTGATTTTGGCGATGCGGAAGCCGGTGGCCAGCATGATCAGCCCGCCGCAGGCCTTGAAATCGTTCACCATGGCCGGGGTGGTCAGCGGGAAAATCAGCCTTGCGCAGAAGAACAGGGCCAGGAAGATGACCGCCTGCGGAATCGCCACCAGGCTGGTCACCAGCCCCAGGGAACAGGCGAAAATCATGGCGGTGAAAATATCCAGAATGGATTTGGCGATCAGAATGCTGTGGTCTCCGCTCATGCCGGACACGATGGAGCCATAAATGCCGGTCCCGCTGTCGCAGAACAGCACGATAGCCGTGACCATCAAGGCGTTATCGGTATTGCCCTGGCCGGGGACCAGCTTGGCCAGCTTCTTGCCACCGTTTTCGATGCGCTGGCCCAAGTGGGTCACGATGCCAATAATGGTTCCCAGGATCAGCGCCAGGATCACGGCAGGCATGTTCTGCATCAGCACGATAGAGGAAATGCCGATGCCCATGGAGCAAATGCCGAAGATCAGGTTCAGCTTCTGCTTGAACTCCTCCGACAGCATCTTGCCGCCAGCCGCGCCGATGACCCCGCCCAGGGCCACGGCCAATACATTGCAAATCACTCCGATGGGCATTGCTCTGTCCTCCGTTATAAGTGCGTATCCGGCAAGCAGCAGAAAGCATCCACAGGGCTTACGTCGGCAAAAGGCCCGCCATGCAGCAGCTTGTCGATCACCGTTTCGATCACTGTGCGGGTGGCAGTGTAGGCGTTGATGTAGGTTTTCACGCGCGGCACATCCTGTAACAAATAGGGATTGGCCAGGGAAACGAACACGCAGGGCTCTTCATGTAAGAATCGCGGCCCGTCCAGAGCATGCTTTTTACACCAGTCAATGCGCACGGTTGTCTGATTGCTGGCTTGCTCATAATTGGCAAGATAAAGCGTCAGACGATCCTTGGGAAGATTCGCCGTCCCATGCAGATCATCCTTGTAGGGTTCATAGATGTCTACGTTAAAGCCCTGCTTTTTCAGCACTTCAGCACCGATCTCGGATACCTTTCCATCCAGAATATCATCCTTGCCTAGTACGATCAGACGGACTTTAGAATAGCGCTCCGGGGTGACGGGGAATACCTCCGGCTGGTTGTTTTTGACCAGCGTCACGGCCTTTTCGGCGGCTTCCCGGTGCCAGGCGGGGCCGTCGATTTTTGTATCGCATGGCGCGGCAAAGCATACCTTGGCTTTCAGGGCCAGGATGCGGGAGACAGCCTCGTCCAGGCGTTCCATAGACACAGCACCGTCCTTGACGCCATCCAGAAGATACTGATAATCCTCGGCAAAATCAGTGTTGAATACCAGCATGTCGTTGCCCGCGGCAATGGCGGTAGGAATGGCTTTTTTCCTCTCCATGGCCATGCAGAAGCCGCCCATGATGGTGGCATCGGTGGTGATGACGCCATTGAATCCGAATTTCTCCCTCAGCACGCCGGTCAGCAGCTCGCGGCTCAGTGAAGCGGGCAGGCAATCCTCAAACTTCAAATCGGGGTTGATTCCCATAGCCACATTGGGCTGCACGATGTGCCCCACCATGACAGACAGGAGGTCATGATCGATCAGGTTCTGATAGATCGCGCCGTAGGTTTCGTACCATTCCTTTGCTGTCAGGCTGTTATAGGTGGGATGCAGATGCTGATCCCGAAAATCGACACCATCCCCAGGAAAATGCTTGGCACAGGCCGCCATTCCGCAGGTTTGCACGGCTTCCACATATTTCTGGGTAAACCGCTGTACCCGGTCCTTGTCGCTGCCATAGGTGCGGACGTTGGTGATGGGATTGCGGAAGTTCATGTCAATGTCACACACCGGGCTGTACGTCCAGTTAATGCCGGCACTGCGCCCTTCCACGGCGCAAACCTGGCCGAACTTCTCCACCATGCTTTCGTCATCCGTGGCAGCCGTCAGCATAGGCCAGCCGAACAGCGTGCCGTCGGTGATGCCACCTGTGCCGCCTTCCTCCAGGTTGGCAGCCTTCAGAAGCGGAATTCGGGCGGTTTCATCTAAAGGAGCATAGCGATTCCGGATGCTGTCAGCAGACTCGGGCCGGAACAGGATACCGCCGATTTTTCCATCAGCGACTATTTGCTTCAATGTTTCAGCGTCGTAATCCTGCCCCATTGCCACAAATACCTGGCCGACCTTCTCTTCTACGGTCATGGATCGCAGGGTGTCCTTTACCCACGCAGCTTGTTCATCATTCAGATAAAAGGGCCTGGCTTGTACATTCACCATAAGAACCTCCAAAGCGGGTACGGAATCTCTCCCGCACCCGCTGCTCATTACTTCATGCAGGCATCCAGGAAGGCAAAGACAGCTGCCAGGTTATCATCCGTGTAGAAGGCGGCGTCCTCATGCGCTGCTCCTTCCAGTACACTGGACTGCACATTATCTTCACCGATCACAGCGGAAAGCCTTTCGGCAAAGTTGACCGACTGGGTATAGGGCACGTTGGTGTCGGCATTGCCTGCCTGAATCCAGGCTTTGAGTGAGTAGCCTTCAGGCAGCTGATCCGTATAGGTTTCCCAATAGGTGGCGTTCACCTTTTCATCTGCCAGGGAGGAAACGCCTACAAACTGGCATTCAAAGTTTCCGCCAAAGCTGAAACCCTGGGCTGCCGCTTCCCCCTGCATGGTGGAGAACTGTACCGGGCCGTAGAAATCCACCAGCGCGGTCACCGCAGAGGACTGACCTGCGTTTTCCGTTACATCACCGTTCAGATCCTCCACATCCGGGGTCAGAGCGGTCATCAGGGACAGGTAAGCGCCTGCGGATTCGCCCCATACGGCGATATGATCGGCGTCAAACCCATACTTGGCCGCATTTTCGCGAACAAAACGCACCGCTGCTTTCACATCGGCAACCGCTGCCGGGAAAGTGGCTTCGGAGGACTTGCGATAATCTACAGACACTACGGCATAACCGTTGGCAACACCTGCTTTGATAACAGGCTGGATGATGGCCATGGCCTGATCGCCAAACATGAACCCGCCACCATGCACCAGTACGATCACAGGATGAGTACCCTCACCTTCGGGCAGATAGATGTCGCAGATTTGAGCGGAGGAATTGGACGCATAGGCAACTTTGGCAAAATCCGCGTCGGAAGCAGAAGCGCCTTGACTGACAGGAATACCGGGCATACCACCCGGGAAGCCGCCCTGCACAGGCGCAGCGGTATCGCTGCTGTCAGCCAGAGAAAGCGGCACCATGCTGCTGTCAGCATCCGTCAGCACCCACTGGCAGAAATAACTGTCAGCGGCGTCAAAGAAATCCGCCAGCGGGGCCTGGCCCTTGGTGATTTCGTTGATGCGGGTCTCGATCAGCCCGTCATCAAATTTCCAGGAGCAGGCATATACGCTGTCGCCCATCATGTCGTTGGGCGCAATCAGGGTAGCGGTGGTATCATCGTCAAAGGTCAGCGTCCAATGGACGGTAAAACCGAAAGCCTGCACCACTTCGTCATAGGCGAAGGTGCGGCCTACCAGCGCGCCGGGGAACACATCGCTGACAGGATGGCTGGGGCCTTCCGCGCCGGGCATACCGGGCATGCCGCCCATGGGACCGGGGCCTCCTGCGCTTTCAGCATTGTAATCCTTGGGCGTAATGGTATCGCCGTCAATCAGCCAGGCGCAGGAGAAGTCATCATGGAAGAAAGCCGCTTTAATGTCGGAGGTGGGTTCGTTGGGAGTGGAGGTCACAACGGCACCGTCCGGCTTCACTTCCCAGGTGCCGGTGTAGGTATAGGTCACGCCGGTGGGCTTGGTGAACTGGATGGAATAAGTGCCGTCTTCATTCAGCGCAACCGTCCAGTCAATAGCCATAAAGGGGTTGATCTGCTCGTGGAAGGTATAGGTGCCGCTGACACTTTCAGCGAACGCGCCGAAGGAAACCAGCATCATGCAAAGGGCGGTCAGAATCGCCAGAAACTTCTTCATTTTCAGCACTCCTTTATCACAGATTCAATAAAGTCGAATACGGTTTTCAGGTTTTCGGGGCTGCCGAACATCTTGTCCTCATGGTCTGCGCCTTCCAGGGGCGTAAAGGTCACTTTGTCACCCAGGCCCTTTTCCCGAAGCGCTTTGACGAATTCTTCACTCTGCTGATAGGGTACCAGCCGGTCAACAGTGCCGTGCTGCACCAGCATGGGAGCCATTTTGTCTCCCGCGTAGGTCAGGGGGCTGGCCTGATCGCACAGGGGCTGGCAGGCCTGGGCAATGGGGATGCCCAGGTATTTGGATTCCGCCGAATGAGGCAGATCATGCTCCACGATGCTGACGCCGTTTGCCCGGGCCTGATCGTCCATGGTTTTAAAGGTGATGGGGCCAAACTGATCCACACAACCGATCACAAAGGGGTCAGCGGTATACTGCTCTTCCTTGCTTTCGCCGGGAAAACCGCCATTCGGGATGTTCATTCCCAGCATGGCCGCCAGATTGCCGCCTGCGCTCCCGCCGATGGAGACAAACTTTGCAGGATCAAGCCGGTATTCTTTCGCGCGTTCCTTCAGGAACCGTACTGCCCTGCGCACGTCCAGCACCGCGGCGGGGAAAATGGCCTCACCGCTCAACCTGTATTCTACCGCTGCCACAGCCCAGCCGCGATCCATAGCTTTCAGATACGGCTCTAGGTGATCGTCCCGCTTATCCCCGATAGCGAAACCGCCGCCATGAATATAAACGAGCGTTGGAAAGGGGCCGTCCCCTGCTTCCGGCAGGAAAATATCCAGCCGCTGGTTTTTGCTTTCATCGCCATAAGGAATATCCAACGCTTTTCGGCTGATTGAGCCGATGTCTGCCATGGGTGGCTTGAATCCGGGAGGCGGGCCGCCAGGGCCGCCCATAGGAGGAAATTTCATATCCATCATCTTTATCTCTCCTTATGCGGCCTTGGCGGGCTGCGTGTTCTTGTGGATGCGCACCACGGGCTTGGGCCGGTTCTTGATGGCGTCGAAGGCGATGGCCGCGATCAGGATACCGCCCTTGACCAGGTACTGGGTGTAAGTGCCCCAGCCGGCAAGCTGCATACCGTTGGCGATGATCTGCATCACGAAGATACCGGCCACCATGCCCACCACGTTGCCCTTGCCGCCCTTCATACTGATGCCGCCGATGATAGCAGCCGTAAGGCAGGTAATTTCGGTGCCGGGGCCGGTGGTGGCGCTGGTCATGTTCTGTTGGGCCAGCATGTCCAGGGTGGCGATGGCGAAGATCGCGCCGGTGATGGCGAAGCACAGGGTCTGGATCAGATCGGACTTGATGCCGGACAGGCGGGCGCATTCCTTGTTGCCGCCGATCGCCAGCACATCCCGGCCAAAGTGGGTTTTGTTCAGCACGATCCAGGTGATCACTACGATCAGGATGGCCAGGTACACGTCCAGGGGCAGACCGAAGAGCTGGGTGCGGTACAGGGCACGGAAGGCCTTGGGCATGCCGGAATAGGACTTGGAGGAAGTCATGGTGTAAGCCAGCCCTTTGAATACCTCTGAGGTGGCGATGGTCACCACCAGGGGGAACAGCTTGAGCTTTGCGGAAATCAAGCCATTCAGGGAACCCATCAGAAAGCCCGCCGCAATACAGATGGGCCAGACCAGCCACCAGGGCAGATTTGTTTCCAGCATGATGATGGCAGCGATGCAACCGCACACCGCCATCTGATTGCCAACGGACAGGTCAATGCCGCCGGAGATCATGACGAAGCAGATGCCCATACCGGCAATGATGATATAGGTGGATTGCGTCAGCACGTTGTACAGGTTGCGGCCGCTCATAAAAATGGGATTGAAAATGGTGAACAGGATCACCAGCGCGGCCAGGATCATATAGACCGTTCCTTCGTGGTAAATGTAATTGCCGACTTTTTTGAGTGCTTTCACTTTACACAGCCTCCTTGCTCATTCCCGAAGCCAGATGCAGCACATTTTCCTGGGAGAATTCTTCCCGTTGGAGCTCTCCGCTGAGCATGCCTTCATACAGCACAATGATGCGGTCGCTCATGCCCAGAATCTCCTCCATGTCGGAGGACACCAGGATGATGGCCTTGCCCTGGTTGCAAAGATCGTTGATCAGGTTGTATATTTCCTGCTTCGCCCCTACGTCGATGCCCTTGGTGGGTTCGTCGAAGATGATCACATCCGGGTCGGCGGCCAACGCCTTGGCCAGCACCACCTTCTGCTGATTGCCTCCGGAAAGGTTGACCACCATCTGCTTGATGCCCGGCACCTTGATGCGCAGCTCGTCCCGGTATTTTTCAGCCATCTCCCGGTTCTTCATGCCGTTGATAAAACCGAACCTGGTGATTTTATTCAGAGCGGACAGGGAGGTGTTGAACAGCACCGTGTTCCACAGGATCACGCCCTGTTCTTTCCTGTCCTCTGGAATCAGGGCAATGCCGTGTTCAATGGCGGAAGCCGGTGATGCAATGCGGATTTCCTTGCCGTTCAGTAGGATCTTTCCGGAGGTTGGCTTCTTCGCGCCCACGATCAGCTCCATGGTCTCGCTGCGGCCCGATCCCACCAGCCCGGCAAAGCCCAATATCTCGCCCCGATGCAGCTGGAAAGAAATATGCTCCACCGAGTTGCCAGTCAGATCCTGCGCTTCCAGGATCACGTCGCCGCGCTCGTTTTTCCTTTGCGGGAAGCTCTCGTTCAGGTCCCGGCCCACCATCAGCTTCACCAGCTCGGCACGGTTCGTGTCCTTGGTGTTGATAGTGGTCACATGATTGCCGTCCCGCAGCACGCTGATACGCTCGGTGATCTGGAATACCTCTTCCATGCGGTGGGAAATGTAGATCACGGTGACGCCCTGGGCTTTCAATTTGGCGATGATATGGAACAGCGTATCTACTTCGCTGGAGACCAATGGAGCGGTGGGTTCATCCATGATCATGATACGGCAGTTGTTGGAGATGGCCCGGGCGATCTCCACCATCTGCTGCCCCGCAGGCGACAGTCTTTCCACCGGCAGCGCCGGATCAAGATCCAGACCATATTCATCAAACAGCTTCTGCGCCATCTGGTTCAGCCGCCGCTTGCTGTATATCTTCCCGAAGCTGCGGCCCATGTAGATGTTTTCTGCCACGGTCATGGGTGTCACCAGGTTCACATCCTGATAGATGACAGCCACGCCCTTCTGGGCGGATAAGGCAGGCGTCATGGATTCGTAGGCATCTTCATCAAAGATGATTCTCCCGCCTCCATCCGGTTGGATCGCCCCGGTGATGATCTTGATCATGGTGGATTTGCCTGCGCCGTTTTCACCCAGAATCGCGTGGATTTCGCCCTGTTCAAAGGAAATGTTCAGATCATTCAGGGCCTTTACACCGGGATAGGTTTTGGAAATGTGCTCCAATTTCAGCATGGCGTGTGCTCACTTCCTATCAAAATGGGTAAAGAAATCCCGGCAAACGATGGGTCTGCCGGGCATAAAGGTTACTTTGCAGTAAAGGTGCCGGCTTCAGGATCGATCACGATCGTGGCGTTGCCGGTAGCAGCGTCAATATACGTCCACAGGCCCGGAATGGCATAGGGAGAAGAAGCGTCCACATTGGTCAGCCCTTCGATGCTGACAGTCACGCCATCATCCGCCACGGTCCAGATACCCTGATACTTATCGGTGATCATGGGATTGCCAGGCAGGAAGAAGAAGCAGGTGCCGTCATCCATCAGGTCGAATTCATGAGGTTCATCGCCGCCGATGCCCTGCATCACAGCAGTATAGGCTTTGCCGCCTTCGATGGCAGCGGCAGCAGGCGCGTCCACAGGAGTCGCGACCGTCTGCGCAGCAGTATTATAACCGTTCACGCTGTCCCAATAAGTGAGGAGACCCGGCTGAGAAAGCACTTCCGCATAGGTGAAGGCTGCGGCATAGGGCGGGGTATCGAAGGCTACCAGCGCGGCCACGCCGTTGTTGAGATCAGCAGTGATGGGATACCAGACGCCGATGCTGTTAGGATTGCTCTTGCCGTAGTCCTTGCCGGCTTCGCCGAACATCACGCGCTGGGCCAGGTCAGCCAGGGTCGCAGCCGCGTCACCGCCGCCGAACTGGCAGGCAGCCCGGAACACGGAGGGCGTACCGGCAGTTTCATCGGCAGCACCGATCAGGTACTCATATTCATCACCCATAACGCCGGCGGAGAAGAAGGCAAATTCCTTGGCTTCCTCGGCAGGATAAGTATCCAGGATATACTGGGAACCGGCGGTGGAAACCAGACTGTTGTAACCGATCAGCACCCGCGCTTTCTGGTTCTTGGTCAGCACGCCCGCAACCACGGTGCGGTTGTCGCCGGAAATATCCATTTCCGTGGTGGATTCGCTCAGGCTTTCCACCCGATCGGCTACCATCTGGCAATAGACAGGATTGGCGATGCGGTCCGCTTCAGATACTTTTTCGCCCATCAGGTTCACATAATCACCGTTTACATTTTTGAGCCAGGGCTCAATGATCATGGCTTCACCGGCGCAGCGGTCCTTGGCGTCGGCAGAGATGGTAGAGAAGATGAATTCCACATCCCAATCGCCGTTCGGATCCATGTTCTGCTCGATCCAGGTCTTGGCCACAGAGGCCACATACATGCCGATCATGAATTCATCATCGGATACCACAGCATCATAGGCATCTTCACTAATGGTGCCGGTACCGCCGCTGACGACCACCTTGACGCCATCCCGTTCCCGGGCATCGATCAGGCTGTCTTCCAGGGTCTCGATCTGGCAGGGCAGGATAATCAGCATCTCCGCACCCTGCAGCACGAAGGTGTTCACCTGCTGCATCTGGGTGGATACGTTGTCATCCGCTGAGGCGATCTGGACGGTATAGCCCAGGGGTTCAAAGGTAACTTTCAGGGCGTCCGCCTCCAGCACAGAGATGGAAGAGGACATATTCTGCATACATACGCCGATGAGCTTGCTGCCCTCAGCCTGGGCCGGAAGGATCATCATGCTCAGGATCAGTGCCAGAGAGAGCACGAGGCTGACCAACTTCTTCATAACGTTTCCTCCTTCAATCGTAGGGCTTTCACCCTTTGTTGGGCACAGTGTAGCATTGAAAAAGGACAAAGTAAACGACATTTCAAGGTTTTGCTATTCAAATATTCATGCAAAAAGAAGCTCATGTAGGAGCAATGTCCGTCATTTCGGGTTGTCAATCGTGAAATAATACGTTATAATATAGCTGAACACGAACAATCGCCATTCCAATTATCAGTCAAGGAGCAAGTATGAACATTGATCGTCTTCAGGAATTCTATACCGTTTGTCAACCTGGTTCCATCCGGGCAGCCGCTGGCTTTCTTAGTCTGTCCCCAGCCACGCTGACCTCCAGGATGCATGCTTTCGAGCAGGAGCTGGGAACATCCCTGATCGCCAGACAGGGAAGCCGCTTGGAAATCACTGATGCCGGAAAGAAGCTGTTTTCCCAGGCTCCAGATATATTGAAGCGCTGGCAGCAGGTAACGCAAGAGGTTACGGCAGCCTCCCAGCATGCCTATCGTCATCTGCGCATCAGCCTGCCTGAAACGATCATGCCTCTGTTCCTTGGCCCGTTTCTGGATCATCTCAATCGCACCTGGCCGCAAATCCACATCGACCTGCTCGATGGTACCGATCTATCCATGGAGGAAACGCTGCGGTCCGGGGATGTGGATGTGTTCTTTGCCGTGATGATCGACCGCCACACGCCTGCTGATCTGGAGCGGCATGATATTGCCACGCCCAATCATCATGTCCTGCTGCCTTCCAGTCATCCGATGGCACAAAAAAACGAGCTGCGCCTCCGGGATCTGGACGGAGAACAGTTCATCCTTGCTCCCAACGGAGCCTGCGCTTGTGTGAGAAACTTTCAGCTGACCAACCTGGCCGCTGGGAAAATCCGTTATTCACTCTATGATAGCCAATCCACCATCACCTATTCTAAGCTGCTGGTTTCCATCGGTAAAGGACTGTTTCTTTCGCCTTCTCCGGTTCCCGATCTGCCGCCTAATACTGCCAGCGTGATCCTGCGTGATCTGCCGTATCCCGCAACGCCCTGCTTCTTTGTGCATAAGCAGACCGCCAATGCGGACGCGGCTGCTTTTGTGAGGGATTTTCTGGCCTTTACCAAGGATGCCGCCCGGAGAATGCCGCCCAGGGAGGGAAAACGCCATGACATCTGAACGACTTTATGAATTCTGGGTGCTCAGCAAAACACTGAATTACAACAAGGCGGCAGAGCAGTTGTTCCTGAATCAATCGCTGCTGAGCAAGCACATCGCCGCTATGGAAAAGGAACTGAATACAGCGCTGTTCCTCCGAACCAGCCATAAAGTGACCTTGACCGAAGCCGGCCAAATGTTGGCCCGGCAGGCAGAAGAAATCATCAGCCGATGCGACCAGGCGGAGCGTCTGACGCGGCAAAGCAGCGGCCTGTCAGGCGGGAAACTGCGTATTGCCTGTGGCATCGAGCTTTCCTACGCTTCTCATATTCGTTTGTTTGTTCAGCGGTTTATGTCCCGCTATCCTGATACGGAGTTGACCTTTGATGTGCTTCCCGGCTCCATTCCGGAAGAGATCCTTGCCAATTATGATCTGGTGTTTTCCCCCTGTGCCTATTATCATCTGCCTTCGGAAATCACCGCTACCTTCATCCTCAGCCACGGCACCTATATCTATTTGCCGCCGGGACATTCCATGGTGTCACGCTCCATGATTTCCCTGAGCCAACTGGGCAACGAAACGCTGATTGTTCCTCATGCGGGAGAACTTTTTGGCCCCTACGCAAAAAACGCCCAGCTTGCTGAGCGTTACGCTAAGGGAAAAATCACCCTGTTACCTGTTCCGAATCTGTCCTCTGCCTTGTTTCTCGTGTCCTGCGGCCAGGGCATCCTGATCGGCCCGCGTTATGTGCGTAATATGATCCTGTCCGATACGCAGACCATTACCGTCAATATTCTGGATCAGGCCTGCCGTTTTGACGAGTATCTTTACCGCTGCAATACGGAAAATGAAATGGCAGAATTGTTTGAAAAAGAATTGAAAGAGGAATATCAGACTGTTTGGCGCCAAGTCATGTGCCATCCTTCATTGCAGTTAAAGTTGCTAATGCTTGGGAAACATGATTTTCAGTCACTGGATCGCTTATCATTCTAATTTTGGTGGAAGATGAACTATCACCTACTATGTACATGCTGACATGTGAAAAAAACCATGGTTTTCAGCTACTGGACCGCGCAACACTCAGAGTGAGGCGGAAGATGAACTACCACCTATAAAGCATAAGCCAGGATGTGAACAAATTCATGACTCACAGTCCTTCGCTCATTCTTTTCTCAATTTGAGACGGAAGGGGTCTACCAACTGTCTAAAATAAGGAAGACACGGTTTGCGCTTGGTCATGGAGACCGCAGAAACCTGTGGCGGGACTCTTTATTT
>ERZ842401.2533-NODE-2533-length-24347-cov-27.363741_pt1 | contig 24347 bp, 24 predicted proteins | sample MGYA00521270_ERZ842401 | MGnify/ENA primary metagenome ERZ842401 (study PRJEB31892, sample SAMEA3878208) | bioreactor metagenome | biome: Moose rumen | place: Sweden | collected 2011-10 | study: EMG produced TPA metagenomics assembly of the PRJEB12797 data set... | reverse complement strand
GCAGCGGAACAGAGCGCATTATTCAGAGCGGACTGCGCCCGTATTTGCGCGAAGACGAGCTTCTCGGGCAGAACGTGATTATCGCGGCAAATCTCGCACCGCGAAAGATGAAAGGCGTGGAAAGTCGCGGAATGCTTTTGGCGGCGGATTACACGGAGGACGGAAAAGAGAAAGTCGAACTTCTCACAGCTCCTTGGGCTGCACCGGGAACGCTCATTGTTCCAGAAGGTTCTGAGCCTTGTGAGAAGCCAGAGAAAATCAACATCGACAAGCTGGAAAAGATTACGCTTGAAATCAAAGACAAACATTTCTGCGTGAACGGCATGAAGCTCACCGCGAGCAGCAAAGCAATCACGACCGAAAAGACTGTGAACTCAAAGGTTGAGTAATTTTTTCTCAAGTGTTCTAACTCTATAAAAACAATCCCTGCTGAAATACGCGGGGATTGTTTTTTTCTTCTGAAGAGCTTGAGGAAAAATCCGTCCGTTTTTGCAACGCGGCGGCTATGATATAATAAAAATCAGCAGAAGCATGAAAAAAGCGTTGCAAAAACGCGGCGGCTCGTTTAACAAGCGACGCTACCGCGCGCTTGTTAAACGATGGTTTCTGCAAGTGTCAGCTGACTCTGTAATTATTACATTATTATCGTTTTATTAGCTTTATTAAAAAGCAACTTGTATAAGTCTGCTATTTTGATAAAGAGAGGTTCTTAAGATGGATTTTATCAAAACCATTATTAAGGCATTTCGCTTACCAGTGAATATTTCACTGATAGTTATTATTACGATTAATAAGTAATTTTTACTAGTCTTTATTATTAGACAGTGCAGAGTATTATGCACTGTCTTTTTTGTTTGCAAGATGTTTTGCTATAAACAAAAAAGGGGGAAAACGGTGAAAAAGTTTTTATGGTTGATTGTGAGCATTATGCTCGCTGTATCAATGGTTTCAGCACAAAGCTACAAAGAACTGGTTGCAAAAGGCAAAGAGTACGAAAAGAACAAAGAATGGATTTATGCACTCGGCTGTTATAATGATGCTATGCAACTTCAAGATAAAGACGAAGAAGCACAAAGACTGTACACAAAACTTTTTTCTACAATAAGCAGTGGAAAACCTGGCTACGGTGAGTTCGATATGTTTACGCTTCATGATGAATGGTCATCATTAGTAAAAAACGCAGAGAAGTATTTTACAGAAAACATCCCTTACACAATCTCTTCTGGAGATATAAAAAGGGAATCCATACATTATGAAAATCGAACAGTAAGCTATTCAGGTCTGCTCAAAGTTGAAGAAACTTCATTCTTTAAGGATATCAAAAAAGTTTTGAGAGATTGTTGTGAAAACGCAGATAAAGATGGTGGATTAAAAGAAATACCTTGGATATATGAAAAATATATTAATATTAATCTCACTGAGGGGTCTATTTTAAGTTTTGAAGCAAATTATGAAGGATTAAAAAAGCCAGATTTTCGCTTTGAGAAAATTGTAAAGGAAGATTATCAAAAATATGCTCAGGCAATATACAAAAAAACAGGTATTGCTCTTTCTTACGGCGATGTAAGCTATGCTAATAATCTCAGCTGGACTACCGATATTATTTTTGAATTTCCTGCTTTCGTAGTCCATTCAGGAGGTTTTTATCAATATTCTTGCTACCTTATAAAACTTGGCATTTATGATGAAAATGATAAACTACTTGTTGAGGCAGAGGATACTCTTGAACTCAAAAATACCGAAAACAATTCTTACACTTTCAATGTTACTCAGGATAAAATGAATATCATTGAAAATAAAGAATACAAGATAAAACTTTTAGGAATTCGGCTGTATTATGGTTATGATAGGGTTATTATGAGGGTCCTAGTATTCAACTGAATACTGCCAAAGTACAATTTTCCGATAAACACATCACTCTTGAGCAGAAACGACTTGCAGAAGAACAGCGAATTGAAGCAGAAAAACAGAGGGTAAAACAGCTTGAAGCAGAATTGAATTACGAAATTTACCAAGCAAGTAAATTTCTCGGTATTGAAAACAACAGCTTAATGAATTTCCTCAAATCTTCCGTGAAAAATACTTTCAATGGCACAACTTTGGCGTTTGAAGGTGCTTTTACTTCGCGTGAATTAGAAATCATAGCAATTATATGCAAAGACGAAAATATTTATCTATCAGATTTCTCCAATGTATTTGATTGGCGTAATTCTATCAAGGAAATGGATAATAAGGAGGTATTCGGAAGAAAATATATTGGCAATATATATGATAAAATGAGGAAATATGGTAATACCAATTGGAACGGAATAATATGCAGTGGTAATATCAAAACTCTTGACCTTTCAAAAACAAGCATCGAAATCATTCCTAAAGGAGTTTTTGCAAGAACAAACATTGAAAGTATTATTTTGCCAGAAAGTTTGACAAAGGTTGAAGATTACGCTTTTTATGACTGTTCTAATCTGAAAACTGTAAAATTCAACGGCACTGAAAAGCAATGGAAAAAGGTGAAAATCAAAGATTCAACTTTGAAAAAGGTGTCTAAAAACATCACCTTTTTGAAAGATTGACATCAATCCAAAACAATCCCTGCTGAAATACGCGGGGATTATTTATTAAAGCCATATAATGCCTTTTACAAACAGAAATATAAGTATATAATATAGTTATGGATATTTTTGATTACAAGGACGAGAATGAATACGCCGACAGAATGAAAACTGGTGCATTATTAAATCCTCGTATTGATTCCACATTCAAGGCTCTTTTTACTCAAGATACGCAGGATTCAAGAGAAGCTTTGCATGCATTTCTTGAAGCTGCAACTAATAGCAAAATTGAAACAGTAGAATTAAAGCCAAACGACGCACCTCAACTTTTTGACGGGCAAAGGCGAATCAGCTATGACATTTTATGCACGCTAGATAATGGGCAACATGTGAATATTGAAATGCAGGCGTTTAATCAGGCTTACGACTACGGAGCAAGAGCTGAACATCAAGTTTCTAGACTTGAAATATCAGGTCTGAAAAAAGGAGATAACTGGAAAAAAGCTCCGAAAGTATATCAAATATCTGTTCTTGATTTTGTTTATAAAAATGATGACGAACAAAAGTCGCTTGCTGATACTGGCATAAATCATTTTTATATGCAAACAAAAGCAGGCAGACGACTAGCAAATCTGTTGAATGTTATTTTTATAGAATTACCTTTAGTTATTAAAAAGGAAATGTCTATAAAAGAAAATACAGCTTTAGAGAATTGGGCAATTTTCTTGAAGGAAGCGGATAATCCTCATAAGCAGGATTTAATCAAAGAGCTTACAAAAAAGGAGGCAGGGCTTATGCAAGCACAAAAAACTTTGTCTTCAATAAGTGCAAATCGTGATTTATGGCTGGAAGAATATCGCTATGAAGTTTATGAGCGAGACCGTCAATCCAGTATTGAAGCAGGAGAAGAAAGAGGCTTCAAGTTAGGTTTGCAAAGAGGTCTTGAGAAAGGCATGCAACAAGGCATGCAGCAGGGATTGATTACGCTTGCACGAAAATACATGGCAAAAGGACATACAGCAGAAGAAGCCGCAGAGTTTGCCGAAATCGATGTAAATCTTTTGAAATAGTTTTTTCTATAATTAGCTCGCTGTAAGGCAATTTATATGCGAGCTATTTTTATCCAACCTCACAGCACTCCACCTGCAAAATATCATTTATAATCGCTTGAATGTGCGCAATTTGCAGTTCAGAAAGTCCGTCAGTGTTTAGAGCGTGCTGTTCAGTTAATCCAAGTAAATAATCTGTAGAAACATTAAAAAAATTGGCAATTTTTATAAGCATATCTACGGACGGCATTATATTTTCGTTTTCCCAATTTGAAACACTTTGCTTTGTTACACCAAAAATCTTTGCAAGTTCAACTTGATTCAAGCCTTTACACATTCTCAAACTTTTTATTTGCTCTCCAAACATATACACCTCGTCAATTTATAATTGACTATTGTAAAATATTGATTGACAAAATAAAAATACAAAGTATAATAATAACTGACTATAGGTTAAATCTCCTTACATAAAAGATTGATTTTCGCTTTCGGAGGATTCTGATATGAAAGACATGAAGAACATCAAGCCAGCTTATGCTGTGAACTTGGGAACTGGTGTATTTGCAGGTGCAAGGTGGCAATGCATCAGATGTGGTCAAGAAATGATCAGTTACTCAAGACCTGGTGGAATGGCAGGCAGTCGTTGTCCTGAAACATCATCAGGCAATCATATTTGGCAAGAGTGCTAATCAGAGAATTCTGCACAAAGCGGAGCGTTTTCCGTTCTGTGCAGAATTATGGGAAATATCAGCACGGAAGTGTTCTCCGTACTGATGAGAGAAAAGAATTTTCCACTGGATAAAATAGGAAAAGTAAATGCAAATCGGCGATTCTATAAAATTTATTTACGATTCTTTTTGCAGTGAGCTTATTATGGTTTCACATAGTGAATTAGTATGCAATGGACAAAAATATATCTATTATAACATGCATACAGGGCATATCCTCTATGTAAAAGATACATTTTCGCTTCCTCAAGAGATAGATATAAAAGACCACTTGATTGATTCTGTCTCGCAAATAAATGGTGGTGATTATTATTTGAAAATAAATAAAACTCACGCTTTACCATTGTAAAATGGTTAATCAATCATGACTGATTATCATATCCATATCGGGCAGTTCAACGAAGTCTATTATGACGCTCTTGAGCTGTTCCTTAAAAGAAAATAGAAGACCTGTAATGAAAAGGATTTCTTTGATTACAGGTCTTTTTTTTAAAAGTTCACAAATATGCAACAGATGATTTTAGCTTTGCAACATCTGCAATTGGTAGATGAGAATATTTTGAAACCTGTTCAACAGTAAAACCATCTTGCAGCATTGTACGAGCTGTTTGAAAATACGCCTGTTGTCTAGCTTCTTCTTTCTGAACGGCAATATCTACATCATAATCATATTCCATATTGAACATATTTATCACCTCCGATGCTTTCCGCTCTAAATACTCAGGTAAAATCTCTCTCTTTTTAGCTTCTCGAATAGCCCATGAGAAAGGCTGCTCTATTCCTTTTTCTTCTGCGTGTTCTTTTGAATATCGTACCAAATCAATAAGCTGCGAATACTGTTTCAATACGTTAGTATAGCACATAAAATCATAAACTGTAAATTTCATTTTCGACATACTTTGACAAAAATGATTGAATATATTATTTTTACCTTTATGACTGACTATCACGTTCACATCGGGCAGTTCAACGAAATCTACTATAACGCGCTTGAACTGTTCGAGCTAATCGAATCCGTTTCAGAAAAGACCAAAATCACAGAAATCCGATATTCTTCTACGTCTAGCTGTCGAGATGACGCAGAACTAAAAGGTGTGGAAGAAGAAATCGCCTATGCTCAAAGCTACAAGTCGGATATTCTAACCACAAAACCATATCTTTGGTTTATTCCCAAATACGCAGAGCAGAATATCAGCGTTGAATCCGCAGCAAGTTCGTTCGATTATTGCGGCATAAAACTGCACCCCGCAGGACAAAACTGGGACGAAAATAATCCCGTTCACTTAACCGCACTCCATCAGATTTTTCGCTATGCTGATGACCATAAAAAGAGCGTGCTTATTCATTGCGGCACACAAAAATGCGACTTGCCCACAAGGTTCGAGCCGTTTTTCTCTGAATACAAAAATGCACAAGTGATTTTAGCCCACTCCAATCCAGTCCGCGAAACCGCCGAAATGGTCAACAAATACAAAAACGTCTTTTGTGATACAGCTTGTATTTCTCAAAAATCGTTGAATGTCTTGAAAACTAAAATCAATGACACAAACAAAATTCTTTTCGGCTCAGATTTTCCTATATCGCATTACTTCGCAACACATCTTTTCGGCAAAGACATCTCGCTGAAAAATCAGTATCTGCAAGACTGTAAAACAAGCATACAACGGTTTTGAAACGCAAAGAATTTATAAAACTGTAATTAACCTTATCTCAAAAGATGGCATTATTCTCTCGAAATCAGTCCAAAAGCCGCAAAATCGACCTTTTTGATTTATCCACTGAAATAATAATTTATCTCACTGGAATAATTTATTATTGCACTGAATAAAAAAATTATCTCAGTGCGAAAAAAAATTATCTCAGTGGAATAATTTATTTTCGCAGTGAAATAATGAAAAAATCCTGCTTTTTATCTTGTTTGTAGAGTGCTATACAACACTATCAAAGCGATTTTTCAAAGCATATTTACATACTATTGTCATACAAATGAATTAGCATAAATATGTTCTGAAATAAAGCTACAAAGATTTTGCTCTTAGGCTTAAAACATTTTCCTGTAAGCCTTAAAATATTTTGCTCTAAGGCTTAAAACATTTTCCTGTAAGGCGTACAAGATTTTCTGCTGTATTTTTCCAAAAAGCTGTGATATACTTTTGCTATGGCACAGATTGCAATTCAAGTTCAAGATAAAAGCAACACGATTCTTTGCGAAAAGGCGTTTTGTGAAAAAAATTATATCGTTTACAATGCAGCGTATGCGCAGGGCGATAAAATCTGCATAAAAGCAACTGCTTACCCTTGTTATGCTGTCATTGCGCTCGATGATACAATGGCGGAAAGTTTGGTCTATCTGACGGGCGATTTTTCCTTTGAAATCCCCTTTGGAGAGGCAAAAAAGTCTTATAATCCAAAATCGTTTTCTCTTGACCGCCACTATGTTTCGGCGCGCTCAGCAACACAAAGTGAAATAAGCGCATACAGAGATTTAGCTTTTAATCCGTATGATAATCACGATAACAAAACCGCCTTTCCGCACGCTTTTGCAAATGTCGAAACGCGCGGGGAAGCCGTTTTTGCCGCACGAAATGCAATCGATGGGCTTTTTGCAAACGATATGCACGGTGAATGGCCATGGACAAGCTGGGGAATAAATCGAAATCCTGAGGCAGCGTTTCACCTCGATTTCGGTCGCAGCGTAAAAATAAATCGCCTCGTCATCACGCTCCGCGCAGATTTTCCGCACGACGCATGCTGGAAAAGCGGACGAGTTACTTTTTCCGATTCAAGCGAAATGGAATTGCAATTTAGCGAAACAGGAGAAGCCCAGCAATTCGATTTTCCAGAAAAAGAAATAACAGCCCTAACGTTCGACCGCTTATTAAAATATGATGACCACTCTCCGTTTCCTGCACTGACACAGTTTCAAGTTTTCGGTTCTAAAATTGATTCCGAAAGGGGCTCTACATTGGGATAAAGAAAGATTTTGTGATTTTTATTCATTTTGATTGCGTAATCTATGTCTGATTTTGTGCCGCGCGAAGTTCCGTCCCATAAAATCAGCACATAGTCAGCCTTTTCTACCATTTTTTTATTCCGAATAATTCCCGCCGCGTATCCGTATTTGTTCCATTCGGGTGTTGCTTCTTCTATTCTTATACCGCGCACAACAGCCCATTCTCTTGCCAAAAGGTCAACCCCGTTTGCGCCGCCCTCTATTAAAACAAAATCGTCAATTTCAATCTGCTTCAGATATTTTTCAATGCACTGAAAAACCCATTTTTTTTCTTTTATACTTCGACTTCCACAAACCATCACATACATTTTCAATTAAATTCTAGTCGAAAACTGCTAACTTTTCAAGTATTCCATTTTTCGTGGTTTCGTGCTATTCTTATCAATATGGAACTGTGGAACGCATACGACAAAACTTTCAACAAAATAGCAAATAGTTCGCTAGTGCGCGGCGAAGAAATCCCAAAGGGGCTTTTTCATCTCGTATGTACTATCGTCGTCCAACATTCAGACGGAAGTTATTTACTCACACAGCGCGACGAAAACAAGAAATTCGGTGGAATGTGGGAACTTTCGGCAGGCGGCAGTGCTCTAAAAGACGAAAAGCCGATTGATTGCGCAAGGCGTGAGCTAAAAGAAGAAACGGGGATTATTACAGGAGAAATGACAGAAATCTTGCGTACTTCAAGCGACGAAACACAAAGTATTTATGCTGTTTATCTTTGTAAAACAGATTGCCTCAAAAACAGCGTAAAATTGCAAGCTGGAGAAACTGTTTCATATAAATGGCTTTCTAAAGATGCTATTCTTGAGCTGAATGAAGAAATATTGCTTTTTGCGCCTTACAGAAACCGTGTAAAAGAATTTATACAGGGATTAAATTAAATGGAAAAGATAAATTATCAGAAAATTTTGGATAAAACACTTTCTACATTGACAGAACGAAAAAAACTTTTGCTTCACGCGTGCTGTGCGCCCTGTTCTTCGTATGTTATCGAGTATTTGAGTAATTATTTCGACATCACGATTTATTATTACAATCCGAATATTCACCCGCAGTCAGAATATGAGCGCAGATTGCAAGAACTAAAAGCATTTCTGACCCGATTTCCAAAGGCGATTGAAACAAATATAAAACTAATAGTCGATAGCTATGATACAGAAGACTATTTCAACGCTACAAACATACGCAATGAAGTCGAATTGCAGACAGAGCGGGAAATGGGAGAACGCTGTAGGCGATGTTATGAGTTCAGAATGAAAAGAGCATGGGACTATGCCGAAAAAAATTCTTATGACTATTTCACAACAACACTTTCAATAAGTCCTCACAAAGATTCTACAAAGATTAACAAAATCGGTGAAAACCTCCAGGCAAAAGCAACAAGCGCATTGCATTATTTGTATTCAGATTTTAAGAAAAAAGGCGGTTTTTTGCGCTCGCTACAAATTTCAGAAGACTTTGGCTTATATCGTCAAGATTATTGCGGTTGCGTATACAGTATGCGAAAATAGTTATTCAAAAACGAAAATTAGTTTTTACCCTTTATAAAAAAATAAAAATCTCATATACTCACAGTATGAGTGAACTTTTATCAATTCCAAGACAAGCAGAGCGTATTCGAGATGTAATACGCTATATACATATGTTCAAAAATGCAACAGTCGTTATTTACATCGACGATTCACTTTTAGATTCCCCGCTTTTTTCCAGTCACATTCGCGATATTTGTTTGATACACGAAGCAGGATTAAAAGTGCTTATTGTTCCTGGAGCAAGAAACAGAATCGACCAAGTGTTAGCAAATGCACATATTGAATGGAGAATGCACAATAGTTGTCGCATTACAACAGAAGACGCAATGCCTCTTATAAAAATGGCAGCTTTTGACGTATCAAATCGTATAATGACCGCTCTCGCAGGTGAAAAGAGAACGGCTGTTATAGGGAACTGGGTCAGAGCAAGAGGAAAAGGTGTTATAGAGGGATTTGATTATGGCACATCTGGCGAAATCGATAAACTTCAAGAAGAGTCTATACAAACTATTCTTGAAAAAGATTTTATTCCTATTTTTCCTTGTATCGGCTGGAGTTTAACGGGTAAGCCGTATAATATCTCATCAATACAACTGGCGCAGCAGATTGCAATTCATTTAAAAGCCGATAAACTTTTTTTTATGATGCCGTCTGTAGAAATTTCGGGTAATAACTTTTCTATACCAGAAGAAATTGGAGTATCTCATGATAATTGTGTTCCTGCAATGAACATAGAAGAATTAGATGCGTTTATTACAAAAAACAAAGACCGCAATACCGCAGTTTTATCTCTTTTGGAATTGGCAAAAGATGCCTGCCTAAACGGAGTTTCTCGAGTTCATATCATAAACAGTTCACTAGAAGGTACACTTCCGTGTGAAATATTCAGTAATTTAGGGTCTGGTACAATGATTTATAAATCAAATTATGGAGGAATCAGACCTATGACACGAGAAGATATTCCTGCAATTTTAAATTTGATTCGTCCCTTTGTTGAACGAGGTATTTTATTGCCTCGTTCAGAACAACAGCTTCAAGAACAATTCCAAAATTATATCGTCTACGAAGTCGATAACGGAATACGAGCTTGCGCTGCTCTTATTCCATATGAAGATACACAAATGGAGATTTCAGCAGTTGCAGTTGACGAAACATTTGCACATATTGGAATAGGTCCAAAGATTATCAATTATCTTATTGAAAAGGCAAAAGTACAAAAAGCAAAATGCGTATTTGTATTAACAACACAAACTGCTGATTGGTTTGAAAAGCTAGGATTCAAAAATTCAACAGTCGATAGCTTACCAGAAAAAAGAAAACAACTTTGGACACCAAACAGAGGTTCAAAAGTTTTTCGTCTTACATTTTAATCTTTTAATGTTTCACGTGAAACATTAAAAGCACACGACGAAACTTTGTACAAACATCCACACTTTATCCACATTAATGGATAAAGTAATCGCTTTTCTATATTACATATATTTTCTTATTCTAAAACAAAATATCAATGCAAATATTTTAATTTAACAAATTTTATACACTTATTCACAAAGTTATTAACATTTTATCAACAAAAAAAATGGCTTAGGAATTACCTAAGCCATTTTAATAATCAGTAAAAACTACTCTGAATCTGAAAGTTTTATAGCTTCCTCATTTGATGCTTTATCGATTGAAATAACGTACTCATCATCATCAAACGTAAAGATATTAACACCAGAAGCTGTTCTTCCTTGATTAGAGATACCAGAAACAGGAGTTCGAATTATTTGCCCCTTATTTGTAACACACATCAAAGTATCTTCGTCACAAACAGATATTGCACCAGCAATTTTTCCTTTTTCTTCTATGTTGCTGAAAACTTTTTGCCCAGAAGTTGAACGCCCATGAGGACTGAAATCATTGATATTTATTCGCTTTCCAAATCCTTTTTCAGAAACAACAAGAACATTATCAACTCCATCATTACAAATAGCACATGCAACTTTATCATCATCTATCAATTCAATTCCTCTTACACCACGAGCAGAACGCCCCATTGAACGAATAGCAGATTCTGAATACCGTAACGCCTTTCCATTTTTTGTAATAACAAGCATATCTTTGCTACCATTAGTTAGTACAGCAGATACAACTTTATCTGAATCATCAAGAGAAAGAGCTGTTACGCCACGGAATTTAGCATTCTTAAACTCATTTGTAATTATACGTTTTGCAACACCGTTTTCTGTCATCATAAACAAGTATTCATTGTCTTTGAACTCATGTAATGATGTAACAGAAGTAATTTCCTCTCCGTCAGAAATTTGCAAAAAACTCTTTAAATGACCGCCACGGCTGTTTCGGCTAGATTCTGGTAACTCATGAGTTTTCACCCAATAAGCACGACCAAAACTAGTTGTAAACAAAATATAATCATGAGTTGAAGCAACAAAAATATGCTTTACAAAATCATCATCTATCAGTTTTGTTCCAGCAATACCCTTTCCACCTCGCGCCTGACTTCTATATGTGGTAACAGGCATTCTCTTAACATAACCTAAATTAGATATGACAACAACAACATTCTCTTCTTTTATCATATCTTCAGCAGTTATATCTTCTGCTTCACTTGCAACAATATCGGTCTTTCTGTCATCACCATATTTTTCAGCAAGCTCATTCGTTTCACTTTTTATCAAAGCCAATATTTTCTCATGATGCTCAAGTAAATCTCTCAAATGAGCTATCAAAACATTAAGTTCTGATATTTCATTCTTCAAATCGTCAATCTGCAAATGGGTGAGCTTCTTTAGTTGCATATCAACAATAGCTTGCGATTGTGCATCATCGAAAGAAAATCTTTGAATCAAGGCATTTTTAGCAGATTCTGTGTCACGGCTACCACGAATTATAGAAATAACTTCATCTATATTGTTTATAGCAGTAATAAGAGCTTCAAGAATATGAGCTTTATCTAAAGCCTTTTCCAAATCAAACTTGGTTCGACGAGTAATAACAGAATCTCTATGCTCAACAAAGTATTTAATCAGCTGCTTTAAATTAAATACCTCAGGACGACCATTAGCCAATGCCAAATTTATGACATTAAAAGATGATTGCAATGCTGTTTTTGAAAAAAGCTGATTTAAAACAATCTTTGTTGTTGCACCACGCTTCAAATCTATGACAATTCGCATTCCAATGCGGTCAGAAGACTCATCATTTATTCCTGAAATGCCATCAATAATTTTATCTCTAGCGAGCTCTCCTATTCTCTCGCATAAAACACGCGTATTTACTTGATAAGGAACTTCTGTAAAAATAATAGATTCTCTGCCGTTTTTTCCCTCTTCAATAGTAAATCGCCCTTGTACAATTATTTTTCCGCGACCTGTCTTATAAGCCTGCATTATTCCCTGTTTACCAAGAATAATGCCACCTGTTGGAAAGTCAGGTCCTTTTATATGTGTACAAAGCTCTTCTATCGAAATATCAGGATTATCTATATACGCAGATACCGCAGCAGCAATTTCTCTTAAATTATGAGGAGGCATATTAGTTGCCATACCAACTGCAATACCGCTAGAACCGTTTGCTAATAAAAAAGGAAACTTAGCAGGAAGAACCGTAGGCTCTTTTGTTGTTTCATCAAAATTTGGAACAAAATCAACCGTATCTTTTCCTATATCAGAAACCATTTCTTCGGCAACTTTTGCCATTTTAGCTTCTGTATAACGATAAGCAGCAGCAGGGTCTCCTGCGATTGTTCCAAAATTTCCCTGAGGAGTTATAACAGGATATCGAAGTGTAAAATCTTGTCCTAAACGAACTATCGCATCATAAACAGAAGCGTCTCCATGAGGATGATATTTTCCAAGCACATCACCAACAATCTTAGCACATTTTCTTGTCGGTCCATTATTATGAAGATTAAGCTCATCCATTGCATACAAAATACGGCGATGAACAGGTTTTAATCCGTCACGAACATCAGGAAGAGCTCGGCTTACAATAACAGACATTGAATAGTCGATATAAGCCCTTTTTACTTCCTGGTCAATAGGCATAGTAATAAGAGTTCCACCCTCAGGTGTTTTTATTTCATTTTCCATTTATTTAGGAATCTCCAACTTTAATCAAACATCGAGATTTGCATAAATTGCATTCTCTTCAATGAATTTTCGACGAGGCTCAACCTCTTCTCCCATACAAGTACTGAAAATCTTATCAGCCGCTATTGCATCAGGAATGGTAACTTTCATCATTTTTCTGCGAGAAGGATCCATTGTGGTCTCCCAAAGCTGCGTTCCGTCCATTTCACCAAGACCTTTATATCGCTGAACAGAGAGCTTTGACGTTTCAACACCAATAGACTTTATGACATCATTTTTTTCATTGTCATCATACACATACCATTCTTTTTTATTGTATGTAATCTTAAATAGAGGCGGCATAGCAAGATAAACATACCCCCCCTCTATTATCTTTGGCATATATCTAAAGAAGAATGTCAATAATAAAGTACGAATATGCGAACCATCAACATCAGCATCAGCCATTATGATAATCTTATGATAACGCAATTTTGATATATCGAAATCATCACCAATTCCTGTTCCTAAAGAAGCTATAACAGGCTGCAACTTTTCATTCGTGATAACCTTATCAAGTCGGCTCTTTTCAACATTTAACATTTTACCCCAAAGCGGTAAAATAGCTTGTGTCCTACTATCACGCCCTTTTTTTGCCGAACCACCAGCAGAATCTCCCTCAACAATATACACTTCACATTCAGAAGGGTCTTTTGAAGAACAATCACTCAATTTTCCAGGAAGTCCAAAGCTATCAAGTCCAGATTTACGACGAGTAGCTTCTTTTGCACGCCGTGCTGCAATACGAGCTACCGCCTCACCTACAGCTTTATCAAGGATTTGCTCAATAACAGACGGATTTTGCTCAAAGAAAACTGTTAACTTCTCTTTTACAAGGGAATCAACAATACCTTTAACTTCATAATTTCCCAGTTTAGTCTTTGTCTGTCCCTCAAACTGAGGCTCAGGAACTTTTATAGAAAGAACAGCTGTAAGCCCCGCACGAACATCATCACCTAAAAGGTGTTCATCTTTTGCAAGCCTACGTTGAATTTTTGGATACTTTTCTAAGAACTTGTTTAATACATAGCTCAATGCAGATTTAAAACCTTCAAGGTGCATTCCGCCTTCATGTGTATTTATATCATTAACGTATGATGAGATATTTTCAGAGTATCCATCATTATACTGCATTGCGAGTTCTGTTATTATATCATTCTCGCTTCCTGAAATATACAATGGCTCTGCAGGAATAACATTTTTAGCCTCATTGAGATAAGAAACAAAATGCCTAATTCCGCCTTCAAACTTGAATACAGTTTCTCTTACATCACTATTTCTCTCATCTCGAAAAACAATAGTAATCCCTTGATTTAAGAATGCAAGTTCACGAAACCTGATAGACAAAACATCATAATCATAAAGTGTTGTCTCTGTAAAAATCTCAGGGTCTGCTTTCCAACGAATCGTTGTTCCATGTCGGCTCGATTCACCAACTTGTTCAACAGGCGTAATCGGCTGACCAACTTCATATTTCTGACAATACTTTTTGCCATCGCGCTCTACAGTAGCTTCCATCCAAGTAGAAAGAGCATTAACACAGCTTACACCAACACCATGCAAACCACCTGAAACCTTATAACTGCCCTTATCAAATTTACCGCCTGCATGAAGTCTTGTTAAAACAAGCTCAAGCGCACTGATATGCTCAGTTGGGTGCATATCAACAGGAATACCGCGACCATCATCTTCAACTCGGCAAATATCATCTTTTTCAAGAACAATAGTTATCGTGCTGCAAAAACCTGCCATCGCTTCATCGATACTATTATCCACAACTTCATAAACTAAATGATGCAGTCCCATCGGACCTGTAGAGCCTATATACATTCCAGGTCTCTTACGAACTGCTTCTAAACCTTTTAAAACCTGTATATTTCCAGCTGAATAAGATGTTGCCATACTAAATCCTTCGCTTCAAAAACTTTTGCTACATTTTTATAGAAAGAACGCGTTGAAATTAAGTATACCCTTATTGCAGAAAAAAGTAAAGGCACGCTATAATGGAAGTCTATGAGCGAACACAATTACAAAGATATTTGGCAAGAAGCAATGCGCCAAATTGGAGAGGAATACAAAGCTTCTGGTAAAGATAGCGATTTTCAGCTTTGGTTTAATATGGAATATGTAGAGGATTTTTCCAATACTATCACAGTTTCAGTTCCTTCAACTTTTATGTGGAGCCAAATGCAGAAAAGAGGTCATGTAAAAATCGTAGAAAATAAAATCTGCGCTTTAACAGGACAAAAAAATATCGAAATCATAAGTGTTGTAAAAGCTCAAGATGAGGTTTCTGCTGCTTCTGAAATAAAAAAAGCACCTGAAACAAAAATTGAAACAAATCCAAACATTCCTGTATTTACCGCATTGAAAGAAGCGTCTCTACAACCTGAAAAAGAGCCGCAACAATCAACTTCAGCTCAAATCGTAAAGCAAGAGATAAAGAGTTCCCCTCAAGCTATTTCAAGCATTTCTGTTTCTCAATCAGAAACAAGACCCAATATCATCTCTGCTGCAGGACTCCCAAAACATCCTCAACTTCGAGAAGATTACACCTTTGATACATTTATCCCTGGTGTAAATAGCGATTTAGCATATAAGGTATGCTTAGAAGCTGCAAAAAACCCTGGTAGAAGCTATAACCCTATTTTGATATATGGCGGTGTCGGACTCGGTAAAACTCACCTTATGCAGTCAATTGGAAACTACATATATAAAGAAAAATGTCCAAGTGCAAAGATTTGCTGTGTTTCTGCAGAGTCGTTTACAAATGAATTTATAGCCTCTCTCCACGATAAAACACCAGATAAGTTTAAAAACAAATACAGAAAGCTCGATGTTCTTTTAATCGACGATATTCACTTCTTGCAAGACAAAGAGGGAACTCAAGAAGAACTTTTTCATACGTTTAATGCTCTTTTTGACAATCATTCACAACTTGTATTCACTTGTGATAGACCGATAACAGAGTTAAAAAACATCACAGACCGCTTAAAATCTCGTTTCGGGCTTGGAATGAACGTAGATATACAAATGCCAAACTACGAAACTCGTCGCGCTATTTTAACGCAAAAACTTTCTTCACAAGGAAAAGAGATTCCTGAAGAAGTAATTGATTACATCGCAAAAAATGTGCAAACAAATGTAAGAGATTTGCAAGCTTCTCTTCTCAAGATGATTGCTTATTCAGACCTTATCGGAAGTACTCTTACTATAGAAATCGCACAGCAGCAGTTGAGAGACACTTTCTCCTCTCCTGTTTCAGGAACTATCAATATCGATACTATTCAGAAAGTCGTTGCAGAACAATATTCTATATCACTCTCAGACTTAAAGGGACGAAAGAGAGATAGAAAATATGTAAAGCCGCGCCAAATCGCTCTTTATATCGCACGAAACCTTACAGAATATTCTCTTAAAGAGCTGGGAAACGAGTTCGGCGGAAAAGACCATTCAACCGTTATGCACTCACTAGAGAAAATAGAGGACGAATTAAAGACTGATAGCCAGCTTAATTCTATGATACAGATGCTAATCCGTAATATTAAAGACTACAAGAAGTAATTTTTTTGTCTTTTTTCACTAATAACAGCACGAATTCGTCAGGAATAAAATGTGGATAAAGGTAAGATATATGGTTTTATGATGATTATAAAGTGTGAATAATTTTTTAAAATGTGGATAAATGGAAATCTTGTGCAGAAAAAGTGAAAGATTATTCACACTTTAATTTGTTACTTTACAACTGTTTATTACAGTTATCAAGAAATACACACCCCTTATTATTACTATTATTAAAATTTAAATTTAATAAATATAAGAGGGGGTATAACTCATTTTTGTTATTAAGGAGAAACGCTAATGAAATTTACATTCGACAGAGATGCTATTGCAAAAGAGCTTTCTATTGCTCAAGATATCATCTCCTCTAAGAACTCATCTTCTATTATGTCAAACATCAAATTGACAGCAGAAAACAACACCTTGACTATGACTGCAACAAACTCTGCTATCAATTTTCAAACAAATGTGCCCGTTGATATTGCCGAAGAAGGTACATCTGTTGTTTTTTGTTCAAAGTTCCTCGAAATCCTCTCTTCTTTGCCAGTCGGAATTGGAGAAATTGAGTTTATCCAGCAGATGAATGATATTGATGATACTCCTTTATCAATTCGCATCAAGCCTGTGAGCAAAAAGGTTCGCTTTGAACTCACTTCGCTTACATCAGAAAAATTCCCTGATGTTAAAGCAGAATCTGATGCCGATTATTTCGACATTCCTGCGAAAGAGCTCAAGAATATGATTCAAGAAACAACATTCGCGGTAAGTACAGACGAAAACCGTGTATTTATGAGCGGCGTATTCTTTGAGAAGACAGAAGATAACAAGTTTGTTTTCGTTGCAACAGACGCAAAACGCCTTGCACATGCTTCTACTGACGTAACTACAGATGTTCCAGATTTCTTCCCTGTGATTATCCCAACGAAAATCCTCAACATCGTTTCAAAGCACGCACCTGATGAAGGCATGATTTCTATCGCAGTAACAGAGGAATCTATCTTTTTTAAGTTTGGTGGCTACAAGCTCTCTTCATCACTTATTAAGGGGCAATATCCTGCATATAAGAGAGTTATTCCGCAGAACCAGGAACATTCTGTTAAAGTGCTCAAAAGCGACCTTGTAGACGCTATTAAGCGTATTACAATTATGACAGAGAAGAACAACGAGCGCATTTTCTTGAATATTCAGCCAGGTATGTTGCGTGTGATGTCTAGCCAGAGCGAAGAAGGTACTGCAGAAGAGGAAATCCCTGCAGAGTATGCTGACGAAGAGATGACTATCGCTGTGAACTACAAATACATTGACCAGCCGCTGCGTGTTATGCACAGCGAACAGGCTGTAATCGAGTTCACAGAGGAGATGAGAGCTTTGACTCTTCGCCCCGAACCTGCCGCAAATTATTTCCACGTCATTATGCCAATGCAGAAAGACTAAACCTTAGGCTTTTTTTGTAAAGCACAGCAATTTCAAAAATATACCCGTGTTCGCATAAAGCACGGGTATATTTTTAGGTGAAGAGGAAGAATTGAAGGTGGAAGAAAAATGTTTTTGTCGTTGACGTTGTATAATTTCAGAAATCTCAAGAGCGATACAATAGACCTGCTTGCAAAAGAGGTGTTCTTTGTCGGCGAAAATGCGCAGGGTAAAAGCAATTTGCTTGAGGCGTTGTATTATGCCTCGTATGCTTCCTCGTTCCGCACGCACAACGAAAGCGAAGTGATTGTGAACGGCGAGAAAGAAATGAGTATCAGCGCAATGTTTAAGAGCGAAGATAGCACCGACATCGTGAATATCAAGCTGCAAAACGGCAAAAAGCGAATCGAGAAAAACTCCAAGCGCGTAACCGACCGCAAAGATTTAATCAATACAATCCCCTGCGTCCTTTTCAGCCATGGCGACATCGAGTTTGCTTCTGGAGAGCCTGAACGCAGGAGGTTCTTTATCGACCAAAGTCTGAGTATGTACGACACGGTATATCTTGACACGCTTCGCCGTTATCGCCGCGTCTTAAAAAGCCGAAATGCCGTCTTGAAAGAACAGAAGTTCGAGCTGCTCGCCTCTTACGACTCGCTTTTGTCGCAGTACGGGCTTGAGATACAGCGAAAACGGCGCGACGCAATCTTCCGATTCAACCAAATCTTTACGCGCTTGTTCGAGGAGATTTCGGGAATAGCCGACCTTGTGATAAGCTACGAGCCTGTATGGAAAAAGAAGACTGACACGGGCTATGAGTTCCCAACGCAAAGCGAAGTTATCGCGCATCTTGAAGCAAGGCGCGAGGTCGATATAAAGATGGGCACAACGATGAGCGGCCCACATCGCGACAGGATACGCTTTTTGCGCGGCGGCGTGGCGTTTATTCCGCAAGCGTCTACGGGCCAGCGTCGATTGGTGAGTCTGGTGCTTCGCGTGGCGCAGGGGGTGTTTTATACGCAGGTTACGGGGAAAAAGCCTGTGTTTTTGATGGACGATGTGCTATTGGAGCTTGACCCGCTGAAAAGGGAGAAATTGCAGAGCCTTCTGCCCGACTACGACCAACTATTTTGCACGTTCCTTCCTGGCGAGCCTTACGAGCATTATAAGCGCAGCAGCACAAAAGTCTACTTCATCTCCAACGGTTCTTGGGAGTCAGCCTCTTTTTAGCCCTCCGATTGAATTACACGGGCTGCAGAAGCTGCTTGGTCTGCAAGCGAAAAGACGGCGAACGCTGCCGCTGCTTTTGGAAAGACGACCTCTCCCCGCTTATCGAACTACTTTACGGGCAAAGTCAACGTCGGCATTATTCTCACGATGAACGCCCCGAAAGCATACTATGAGCGTGCATACAAAGAGCCGATGGAACGAGTGCTGTCGCCTTTTTCTGCGCTCAACGGCACCCTCGGCGCAGAATTGAGTATGGCAAAAAAAAGACCTTAGAAGACGCTATAGCTCTATCTTCTAAGGTTGAACGCCTCAATCCGATAAGATTGGACACCTCAATCTTACTTAGATTGAACAGTCCAATCTAGCACTATATTGCACTATTCTTTTACCGCAGTACACATTTTCGCGAACTCGATTTCTCTCATCGTTGCAAGCGGCTTTTGATTGCCCGTGTATTTCGTGCGGATAACGAGGCGGCAAGAGCCTTCGGCAAGGTCTGTCGGGACTTTGGCGATGAGCTGGCTGGGCTTGTTGACCTTGAGTTTTGCCGACTTGTGCGCCGTGCCGTCCTCTGCGATAAAGAACACGCCCTGCTCTGCGTCCTCTTCGTCCACCTTGAGCTTATCGCCTGCAATAATCACGAAACCGCCGATAGTGATTGTGCCGTCGGTCTTGTCGCTTTCCATATCGTCGATAGAAGCGATTTCTGCTCCCTGCGCACGAAGCCCCTCCATTTCGACCTTGACTTTCTCAAGCTGTGCTTTGAAGTCCGCGCTAATCGTGATGTCAACCGTGCGTTTGTTCACTGCTGGGTCGAATGCGGCTTTGCTGTTCTTGAACGAGCCTGTGATACGCGGCGAAATCTTGATAATGCTGTCAGTAACGCTGTTGCCGTCAAGAATCGCCTCGACTTTTGCTTCATCGAGCTGCTGAGCGATAGAATAAACGGTGTCGGGGTGCATACCTGCGTTCTTTGCTGCGACGAGCTTGGAGAGGTCGCGCAGGGTGTAGACATTGCGGATTTTGACCTCGGCATAACAATCATCGGGGTCTTCGGTCAGGCGGTTCAAAATGGTGTTTGCCGTCCATTTCCATAGCTTATCATCAATTTTCATATAAACCCTCCAAAATTGAGATGTGCCCAAAGTATAGCGCAACAATAGTGCTTGTGCAAGGAAAAGAGTTATTTTTGCCTTTTGCTTATGTCAAAGATGTTTGTGTGCGAACTCACGCGATACAGCGTCAGAATGAGCAATTCGCCTTCGTTGCCCTTTTTGTAGACTAAGAGCAAATCAGGGCGAATGTGGCATTCTCGAAAGCCTGTATAGTTTCCGTGCAGGTCGTGGTCGCGGTATTTTGCTTCAAGCACTTCATCTTCTTGCAACTTTGTAATGACAGCCTTTGTTTCATTAGACTCTTTTGCATTTAATTTCTTTAGGTCGGTGCGAAATGCGCTACTCGTTCTTAACTCACGCATTTTTGGTGTCCTCGAACAGTTCGTCAACAGAATTGTAGCAGAACACTTCGCCGCGCTCTTCTTGTGCAATCGCTTCATCAACGTTACGTTTCTCTTGTGCACCGCCAGAAAATCCCAGTGCCACCGCTTCCTTTTCCTCATCGTACGCCTGTTGCAATGATTGGACTAAATATTCAACGATTGCTAGCCGCTCCGCATACGAAAGCAGGGCAAGTTCATTCTCAAGATGTTTCATTTCTGCTGCTGACATTTTTTTGCCTCCTGTGGAATATGATTGCTTTTAGTATACCACAACTTCGCCGCGCTGTAAGCCCCTAGAGCGTGCGCTTGGCTTGGCGGAGAGCGCGCAGCAGACGGGGGCGGTTGTATCGCTGGATTATCACAAAGAGCAAATCCAGAATGCAGCCGAGAATCGACGTGAGTGCAAACACTTCGATTGCCCCGAACGGCACGGCGAGCAGCATCGGCGGAAAACTCAAAAGAGCCATTATCGTGTGTCCTGTTTCGGCGTACAAACCAGCACTGAGAATATCAGAGGGCTTGCGCTTTGAGATGTCGAAGTTGTCTGGATGATAAATGGGCAGCTTGTCTTTCCATTGATTTACTCTGATGAGTTTATACAGCCTTTGCTCTGCCGCTGATACGCGAAATCGCTTTTGCGAGCAGTCGAGCTTGAGCTGTTTGCAGACACACAATCCCACGACGAGCCGCATTATAAAGTGATATGCGGTTGTTCCAAACGTTATGGCAAACGGCAGCGCAACTTTCGTGAAACCGAAAAGGCAGAGCGTGCTGAAGATAACTGTGAGCGACAAGACGATAGAGGTAACAATAAAGAGCTTTTTCTCCATAATAAAAGCCATCATATCATAAAATCCTCAAAAACAATACTTACAAGGATGTATTTCAAAAACGTGTACAGCTTACCGATAGTAAGATGTATTAAATACCGATGGTAAGGTGTACATCTTACAGGCGGTAAGCTGTATTAAATACTGACGGTAAGATACAGTGTTGTTAAAAAGAGTAAAAATATATAGAATATGTGTGATATGGCTGAAAAGATATACGATAATCCTGTGGCGTTTGGCACTCTCATCAATAATATTTTTGACAATATAAAGACCTCTGACGCAGAAAAAGGCATACGAATGATTTCTCAGTGGCAGGAAATTACGAATAAAGTGATTGACAGAGGCGGATTTTTAGGCTCTCATTCTAAGATAGTTGAACTCAATCGCGGAATACTCTTGGTGGAAGCCGACCACCCAGGCTGTATTACCTTGCTGCAGATGTATAAGCGAAAAATTATACGCGCTTTGAATAAGGTGAGCCCTGAACTTGAGATAAGAAATATCGTGTATCGCTTGCAGGGGTCTGACGTAACACTGAATAGAGTTCAGAAAATGCCAGAGCCGATAGAAAATGTGATTGCCGAGATTAAGAGAAAACAAGAAAAAGAAGATGCGGCTCTAAAGAAATTTGAAGAATCGAGAAAGATTGTAGATTACAAAACGCTGTATGCAGACCCAGAGTTTAAACAGCGGCTTGAGAAAGAAGAAAAAGCCTTGAAAGAGGTGCAGGAAAAGGAGAATAGAGAAAAAAACAAAAATAGCGGCTATTTACCCCCTGACTTGATGGCAAAATTCAAAGAATTAGAAAAAATTTGTGTTGACCAAGTTAAAAAATAAATGATATAGTAAGAAACTTATTACTTGAGATACTTGAGAAAGAAATTTTTTTATTAAGGAGACGTGTTCTATGTTACGGACATATCAGCCAAGCAAAGTAAAGCGCAATAGAAAATTCGGTTTCCGTGCTCGCATGGCAACTCGTGGTGGTAGAGCTATACTTGCTCGCAGAAGAGCAAAGGGCAGAGCAAAGCTTTCTATTTCTGACGAAAAGAAACCTTATTAAGTTTTATAGGCGAGCATGCAAACAGGCTTGTCAGAAACAGGACGTTTTAGGCGTGAAGAGCGCATAAAGCGTCCCGTAGAAATACAGAATCTGTTTAAATGCGGAAAACGGGCAAGCGTGCAGGGTGCAAAACTCTTTTACGCACAAAATCATCTTGGGTATAACAGGATTGGATTTCCTCTTCCGCGAAAATACGGTAGTGCCGTAGAACGTAATCTCTCAAAACGTTTTAGCCGTGAAGTATATCGTATTTTTAAATCACACCTGAACATAGGGTATGATATGCTTTTGCTTGTCTATCCTGGCAATGATTCGTTCCACTCGCGGTGTGACCAATTTCGTGCTTTGTGTGAAAAAGCTCTCTTGCTGAAAGAATGAAGCGAATCGGAAAGTTTTTCTATTACTCATTTCAAAAATTATTCTGTCTGCTTATCCGTTTTTATCAAACCTTTTTGTCCCCACTAAAGCCTCCTGTATGCCGATTTACGCCTAGTTGCTCACGGTATGCGTACGAGGCTATAATGAAATATGGACCTGTAAAGGGACTTATGTTGGCGATTTGGCGTGTGCTTAGATGTAATCCGTTTTCTAAAGGCGGATTTGACCCTGTTCCGTAAATCGATACAACCATAAAAAGAAAACCTAAAATTAGAGGCATAAACCTATGGATAAAAATACCGTATGGGCTGTAGGGCTTTCTACAGTTGTTATTGTCGGCTCTCTGTTTATTCAAACAAAATTCTTTACACCTCCTCAATCAGCAGTATCTACGACAGCAGAAAACACAGAGGAAACAGATAATTCTGTTGATGCAGCAGCAAATTCGACAGCAACATCTCTTGTAAGCGTGGCAAATTCGACAACTGCTGCGACTCAAGCACAGGAATACACTATCGAAACAAATAAAGCTCGTATCAAATTCACGAATAAAGGCGGAGATATTATCAGTTATGAGCTTTTAGGCGAAAAAGAAAAAGACATAGACCGCCCTTTTGACAATAACGGCAAAACGGATTATCACGGCGTTGAAATGGCAGACAGCATTTCTGACATCAACAGAGCTTTTGCTATTTCTTTTGGTGATAGCACTTCTCCGATAATCAATGATTTATTTTCAGCAAAACAAATTGATGATTATACGATTGGCTTTTATCGCACGTTCAGCACAAAAGATGATTTAGGCAACGAAAGAGAATTTACGCTTGCAAAGACATATTCTTTCTTGCCTGATGAATATATGTTTAAGCTCGATGTAAATATTTACGGCGCAGACGGCAAGGCGGCGAATCTTAATGTAGACGGAATTGCCTATTCTTTGCGCACATCGCCGCAGATTGGTCCGCACTTTGACCCGAAACAGAACCGTTATGAGTACCGTAGATTTATGGCGTACACAAAAAACGGCAAGGTAAAAAGTACAACACTTGGCAACAATCAATTAAAAGCATTTGACAAGGATTTTTCTTGGGCTGGCGCGGCAGGAAAATACTTTGAAATCTTGGCTATCCCGTCAAGCCTTGATTCAATAGAGAGCCTACACTACTCGACTGCCGTGGATTCTGGCTATGCAAATGCGCAGATAATTCTTTCGAGAAAGCCTGTCGGCGCAGATACAACAGACACCTATTATATTTACGCAGGTCCGAGAGATGAAAAGAACCTCGTGAAATATAATGCGTCTGAGAATAACGGCTGGAAACTTTCGGGCTTGAAACTCAACGAAAGCTCTGCTTCGAGCT
>ERZ842401.2532-NODE-2532-length-24348-cov-11.028362_pt1 | contig 24348 bp, 27 predicted proteins | sample MGYA00521270_ERZ842401 | MGnify/ENA primary metagenome ERZ842401 (study PRJEB31892, sample SAMEA3878208) | bioreactor metagenome | biome: Moose rumen | place: Sweden | collected 2011-10 | study: EMG produced TPA metagenomics assembly of the PRJEB12797 data set... | reverse complement strand
ACGCAAATATTTTTTTGCCTATTGTGAGGGTTGCAGGGTATATAAATAAACCGGTATTAACTTAACAACGGAAAATTACCTCTGACTTCCTATAATCTAAAATATAAAAAACTGTTTCACGAACCTACTTATAATTTGTGATTTAATTAAAAAACAAAAAAACGCCTCAAAATCAGAGGCGTTTTTTGGGGAAAGGCAGAAGTTATTTAATTTCTTCAATAACTGTAGTGGTCTTATTAACAACTTCTACCGGCTCAGGTTGTTCAATTACTACGGATTTAGTATAAGGGGCTTTCTCGTAGCTTACCTGAGAAGTAGTCTTGGGCTCGTAAGTGGTGCGAGTAGTAACTTTTTTATAAACTATCTCGACCGGTTCACGAGTTTCGGAAATTTTATCGGGGCATTCGCCACCGGTGGTCTTCAAAACTGTCGGAGTCGCCGGTGCTGTTACAATCGTTTCCATACGATGTTTCTGGCAAGGACAGGTGGTCGGTTGCGGAGCCGGACGTTGTTGGCATCCGCAAGGAGCCGGACGCGGTGCCGGTTGAATTACATTGCGATATTGAACCGGAGCCGGTTTGGGTGCTTGGTGCTCGATATTTTTGTATACATAGCGATAGCAAGTTTTGCCGTCAAAGTAATCGCAATCAAGTTTTTGATCACGACTCGTAGCTTGGTAAGCAACAGTGCGCTCATTTTCGTCTGCGCAATCAAAGCAGGCACAGGCGGAAACCATAGCGGTTAAAGCAATAACAATAAATTTTTTCATTTCCATAAATCCTGTTTATAAGTTGTACAAATTTGTTTAAATTATCATAATTTTTGGCTAATATAAGCCGAGCTTAATCAAAAATCAAGCATTTTTTTATAAAATTTTGTCATTTAATGCAAAATATCATCGACCTTCTTTACTTATCAACGTTTTGAGGCGGATAAAAATGCAAGATTTTTTTCTTCGGCTTCACATCAACCTTCGGATGATAGCCGCCTTGCGTGCATAAAAGCTTGTCATAACCGTAAGCCTTGCACTTAACCGGTGTTTTGCTGAGTTGTGCCACTAAATCGCCATCTTCATCACGCGAGTAAACTATGGTTTTACACCCTAATCTACCACAATTAAAGGGAGCGTTTAAGATAAACACAAATTCACCTTGAGGATATTTGGCGACGTAAAAGTCGTCATAACGAACCTCTAGGGGAAGCTCTTCAGCAGCGGGGCCGAACTCTCCGTCAAAAACTTTTGCCACTTCTTTTTCACTAATACCGATTTCCGATAAGTTATCGCTGTCGGCACCGTAAAAAAGATAAATGTCGCCGGCTTTAGCCACAGGACCCCATAAAAACAAGGCAGTTAAGCACAAAATTACTCTGTTCATTATTTAAGCCTTTCTTGTTGCACAAAAACTTTATATCATATAAATAGTTAACAATTAGATACTTTTTTAATAAGATTTGCCTAAAATTTGTTTTTAAGAGAAAAAATATGCAATTAAAAGATATTACAGATACCGATTTAGCACTTGAAATAACCGGAATTACCGCCGATTCGCGTGAGGTAGAAAAAGGGTTCGTGTTTGCCAGCCTTAATGATGACATATATATCGCCGACGCAATAAAAAAAGGAGCGGTTGCCGTAATTGCAAGCAAAAACAGTGTCATTGAAAACGATGGTAATGAAGTTAAAGTGATTTACGCGAACAATCCGGCTAAAGTTTACGCCAAAGCCGTGGCGCGTTATTTTGGGGCAGTGCCGCAACATTTAGCGGCGATTACAGGCACCAACGGCAAAACCTCAATAGCCGATTTTACCAGACAAATGTTGGGTATGTTGGGAAAAAAAGCAGCCAGTATCGGTACTTTAGGCGTAATTAAGGAAAATGAAGCGCCGCTGTCTTTGCCGAATACCACGCCGAATAATGTGATATTGCATAAAATTTTACACGAATTAGCACAAGAAAATTATAATTATGCAATTTTGGAAGCCTCCAGTCACGGGCTTGAACAACAACGTTTAGGCGGGGTGGAGTTTGAAGCCGCAGGTTTTACCAATTTAACGCGTGATCATTTGGATTATCACAAAACTTTTGAGAATTATTTTGCTGCCAAGATGTTGTTATTTGGTGAGCGCTTAAAAAAAGGCGGTATTGCGGTATTAAATGCCGATATTGAGCAATATGCGCGTTTAAGGGAAATTTGTGAAAGCCGCGGATGTCAAGTTTGGTCGTATGGCAAAAAAGGTCAGGAATTGAAATTGCTTAAAGCTATTCCGCAAACTGAGGGGCAATCGTTAGAAATCGAATATTTCGGTGCTAAAAAAACTATTGAGATTAATTTAGCCGGTGATTTTCAAGCAATGAATATGTTGTGTGCCTTAGGATTGACAGCAGCTTTAAGCGGTAAAAAAGATGAATTGTTGGAGTTGACCAAAAAAATTAAAGGTGCCAAAGGTCGGCTGGAACTGGTGGGCAAAACCGCTAAAGGCGCGGCAGTTTATATTGATTATGCACACACCCCCGATGCTTTGGAAAACGTGCTGCGCTCGTTGCGAGAACACACGGCCGGGCGATTGATAGCATTGTTCGGGTGCGGAGGTAATCGTGACAAGGGTAAGCGCCCGATTATGGGGCAAATTGCCAATGATTTGGCTGATGTGGTATATGTAACCGATGATAATCCGCGGTTTGAAGATGCCGATATTATCCGCCAAGAAATTATGGCGGCTTGCCCTAAAGGAGTTAATATTAAAGGACGAGCCTTGGCCATTAAGGAGGCTATAGTAAATGCTGAAAACGGTGATGTGGTGGTTTTGGCCGGTAAAGGACACGAAAGCGGGCAGTATATCAAAGGCGAGATATTACCGTTTTCTGACCACGTGGAAGTATTAAAAAATTTGTAAAGGTTGAGCAGATGATAGAATTGGTTTTGCCTTCGATTATTTATAAAGACAGTTTCATTGCCGCGGTTAAAGATACGAAACAAAACGGCAACAAGGGTTTTGTATCGCCGGCAGTGCAGAAGTTTATTGATTATGATTTGGCAAAGCTGGATAATGATTTTGAAAATTATATTGTTAAACCATTGCTTGATAATATGCGCGGTGATAATTTGCCGCAATGATATGTCGCAGGAACTGACTTTTGGATTATCAAAGACGGAATTTTTGTCGGTAGAATTAATTTGCGGCATAAGTTAAACGATAAATTACTTAAACACGGCGGGCATATCGGTTATGTCGTGGTGCCGAGTTATCGCGGGTGCGGTGTGGCTTCGATAGCCCTAGAGCTGTGTTTGCAGAAAGCTAGAGAAATAGGAATCGAACAGGCTTTGTTGACTTGCGATGCCAATAATCAAATTTCCAAGCATATAATTGAAAAAACGATGAAAAAATTCGGCGGACGGCAGGATAATTCGGAAAAAGACGGTGAAGTTACAGTATTGAGATATTGGATAAATACTTATTCTACAGCGGGTCGTTAAGGATAATAAAATCATCATCGGCTGCTACATTTAGCACAATGCGGGCGCGCTCTTCCAATAAGTCAATATCCAAACTTTTGTCAGATAAATGATTGACTAAACGTTGCAGCCGGTTCTTTTTTTGACGATAGGTTGCGGCTTGCGATTGAGCTTGAGAAATTTCATACCGCAGAGCAAATAAGCGATATATGTTGCGATTGCCGCAAAAAATATTAAAGACGAAATAGACAATTATAAAGCCACATAATAAAGGTAACCAATATTTTCTTAGTATATTTTGAATATCCGCAGCCAAATTCATATCTTCTAAATTCCCCAAATTGCGACTCTGAAAATCGAGTCGAATGACTGAGTCAACGTTAACTAAATTTTGGTTAATAATTGGTATAATTAATCTATAATTTTTATTAGACAAAAAATTGACAATCAGATAATAATCTGATATAATTGCCTTGAATTCAGATTTTGTAGGAGTGTTATAGGTATGGAACAACAACTTAAAGAACAGCTTAAAAAGGTTCTCAAAGACAAAAATAAGCGTAGAAAAATTGAGAAAGCGATTGCACGTGAATTGGTCGAACACACCAAGAAAAAATATCGTCAAGTTGCTCAAAAGTTGAAAGTCGCTAAGGAGCAAGCCGTCGAAAATTGGCCGGAAACTAAACAGAAGATTGATCATACCATTGCCGAGATTCCTGACAAAATCACCGTAGCCAAAGATGCAACTCTAAAGGTAACGCGTGCAACCGGTAAAACCATTAAGCAGTTTAAAGATTGGGCGCTTAAAAACAACAAAAATAAAGCGTTGGTATTGGCGGGGTTATTGGCTCTAAGCGGAGCGACGATACATTTAACCACTCAGCAAAGTCGCGCAATAAAAAAGGCACAAAAGGAAGAAAAGGCCAGATTGAAACTTTTAGAAAACAAGCTTACGCAAAAACATCAAATAACTGATAAAGAGAGTTTTGCGCAGTTGTTTAACGAATCACTTCCTTTGATACAGACTGCGTTTTTAACCTCCGAAGTGTATGTTTCTAAACCATACACCGATAATGGTGAAGTAATTAATACGGTAGGGGCAGGAAGCTGGTGGTATCCGAAAAACGGTGACCCTACAAGTTCGGAATGGATTCATACCAGTAAATATGTTGAAGCACATACTTATCTGGAAGTTGATGGTAATCAAGCTATGAATTTGGTTAAAGGATGGTTTTGTTCACGTGAAGGAGGGCGTATATACAGAGTGTTGTGTGATAAATTGCAAGGCACAGAGCTTAGTATAAATGAATTCGTGGCAATCTGCGGGGTTATGTATAACAGTGAGCGAGCAGGATTGCAATTATGTAACAGCATTACTAAAGATGAAAATTATAAAAAACCGTTAGAGATAGCAAAATGTATGATGAACCTAAAATATGATGATCAGTTTGAAAATGGTATGTTGCGACGAAATACAGCTCAAAGCGTAAGTATAATTATGGGAAATTCTGACCACTGTGCTTTGCATTCGAAGAAAATTGGTAAAAATTATGTTACGTCAATTTCGGTATTGCCATTGGAATTGTGCCAAGAATATAAAGATGCCCTAAACAATGATGATACTACATTGGTGAAAGAATTGGCTCAAAAAATAGATTTTAAGATGTCACATTGGTTGTGTCGTTATGATGAAAATGGGCAATCTGCACTTCGACAGGTGCAAAAAGAGGTTAAAGACACAGCTATTGCCACTCCTATTTGCCGATTTGTTGGTGATACGCTTAATGTGACCGGTGATAGCCCTTATTGGGGTGATGTCTTGTATGGTCAAGCCAGAGAATATAATGAATGCGGTGATTTTGCTAAGGCCGCTGAAAAATATGAGGAATTATTTGCGAAAGGATTTTATGGGGCTGATTTGCATATTGACGCGGCACAAAATTATTTTGCTATGGGGGAATATTCCAAATGTCGCGAGCAGTGTAGGAAAGCAATTAAGGGAACGGTAGAAATTCATCAAGTTTTACCTGCTTATCAATTGGCTGTTAAAGCCTGTAATGAATTGGGAGATACTAAGAACGCGGCTCTAAATCAAAGAAAGGTTGATTCGCTTATAGCCGCCAGAGAAGCAAAAGGACAAACACGCTAAATTATAAATTATTTTTTAAGCAATTATCCCGTATAATAAGCAAAAATATTATACGGGATTAATTTTATGAGAAGATTGGCAATCGGATTGTGTGCGGTTATTTGCGGGTTGTCGTCCTGCGTATCGGCTAAAGAAAATGTTAAGAATGAATCGGCTTATCAAGATTATTTGGTGTGGCTGGATAATCTTAAATCAGAGATGCTAAAAAAAGGAATCCGTCAAGAAACATTAGATAAAGTATATGGTGAAAATGATTTTTATCATGAAAAACCTCAAGCAGTTTTACACGATCGTAAACAGCCCGAATTTGTTTTTACATCCGCAGATTATCTTAATCGCTTGGTGTGCAAAGAACGTGCCGAGCAAGCGGCTGTTAAATACAAGGAAAACAAAGCATTGTTGCAAAAAGTTGCGCAACAATATGCCTTGCCTGCAGAGTATTTGATTGCCTTTTGGGGGGCGGAAACCAATTTTGGCACCACATTCGGTGGGTATAATGTTTTTGATGCCTTAACCGAGATGAGCTATGACAAGCGCCGTGCCAAGTTTTTTACCAATGAGTTGTATAATGCTTTAAAAATTTTGCAGGAGCAGAAATTCGAGCCGGCTAAAATGCAAAGTTCGTGGGCGGGGGCAATGGGAAATTTCCAGTTTATGCCCACCACTTATAACAAATATGCCGTCGATTTTAATGCAAACGGCAAAATTGATATTTGGGACGAATTTGATGATGCCGCGGCCTCGGCGGCTAACTATCTGACAGCTATCGGTTGGGAGAAAGATATTCCTTGGGGGTGGCAGGTGGAGTTGCCGTGGAATTTTGATTATGCTTTGAGCGGACGCGATAAAAAACAATCAATTGCGTTTTGGAAACAAAAAGGCGTGCAACCTAAAGACGGCTGGGGTAAAATCAAAGATGACGTTTTGAGCGCGGTGGTAACACCGGAGGGTGCAAGAGGTGAAGCTTATTTGGTGACAGATAATTTTCATAAAATAATGCAATGGAATCGCTCGGAGAATTATGCCTTGGCAATAGGACTTTTAGCTGACTATGCCAAGGGTAAAAAAGCTTGGCGCAAAATTAAACACAACAGTGAGCACAAATTAAAAAGCGATGATGTTAAAAAAGTTCAGCAATTTATCAATCAACGAGGCTTAGCTAAGTTAGATGAGGACGGGACTTTGGGCAGTAAAACCAAAGAGGCAATCAAGGTTTTGCAAAAAGAGGCTATGCTGCCGCAAGACGGTTATCCCAGTGCCGTTTTACTGGATAAAATTGCTAATTATAATCCGCAAACAGGTTTCACCGTTCCGATTCCGGAGAGAAAATTACACAAGCCGAAATAATTACTTTACGAGCGTTAAAAAAATATATAAAATCACTTCTCAAGTTGGTTGAACTAAAGAGATGAGTTTGCATATATGCGAAAAATACGATATTTGCTGTTGCTTTGTGTTTTTGGCCTTTCGGGATGTACTTACGGATATACCCACTTGGGGTTCGGTAAGTATGACCAAGCCGAGGCTATAAGCTCGCAAGGCGGTTGTTATAAGATAGGAAACCCCTATAAAGTTAGGGGTAAATGGTATTATCCTAAAGAAGATTATAATTATTCGGAAACCGGTATTGCTTCGTGGTATGGTGAGGATTTTCACGCCAAAAAGACCGCCAATGGCGAAAAATACGATATGAACGCTTTAACTGCCGCTCATCGTACTTTGCCGTTACCGTCAATAGTCAAGGTAACCAACCTGCAAAACGGGCGTTCATTAGTGCTGAGAGTTAATGATCGAGGTCCTTATGCCAGTAATCGCATCATTGATGTATCAAAACGAGCGGCAGGATTGCTAGGATTCCAAACTCAAGGGACTACTAAAGTCAGAGTGGAAGTTATGGAAAAAGAAAGTAAGGCACTGAAAGCCGCACTGGTAGGCGGTAAAAGTATGCCCGAGGCTGTAAAAAATTACAATAATGTGAAAACAGCTGTTGTGTCAGATGTAAAGCAAGGGGTATCTTATCCTAAAGGAAGTTATTTTGTGCAAATTGGCTCTTATAAAGAAAGCAGCGGCGCCTATCAAGCTGCCAGTCAATATGGGCAAGATGCAAAAATTTATTATGCCGATGTCAGCGGCGAAAAGTATTATCGTGTAAGGATCGGACCATATGCCAATCGTTTGGAAGCTGAGGAGAACGCAGCTAAATTACGTTACCGCGGTGCGGCTGATGCTAAAGTGGTGGCTGATTGAGAATTTTAATTTAAAGAGAGGATGAAATGAATAAAAAATTGTTGATGAGCGGATTGATTGCCGGATTAATGTTGAGCTGGCAGAGTGCTCAAGCTATTGATACCAAAGCCCGTAATATGATTTTGATGGATTTTACTACCGGTACCTATCTTTATGAAAAAGATATAACTCAAGCAATTCCGCCGGCTTCAATGAGTAAATTAATGACAGTATATATGATTTTTGATAAGTTGCGCGACGGGAGTTTGTCGCTTGATGATACTTTTAAGGTTAGCGAAAATGCTTGGCGCAAGGGTGGAGCAGCTTCCGGCGGTTCGACGATGTTTTTAGCCATAGGCGATGAGGTAAAAGTTGAAGAATTGCTCAAAGGTATTATAATTCAATCAGGTAATGATGCCTGTATTGTCGCAGCCGAAAATATTGCCGGTGATGAGGATTCTTTTGTTAAAATGATGAACGCTAAGGCTAAAGAATTGGGGTTGAAAAATTCGACTTTTGCCAACGCTACCGGTCTGCCGCATCCCGATCACAAAATGTCGGTAGAAGATTTAGCAATTTTAGCTAAAAAGATAATTGAAGAGTTTCCGCAGTTTTATCATATCTTTTCACAGAAAGAATTTGTTTACAATAACATCAGACAAGGTAATCGCAATCCTTTATTATATTCGATGCCTTATGCCGATGGTCTGAAGACCGGCCACACGGATGAGGCCGGCTATTGTCTGACGGCTTCGGCCAAAAAAGATGATCGTCGCATTATCGGCGTTATGACCGGACTGAATTCTAATAAAGAACGTTCGGAAGAGGCTGAAAAAATGATGGCTTGGGCTTTTCGTGAGTATGATAATTATACTTTGGTTAAAAAAGGCGATAAATTGGCCGATATTCTGGTATGGTACGGAACTGATAAGACAGTTCCTTTAGTGGTTAAAGAGGATATTGTCAAGACGTTAAAGAAAAGCGAATATAATCAAACCAAAATAACATTAGTTTATGATAAGCCGATAAAAGCACCGATTGAGATGGGACAACAACTGGGAATTTTGCGAGTTGAGATTCCCGGCAAAACCGTTGAAGAAATTCCGCTTTTAGCTGGTCAGTCCATCAATAAATTAGGCTTGCGCGGAAAATTTTTAGCCAATATTAAATATTTAATATCCGGAGAAATGTAAAATGATGGGTAAATTTATAACCTTTGAAGGCGGAGAAGGAAGCGGAAAATCAACTCAAGTGGTAAAATTGGCCGATTACTTGCGCCGTAAGGGTTATGATGTTGTTACCACGAAAGAGCCCGGCGGTACGGAGGTCGGTGCTGAAATAAGACGGATTTTGGTTCGCGGCGACAAGGATAAAATGGATGCTACGGCCGAGGCTTTGTTATACTACGCTGACCGCCATATTCATTTAACTCAGAAGATATGGCCGGCGTTGGAGGCGGGCAAGATAGTTATCAGTGATCGTTTTGCCGATTCAACTTTGGCATATCAATGTTATGGTTATGGTCAAAGAATTAAACCGGAAGTTTTGGCGGAAATTTATAAAATTGCTGTCGGTGATTTTAAGCCGGATTTAACGCTTATTCTGGATATTGAACCACAAAAAGGGTTAACTCGTTCATTTGCTAAGGCCAATAATATGGCGGAGAAAGAATTGCGTTTTGAAAATCGGGAGCTGGAATTCCATCAAAATTTGCGTCTGGGATTTAAGACAATTGCCGAAGGTGAGCCTGATCGTTGCGTCGTGTTTAATGCCGATAAGTCCATCGACGAATTGCATAACGAAATTGTGGCAATGGTTGAAACAAAATTGGGATTATAAAAAATGGAAATCGTTTCGCCAAAGGATAATCCTTATTTAGTTGGTCACGAGGAGGCTGAAAAATTTATACTGGAATCTTGGCGGAATCATAAATTGCATCAAGCGTTGTTAATTTCCGGCGAAAAGGGAATAGGTAAGGCGACTTTGGCTTATCGTATCGCGCGTTTTTTACTGCAAGCTGATGAAAGTAAGCGGGATACATACAAAACTTTGGAAGTTTCACCGAATAATAAAGTATTTAAACAGATAAGTTCCGGTTCACATCCCGATTTTAAGATTGTTGAGCGCGATTATATAAAGACTGACAGACAAAAAATTATTAAAGCCATTCAAAATGGTAATTATATGAGTGATGAAGAACTAAATGAGTTAAAAAAATCTGCGGAAATTGTGGTTGATGACGTACGCAGGGTTAACGAATTTCTGGCTCACAGTTCAGCTGATAATAACTGGCGTATTGTCCTTATTGACAGTGTCGATGAGATGAATCGTTCCTCGGCCAATGCCATGTTAAAAATTTTGGAAGAGCCTCCGCATAAAACTTTGATGATTTTAATTTCGCATAATCCGGAAATTTTGCTTCCGACTATCCGTTCGCGTTGTGCCAAGTTACCGTTAAAACCATTGAGTGATAATCTTACAGCCAGTCTTTTAAGACGCTATCGTCCTGAATTAAGCGAAAGTGAAATAAAGAAAATTTGTCAGATGGCACGAGGCAGTATCGGCAAAGCAATCAGCTACGCCGATGGCGAAGCGGCAAATTTTTATGCCCAATTAACTGATATAGCAACCTTGGGAAATAATTTTAAGATTGCGTCGATGTTGAAATTTTGCACGGTTGCCTCCGGCGAATGTAACTATGAATTGTTTAAGGAATTAGTATTGAAGTTTCTATTGGAAAAAGCGCGTTGCGGTCAAAAAGTTGACAGTTATGCCGAGATGTTTGATAAGGCAACCAAAATATTTAAGGAAACCGAGGTGCTTAATTTAGATAAAAAACAGGCAATTACCGATATTATGATTGGAATTGCGCGAATTAATGAATGAGAGATAAAAATGCTGGCAGATAGTCATTGTCATTTAGAGAATAATGAGGAATTAGACGGAGTGATTGCTCGCGCCCGCCAAGCCGGAGTGGAATATATCTTGGATGTCGGTGCCAATATTACTCATCTGGAAGAGCATTTGGATATTACGCGTCGTTATGAGAATGTTTTTACTTCCGTAGGCGCACATCCGCAAGAGGCCGAAGAGTTCAAAGAATTGCGAGCAATTGATATTTTACGTAGCTGTGAATTTGATAAGGTGATTGCAATCGGTGAAGCTGGTTTGGATTATTACTATAACCCCGATACTAAAGTTCAGCAGATTGCTTTATTTAAGGAACATATTACTGCGGCGCAAAGTTCACAATTACCATTGGTGATACATAATCGCGAATCGGATGACAATATGATTGAATTGTTGTCAAGAGCTTATGATAAAAAGCCGTTTAAGGCAATTATTCATTGTTATTCCTCATCACGCAGACTGGCCGAAGCGGCTTTGGCAATGGGATTTTATATATCGGCATCGGGAATTATTACTTTTAAGAAATCCGTGGAGCTAAGAGAAAATTTTGCTATTGTACCTATGGATAGACTTTTGGTTGAAACAGACGCGCCATATTTAGCGCCGGAGCCCAAACGCGGGCAAATTAATGAGCCGGCCAATGTAGTATTGACGGCGCAAAAATTGGCTGAGATAAAAAAGGTTAATTTTGCGGATATAGCTAAAGTAACTACCGATAATTTCAGGAGGCTGTTTGAGCTATGAGTAAAGTTTTGTTTTTGGGCGCGGGGGCATCGCCGGGGGTTCCGTCTTTAAGTTGCGGTTTCGGATGTTGTGATCCGAACAATCCTAAGAATATTCGCACTCGTACTTCGACAATTTATGAAATTGAGGGCCAAAGGATTTTGATTGATGCTTCACCGGATTTACGAGCCCAATTTTTATATAATAATATTAAATATCTTGACGGGATTTTGATTACACACGCACATTTTGATCATATTGCCGGTATTGATGAATTACGTGAAATTAATCGCATTAATCATAAACCGTTAAGTGTTTATGCCCCGAATTATGTGATGAAAACTATCAAAAAGCGTTATGCATATATGGTAATGGATAAACGTTCCAAAAAGGAATATATGAAAGACGGATATGAAGCTAAGGGCGGTATTATAATTAATGTTATAAAACCCAATCACGAATTTTTTATCAATGGTATCAAAATTATGCCGATTAAATTGTTGGGGCATAATATACCCTCTTGCGGGTATATTATCAATAATGAAATTGTGCATTTGGCCGATTTTAAGGAATTAGCGCCCTCTGCAGAGGAAAGAATTATGGCAATAAGACCTAAATTGATGGTTTTTCCGTTGACAATTATTGATGAACATCGCTATCATTTGGGGTTAGAGAAGGTGCTTTATTATATTGATAAATTTAGGCCGGAACACGCAGTGCTGAACCATATGGCCAGTGAATGTGATTATGATTATGTGGCGGAACGTACGCCAAGTAATGTTGAGCCGGCTTTCGATAATTTGACTTGGGAATGGTGAGAAAAGAAAATGCTTTGTATATATCATATTGCCGATCACGACGGCAAAGGCTCGGCGGCAATTGTCGGCCGTAAATTTAAGGACGTTGAGTTTTTCGGGCTTAACCACGATATGGAAGTGCCTTGGAAAGCTATAGAACGTCATCAACAAATTGTAATTTGCGATATTGCTTTGCCCTTAGATGTTATGTTTGAGCTCAGCGAACGCAAAGATTTAACTTGGATTGACCATCACGCTTCGGTAATTGAAGCTTATGAAGAGGCGATTAAGGCAGGTAAAAAAGAAATTAAGGGCGTGCGCAAAAACGGCACGGCGGCGATTATGTTGTGCTGGCAATATTATTTCCCCGATGAGGCGGTACCCGAGGGGGTAAAACTTTTGGCGTTGAATGATTTGTATGATTTGCGTGATAAAAGAGTACGCCCGTTTGAATATGCTTTTCAAGCAATGGGAGTGAATAAACCGGCTGATGACAGTTGGAAAGCGGTTTTTGCCGGAACGCTTGATATTGATGAAATGGTTAAAAAGGGCGAGGCAATTTTATCTTATATTAAGAACCGCAATCATCGTTTATGTAAGGCAATGTCGTTTGAGAGCAGCTATAAAGGAATGAAGTGTATTTGCGCCAATATGCCGCAAGGGTATTCGGAATTTTATGACAGTATAAAAAATATCAAAAGTTATGCTTTTATGTGCAACTTTTTTATGAACGGTAAAAATACGTGGAATTTATCGCTTTATACTTCGCGCGATGATGTTGATGTATCCAAAATTGCAGCGGAATTTGGCGGCGGCGGACACAAAAAGGCGGCCGGAGCGTCAGGATTAAAAGAATTGCCGGAATTTTTGCTAAAGAAGTAAATTCAAAATACGCATAAAGAGGCTTTATAAAAAGCCTCTTTATTTTGGAAGTGCTACTTTTTTATGCGTCGCGGAGAACAGCGTTGCATTTATTCTTTTCCGCCTGTTCCACTTTACTCATCAGTGTTTCAATATCTTTATCGGTAAATGAGGTTTCCCACGGCTGGAAAGTCAAGGTCAAAGCAATCGACTTTTTACTTTTTTCCATATTTTCGCCCTCATAAACATCAAAGATACGAACATCGGTGATATAACGTTTATCGGCATTACGTGCTGCAGCCAATATGTCATCAGCCTTAACTGATGTATCAACAATAAATGCCATATCTTTATCAACCGGTTGAAAGGCCGATAATTCCAATTTCTTTTTGGCTTTATCGCCGTTATTACGCGGCAGAGGAATATTATCCAGTATAACTTCAAAAGCTACCACCCGTTGTTTCAAGCCGAATTTTTTCAAAATAAGCGGATGTAATTCGCCAAAATAAGCAATTACATTAGCACCTAAACGCAAAGCACCTGAGCGACCGGGGTGATAATATGCCGGAGCATCAAGACTTATCTTGGCCGAATCAAACGGGCCGTTAGCCGCAGCAATTGCAGCTATGGCATCAGCTTTGGCATCAAAAACATCTATATTGCGATTATCCTTCAACCAATGTTTTTTGTAATTTTGCCCGCAACGCACGCCGGCAGCAACTAATTTTTGCTCTTGCGGTTGGCAACCGAAAAATTCCGGTCCGCACTCAAACAAATTAACATTAGCATATCCGCGGGCAATATTATTCTTAACTCCGATTAACAAGTTAATCAGTAATGACGGACGCATTTCGCCCAGTTCTTCGGTAATCGGATTGCAAATCTCAATAGTTTTGTCGGATCGGCGAAAATATTTAGCTAACTTGCCATCGGTGAAACTCCAAGTCACCGTTTCCAGTAATCCGCGTGATGCCAGTTCGTGTTTAACCGTTACCGTGCGGCGCTGCCCTTGTGTTAAGGTTTGTGTCGGGAAATATCCCTTTTCCATTGAGGCGGCAGGAACATTATCAAGCCCAATCATACGCACAACTTCTTCAATCAAGTCGTGTTCGCCTTCAATATCGCCACGCCAAGTCGGACTGGTTGCCCAAATCTTATCACTTTCAACTTCAACCTTAAAGCCTAAGCGTTCCAAAATTTCAACGATTTTAGCCGGTGCAACTTCAATGCCGATAAAATCTTTTACCCTTTGCGGGCGAATAAAGGTTTTGGTCGGTTGAAAGCTCTCATCGCCGGCAATTTCTAAGACGGAAGCCTCACCGCCGCAAATATCCAGAATCATTTTGGTAGCGTATTCTGCGCCGGATATATTGGAACAAGGATCAACCCAACGTTCATAGCGATAACGCGAATCCGAATCAATTTGGAATTTGCGTCCGGTGCGAGCAATGCAGACCGGATTAAATAAAGCGCTTTCCAAAAATACATTGGTGGTATCATCCAAGCAACCTTTTGCAATGCCGCCCATAATGCCGCCCAAGCACTGAATGCCTTCATCATCGCAAATACCCAAAGATTGGTTATCAAGATTATAAACCTTTTCTTCCAAGGATTCGAAGCCCTCGCCATCTTTGGCCATACGCACGCAGATGTTACCTTTTAATTTATCGGCATCAAATACGTGTAAAGGACGCGCCATATCATAGTTAATATAATTGGTAATATCAACCAAAGGTGAAATTGAGCGGAGCCCGATGGCCTCTAAGCGTTTTTTCATCCAATCGGGGGTTTTAGCCTTGTTATTAACCCCTCTGATATAGCGGCCGACGTAAGTCGGGCAAGCTTTTTTCTCTTCAATATTGACTTTTATCGGTGAGGGAAATTTACCCTCAATCTTTTTGATAGCAAAAGGTTTTAATTTTCCCAAGCCGGCAGCGGCTAAATCGCGAGCCACTCCGCGCACACCTAAACACTCGGCGCGATTAGGTGTAATATTAATATCAAATACCGGATCAGCTTTATAAACTTCAGCTAAGCTCAGACCAATAGGTGCTAATTCCGGCAGTTCGATGATTCCTTCGTGATCAGAGCCGACACCGATTTCATCTTCGGCGCACATCATCCCGAAACTTTCAACTCCGCGGACTTTACCGACTTTAATTTTATCATTAAAAAGCGGAATATAGGCACCGACGTGCGCCAATATACCCATCATACCTTTTTTTACATTCGGAGCGCCGCAAACAATTTGCAAAATTTCTTTGCCGTCATTGACTTTTAAGATGTGCAGATGGTCAGAATCCGGATGTTCGCTTATCTCTTCAATCCTAGCGGTGCAAAAGCCATCCATATCAGCAAGCGGATTGATAACCTCTTCAACTTCCAGTCCGATTTTGGTCAAGGTTTCAGATATTTCATCAATGGAAGCGGAAGTATCCAAATGTTCTTTTAGCCACGATAACGTAAATTTCATCTTTTCTTCTCCTTATCTTGCCGAACCGCCTTGACCGGATAATCCGCCGGTCATTGATGATAAATCAAGCGGCAAAAAACCGTAATTTTTAAGCCAACGCACATCTGATTCAAAAAATGTACGCAAATCGGGAATGCCATATTTTAACATTGCTAAGCGGTCTAAGCCCATACCGAAAGCAAAGCCTTGGTACTCATCAGGATCTATATTACAAGCCTGTAAGACCTTAGGGTGTACCATACCGCACCCCAAAATTTCCAGCCAATCAGATCCCGCACCGATTTTGAGCTCAGTCTTGGATTTTTTGCAACCGATATCCATTTCGGCAGATGGTTCGGTAAAAGGAAAATATGACGGACGATAGCGCACCGGAATATCATCTAATTCAAAAAAGGCTTTTACAAAATCATATAAACATCCCTTCAGATTAGCAAAAGTGGTTTTTTTATCAACTACCAATCCTTCAACTTGATGGAACATCGGTGTGTGTGTCGCATCATAATCCGAACGATAAGTGCGTCCCATAGAAATAATGCGGATGGGGGGCTGTTTTTTTTCCATTGTGCGAATTTGTACGGACGAAGTTTGGGTGCGTACCACAAAACTGTCATCAAAATCATTACTGGATGGATTGGTAATATAAAATGTGTCCTGCATTTGACGCGCCGGATGATTTGGGGGCATATTCAACGCATTGAAGTTGTGAAATTGATCTTCAATATCGGGACCGTCGGCAATTTCAAAACCCATTTCACCAAAAATCGCCGCTACCTCTTCATAAATTTTGGAAACCGGATGGATGCGACCTTGTGTTTCATCGCGGATAGGTAAAGTAACATCTATCGTTTCTGCCGCCAGTTTAGCATTTAATTCCGCAGCCGATAATTTCTCGCGTTTTTCTTCCAGTGCAGTTTCAATGGCGGTTTTAATCTGATTGAGCTCTTGCCCTTTTTGCTTTTTTTCTTCCAAAGATAAGGTCGCCAAACCTTTTAATTGTTCGGTCAATGTACCTTTTTTACCCAATACGACAACTTTTATATCTTCCAAAGCCTTAATATCGGCAGCTTTTTCAATTTGTTCCAAAGTCTGATTTTTTAGTTTTTCCAAACTTTCCATTGTTTTATTCCATCATTGTTGTTAATTTAAAATAAGCAAGAGCCTTCTTGTCAGAACAAGTCGGCTCTTTTTTACTGCTTAAAACAAAATTATTTGTTCAAAGAAGCCTTAACCTGCTCGGCAATCTTAGCAAATGTTTCGGGCTCTTTTACAGCGATATCGGCCAATACTTTACGATCTAATTCAATACCGGCTTTATTGAGCCCGTTCATAAATCGTGAGTAGGTCATATCATATAAACGTGCAGCAGCATTGATGCGTTGAATCCACAAGCTGCGGAAGTTGCGTTTCTTAGCGCGGCGATCGCGATAAGCATATTGCAAAGCTTTTTCAACTTTTTCAACGGCTACTCTGAAAACGTTATTGTTGCGTCCGCGATAACCTTTAGCCATCGATAAGACTTTTTTGTGACGAGCGTGAGCCGTCATACCTCTTTTAACACGTGACATATTTCAACACTCCTCTACAAATAAGGTAAAAACTTTTTGATAATGCTGACATCAGACGCCGCCAATAAAGTGGTGCCGCGAGCTTGTCTTTTCATTTTTTGAGTTTTGCAGAAGAGGCAGTGCCGCTTGAACGCAAAATTTCTTTTTAATTTGCCGGTTCCGGTAACGCTGATGCGTTTCTTAACCGCGCTTTTAGTTTTCATTTTTGGCATTTTAATCCCTTTCATTATCTATTTTCGGATTGTTACAAGCTGACAGGCATACCAACAGCCCGTCCGCTCCTTACAGCTTACAAAAGCTTATTCCTTATACTCGCATTAATTTTAAAAAGCAAGAGTTTTTATTATCAAATATGTAAATTTTGTACGTCTTGAAAGGCGGATTGGGAAAAACGATGCTCTTTATTTGTTTTTTCATCAAACCAATGGCCTTCAAGAGCCGTCAAAATCTCTTGCGGTGATTTCATTTTAACGGCGCGGGGATTTTCCGGCAATACGCGATATATAGGCAAAAGCACCATTCCGTTTTGTTCGAAAGGTTTGGAGCCCGGAATTCTTTGATAACCGCATTCTTGCCAACGAGGAAGCAATTCTTTTTTACATCTCCCGCAAACAAAGCTATATCCTTTTTCGGAAACATAATTAAACCCATACTGCATAATAGCATCCGAAACATTACTTTTTCGGTAATCTTTAATTACTGCCATTCTTTCAAATTCAACAAAACCGGCAAACGACCGAATTCTCATCGTTCCTATGGGTTTTATATTACCACTTTTTTTACTGTAAGCAATAATATGTACCGCGCAATGATCATTGCCGTCAAACTCTCTATTTTCAGGTATTCCAATTTCCTCGACAAAAACCTGCCGGCGCACACTCATTGCAGCAGCATATTCTTCATCAAGATGGACTAATTTAACTATTATGTCATTTTCATTGCTCATACTTGATTATTAGGTTGACTGCTGCAATTTTAGAATATACTAATTTTATCAGTTAGTTATATATTTTGAGTCACTATATGAGAACATTTTGAAAAATGAATATAAAAAACAACCTTAATCTTATTCGCGGAATCCTTTATCTTAATGAGATTATTCGCCTGAAGTCAATTAATCGTGCAGCCGAGGAAAATAATATTAAGGCTTCTAACTTGAGTATGCTCCTCAAAAATTTAGAAAAGCAACTCGATGTTAAATTAATTATTCGTTCACCTCGCGGGTGTGCCCCTACGGCGCAGGGATTGCAAATAGCTCAATATGCTTTGGCTATTGACGAACAGTTAGCAAATTTGCAACTTTGGCGGCAACAAAAATGTGCTTGCGATAAAATGCTTAATATTTTCGTTGCTGCTAATTTAACACTTTATGATTACAGTGATTTTACTACAAAACATCCGCATATTAAATTAAATTTTGTTGACGATGAATTATTGGCTGATGTCAAAATAAGCAACTTGCCGCCGCTTAATAACAAAATCAGCTGTACTCAACTTACCATCGGCAATGATATTAAACAGAAAATTTGGGTATCTTGTAATGAGCAAAATCATAATGCTATGGAATTTTTTGATTTTATAATTGCGAAGTTACTTGACGAATATGCTCAATCAACGCGTTAATTTCCGGAATATTTTGCCCCGATTTGTGTGAGATAATCCAAAAAGGATGGCTGATTTTTACGCCTAACTGCGATAAATAAATCAAATTAGGCTCTTTTTGACCTATACTTATAGGATGCAGACCTATTCCAAGTCCGTCGCGCGTCATTCTGAGCAACATTGTCGAAGAATTGGTAGTCGCCACAATATGATTGGCTTTATCTAAAATCTTCTTCCACTGCGGCCAAACTTTACTAAAATTTTCTCTGGTGCAAATACGATGGTTTTCTTGCAAATCTTTAATGCTTTTGGGATATCCGAACTTTGATAAATATTCCAATGATGCAAACAAGCCGAAGTGTAATTCATAAGCTGATACAATTTCTCCTTCATCAAATTCCGGTTGTTCATAAACTATCGCCATATCACTAGCTGAAATCACGCTGGGAATTTCAAGTGTGCAAACTATATCTAATTTCACATTAGGATATTTGTTAATAAAATCTGCCAAACAACCGGATAGATACCCCGTTCCTAATCCATCGCTGGTCCATAATCTGATTTTGCCGGAAACATTATCATTGGAATTGCTGAAATTTTTTACCTTATAAATTACCTTATCTAAATCTGCAGCTATTTTGTAGACGGCTCTTCCGTTTTCAGTCAAAGCAACACCGTTATAATTTCTTTCCAATAATTGACAGTTTAACTTTTCTTCAAAGTTTTTCAAATATCTGGAAAGATTGGTTTGTTTCATAAAATTAATTTCAGCTGTTTTATTTATGCTTCCGTTTTTGGATGTTTCCAAAAAACTTAAAATCTCTCTGGCCCAGATGATATTATCCTTAATTCCCATTTTATATAAGCCTTATATGAAATTGGTTTCTTCACAATATAAAAATTATGAAATATATATCACATAAAAATCAACTATGCAACTAAATTAACCGAGGAAATTTACATGAGCATAATGGAAATTGCTAATATAAAAAATGCCGATTCATTGAGTTATCGTAATATCATCCATCCCATATACCTAAAATTTGATGATTTGTATAAAACTATGGAATCTTATAATATCTCTGAGAGCTTGATATATATCTATTTAGCTTATAAGTGTTTTGAAAAAGTTGTAGTTGAGGATTTTAATCGCAGTTAGTTATGAAAATGTTTCAATAATAAATGCAACTGTTCATCGACATATGCCAAGAGATTGTCGTCAAGTTGTCTTATGTTTTCAATAATGGCATTTTCTTTTTCCAACCTGGATAAACTTTTACAATTATCAACCTTGTGATTTAACATCTCATCAATACTGATATTAAATTTGCGAGATATATTATAGACCATCATCAAATCCGGAACCACGGTTCCTCTTTCCAAATTGGATATTGATCGCCAGCTGACATCGCAAGCGGCGGCCAAATCTTCTTGGGTCATTCCCAAAGCCTCGCGAACAGCGCGAACTTTCAGACCTAAATATTTTTTTACATTTTCTTTCATATTTTCCTTATACCTTGAAACAGATTGTTTATCCACGAACAATCTTTCATAAAAAATGATTAAATAACCAACAAGATGCATATAGGGAGATTAAATATGAAATATAATGAAAATTTAAATAGGATCGGATATAAAAGATTAAGCAAAATTCTCACTGAATTGAAAACAAAAATGCTAAAAAATAATGTACTGATTTGGAGTAAATTTTTTATTCTTTTTATGCAATTAACCTTGAATCAAAAGATTTACATTCTCAAAACAATGGAAAATATAAAGAAATATCGCTTATAACCTTTAGGTTAAGCCAAAAGCAAAAAGTTATTGATTGAGTATATTAACAAACCGAATTACAAACAGGACTAATCATATTTTTATTAAAGTCAGACAGTGTATAAGAATCATCAACAAATTCATCGGTTAGATTTTGCGGTCTTTGCTTTTTGCTTTTGGTGCAACTAAGTCGCCTTTACCGTTAACATTTTGCAGACGGAAAACTTTTAATTTTTCCATCTTTTCTTTTTTAACTTTGCCCAAATATAATTCATAACTAAACAAAACTATTGCCGAAATCAATAAAGGCAGGAGATAATAAATAATGCGATAAGCTATTAGCGCCCCGAATAGCATCGCACGATTATGTTCACCGGGGATAATATACATAAACAACCCTTCAAACACCCCCAATCCGCCGGGAACTTGGCTGAATGTTCCCAACACATTAGCGATAATAAATACCCCCATAAAGGTTTGAAACGGAATATCCACAAAAGCGGTTAGAGCAAAATACAAAACCATTGAGGCCATCAAAATATCAGCTCCGCCGATAAATACTTGCGCTAAGGCCATTGTCGGGCGGGGCATATCAAACTCTATTCCTTTGATAATTAGAGGTTTTTTATACAAAATACTCAAGGCAAAATATCCTAACAGGCCTATCAATGATGCCAGAGCCGTGATTTGAGTTGTAACTTTGGAAACCGAACCATCGCCAAAAGCGTGATCCGGAGTGATTAAATACCCGACAATAATTAGGAAAAAGCAGGCTATCAGATAAGTAAAGCCGGAAAAAGTTATCATTTTGACAATCTCGCCGCCCTTAAACCGCCAACGTGTATACATCCTATAGCGAATGGTGCCGCCCGATACAATGGCGTGACCGGCATTATTACTGACCGAAAATCCGATAAATCCGGTTAAAATCCATTTCCACGGGGCTAATTTGCGTTTTATATATTTCAAAGCCAAAAAATCATAAGATGACAACGCAACATAGCCGCCGATGGATGCCGCGCAAGCCAGTAATAAATTATGCAGAGGAATGGCAAATAAAGCCTCTTTAATATCATTTAAGCTGTATTTTGAAAGTTGATGATACAACATATACGCCGCCAGGCAAAAGAAAAACAAACCCGACCACGAAATAACTTTTTTTATAACTTTTTTAGTACGTCCAGCCATATTAAACCTCTTATCTGCTATCGCGGAATTATATTGCCGAAAAAAAAACGCGTCAACCCTAATATATTATTTGTTTTTATAATTAACCTCAATTCGCGGATTTAACAATATTTTTAACAAACATTATTTTGTTTATAACCATATAATGTGCCATTTTTTAGCGGCTTAACCTGTATAATATTAATATTGACAAGAGCTAAATGCCCATTTATTCTGTGGGCGATTATTGAATTATTAACTTGATATAATTGTTGTATATGAAAATACATAAGCATTATTATGATAAAAAGTATCCTTTACTCTATTATGCCGAAGGCGGTATGTATTCTATGCACCCGATAGTGCTGATTAAGCTGTATGAGGCCTATTTTCGCCAAAAACCCAAGGCATTTTTTGATTGCGGTGCGGCCAATGGTGGAATTACCCAAATGGCTCTGGACTGCTGTATTGAGGCACACGGGGTTGAAATACGCAGGTATCATCAGCTTAAAAGTGCTTATCTGATTGGTTTTAACCAACATCGCATAGAAGGTAAGAGAGAATTATTTCACAAGGTGCTTTTCCCCGATGAACGGTTGGAAAAATTATTTGAGGATGGCAATATAGAAATCAAATCTATTTTAGATTGCAGTCCTATTCAAGCTGATTTGGCATATTTCAACGGCATACTGTCATATTTTGATGAAAATACTTTATCAGAAGTTCTGGCAAAATTTCAAAATGCAAAAATGTTATGCGCCATACATAACACCACCGAAGATTATGCCAAAGCTCAAAAATATGGAAACAGTCTGGGCACTTGTCAACATCTTAAAACCGTTCGTTCAAATGATTGGTGGATAAAAACCTTTAACCAAAATGGCTTTAAGGCACAATACCACCGACAATTACATTGTTTCATTGCCATAAACTCCGCCTGCTAATGCCGACGGAGTTTATTTTATATTTTTTGAATCAAAACACGCGACCACTGAGCTTTGTTATTTATGTATGGAATATATTGTTTGTTGTTTACTATTTTATAACCTTTTTCAAGAATACCGTTGAGTATAGCGCGGCTTGAAACACCAAAAACATCTTGATAATCAGATGGAATATAACCATTATCAAAAAGTAGATATCCTTTATCATCCTTTTTTACATAACGTTCTGGAATTTCTGATAATGGAACTATTTTAAGAAGTCTATATTTAGGACGATTGATAATAGGAATATTTGTATACCAATGGGCTGAAGCATCAACCTTTTCGCGTTTGGGATTTAAAAACCAATCAACACGATTGTAACCAGCCCAAACTTTCTTTTCAATAAAATATGGTAAATAAGCAGTATTCAAAACATTTACTATATTTGAAATAATCAAAAACTTCTTGTCGCTGTTTATTATTGTTCGCCAATAATCTATAGCTCGTGAAAAAGGTGGATTTGTGCAAACTATATCGGCTTCCTCGTGCAAAATTCTCAAACTTTCAGGATCTTCAAAACATCCTGTATAACCTTTTGGCATTTTGGTCATTTCTTTTACACCTTCTTTGGTAAAAATATAACCTTTTGCGCCTGCTTGAAATAAATCCATTTGCCCGCTGTAATGAGTGCAAATAAGTTTTTTTAAACCTAGAGCAATAAAATTTTTAATAAAAAATAAAGCAAAAGCCGAAGAGTCTTTTTCGGTGCGTGTTTCACCTACAGCGTCATCACAGTTGCAAAACACACATTTATCTATCCAAGTAGAAATGGGATACATTGAAATTTCTTTCTCAATATCTTCATAACGAGTGTAAAATTCATCGTTATCAACCTTTTTTGCTTTCGTCATAACTTTTTCGCGAGTTAATCCGCGTTCTTGCAAGGTTGGCGTAGTTTTTTTAACAATTTTTATAATAGTTTTCTTTTCAGGCTCTTTGATAAATGTTTCAGAAATAAATAATGGATGTGAACGAATAAAATCAACATACATATCAAATAACGAATTATTATAAAAATAAATTTCTCGGCTGGATTGTTCGCGTAAGTGTGGAAACTGATTTTTTATATCATTTTCAAGCGCTCGCATATCTCTGACTTCACAAGTAAAAAGATATTTATATATGTTGTCTTTTGATTGACCAGTGGTTGAGTTATATTCTTTCAGCCGACGCTCTAGATTATCAGTAATACCGATTTTACATTTTGCCGGTTCTAAAGATGATTGAACTATATAAAGAAACTGCGCCATTTTACCTCTGATTGCATAAAATAACAAAAAAACCACCTTTTTATAAGGTGGTCGGAGAGTTCAACAATCATATTAGCAAAATGATCCTTTTAGCCTTTAGATAAAATCTTGAACATACGCTAAAAGCTCCCCGACCTCGGTCGGGGATAAATTGTTGTTACAAACAACTGACGATGTTATCCAACACCGTGCTAATAAAGAGCTGTTGAAGGCTCCGCACCTTATATAAGGCACTAGACATAAGATTACCTTATGCCTTGCGAAAATGATAAGCACATATTTATAAAATTGCAATTAAAATATTTGATTGTGTTACGACAAATTTAAAACGGAACAGCAAAAAGCGATAAAAATGTCGTTAAAACAAGGAAAAAGATTTATCTCTATAAGACACAAACAATTTGCCGGAA
>ERZ842401.2531-NODE-2531-length-24352-cov-4.853809_pt1 | contig 24352 bp, 31 predicted proteins | sample MGYA00521270_ERZ842401 | MGnify/ENA primary metagenome ERZ842401 (study PRJEB31892, sample SAMEA3878208) | bioreactor metagenome | biome: Moose rumen | place: Sweden | collected 2011-10 | study: EMG produced TPA metagenomics assembly of the PRJEB12797 data set... | reverse complement strand
GGCGGGAAGCAGATCTGTATTTTCTGGCGGAGGATCAGGCGGTCACGGAAGCGGAATGTATGATGATGTGAATGGAAAACATCAGTAAACCAAATGTAGCAATAGATCAGAAGCATCAGTAAATCAGAAGTATCAATGAGTCAGAAGCATAAATCAGAAAAATGATGATGCAGAAAAATGATGAACCAGAAAAACATTAAATCAGGTAACAAGTAGTTAGAGGATGAATATTCAGGAAGTGAGAGGACAAGAAAATGGAAGAAAAAAAGGAATTATTTCATGAATATCCGGATGTGGTTGGTGTGCCGGATATGAGAAAAATGCTGGGAGGCATCAGCAAGAAGCTGGCATACAAGCTCTTGAGTGGAAATGAGATCCAGAACACACGAATCGGGCGTGAGTACAAAATCACAAAATGTGCGATTATTGATTATCTGCTGCGGGAGGAAATCTGTCAGATAAAAATATCATGATCGGACAAAAGATGTGGAATAACGGGAATGGATGAAACGAGATAAGCTGACAGAAACGGGAAGGAGGTAATACTGACGGATGATAACAGGATGTCTGCAAATCAGGAACAACACCTATTATGCCCTTCTCTATGTGAAGGAGAACGGAAAAAGAAAGCAAAAATGGATCAGCACGGGGCTTCCGGTGAAAGGAACCGGCAAAAGAAAGGCGGAGCAGGAGTTTGAGCGCATCCGCAGTGAGTATGAGGAAAAGCTGAAAGCCGAACAGCAGATCGTCATTGAAAAGGAAGCGGTGACAGACCTCAATCCGATGGCACAGATGCAGATTGTCGAATATCTGTACAAATGGCTTGAACAGAGCAAGCCCACGATAGCCCAGACCACCTACAAGGGATACAAAATGATGATAGACGGGAGAATCCAGAAAGCGTTTATCAAGACGGATACAACCGTGGCGAGTCTGAAGCCGCAGCAGGTGCAGGATTTCTACCAGAGCATTCTGGACGATGGATGCAACACCAATACGGTGATCCACTATCATGCCCTGCTTCGGAAAGCAATGCAGAATGCCGTAAAGAAAGATATCATAGAAAAGAATCCGATTGATAAGGTGGACAGACCGAAGAAAAATGTCTATCAGGCGGAACACTACAATGCGGAAGAAATGAAAACACTGTTCGAGGCAGTGCAGGGCGATCCGATGGAAACCTGTGTGAAGCTGGCGGCATACTATGGGTTAAGAAGAAGCGAGGTGCTGGGGTTAAAATGGAGCGCTATAGATTTTCAGCATAAGACCATATCCATCCGGCACAAAGTTGTGGAGGATTTTGTGGACGGTCACTATGTGCCGAGAGGGGAGGATGTGCTGAAAACAAAATCCAGCTTCCGCACCTTGCCGTTGATCCCTGCTGTGGAAGAAATTCTGCTTGCGGAGAAGAATAAGCAGGAAACCTACCGGAAGCTTTTCAAAAAATGTTATTGCATGGATTATCTGGATTATATCTGTCTGGATGAGATGGGAAAGCTGATGCGCCCCAATTATATCACGGAGCATTTCGCATGGCTGCTTAACAAATATAATTTAAGGAAGATACGCTTCCACGATTTGAGACACAGCTGCGCCAGCCTGCTTCTGGCAAACGGGATCTCCATGAAACAGATTCAGGTGTGGTTAGGACACAGCACATTCTCCACCACGGCGGATATCTATTCGCACTTGGATTATTCGGCGCAGATTGAATCAGGGCAGGTCATGAACAATATGTATATGTGAGACTGATCAGAAATTTGCACAGTGTTTTTTATGACAGAATCTTGAGACTTTCGGAATGGAAACCAAAGAAAAAAGCATCGGGAGCCTTGCCCGATGCTTTCAGCGGAGACGGTGGGATTTGAACCCACGTGCCGGAAAAACCGACAACCTGATTTCGAGTTTTCTATGGCAAAAATACCATAAGTAACTTTAAGCATCTTTAAGGGAAGATAATCACCCAAAAATCCAGTCAAATCAAGGCGTATCAGCCTAAAACCCTCATAAATACGAATAAACGCTAAATCGTAAAAATTAAAGTTTTGATGCAAAAGTGTGGAAAAAGTGTGGAAATCCTTTTTCAGAAGAGACTTTAAGTAACTTTAAGTAACCCATGATAAATGCTGCGCTGGACAGGGAGTTTTTTTCTGTTGCGAGGCGCAGAATAAAAAAATGTGGAAAAAGGAGTCAATATGTCCTCTGAATATGAACGATTATGCGAAGATTATCCTGAAACCGTGAGCTTGGAACAACTGTATAAAATTTGTCACATCAGCAAAAGAAAAGCATCATGGCTCCTGAAAAATGGGTATATCCCATGTGTAGATACCGGGAAAAAGACCCGCAGATTTACAATCAAGACATCAGACATCGTACAATATTTGAAGGACAGAGAAGAACACCCGGAAAAATACATGACTCCGCCGGGGATCTTTACGAGCGGGGCAAAGTTTAAGGATGAAGAAGTGCCGCTGGCGATATCAGATGAGAATCTTTCAGAATACAGAAAATTTGTTGAGAATGAAATGAAGTCTGTTGCGGATGTTATGACAGTAGAGCAGGCATCAGAGATTATGATGAACCATAATCTGTCGGAGAGAATCAAGAAAAAGGAATTAAAAACATATCAATACAAAGCAAGACAGATAGTGACAAAACAGGATCTTTTGGATTCCTATTTCAGAATGGTGAAAGAGAACCGGCAGTGCTATCAAAAATTTCACTGTTTCATGGTGAAGAAATTCTTTGAAAGCTGTGAGCAGGAGAATGAACAAGAAAAAAATATCATGAAATTTCAAATGTGATTAAGAACATATTTAAATTAAAAAAACATTTTGAACGGAATACATTTTTGTATACTTTTTATAAGAGATCATATATAATTATTACATGATTACAAAATATGCTCGTATTCAAATGCTGAAAAATTAATGTGCTTATGCTAAAAGGGAGGAAATATTTTCTGATGACGAAAAAAGAATTGGAAAGACGAGAAAAAGCTGCTTGTTACGCATTTAAAGATGGTAATTTTGATAAGGCTTTTGAATATATTCTGCAATTAATTGATATAAACTCAAAAAATATTGTATTTCGTTTCAGACGTCCAGAATTGTATGAAATTGAAACTCTAAATGAAAAGAAAATATTTTTATGTCGCCCATTTTTATATGAAGATAATGGAGATTGTAAAATACTTTTTAATAACACAGAACTGTATAGGTATTTAATGCTTGAAATGAAAGCAGATAAATATGAGAAGGTAAAAGGTATTATTAGCCCAGAATTTGATAAAATTATGGAGAAGGCGATAGATGAAAATCCTAAAATGATTGAATTAAAAGAGAAAATAAGAAATGAGGCATTGATAGCGTGTATGACTGAAAACTATTCAGATTATATGTGGAAGAATTATGCTAAAAATTTTGAAGGCATATGTCTTATATATAATTTAAGAGAAGTTATTTTGTCATTTAAGGAGGAATTTGGTTATAGAATATTTCCTGTAAGGTATGTCGATGATCGGGAGAAGCAGGAAGATATACGTTTTGGGGTTAATGAATATGGGAAATCTGACGATTGTTATGAGAATGAAACAAAAAAATATATTCTTTCTTGTCTTACTAAAGACAAAATCCCTTATAGTAAAGAGGCAGAATGGAGAATTTTTAGTGAATATGAGGAGTTGCCCAAGGATGCAAAAGGAAAGAAATTTGATTTTGTAGTAAAGCCCAAGGGCATAATCATGGGAAAAAATATATCAATCAATCCGGAGTTCGAAGAAAGTGTCAATAAATATTCTAAATCAGAGGTAGTTAAATTATTTACACAAATGGATTTTGATTCGTGCTTGAAATATCTGAATTGAATTTGTATAATAAAAATATGGAGGGCAAAGGATGACAGATAAAGATATGACCGAGAAAAACTTGGAATCGTTCAATGAAGTTTTCGCAGATATTGTCAATGGCTTTTTGTTTGATGGCGAGTCAAAAGTGGATGCGGACACATTGGAGCAGGCGACCACCAAGTCAGTATATAAAGTGGATCAGAAAATCCGGGAGCAGGAAAGGGACACGGCAAAATATTGGAATGACGTCAACATACACATTGCCATGTTCGGGATTGAAAATGAAACCGATCCAGAAAAAGATATGCCGCTTCGTGTGATCGGTTATGACGGCGCAGCCTATAGAGATCAGCTGTATTATGTGAAAGATGAAAATGGCAAACGGAAGCTGAATGACAATCCCAGATATCCTGTGGTGACACTTGTTTTATATTTTGGATACGAAAAGCATTGGAATAAACCGGTCACCATTTATGATGCCTTGGATAAAATACCGGAGGAAATGAAAAAATATGTAAGTGATTACCGGATCAATGTTTTTGAAGTAGCGTGGCTTTCGGATGAACAGGTGGCAAAATTTAAAAGTGATTTTCGTATCGTGGCGGATTATTTTGAAAAATAATGCGCCAGCATTTTTTCTTTAGATGCGGAAGAATAAAAATTATGTACCCAGTGATATACAGATGATCCATGTCAGGGAAGTGCTGCAGTTAATGTCTGCGCTGACAAAGGATGCGAGGTTTGAAGAAGCCAGCAACGAGGTTGAGAAAGGAGAGGTGATTCATACGATGAATGAATGGTTGGATAGGGCATTGGATAATGGACGAAAGGAAGCACGCAGGGAGGCGCTTCAGGAAGGACGTCAGGAAGGACGAATTTTAGAGTACATTGATATCCGCCGGGAGGATGGATATTCTGATGAGAAGATCACAAATGGACTGATGAAGAAATTCCAACTGACGGAGGATCAGGCGAAAGAATATGTACAAGGATTAGTCACCGTATAGCTGTAAAGTTGGGACGTATGTAAAATTGCAGAAGCTTCATGTTGCGGATTTAGCAGAGCAAAATCAGAAAACGAAAACTGATTTTGCTCTTTTTTTGTCTGCTTTTATAGATGCAACAGAGGAAAAAGACACATTGGGGAGGTGATACGGTAGGAAAACGGGCAAATGAGTAAAAAGATAATATAGCAAAAGGGAGGCGAAGATATAAGTGACAGATGCACAGAATGAAGATTATGAACTGGTGGAGTTGGATGGGATTCCAGTATTGTTTACAAACGGGAGGCTGAACCGGCAGAGCATTCCGGAAGGGCTGTTCTGTTATGACATACGGCATGATGATGGCTGCCGGGGCATAGCGTGTGAGGTGAAACCATTTGTGGGGGTCAACCATTGGGGGACGATCCTTTCTAAAAAGGAAATCCCATTAAAAGATGGGAGTTATGAACCGAAGGATGATCTGAATTACCTTGGCATAGAAATGAATATGAAAGAATATTTGGACATGGATATCGGTCAGATAGAAGAAGTGGCGGGAATGCAGATGAATATGTAAGGCGGCGTTTATTTCCGCGAGCAATGAGCCAAGGTGACATGCTTGCATGTCAATTTGGCGAATGCCGCGAGGGTCTTTGACTTTAGGAATAAAATAGATGCCGCCTTCTTTTTTCAGGGAGGATGAGATGGCAAAGTTATTTTGGTTTGATTCGGAATTAAGATTTCTGGAAAAGCAGATGCAGGAGCCGCCGGGTTACCGACCGAGAGGGTGTGGGATCTGCATCGGGGAGTCTGCGTGGAAAAGCCATGATGATTACATGGAGATTGTGGACTATGTGATCAATCGGATGCAGATGGAGCAGTTGAAGGTCAGGGTGGGAGAAATCTTTTGCGGGGAGGAAAAGGAAGAAAGCGTTTTCCGAAATGCGATGCACAGAGAAAACTTCCGGACACTGCTCACGAAACAGATGGGGAATGCATTCTGGCATTCCCCGAATTATGCGGCGGCAGTTTTTCTGTTGTCTGCGGATGAAAAGCTGTGGCAGCTTATCAGTGGGAATATTGCGGACACCGGGATATATTTTGACAGGGTGAAGCTTGGCGGAGTGACTCTGGAAGAATATATCCTTTTTCATGCAGCAAGGGATGCATACAGCGGGACAAGACATATCCGGGTATCAGAACTTGCAGACAGGGAACTGATACCGGATGATATACTCCGCCTGATCATTCATGCTTTCGTGATTGGGAAATGCGGGGTGGAAATAGTGAAACGGGGAGGTGCGGAATGAAGGTTATAGTATCAGGCGGGGAAGGAAAAAGGGAAATAAAGCTGCCGGTGGAAGATGTGGAACTGAACTGGCAGATGGCAAGGATCGGCGTGGGGGATGTGGTTCCAAGATGTATGCTGAAATCGGTTGAGGAGGAAGGAAATCCGTTAAAAAAGTTTGTGGGACAGATAGTCAACATGGATGAATTGAACTATCTTGCCAAGAGGCTGGAAAGCCTCACGGATTATGAAAAAGAAGTGATTCAGATTTATGCAAATGAGAAAGGGGCAGAAAGTGTCAAAGATCTCATCAATCTGACTTTCAGCACGAATGGTCTTTCCATGCTCAACGATTTTTCAGATATGAGAAGTGTTGGCAGGAGACTATATCTGGATGAATTTTCAGGGATCTCACAGACCGAAGAAAAAGAAATTGATTTTATCGAATTCGCAGAAAAAACACTGAAACAAGGACAAGTTTCTTTCCTGTCTGGTGGAGTTTTTGTCGAACATGGATTCCGGATGCAGGAGCCGTATCAGGGAAAAACTTTCCCGGAATATAATTATGAGGGCAGAGCGGTGACAATCGAATTTAAAAACTGTTCAGGCGAACACGATTATCTGTATCTGCCAACCAATATCTGTGAGTTTGATAAGCTGAAAGCAAGGCTTGGTATCCAGAGCTTCACAGAAAGCAGGGTAAAGATCATAGATGCCAATCTTCCGGACAACATACTGGCATTGTCAAAAGAAATCCAAAACATGGATGACCTGAATTATCTGAACGAACTCTGTATGACTGTCCGGAAATTTGATGAGGACAAGATGAAACGTCTGGAGATGGCTGCAGAGTTTGTCGGGGCAGGGACGATCATGGATGCGACATATATTGCCACGCACCTGAGTGAGTTTGAGATTGTGCCGGATGTACATAACGATGAAGAATATGGCAGATTTCTTGTTGAGAAGTCGGGAATGTTCAACGTGGATGATGTCCTGCTCCCCCATATCCGGTATGCGGATTTTGCCGCTGATAAAAGGCAGGGTGCACTGGAGGAAAGTGGGTATGTGTCCGGCGGATTTGTCGGGACAAATACTGCACTGGAAACTTTTCTGAACTATCGTGGCGAGTATGCAGACCTGCTGGAGCGGAATGAGGAAAATTATAAACTGCTCCGGTTCTATAATCCTTTAAGCGCCTTCATGTATGAAGATGGAGTTGGTGAAGAAGAACCGGTATGGGAAGATACGCTTGTGGAGTATGAACCGGAGATTTTAAAGGCAATTAAAGAAAGCTTCTGCACAGGGGAAGAATCCAGAGGGCTCATGCATTACTTTGGCAGGGACAAGGAGGTTGCTGCGAAGGTGCTCTCCGCATTCCCCACAGTTAAGGTGGTTCAGGGCGAACTGTATGGTGTTCTGGAATGCAGGATCAGGGAACCTCTGACGGAGAGAGAAATGAAAGTCCTGAAAGATTACTGGACGGGGCAGATGAGTGACGGATGGGGGGAAGGGTTTGAGCAGCATCCCATTGTTGTGGATGATGGTGAACTTTATGTCAGCTTCTGGAGCAGCAGAAAATCATGGGAACTCATGACGGAAGAAGAATTCATGGGGGAGGAGTTGCAGGAACAGGCACAGGGGAGTGGAATGAATCTGTCCGGCTGAAATCAGGGGAGCAAAAAAGATAAAGGGGAAGGATTGGCATAAAGGAGGAACAAACAAATTTGAACAGCATAATAAGCTGGGTAGGAGGAAAGAAAGCGCTTCGTGAGGTGATCTATGAGCGGATGCCAAAAGAGTTTGACCGTTATATCGAGGTATTCGGCGGAGGCGGCTGGGTGTTGTTCGGAAGAAAGCCCGATAAATGCATGGAGGTTTACAATGATTTTAATTCAAATCTTGCAAACCTCTTTTATTGTGTCAAGGAAAGACCGATGGCACTGATCAAAGAGCTTTCTTTTCTGCCACTAAACTCAAGGGATGAGTTTTTTGCGCTCCGGAAATTTCTTTCGATGGAGGAATTTAAAAGCGAGCATCTGTCTGAAGAATTGGAAATAGCAACACATTTTCTGGAGGAGCCGCAGGCTGCAGAGATCCGTGAGATCCTCACGGAGAGGGCTGCTGTGGGGGATGTGAAAAGAGCTGCTGCCTTTTATAAGATTATCCGGTACAGCTATGGAAGCGGATGCACTTCTTTCGGATGCCAGCCGTTCGATATCCGAAAGACATTCACCATCTTATGGGAGGCGAACCGGAGACTGAAGGACACGGTAATCGAGAACAAGGATTTTGAGGCACTTATCCGGCAGTACGACCGTCCGGGTGCTTTCTTTTACTGTGATCCGCCCTACTATGAAACGGAAGGGCATTATGAAGTGGTGTTCCGGAAGGAGGATCATGAGAGACTCAGGGACACGCTGGCGGAGATTGAAGGGAAATTCATGGTCTCGTACAATGACTGTGAATATATCCGGGAACTGTACTGCAATTTCCAGATCGAGGCAGTGTCACGTCTCAATAATCTGGCGCAGCGGTATGACAACGGATGTGAATTCCCGGAGGTGTTAATCGCCAACTATGACATGGAGGAAAGAAGAAAGAGCCAGCCTGTGCAGATGAGTCTGTTTGAGATGTTTGGCGAAGAGAAAAAAGGAAGCAGGAATAAAAGGAAGGAGGATGAGAATGTTTCAGTTAGTGGAAATCACAGGAGTGATGAATGAAAAAAACGGGATTGAGGTACCGGCGGTGCTGCTTTCCCAGACCGGCATTAAGAACGGTGAGGAAGTAAAACTGATCTATCTTGCCGCAGGAGAAAAGGATTTCAGGAATGAGTCGAGGGAATTTATACTGGCGAGGGAAGGGGAGAATCCGGCTGAGGAACTGTTAAAAGGGGAAAATGTGGAATTCCGGCTCCCACCGGAGCTGTTGGCGGATGCAAAGATCCCTGCGGACTCGGATCTGGAGATTGTCTGCATGGACAAAAAGATTGTGATCCTGCCATCGGAAGATACGGAGGCGGAAGAAATGCCCAAAGAACTTCTGGGGCTCTGTGAGGAACTTGGGATCTCAAGGGAAAAGGTCAATATTGTCCTGCGGGTGTCCGAGCCGGAGACAGAGGCTGTGCGGAATGATGCAGAGCCGTAATACAAAGGGGGTGTGGAACACTGAAAGAGAAATACAGGGCATTTGAGATCTATGAAGATGAAGCGAAGGAAACAGTTATAGAGGGAAGTCTTTTTGCCATTGCAGAGTTTGTCAAAGGATGCCGGGAAGGGAGTATCATCACGATCCATACACCGGAGGGAGAACCCTTTCTGCTCAGCCTTTCAAGAATGTTTTTATACTGTAAGGATAAAGCGTTTCTGAATGAGCGGCTGATACCGTATCTGAGGTCTTCCCATGAAAAAGAGAAGGATCAGAAAACAAGATACGCTGCTGGGAAGAATACCTTAAACGAAGCAGAGATGTAACACAGGAGATGACGATGAAAAATATATATTTCCGTGACGGAGTCCTGATTTACTATGGAAATCCGGCAGGCTATCTGTCGGAGGGAAAAGTGATTCTGGACTCCATTTTTGAAAAAGAGGATATCATTTCGTATCTGTCCAAAGGGGAAAAGCTGGCAGTGGAAGTCAGGGCAGGAGTCTATGACCGTCTGTCAGAGGGGGGAGGGATGGAAAAGGCAGGGACAGAGGAAAAAGAAAGGAGGGTGAGGATTTATCAGTTAAAGCAGGACAGTTCCATCATGATGCGGTTTATCAGTCTGGCGGAAAGAGAAAAAAGGGGATTTGGAGAACCGCAGCCGGATGAGTATGTCCGTGTGTATGAAAAAGAGGTGGATGCCTTTAGTCTGGAAGAAGTCTGGGAACAGTTCGGAAGGAAAGTGCCGGGAGATTTTAAGGGACACGCTCTGTCCATTTCCGACATCGTGGAGTTCGTGGATGATAAGGCAAGCCGCTTTTTCTATGTGGAGCCAAAAGGCTTCGCAGAAATTCATTTCACAGAAGCAACCAAACAGACTGACTGGATGGGGCATGATCCTGTGCAGGAGGACGGCAGTGACCAGACCAGCTGTCACATGATGCAGGGGATGTGATCTGAAAAACAGCCGCAAGGCAGGAAGGAGGGAAACATGGCAGGAAGAACAACAAATCGGAAAACACAGAAGGAACCGCAGGACGGGGAAGCACAGAAGAATGTTCCGGCACAGCAGAACGGGCAGCCGGAAAAGCCGATACCGCAGGGGGAGGGACAAAGCACACAGGGCAGACCGCAGAATCACGTGCAGACTTCTCCGCAGAATCATGAACAGTCTCTCCCGATGGTGTTCGATGTGCGGATACATTCGATCAAGCCGAATGACAGCATCAAAGGGACGGCATCTGTCAATATCAACAATGCATTCGCAGTCAGGGGATTAAAAATTGTTGAGGGATCAAACGGATTATTTGTCTCGATGCCCAGTTACAAGGCGGGAAATGAATACAAGGATATCTGTTTTCCCATCACGGCGGAATGCAGGAGACAGCTGAATGATGCGGTGATCAATGCCTATGAACAGGCATTCACACAGGGACAGAACAGCGTGGCGAAGCTCCATGAGATGCAGCAGGCTCCGGAAGGACAGGCGATGGAGATGACAGGGATGTAGAGAATGTCTGCCGGAAAATTTCAGGTTATAGGCGGTGATTTTCTGCACAGAGAAGTAAAACGCCGCTTGGCAATAAGCCGGATATAACAAATAAAAAATCGGAGGAAGAAATCAATGAGAAAAGCAATGAGCAAGGTAACAGGAAATGTAAAGGAAACAATAGCAAAGGCTGTGCGCATCCTCAAGGATAAAAGCGGTGAAAACTACGTGGACACCGCAGTGAAGATCCTGATTGCTGTGGTGATCGGAGCGCTCCTGCTGGCAGGGCTTTATTCCCTCTTTGGTAACGTGGTAATGCCCACGCTGACCACAAGAATCCAGCAGATGTTCAACTATGCAGGAAACTGATCTGCGAAAGAGACATCCGGCAGGACGTTTCTGACAACAGGGGCGATAACCCGGATGGCGACTGTCAGGAAGGTAACAAAAAGACCGGACAACAAAAGCTGGCAGTAAAAGAGCGGCAGAAAATAGGCGGCTGCGAAAGGGCAGCCGCCAGAATGCCGCAGTAAAAGGAACCGTAAAATTAAGACAAATAAAAGGAGGGCAACCATATGCCGAGAAGATCATCACAGAACAATCAGGAAAATATCAATGAGCAGGCAGTAAATCCCGCACAGGAGACAGCAGCTCAGGCAGCGGATCATGCACAGGAAACAGGGAATGCACAGCCGGTGAATGAAACGCAGGCAGTCAACGGGACAGCGGCAAATACAGAGCAGATGCCGGTGTTTACGGCAGAGATCAGTACGCTGCGTCCGGAGTCGGGCGTTCTTGCACTTGCAGATGTCAAGGTCGGGGAACTGATGACAATCCGTAATGTCAAGATCAGGGAGGATGACTATGGACTGGTAGTGACCATGCCCCGCACCAGACTGCCCTATTCCGAGCAGTATAAGGATTCCATATTCTTTGCGGATAAGGCTGTGAAGGAAAAATTCGACCAGACCGTGGAAAAAGCATACCATGACTTTCTCCATTTGCAGAACATGACGGAAGAAAATGCGGAGGACATGGAACAGAGCGGGGAGATGGAGGACAATCAGGAGGAAGCTTCCGGCATGAGCATGGGAATGTAATGCGTAATGATCCGGATGCTGTTATTTTTTATCGTTCTGTCTTTGGCTGCGGTCAGGGATCTGAAAGACCGGATCATCCCGGACGGGCTGGTCATTCTGCTCATGGCAGTGAGCGTGATCCCGCCGGGGACAATACACCCGGAGGGACTGCTTGCGGCACTGCCGCTGTTTGTGACAGGAGTCATGGCAGGCGGGATCGGCGGAGGGGATATCAAGCTGACGGGAGCCTGCGGGCTGGTGCTTGGATTTGCAAGAACCACAGCAGGACTTCTTGTGGGGCTGCTTGCGCTGATCGGTTTCCATGCAGTGAGAAGCGTTATAGCAGGGATTGCAGACAGAAGTAAAAGCAGAATGAAATACGGCACGACAGGAAAGGGACAGGCATATCCGTTTGTCCCTTTTTTACTGTTTGGGATGTGCGTATGTTTTCTGACCGGAGCATGGTAGGAAACAGGAATCAAAGAGAAGCTTCCGGGGCGGAAGATGCAGAAGCCATGCGGCGAAAGCGTCCAGAGCTTCCGGAAGCAAAAAACGGAGGATGATACAAGATGAAAAAGAAATTATGGATTGCAGGAGTGATGATGCTCCTTACAGCCACGGCTTCCCTGTGGATTGCAAGAAGAGCCTGTCCGCCGGGAAAGTTTCATTTTATTGGATGCAGCATCTTTCCCAAAGAGATCACAATGCCTTTTTTTCTTAAAAGCAATAAAAAATACGCAGTGGTAAGAACTGACCAAAGGAGGATGCCATGAAATTATTCAGAAACAGAACCGTGCTGGGAATTTTCTGCATTGCCGTGTCGTTACTTATCTGCTTTGCCATTACACCTCTTGTCAATGCAGGCTTATCGAGAAAGGTCACCATCGTCCGGTTCAACCGTCCGGTGAAAGAGGGGGAGCAGATCACAAAAGGGATGTTGGAAGTTGTGGAGGTAGGAAATTATAATCTGCCTGAAAATGTGGTAAGGAATCTCACGGATGCAGAAGGGAAGTATCTGACAGCCGCAGTCTGCAAAGGGGATTACATTCTCACGGACAAGATCACCGATGAGCCTGCCGCCGAGAACCGGTATCTTTACAGTCTGAACGGGGAGAAGCAGGCGATGTCTATTACCATTGATACCTTTGCGGAAGGGCTGTCGGGCAAATTAAAGGGCGGGGACATTGTGTCTGTCATTGCCCCGGATTATCTGGGCAGCAAAGAGACAGTCATCCCTGCGGAATTAAAATATGTGGAGGTAATCGCCGTGACAGCCAAATCCGGCTACGATGCCAACACCGGGGAGGATAAGAAAGAAGATGAAAAAGAGCTACCCTCCACGGTCACCGTTTTAGTGAGACCAGAGCAGAGTAAACTGCTTGCGAAATTGGAAGCGGACGGAAAGATCCATTTGTCTTTAGTGTTCCGTGGAGAAGCTTCAAAGGCAGCAAAATTTCTGGAGGCACAGGATCAGGTGCTGGAGGAATTAAGTGCAAAGGAAGAGGAAAGCACAGAGGAAGAAAACGCAGACGGGGAAAGCCCGGATGACAGCGTGACTCTGAAAGAAGGAGAGCCGGAAGAAAATCCGGCAGAATATATGGCAGACAGAGGGCTGCCGAGATGAAAAGGGGGAATCGAGTGTGAATTTTAAACAGGCTTCCCTGTTTTCGAGGAATCAGGGAATGGATGAAGAGCCGGATATCCGGACAGCCCCTCCGGGTGGTGTGCTTGCCGTCTGGGGGAGTCCCTCCTCCGGAAAGACGACGGTGTCCGTAAAGCTCGCGGAGCATCTGGCAGGGAAAAAGAAAAATGTCCTGCTGATCCTTGCGGACATGACAGCCCCGCCCCTGCCATGCATCTGTGGATCTTCTGAGTTAGAAGGTGAGAAATCGCTGGGGAGCATTCTGGCAGCAAGCCATGTCACAGAAAACCTGATCAAAAAGAACTGTATGTTTCACAGAAAAAATGACTACTTAAGCATGATCGGGATGTTAAAGGGGGAGAATGTGTTCACCTACCCGCCCTATGAACAGACACAGGCGGCGGAGCTGATCGAGGGAGCAAGACAGATAGCTCCCTTTGTCATTGTGGACTGCAGCAGCACGATTGCGTCCGACATCCTGTCTGCGGTGGCACTCATGGAGGCGGACAGTGTTCTCCGGCTGGTAAACTGTGACCTGAAATCCGTCAGCTACTTTTCCTCCCAGCTTCCGCTCTTAAATGACAACAAATGGGATGCAGAAAAGCAGATCCGGGTGGCATCCAATGTAAAACAGCAGGAGGCAAGCGGACACATCGAACATCTGCTGGGATCGGTTTCCTTTCAGGTTCCGTACAGCAGGGAAGTGGAAACGCAGTATCTGGAGGGAAATCTTCTTGCGGAGCTTGGGCTGAAGGAAAGCCGAGTGTTCCGAAAAGAAATCGAAAGGATCGGAAAGGAGGTGTTCGGCATATGACAGGAAACAACCAGCAGCTTTTTTTCTCACCGGAAGCAAAGGAAAGGGAATTTGCCGATGTGCTGAAGGATGTGCAGGAGTACATTTCAAGCAAATATTCCACGCTGATGACCGGGGACGGAAATGAGGATGTAAAACAGCAGATCAAGCGTTATATCTCCAAATATGTGGCAGATTACCGGATCGCAGTCCGGGGAAGGACAGCGGAGCAGCTTGTGAATGACCTTTACACCGAGATGGCAGAATTTTCTTTCCTGACAAAATATATCTTCGGGACAGGCATCGAGGAAATCGATATCAACTCATGGAGGGACATTGAGATCCAGTACAATGACGGAAGGTGCGAAAAGCTGGAGGAACATTTTGAATCACCGGATCATGCGGTCAATGTGATCCGCAGGATGCTCCATGTGTCGGGGATGGTTCTGGATAATGCATCCCCGGCAGTGTTAGGGCATCTGAGCAAAAATATCCGTATCGCAGTGTTAAAGACTCCGCTTGTGGACGAGGATGTGGGGATTGCGGCATCCATCCGTATCGTGAATCCCCAGAGCCTGAAAAAGAGCGATTTTGTGGGCTGCGGGACAGCAACGGAGGAAATGCTGGACTTTCTGGCAGAGTGCCTGCGGTACGGGATCAGCATCTGTGTGGCAGGGGCGACCAGCTCCGGAAAGACCACGCTTGCCGGATGGCTCCTCACCACCATCCCGGATAATAAAAGAATTTTCACCATCGAGAACGGAAGCAGGGAACTGGCTCTGGTGAGGGAAAAAAACGGCAGGGTCACAAACAGTGTGATCCATACCCTGACCAGATACAGTGAGAATGAGAAGCAGAACATCGATCAGGATATGCTCCTCGACATGGCGCTCCGGTTTAACCCGGAGATCATCTGTGTGGGGGAGATGAGAAGCTCTGAGGCGTACACCGCACAGGAGTCCGCAAGGACAGGGCATACGGTGCTGACCACCATCCACAGCAACAGCTGTGAATCCACCTACAGCCGGATGAGGACACTCTGCAAGCGGAAGTACGACATGGATGATGAGGTACTGATGGATCTGGTGACGGAGGCATTTCCGATTGTGGTATTTACCAAGCAGCTGGAAAATAAAAAGAGAAGGCTGATGGAGATCATGGAATGCGAGATTGATCGTGACGGGAAGCGGCATTTTAATTCCCTTTACCGGTACGAGATCACGGAAAACCGCATGGAGGGAGACCGGTTCATCATAAACGGACACCACAGAAAGGTGTCGGACATTTCCGGGAGCCTGAAGAAGCGGTTCCTTGAAAACGGGATGCCAAAGGAAGTGCTTGAACGGATCACAAAAGGAGGTGTGGAAGCATGATGACCTTGCAGGTAATGGCGTGTATCGGGATCATTACGGGGCTGTTTTTTGTCTTCCGGATCAATCTCACGGATTTCACCGGAAATATTTTCAAAAGGCTGTTAAACAGCCCGAAGGGAATCCGGGAAGAAATTCTGGAAGAAACACAGAGAAAGAAAAAATCCATCCTGCGCCGGGAGATCGAGGAAGTACAGGGCATCTTAAAGGCAACCGGAAGGGAAAGCAGCTTCCCGTTTCTGTGTATGGTGTCCCTGCTTTTGTTTGCCGCAGGAGCGGTTCTTGCAGCAATGATCGGAAATCTGTTTCTGGTGCCTGTGGCAGCGGCAGGATTTATGTTTTTCCCGTTCTGGTATGTGCGCCTGACGGCGATCCATTTCAGGAAAGATGTGGCGGCGGAGCTTGAGACGGCACTTTCCATCATCACCACGGCATATTTAAGGAGCGAGGACATCCTTACTTCCGTGGAGGAAAATCTGGAGCATCTGAATCCGCCCGTAAAGAATATCTTTCAGGATTTTGTGTCGAGAATCCGGATGATTGATCCGGATCTGGAAGCAGCACTGGACGAGCTGCGGACGAGAATCGCAGATGACGTGTTCACGGAATGGGTGGATGCCCTGAAAGCCTGCCTCTATGACAGGTCATTAAAAACAACGCTGACTCCCATCGTTGCCAAGCTGTCGGATATGCGCATTGTGAATGCGGAGTTAGAGTATCTTGTGTCGGAGCCGAGAAAGGAATTCATCACGATGGTGGTGCTGGTGGTCGGGAACATTCCGTTACTGTATTTCTTAAACAGGTCATGGTACGATACCCTGATGCACACGATTGTGGGGCAGATCATGTTGAGTATCAGCGGAATCATTATATTTTTCTCGGCAGCAAGGGTGATCCGGCTCACAAGACCGATAGAATACAAGGCATAAGGGGAAGGAAAAGAATGAATTTCATTTTATTTTGTGTTTTTCTCACATTTGCATCCGGGCTGTTTCTGTTCCTTTCCGGTGTCTTACGCCTGCCGACACTTAAGACCAGCAGGGCAATGATGGATACCGGAAGAAAAACGCAGAAGCTGTCAAAGACGATGGATGCATTATTTCTGGACGGGGCAGTAAAGCTGTCCTCTTATATCCGCATAAACGATTACAAAAAGAACCGTATGGACAGTGTGCTGAAAGCATCCGGCATGGGGATGACACCGGAGGTCTATATGGCGAATGCCATCCTGAAAGCAGGATGTGTGTTTGCCCTGATCGTTCCGGCGCTGTTTCTTTTTCCGTTACTTGCCATTTTTCTGGCAGTCATGGGAGTCATGGTGTATCACAGGGAGATCGGGAAAGCGGATGAGATGCTCCGGGAAAAGAGGGAACAGATCGATGGGGAACTGTACCGGTTTGTGTCCACTGTCACACAGGAGCTGAAAAACAGCAGGGATGTGCTTTCCATGCTGGAGCATTACAAGGAAAATGCGGGAGAGTCTTTCCACAGGGAGCTGGACATTGTGTGTGCGGACATGAGATCCGGCAGCTATGAGGCGGCACTGACACGGTTTGAGGCAAGGTTAAACTCGCCGCAGCTTTCCGATGTGGTCAGGGGGCTGATCGGGGTACTCAGGGGAGATGACGGTGCGGTTTATTTCCAGATGCTTACCCATGATTTCAAGCAGGCAGAATTGCAGAGACTGAAAGCGAAAGCGGCAAAGATACCCCCGAAGATCAGGGTGTACTCCTTCGCCATGCTGATGTGTTTTCTCTCCACCTATTTCGCAATCATTATCTACGAAATCATAAAATCAATGGGGGAGCTGTTCTAAAGTTTCACATAAGCGGAGGAAGGAGATGGAATGAAGAAAATAAAAAAGATCCTGCGGGAGCAGAAAGGGGAAGGGTACATCGATGTGGCGGTCATGGTGCTGTGTGCAATGCTTGTGGTTGCGCTGGGAGTGAGGCTTTTTCCGATCTTTATCACTAAGATCCAGTTAGATAATTTTGCGGATGAACTGCTCCGGGAAGCGGAGATCAGCGGAAGGGTTGGAAGCGAGACAAATGCCAGACAGATGGTTCTGGAGGAAAAGACGGGACTGCACCCAGCCATACAGTGGTCAGACACGGGAAAACTGCAGCTAAACCAAGAGGTGACCGTCACAGTGACCTTACAGAAGGATATCGGGCTGTTTGGAGGTTTCGGTTCTTTCCTGGTCACCATCCGGGCGAGGGCATCCGGAAAGAGTGAGGTGTACTGGAAATGAGAAGATACCGAAAGCGGGGGATTGCCGTCTTAAAGGACTGCAAAGGCAATATGTTCCCATTAGTTGTGGCAGTCACCATTGTGCTTTTATTTCTTGTCCTTGGGGTGTCGGAATATATGCGCCTTCTGATCACAGCGGCAGGAATCCGGGATGCAATGGAATCGGCAGTGGTATCCACCGTGAATGACAATTACAACGAGGTTTATCACAGCGTGAGGGAAGGATATGCGGCGGGATATGAGCCGTATGGCGGAGCGTTTACCGAGTCCCTGGATTACGGAAACATCTATGGCAGAATGTGTTCCCTGTTGGGACTTACGGAGGACGGGGACGGGTATGTGCGGATCAGCAATGACGGGGAGAGGGAATACCGAATCAGCGGGCTTTCCGTATCCATCCCCAACAATGCACTTGGATCAGGCGGGGGAACTTTCTATGTGGATGCCACAGTAAAGCTGGAGGTTCCTGTCCGCTTCGCAGGAAGGATCATCACAAATATGTGTTTAAACATTAAGGTGAGGGCAGCGTATAAAGAGAAGTTCTGAAAGGGAAATAATGCACTATCGCAATGAAAAATATTCTAATAGACTTTCCAGCCGTTCTGTGATAGGTTGTGGTTGGGGAACCAAGCATAAAAAACGAAGGAGGGAACGCTATGAAAGAGAAAACGAAAAAAGGCTTAATAATCGCAGGACTTATGCTCGTGTGCGCAGGACTCATTTTCGGGATCAGCAGAATGATTTATAAAGAGCCGGAACAGGTTCTGGCAGAGAACCAGACGATTCCGGATGAATCCGAGCCTGTGGTGGAGAGCGTAAGCACAGGGGAAGAAAAACAGGAGCCGGAAAGGGTGGAAACTACCGTAACCGCAGAACAGACTGAAGCGGAAAAGAAAGCGAATGATGAAAACACCGGAAGATCTGAAAATGTAGAGAAAGAAACAGAAGAACCGGATGAGCTTGTCATCGAAACAGAGGCGGTCACCGGAAGCAGTACCAACGAGCAGGAGCTTCAGCCGGAACCTGAAAAAACGGAAAATGAGAAACCGCAGGAAGCACCGGAACTGGCAGAGAATACCGACACCACGGATCATGGAAACCAGCCTGTGTATGAGGAAGAACCGGATCGGGAAACAGGAAGCATGACACCCCATTCAGGCAACACGCCGGATTATGGAGATGTTAAGGACAACATGATCTACATCCCCGGCTTCGGGTGGATTCCATATGAGGGCGGGGGCGGAAGCGGAGCCTATGCGGGAGATATGTACGAGAACGGCAACAAGGTAGGAAACATGGATTAAAAATCACTGACAAATACGGAAAGGATGCAAGGGAGGCACAGCGGCGGCTGTGCTTTTCCCATGCAAAACAGAGAGTCGCTGACCAGTTGGCGGCTCTTTTCTGTTGTCAGTTTTTCCATTAGAACAGACATCGAATCAAATGTGTTTTACCGGAATGAATGCCAGTAAACAAAAAAGTACAACTGTACGGAAGGAGGATGGATGAAACAGATCAGGAAGCTATTTTTTGCCCTTCTTTTTGCTTTCTCTGTGCTTGCTCCACTGCCCATGAGCGTGTGTGCAGCAGGCGAGGGAAACCTTGACGGAGGCGGCGGGGGATTGGGGAATGGAAGCGCCACCAATTTCTGGAGCGGCGGGGATGAAGGAGTGCGGGTGACTGTGGTGGATGCGGAGAACGGGACTCCCGTGTCGCAATCCATAGACCTTACCAACAAACACCCGGACAACATCGTTGTGCATTTCGGGAAGGTCTGCAAGACCGAATACCGGAACGGGACGGAGCTTGCACCCAGCAACGGAACATACAGCTATATCAATCCGGCACAGTCACTGCCAAAGATTATCAGTACTTCTGCAGGATCGACCAATATCGAGGCGATCAAGAGTTATTTTACGGATGAGCAGGTGATCCGGAGCATTGCAGGAAATGTGGGGATGGATTATGACCAGATCATAGGCGGAGAATACAAGCTTTTATTGGAACCCATCGCATATGTGACCTTTGAGGGAATCCGGGTGGCGTTCACTGCAACGGAAACGGCACTTTATAATCAGGTGACGGGAGGCATGGTGCGGAAGAGACTAACTTCTCTTACCCACCAGAATCTGCCGCTCTCCATGTTCCTTGAAACATCGGACATCGGATACCCCGCATGGGAGGGAGCAAGGGATCAAAGAGTTGCGGATGATGTGATCATTGCCTCTCTGGGACTGGGAATTGTGAGGTTTAACGAGAGCATCATACCATACAGCATCACGGCAGATTATGAATACCGGGTGGACACGGATGTCATCACAGCGGTGACCGTAAGCGGGGGAAAGAGTGATCCCGACCATCCGGTGAGTGTGACTTTTGACCTTCCCGGAGGGAGCTGTACAGTGAGCAATGTGTATTATCCGGAGGACGGACAGCAGCTTGTATGGGTGAAATGGCACACGCCTCTCACAGAGCAGCTTGTCACGATCAATGTCAGTGCTTCCGGAGGAGGAAGTCCGGACAGGGGAACGATCACGGCAAAGATTGTGAGCCTTGACAGGAACCCGCCGCCCAATCCCGTGGCGGATGACCGGAATGATGGATACCGGAAAGAGGATGCCGTGGTACCGGAGAATCAGGAGAAAACATCCGCAGCATGGAGTGTCTGGAGACCTTGGTGGAAAGAAAACTGGGTATGGGAGAGTGACTGGCAGTGGCAGGACGAACCGCATTCCGCGGACTGCCCGGTGGACTGCACGGAAGATCACGGGTATTGGGAGGATGAGGGCGAATATGTAGACCGGGGATGGTGGGAGTATGATCTGGACAGATACTCAGCATCCCTCTCTGCCACAATGGAGTTACATACAGATGAAAAATCACCCACAGCAGGCGGCGGAACCATAAAAAGCGGATATGGTGTGAATATCCTTGTGAATGCGCAGGCATCTTCAGATGATACCGCCGCAACCACGCCGCCCCAGACAGCAGTCAGTTACTTCCCGGAATTTTACTACAAGTATTATTGGAGACTGTTGGAATGCACCAGAAGCGGTTATCATGCGGGCTTTGAATTTAAGAACAACCCATACTCCACTTATAACCGCAGGACACACTTCACGCCAATCTGGATGCCAGATGGGACATACACGGTGTACACCTATCTGATCGACTGCTGGACACCGGACGGGATGCTGGGGATGAATCTGACAGACTCTGTGCAGATTTCGGGAAATCTGTGGGAGGACTGGCATATCGCACCACAGGATATCAGGTGAAAATCAAGCAGGCACAGCAGCTTCAGATGCAGTGAGATTTTATCAAAAACAGAGAAAAAAACAGGCAATGCCTGAAAAAAGAAAGGAAAGAGAATATGAGAAAGAAAAAATGGTTGGCAATGGTAATACTGGCACTGGCGTTGTCGGCAATGTTCGGAATGACCGTCTGCGCAAAAGGCGACGTGGCAAGTGCGGTTGAGGGGACATGGAAAACCGCATCCGTCCAGATCAAAACAGTTGTGAACAAGGTTGTGTTTCCCGCCATCGATCTGATCCTTGCGGTTTTCTTTTTTGCGAAGCTGGGTACGGCATATTTTGATTACAGAAAGCACGGACAGTTTGAATGGGCAGCCCCGGCAATTCTGTTCGCCTGCCTTGTCTTTACCCTGACAGCCCCCACATATATCTGGAAAATCCTTGGGATATAAGCGGAGTGAGGCGTGCAGACAAAAAGAAGAATGAAAAGATTCCGGATGCGCACTCCGTATTTGAAGCTTGCGGCAGTGGAGGCATTCCTATGATGCGAAGTGCGGCTCCGGATCACAGGAGGCAGAACAGTGGATTTTTTTGAAAAGGAATTAAAGAAGCTTGTGGGAGAAAGTGAGTGCCTGAAGGACAAGAAATATGTGGGGCGTTCCTGCATCGGGGTGATCGGGGAAAATCTCCGGGCGAGGATACAGTTTGTAACGCTTGGGGTAGCGGATCAATATGCTGCGGTCAAGACATCCATCATCAACAAAAACGAGGGAGTGGTGGACAGCCTGCTCTTAAGCTTTTCGGATGAGTGGGGGAGAAAGAAAGTAGACAATCCGAATTTTAAGGAGGGACTGATCCCCCATATATGGATGGACTGCGGGAAATATGAATGGTATGTCTACAAACCGAATGCAGCGGATTACAGACAGCTAACAAAAAGCATTGAGGAATATATTTCCATGTTTCAGGACATGGGGATGGAGCAGGAAGGACAGGGCATGATACAGCAGCGTATGTGACAGGTGGAAGGGAGGTTTTTATGTATGTTCATATTTGATTTTGTGGCTGAGACAGTGCTGGATCAGATCATCGACTGGCTGTATGGGAAGATTGTCGGGTTTTTGAATGATTTCTTTGTCCTGATGAACAACATGGGAGTGGAACTGTTTGAGTTACCGTGGGTAAAGGCAGTCACCACTTTTTTTGGATATTTCGGCTGGGCGCTGTATGCCATCGGACTTGTGGTGGGAGCTTTTGAGTGCGCCATCGAGTATCAGGGCGGAAGGGGGAGCATCCGGGACACGGCACTCAACTACATCAAAGGATTTATGGCTGTGAATCTGTTTACCGTTGTGCCGGTGAATCTGTACGCACTATGCATCTCCCTGCAGGGGAACTTCGGATCGGCAATCGCAGGGATCACGAATTCCACCAGCATCGGACTGACGGCGAAACAGGCGTTGATGACGGCAGCGTTTCCGGGAGTCGGGAATCCGATTCTTGAGCTTTTCTGTGTGCTTATGATGGGGTATGCGGTGATTAAAGTGTTCTTTGCAAACCTGAAAAGGGGAGGAATCCTTTTAATACAGATCGCAGTGGGAAGCCTTTATATGTTCTCCGTCCCCAGAGGGTACATTGACGGGTTTGTGCAGTGGATCAAGCAGGTGATCGGCATCTGTCTCACGGCATTTTTGCAGTCAACCATTCTCACGGCAGGGCTGATGGTGTTCAGGGATCGTCCTCTTTTGGGACTGGGGCTTATGCTATCTGCCACGGAGGTGCCAAGAATCGCCGGACAGTTCGGGCTGGATACCAGCACCAAGACAAACCTCATGAGCAGCGTGTATGCCGCGCAGACAGCCATCAACATGACAAAGACGGTTGTAAAGGCAGTGGCAGCATAAAACTTAGGATACCGGACATCGGGAAAAGTGTGGCGATGCCATGTACGGATTTCAGTCTGTGCGGCATCGCTTTTTATCTGGGAAAGGAGGAACGGGATGTATATCTATCCGGACAACCTGAAAGCAAAGGCAACCATGTGGTTATGGGCATTAAAAGACCTTGCGGTCATCGGGATTATTGTTTTGTTCTCTGTGTTTGCGTTTGCCTACGCAGGGGTGTGGTTCCCACTGGTGATCGCAGGGGTGTATGCCTTTCTGACCATACAGGTGGAGGACACCACCATCATGGACTTCATCTGGTATGCCTGCGCTTATTTTTTGATGGAACAGCAGCAATATGAATGGAGGTACTCGGATGAGTAAAAACAAATCGGAATCCACAAGGGAACTGATGGGAACGAAGGAGCTGACAGACTACAGTATCCGGACATACCGGAATGAGGAGCTGGTCTATTTTCTGATCCAGCCAAGCAATATTTCCGTACTGTCGGAGGAAAGCCTGTCAGCAAGAATCTATGGACTGATGACCGTGTTAAAAGGGATCACGGAGATCGAAATGATGTGCCTCAATTCCAGAGAGAACTTTGAGGACAACAAGAGGTATTTAAAGAAGCGGATGGAGGAAGAAACCAATCCCGTGGTGAGGAAGCTTCTGGAGAAGGATGCCGGGTATTTAGACCGGATGCAGGTACAGATGGCAACAGCAAGGGAATTTCTGCTGATCATAAGACTGAATACCCCGAAGGAAAACGAGATTTTCCCATATCTGAACCGCATCGAGAAGATGCTGTCGGAGCAGGGCTTTAAATCCAAGAGGGCGGAGGAAGAGGATATGAGAAGGATACTTGCCGTTTACTTTGAGCAGAACGTGACCACGGAGAAGTTTGAGGAATTTGACGGGGAAAGGTGGATTATTTTAAATGAATAAAAACAGAAAGAAAAACACAGTGGCGGAATCGGAGGCGGAGATAAAGTTAAAAGGATTTCTGGACATGATCGCTCCATCGGTGATCCGGTTTGAGACGGATCACTATCTGTGCGGGAACACATACCGCAGTGTCTGGGCGCTTCGGGAATACCCGACCGCCACGGATGAGCAGGCAATCCTCAGACACCTTGGGGAGAAGGATGGTGTCACGCTCCGGATCTACACAAGACAGGTGACACCGGCAGAGGAAAAAAAGATCATCAGCAATGCCGCCAACAAGAACCGGATGAAGCAGGGAAACACGGAGAACCTTCAGGAGACGGTGACAGCGGCAAGCAACCTTCAGGATGTGACGGCGATTATTGCCACCATGCA
>ERZ842401.2530-NODE-2530-length-24355-cov-4.915350_pt1 | contig 24355 bp, 42 predicted proteins | sample MGYA00521270_ERZ842401 | MGnify/ENA primary metagenome ERZ842401 (study PRJEB31892, sample SAMEA3878208) | bioreactor metagenome | biome: Moose rumen | place: Sweden | collected 2011-10 | study: EMG produced TPA metagenomics assembly of the PRJEB12797 data set... | reverse complement strand
GGGCTGATGAACTTGTATGACTTCCCACGCAGCACCCGGCGGACCCGGCTCTGGAAATATGCCTCAACATCTTTCTCTTTTTCATACATGGCTTTGACCTCTTGGTAACAAAATGGGCAACGCGCACGCGTACGCGTATATATAGGCGCATTTTACGCGCGCATTATATCTCACGGGTATATACGTGCCTCGCGCGTATTACATAAATATAAAATGACTATTTGTATAGATATTTTTGTTGCCTCTGTTTCTTTTTACTTTTTAATCCGCTCTGTGTCCGGTTTTTCAGTGGCAACGAACTCGGAAACGGGCAGAAACCAAAGAAACAAATTTTAGACTTACGTTATAAAAAGTTGCGAAATTATTGTTGCCTTTGTTTCGATAAAAAGTTGCTAATTTTTTTGTTGCCTTTGTTCTGTTGCCTTTTCGGTGTTTTTGTTGCCCTCTTCCTGAAGTTTGTTGCCGCTATTTTCCGGTTGATTATCGTTACGTCTTAAAAACACACGCTGCTTTCCGTACAGTTTTCCGCAGGTTAAGATCTTATTTGACCGTTCCCATCCCGGTATCCGTTCCAGCAAGGAGTTGATCTCACGACTGGCCACACCGTTCAGGTTCTTCGGGTCTCCGTTCAGCACTTCGCACCAGACCTCTATCACGCTCACCCTGTCGCGGACCTTTTCGCCTACGAACTTCTGCTCCAGAATATCCTCGTCTCCCTTCAGGAACTCCCTGCGCTCCATCAGGTTCATGACATCCCACTGCCACGGCAGTTTCGTTTCCAGATACTCCTCGATCAGCCCCAGCTTCTCAGACAGTTCACTGTGCGCCTCCTGCGCAGCCATGGCTTCCTCTTCCGTTCCTTTGTCAAGGTACAGGGATTCCCCATCCTTGTACATCTGGTATGCCTCCGCCCAAACCTGGCCTACCGTGGCCTCGTCAAATTCCGTAAAGCTCTTCGTGCCGTTCCCCGTTACTTCTATTGGCCAGAATCGGCGGTTCCCGGTACGGTCACGCAGGAAGAGAGTGTCGTTGGTCGTGCCATAGAACACACACTGCCGCGGGAATACATTCGTCCAGTGCCCGTAAGCCACGCGGAAAGAATCCTCTGACTTTGACAGGAACTGTTTCACGGCCTCGGACTCACTTTTCTTCGTGGCGTAAAGTTCGCCCATCTCTACGATCCAGACCCCGTGCAGCTGCTCGTATGCCTCCTTGCCCTGCACGGTCGTCATGCTGTCGCTGAACCATTCCCGGCCCAGCTTCTTCAGCATGGTGCTCTTGCCGATGCCCTGCGGGCCGCACAAGATGATCACGTTATCGAATTTGCAGCCCGGCTCGAACACCCTGGCCACGGCGGCGACCAGGTGCTTCCGGGTCACGGTGCGCACATAGTGCGTATCCTTCGCGCCCAAATAGTCGACCCAGATCGTCTCCGCCCGCTTTACCCCGTCCCATTTCAGTCCGTTTATATAGTCACGGACCGGGTGGAAGTGATGCTTCATAAACACCTCGGTACAGGCGTCAAATATTTTGTTCGACCCCTGGATGCCGTACACGGTGCTCATGTAGTTCCGCATGCAGGCGTCATCGGTATCGTTCCACACCTTACCCTGTTCCTTTTTCCGCCAGGGCAGGTCCTTCAGAATGGCCAGCCGGAAATTAAAGTCGTTATAGGCCACTCTGCCACACAGGTTCGGGTCTTTCTCCAGGATGATGATCAGGTTCTCTGGCGTAACGTCCAGGTCCCCCTTTTTGTTTCGGCTCAGCTGCTTCATCCATTCCCCTTCGGGGTCTGTGTCCACGAAGCCGTCGTCGAAGTATCCCCTGATCCTCTCCAGGTTCTCTTTGTTCAGTTCTTCCCGGACGGCATCATCTTCCGCCGCCAGGTCGCACATAGCCTTGTAGCTGGGCAGGTCGTTCACTCTCGTATCCTGGTCCGCGTTCACGTCCTTGTCACGGAACCGGTGGATCCGCACCAGGTCGAAGCTGTTCACCAGCTTCCCGCTGACGGGGTCGGTGCCGTGGTGGCTGAATGCGAACTTGCCGTCATCGTACAGGACGAGTCCCGCCGTGGTGCTGCCACGGGTGTACGTGTACCGGTCTTCCTTCCCCGCCTCTGTGTATTCCTCCGGCAGGAAGGCAGCTATGGCCTCCGGGACGCTGTACGCCCGACAGAAGGCGCCCACCAAGCCGGGCTTGGTCAGCGGGTCGCCCTGCTTCTTCGCGTTGCGCAAGATGATATCCGTCTGCCGGCTGGATACCGGCCAGGTACTGGAATCCGTCCAGTCATCGTACAGCGCCAGCACCTTGTCCGGGTCCATGAACTCCCCGGGGTTCTCGACAAACACATAATCCCCGTCCGCCGGGGTGCTTGGCCAGTACATCAGCCGTTCCGCCTCGTAGGTGGTATCGTCGAACAGGTCCATGCCGATGTCCGCCGCGATCCTCCGGGCGATGGCCTGGTAAGCGTCCGGTCCCACCGGCTTGGCCAGCGGGATCACGATACGCAGCCGGGGACGGTCTTTTGTATGCTTATGCGTTGAGTAGACGGCGTAGGCGGTGTCCCCGTAGGACAGGTCCAGCATGGTGGTCAGGCTTTCGTCGCCGAAGTCTGCATCCAGAGTCACCAGCTGGCGGTTCAGCACGTTTCCTGCCAGCCTGCGCCCGTTCTTCAGGTACCCGCCCACGAAGCCGCCCACGTCTTTGATGCGGTCCTGTTCCCGCTTCGGCATCTTCATATACTCCGCCATGGTCTCCCGGGTGCGGGTCGTCGTCCGGAGCTTCTCCAGGAACTTCTCCCAGGTCGTCTCCTGGTTCTTCCATCTCTTTGCGGTCCGGCTTGCGCCGGTCGCTATCAATATCTTCATAACCGGTCCCTCTTTCTACATGGCCTGTGGCAGCGGTTCCTTCTTCTCCGGCCGGATCAGGTCGTCTGTAGCTATCTTCAGTTTCCGTTCCTTCGCCCAGGCCTTCACCCTGTCGAACATCACCGGGTCCTCATATACGGGCCGGTTCCGGAACAGCTTGGCCTGTACGATCTTGTCACCCTGCAGTTCGATGCACACTTTTAGCTTACCGGTGTCATCCGCTACCAGCACGATACAGAGCTTTCCTGCCTTCATCCGTGCCGGGTAGCTTCCTCCCACGCAGTTCCGCAGTTCTTCTCCGGCTGCGTGCAGTTCGTGGTAGGTCTTAGGCAGGTAGAACCGCAGGCTTTCCTTCTGCATCATCAGCCGGTTGATGATCGGCTCCGGCACGTCCAGGTTGTAGTACGGGTGCTTGTGCCGCCAGTGGAGTTCCACACAGGTATCATGGATCTTCTTCGCGCTGCCCGCGTTCTTCCATACGGTCAGCTGCTCTGCCGGTGTCAGTTCTTCATACTGTTCCGCCGCATCATTCAGCTCGTCTGTCGGCAGCTGGGTAATAAGGGCCAGCGCACGGCTCTGCCCGATCTCGCGGACAGCGGTCTGGAAAAAAGCCATTCCCTTTTCACAGGGGAACACGCGGCCGACGCCCCAGGTACTGACCACGGAGTGGCACAGCCATTTCTCCCATCGGTTCATCAGGCTGTCGTACACAGCCTTACGCCCCTGCTCGTTCAGCATCACAGGCGCCAGCATCTTTGCCGCGGCCAGTGCGTAGATCGGTTTTCCGGCGATCATGCGCCGTCCGGACTTTGTGTCCGGCAGCCCGACCGCCTGCAGCACGGCCTGCGGGTAGCTCTTCCCTGCCAGGCATCCGTCCATGACGTCAGCCAGCAGATCCCGGGTGATAAAGTTGCTCATGCCGGTCCAGCTGCGGAAGCTGAACAGTTCCTTCAGGTTCGGCCCGTCCGGGCAGGCAAGCCGCCACATCAGGTTCCGGATTGGATTGACCATCAGTCCTGTCTCTTTCGTGCCCGGCACCGACACGGCTTTCATCCGGTAGCCTTTCACTTCATATAATTTCCGGCAAACCGTTTCCCGCAATTTTTTCAGGAATGCCGTCACCTGCGGTTTCCGTTCCCGCCACGCCCGGCTGTTCCTTCGCAGGAACCGCAGCACGCTGTACTGGGTCAGTGTGCTGTCATAGGGCAGACTGATCTCTTTTGTCTCGCTGCCGCCGGGCCATCCGGTCTGCTTGAAATAGGTACGCTGGTTCTCAATATCAAAGTGGAATATCTCCACGACCCGGTAGTAGTTGACGTTCTCCGGGTACTGCTCATCAAAGGCTATGCACGGGGCGTCCACCGTCAGCCGGAGGTGTTTTTTGAACTCTTGCAGCCGGATCAACATGGACCGGGGCACCGGGATGCCGGGCCGTTCCACATTTCCCACGGTGCTGCGGTAGTACCGTTTGGTATCCCATTCATCTGCCGCCGCTTCCCCGCAGACCGGGCAGCTGTAGTATTCACCCTGCCAGCGTTGTGCCATCCCGGCATTGACCCAGTCGAACCGGGCCAGGAATACCTGGTGGCAGTTCAGGCAGAAATGGGCGAACAGGGTCTCGTCCAGATAGTTGCGGGTGGTCTTCTTCACTTCGCAGCGGCTGCTGTTGAACAGCCAGGGGAGTTCCAGTTCTGCTATCAACATGGCCATCCCCTCCTATCCGAGTAGATCATCAAGGCTGAGATCCTCTTCCGGCACTGGCTCCATGGCGGGATCCGGTTCCGATGGTGGCGCGGGTACAGGTTCCGGAGCCGGCTCCGGTGCCGGGGCTTCTTCCTGGATCAGCGGTACCTGCGCATCCTCTTTCTTCTTTTTGGGCGCTGCCTTTTTCTTCGGCGCCTCTTCGTCCTTCACCGGCTCGGTCTTATTCGCCGCCGCTATCTTCTCTTTCTTGTCAGATTCTTTTTTGGCTTTTTCTGCCGCCTGAATCGCTTCTTCCATGTCCATGTATAACTTGCATTTGCGGAGGGAAAGCGCCACCTGTTCGGATAAGAACGCCTGGTCCTCCGGGGATAATAGATGTCCATATTTGTCAACTCGTTCCTTCATTTCTGTCATCGCCTGCAGCTGCTGCTTCACGATGCCTTTTGCCTCTGCCATAATTACCCTCCTTAGTCTTTCTTATAGTACGGTGTTACATACCCCGCCGCTGCCAAGGGCAGCCCGCGGTTCCATGATGAGTTCGCGGCCATGATGGCCGTGATGTCTTCCAGTTTCTCTTTCCCTGCCGGCGCTTCGATGATTACCTCATCGTGCACATGCATCCGGATCCGGTACCCGGCCTCGTCCAGCCGGAGCATGGCGTCCGCCAGGCAGTCCCGGGCCGTAGCCTGGACGATATTCTCGACCAGCTTCCCGCCATAGGTCTCCAGCCTGCACCAGGACTTTGTGTTCTGGTCGGTGCCCATATAGGTGATGGAGGCCTTGCCCTTCTCGTCTTCTATCAGCTTCGGGCTGGGGTATGCGATCCGGCGCCCGGATGGCAGCCGGATGAACAGGATCCCGGCTTCTACGCTGAACACGATGCCGCGCTTGAACGGCACCTGTTTCTTGTACTCAATAGCCTGCTTTGCGGCCTTCTCTGCGTCCCACCACATCTTCACGATCTTCGGGGACGCCGCCCTCCATTTGTTGACGATCTCTGCCAATTCCTTCTCAGGTATGCCCATCCGGGAGGCGCCCATAGAAATCAGGGCGCCTACGTGCCCTTGGTAGCCAAGGGCCAATTCCGCGATCTTCCCCTTCTGCCGGAGGTGGCTGTTCTGGCCGTGCTTCTCTACCGGCACACCGAACATGGCCGAAGCCGAGGCGCAGTAGATGTCCCCGCCGTTGGCGAAAGTCTCCAGCCTCCATTTTTCCCCGGCCAGCCACGCGATCACACGGGCTTCGATGGCGGAGAAGTCAGCTACCAGGAACTCATATCCGGGCCGTGCCACCAGGGCCGTGCGGATCAGCTGGCTTAATACATCGGACGGGTTGTCATACAGTATCCGCAATGTGTCCAGGTCCCCCTCCCGCACCACCTGCCGGGCCGTGTCCAGGTCTTCCAGATGGTTCTGGGGGAGATTATGCACCTGCACCAGCCTGCCTGCCCAGCGCCCTGTCCGTGCTGCCCCATAGAACTGCAGCAGTCCGTGAATCCGTCCGTCGCTGCATTTTGCCTCTTTCATCGCTTCATATTTCTTGACGCTGGTCTTGCTCACCAGCTGCTTCAGCTTCAGGATTGCCCGCACATCTGCCGGCAGGTTCGTCCGCTTCAGCGTGTCTTCCACGTACTGTTTGTCCAGGCTGTCGATCTTCGTGTCCAGTCTTGCCTCCAGCCAGGGCTTCAGCTGATCCCGGCTGTTGGGGTTATCCAGGCCTGTCAGCCTGCGCATATCGTTCAGCGCCGCCGACCGGATCTCAAAGTCCAGCCGGATGGCGTTGTCCACCAGCGTCATGTCTACCAGGATTCCCCCGTTATTGATCCGCTGGTCCAGTTCCCAGAGTTTATGTTCCTTCGGGCTCGGCAGGTATCGTTCCAGCCTGTCCCGGATCTCCTGTTCTACCACGACGTCCTGCCGGCAGTACTCTTTGAACAGTTCCCAGTCGTCCCCGTCCTTGCAGAAGTCAGTGAACAGTTCCGTGTGTTCCGCGTTCTGGCGTTTCGGAGGCAGGTTCCGCGTCCGCATCCCGTTGGCCTTGGTCGGCTTGCAGGGTTTACAGAAATGATCGATCAGGCGCTTTCCCACCTTCATTTTTTGTTTGTCTTCCGGGAAGTGCAACGCGCCCGCAACGCCTGCCAGGTATCCGGGAAGTCCCAGGGTCAGGGCCAGCACGGAGGTGCAGGACCACTGCGTCGGATCCATCTCACGGCCCAGCCACTTGGTCAGGCAGGTCATCTCGAAGTTGGCGTTATAGGCGGTTTTCAGTACGTGCGGTTCGAAGAGCGCCTGCAGGATCTCCGCAGGCAGCTCCTCCCCCTGGGCCAGGTCGATGATCTTCACCGGGTCGTCGTCCTCCTTGTAGGCGAACAGCATGACCTCGAAGTCCGGGGCGTCAGCGTAGGCATAAACACCTACGTTCTTGATATCCCTGGATGAATAAGTTTCAATATCGATCCCAAGCCGCTTCATGATTAAAAGATGTCCTCACCCTCAACGTCATCAAAATCATCGTCCCAGTCTTCGTCAGATACTCCGCCGCCGCCCAGGCGTTCCCCGTCGGCCAGCTTCATCACGCCGTTCAGACCGGCGCTGATGCCCTTCTTTCCGCCGGCGTCGTAGCCGTAGAAATTGATTACGGCCCTGCCGTAGCAGCCGCTGTACAGTTCGTCCTCGTCGGTGATCGGCATGCGGTCCCGGTCGATGACCGTCGGTTTCCGGGTGCTGGACACGGCGATCACATAGCAGCCCTTGCACTCTTCGCCGTAAGGATCCCCGCTGTCTTTCAGGCCGTCGCCGTCATGGACGGTGTTGGTCGGCTTCAGCGGGAATTTCTTGATCTTCTCTTTGGCCTGTTCTGTAGCAGCGGCGATTGCCCGGCGGATCTTGTCCATGGTCTTCTTGTCCGCCTTCGGGATCAGCAGGGTCACGCTGTATTTCTCCGGGCCGCCGTTCACGGAACGCGGGTGGAACAGGTTGGCATAACTGAAACGTACTCTTCCGGTGGTTACTCTGGTATCTGTCGCATTACTCATTTTCATCTTCCTCCTTGGTCAATTCATCAATAATCTCTTTGTCCGGCGCCCAGACAGGGCGCTTGTCGTTTTCCGGTACCAGGACCGGTCGGCCCGGCGGTTTGGTCACAAACTCCCCGGACAGCTTCACAAAATTTTTCTTCCCACAGACCTTTTCCAGGTCCGTGATGCCCTTCAGCGTGACGGGCTTGTAGATGTTCGTGTACCCTTCCTCCGTCAGCTTTTGGGCCAGCCCTTTTTCGTCAGTGATGGTCCGGACACTCCGTCCCTCCACCAGCTTCATGCCCGGGAACTTTTCGCCGTGGTTCACGGCCTGGTCCAGGGCGTATTCCTTGACCGTCTTCAGCCAGCTGGTCACGTCGGCTTCGACCTTCAGGACGTCCACGATGTCTTCCGGATCCATCAGGTCGGCGGCCATGAACTCATACCGCAGGCAGTCCAGGTTGTACTCGGCCAGCTTCTTGCACCGGACAGCCGCCCGGCAGAACCGACAGTGAGGCCCGGCGCAATACTCGCCTTCACCCCGCCACGCTTTCGCCGCCACCAGCTTCACCTTGTCGCCCCAGGCCAAAAGTTCCTTCAGGTCTACCGTCTGGCTGCTGACACTGTCCAGCCTAGGCTGCACAATCGTCATGGTGATCCGGTCGAAGTTGTACAGGATGCCGTAGTTATGGAAGGCTCCCAGGGCGTATAGCCGCATCTGGGAGTTATCCTCCGCGCTGACCGGTACACCCTTGCCGTACTTCAGGTCGATGATCTCCAGCGTGTTGTCGGAGATGACCACCGCGTCGCCGGTACCGAAGCCCTCCGGTACCCAGGGCGAGAAGTCCAGCCGCTGTTCCACCAGCAGCACGGCGTCCGGTGTCTTTTTCCGGGCCTCGTTCAGCTTCTCCAGCACGATGCTGACATACACGTCCACATAGTCCAGCATGTCCTTCGGCCACTCCGGCCCGGACAAGGTGAAGGGCACTCCCCCGTCCTCCGCATACGGCTGCAGCATCCCTTCCGCCAGGGCGTGGGCCTGTGTCCCTTCCGCCGCATAAGGACTCTGCCCATCAGGGAACCGGGCCTCAAGCCGTGCCGATGGCGGGCAGGCCAGCCACCGGCTGCTGGCGGAGGCGCTTAATAACGCATGGGCTGTCATTTCAGCATGTCCATGACTTTCCGGTAGTCTTCCGGCTTGACCTCGGGCAGCTTGGTCGCGCCGACGGATTTGAACGCGGCCACCACTTTGGCCTTGTTGGCTGGATCCTTCTTCACAAACTCCATGCAGAACTTCCGGATGTCCGCTTCCGAGACGGCAGGAGCTTCTTCTTTAGCCGGTTCCGGGGCGGGTTCCGGTTTTGCAGCAGGAGTGGGTTCAGGTTCCGGTTCAGGCTTTGGCGGTTCCGGTGCGGGTTCTGCAGTCGGGGCGGCTGCTTCTTCCTTCACGGGATCCTGTTTCTTTTCTGCAGGTTTTGCCTTCTTCTTGGCAGGTTCAGCCTTTACCGGTTCCTGTTTTACAGGTTCAGGTTCAGGTTCCGTCAGCTGGCTTTTGCTTACTTTCAGCACATCTTTCACGCATTCCACCAGGGTTGCCAGGTGCATGATCAGTTCCGGCTCCGCGCCGATGGTTACTTTTACATTGATATCCATATTTATTTACCTCCTTTAGGTACTTTCTTTTTCATTTCAGGATTTGTACATTCTACGTCGATAAACAAAGCCTTGATGTATTTGCACTCAAAGCAGTGCCTGTGTTTGCGCCGGTGTTTTGCATATTGGATCCTGGCCCTCAGCTGGTCCTGCGGATCCTTCTGCCCGGTGACCGGAGGGTCAGACTTGCACGGGCGCCGGCAGTTCTCGCACAGAAGGGAAGCACTGCACATGGAGGCTTCTCCGCCGCAGACACACCGGTATTCAATCTGCGGAATATCCGCAACGGTCAATATTTTTTTTTCATAAAATTGCTCCTCGTGATATAATCTTTCCGAAGGTCTCCGGCCTTCATTTCCTTACAGCCGTCCGCGTTGCCCCGCGGGCGGTTTTCTTCTTTTCACCGCAGGCCTTGTTCCAGGCTTCTGCAGCTAACGGTGCCTCCGGATAGTCCCGCGTCCGGCTCCCGCAGTGTCCGCATTGAATGTAATACACAAAACAGACCCGGTGCCCCTTGTATTTGAGGTCCTGTTTCAGTTCTGCGTCTTTTGCTTTACAGTGCCTGCATGCATACAGTTCCAACTAATCACCTCCTTCATCCAGCAGAGCCAGGTAAAAGGCATCCCGGAGTGTCACGCATCCTTTCGCCAAAGCGTTCACGGCTTTCGCCAGATGCTCTACAAGCACAGCTGCCGCCTTTGCCAGCGGATGTGGTCTCCGGCGTTCCAGGTCCCTCCGCAGCACCTGCCTCGGCGCTCTCCGCCACCTCTTCTTCATTTCTTTTTCCTCCGTTTGCCAACCATTGTCAGCAGCTCCGCAGTAACCGCCGCAATCTTTCCCAGCTCAGTAGAATTACCATGAAGATGCAACTGGTTTCGCTTGGCGTTAGCCGCCCGGCTGATCAGGGCCAGATTATCCAGGTTTAAATTGCTTTTGTCCCCGTCCAGAAAGATCACGCAATACCCTTTTGGGACCGGCCCGTTTGCAGCTTCCCAGACAACTACATGTTTTAGTTTCCAGGTCTTTGGGTCAGCGACTTTAACTTCCAGATAGCCGTCCACGTTGCATCGCTCTGAACCTACTGGGCGGTAATTACGTGGACGGTGCCCCTTCTTAAACCGGGTGGCGCCGCCGGCGTTCGGGAACATTCCTTTTGTACCCTTGTTGACAGGAACGTGGCCCTTTTTAAATTCGGTCTCCGGGCTTCTGCGGACCCCTTTCATAAAGGTAGAATCGATACCGCTTTTCACGCCGAGCCGGTTCTTAATGCCGCCCATGGACATTGCCGTGAAGTGTGTCCCAAACTTCCGGTTCACCAAATCGGCCAAGTCCTTATTAAAAACGCCGGCGGCGTGATCACGGATGAACTGCTTTATCTCTTGCGAGTACCGATACATTTTGGTGCTCCTACATCCAGGAAACCCGGCAGGTTTTCGTTGGCAGGGATATCCAGCTTGGACTGGATTGCCTTGATTGCCAGGTTCCCGTTATTGATTATCTGTGCCGAGATATTACTGATGGCCTGCCCGCGCCGGATCTCCTCGTTCAGTTCTTCCCCGGAAAGGTCCGGGTTGGAGATACGTTCCAGCTGTTCAAACAGAATCTCGTGCAAATCAGATAAAGAAGATTTTAACGGTTTTGTTTCATTCATGACCCGTTACTCCTTCTTATAAGGTTTCCCACATGACATGTCACCTTCCGGGCAGGCGCCACGCAAGCATCCCGGGCCTGCGTTTTCGAACAGTACCGGCGCCACTTCCCTGCACAGTCTCAGCATCTCCCAGGCCAGCTCCCGGATCTCCCATTGCGCCCGGTTGCAGCACCGGTGCTCAAAGAAGTTGTACAGGCTGCGTACATTGAAGGTGCAGATGATCTTGGTATCTGTCGCGTTCGGCAGCACAAAGCGGGCGTCTTCTTTCGGGATCCCGTTATCCGCCAGAACCTCATACAGTTCTTGGCATTCATCCATGAATCTTTCATACCTGTATTTCAGGTGCAGATCTTTTTCGATAGATGGCGGTATAACATAACTAAACTTTCTGCCGTCCACATAACGCTGGCTCTGCTGGCTGTAGCTCGCAATCCGGTGACGGACCAGCTGATGGGACAATGCCCGGGATACCCCTTCGATGCCGAAGGTAAACGTGACATGCTCAACAGTGGAAAGATGCCCCATCTTTACCAGCTTCCGCACCAATTCCGCGCTTTTCTGCGGTGTCATGGTTTCTTTCAGGCTTTCAATGTCCGCCCCGTAATAGCACAATCTGGCAGCTCTGGCCACTTGTACTTCGGGCCGGTGTGTGTAATTCAATAACTCTACATGCATCGTTTTTTCCTCCTTTTTAAACTACATATTTTCTATGAGCCGCTGCCAGATCTTCCTTGGATAAGTCAAGGTAGATCTGGGTTGTACTGATTTGTTCATGGCCAAGCATTTTGCTGACCTGTTCAATCGGCATGCCCCGGTGCAGGGCGAACGTTGCACACGTTCTGCGGAACCGGTGTGGATGGACTTTTTCCACCCCGGCACGACGGCCGATATTTCTGATTGTCGCCCCGATACTGCTTTTATCCATATGTGTATCCGGTTCCAGCAGCTCCGGGTTTTTGTAATAGTCATGCTTTTCATTATGCGTCATCTTTGCATAGCTTCCGCCTGCGACGGTCTTGCCTTTAGGAAAAACATACGGGTTTGTGTCGCTCCGCTCAGCCAGGTACTTATGTAAGGCCATAACCCCTTTGGCGTTCAAATATACGGTTCTGTACTTGTTGCCCTTGCCCAGTACCGTGATCTGGTCGTCCTCAATGTCTGTGACCTTCATGTTTGCTAATTCGTTCACCCGGCATCCGGTCGACAGCAGGATCTCTACCATCGCACGTTCCCTGTTGGAACGGCAGGCCTCCCGGATTTTCTCAATTTCCATTTCCTCAAAGGCGTATTTCGGTTTTTTAATAAACTTGATATGTTCGACCCGGTTCATCGGGTTTTTGATGATGAGTTCTTCCCGCTGCATCCATGTGAAGAATGAACTTAAAACCCGTCTGTAATTATCCGCATTGAGGTTGGAGCTCCTTTGGATGATCCGGGCCAGCAGGACCTGAATATCGGCAGCGGTCCAGGTGTCAACATCTTTTCCTAAGGCAAGGAACATTCTCTCCATGTAGGACCTGTAATGCGCTACCGTTCTTTGCGTGCATCCCGCGACGGCCTTTGAAAGCATAAAGCGTTTCAGGTACATCTCATTTTTCCCGCCGGTGTATATTGCCACGGCCTTTTCTTTCGGCTGGATGTTATATCCGTCAAGGATAATGCCAAAATGCAGTTTCAGTTTTTCCAACTCCGGGCATCCGACTTTCACAAGTTCATACATTATCCTGTCCAGAAGCTTTTCTTGTAGATTTTCCATAATATCCCTCAAAAGAACAGCAATCCCACAGAGGCTGGCTCTTTTACCGGAGCGCTGATCAGCAGGTCAAGCTTCGCCGCCAGCTGACGGCCACTCCAGGTATCCGAGTAATACATCGGTGTGTACCATACATCCTGACCGGCCACGGGCAGCAGGGCCTTTTTGTCGTAGCTCCTTGCCGGGTGCGCCAGTGTATCTGCGATAACTACATACCCTGGGCACCCCAGCAGGCTAAGCTGAATGTAACACATCCTGCCGGCGAGCCTGTCCAGATCCTGACCGGTAAACAAGACTTTCTTCTGGTAGTTGATCCCGGCTGCACGGCACTCATTAGCAAATGCGATCAGCGTCGCCCCCGCCCCGCAGGCTGGATCGTTGACACATGCCCAGCCTCTTTCTGCGCAATCGTTTTTGACTTGTTCCAGCCCGGCTACCCGGGCCATCATCTGGCAAACGTGATAGGGGGTAAAGAACTGCCCGGTCCAGTTGCTCCCGAGTTCCAGCGCCATGAACAGTTCTCCCAAAAAATCCTGGTCTGGGTTCCTGTCCAGTCCGTCTACGAGGAGGGCCAACATGTTGGAGAACGTCTGCTGTTCCGCAGCGCTGTACTTTTTGATGGTGTTCAGATACTCGTCTTCCCGTTTCTGCCAATAGGGACCGGGGAACCGGTTCGCAAGAGATATGGCCATCAGCGTGATGAAGTCCTGCCATATCTGCCAGAGGCTGAACTTTCCTGTCATGGCGTTCAGCAGCTTCACAATTTCCTGTTGTTGATTATTTTTTGTACGAACTATCTTAGCCAAGTTCGTCACTCCTCTTTAACTTCTTTCAGCTTTTCCAAAGCCCGGCGTGTCTCTTCTTCCGTCAGCGGTTCCTTTTCCAGGGATCCTGAGTAGGATGCACCGCATTTGCACACGGCTTTGAAAGTATTGCCTTTGAGAACCGCATCTGCTTTCCTTTTGCATCGAGGGCAGATGATGAAATATTCTGACGTGCTCTCCCCTAATCCGGTGTCACAATTTTGCATCGTAGGATCCTCCTCCCAAACTTCCAGCACTCGTCCTCCGTGTCCCGGAACAAGTCCAGCTTGTCCGTGTATCCTCCGCCAAAACGGTCCGTGATCTCCACAACGGTACCGTCAGGCAGAAACACGTGCGTACCGAACGGCAGGTGATCCGCTGCAGCCATGCCCACTGCCGGCCATACGCCGGAGGCCGTCGGGTTCCCTGAGTGTGTATAGGCTGACGTGTTCAGCACCTGCCAGAACACGGCCAATAACATTAGCAGTTTCATGCCATTACTCCTTAAACAATTGCCGGGGCGATACTTCGAGCGCCGCCGCAAGCTTACCTATTGTGGGAATCGTTGGAACCGTTCTAGCGTTCAGGATCCGCGTGAGCGCAACATAATTTACACCAGCTTTTTCAGACAGCTGCCGGATGCTCAGCCTCTTTTCCGCCATGATACTTTTCAACGCGATAACATCAAACATTTTACTCCCTCCAGGACGGTTTTCCATCCGACACGATCCGCTGATACTTGGACGCGAATTCATAATGGTCGCAATCCACCTCGCCGCCGCATTTATAGCAGCGGTGCAGGCCCTGCGACCAGTTCACGTACCGGTGGCAGTACGGGCAGGCGTAGATGTAACCGTCTTCCTTGTCTTCCCTGATCAGTATCGGTTTCATCTGTCCACCTCCACCTTGCTGATCAGCTTATCCAGATACCAGCGGGCCTTCTGCAGGTCTTCCAAACCACCTTTCATCCGGTACCGCCACAAGTACTTCATCTGACAGCCCTTCAGGTAGCCACGGAACTCTTCCGGTGTCATGGAGGCTTCCAGTGCGTCGATACACTCCACGGCGCCCTGTGTATAGTGGGCCGGGTGGTTGACGTTATCTTCTGCCTGCTTATCAGCTACAGCCAGTTGTAACTGCTGCGTCGCCGTTTCGGCTGGTTCTTCCAGAGGTACGACCTGACCCAGCACGCAGATCTTCTGTCCGATCTTTTCCGGGTTCTCTTTCTCCGGCATCTTCGGGGCACACTTTACGTTGTACATGTGCAGACCGCCTTCCGGATGCTGCTTTTTCATCAGTTCTTCCATGCTGTTCACGTTATTCAGTTTCTTCTCTTCCTCGGTCAAATCTTCCGTCGCCGGATTACCAAACCCGTAATCATCCGGTTCAGCTGATTCTTCTGGTTCCTCTACAGGTTCCTCTTCCGGGTCGTCATACGGGCAGTGCGGCTCCGGTTCCTTCTCCAGTACCGGCTTGTCGTACACCTTCTTCCGTACAACCTCCCCATCTTCCAGCACCTCGTCCGACCGGCGGATGGCGTCCTGGATGTCTCCGATGGAACAGCCCAGGGCCTGCGCCAGCTTCTGTTTCGTGGCCGGCTTCAGCTGTGTCCTGCCGTTCCTTATAGCCTGCACCACACTGTGCGACAGGTCCGCCTTGTTCTCCAGCGCACTGTAAGAGAAACCATTCTCTTCACTTTTCTTTTTCAAAAATTCAAATAAGTATGTTGTCATGTTTCCTCCTTATTCCCAGGGCCTCATACATACCGGGCACTTACTGCCACCCAGGTCTTTTTCGTTGCCACAAATCGGACAGGGGTCTCCGTTGACTTCTTCGTATTCAAAGAGGGTCAGCGTCTTATTGTTTTCCGGGGGTAGCCAGTATTCGCCAAAACCGCTGCCCTGTGCGTATACAACCACGTTGTAAATCTCAATATTGTGTTCGTTGATATAATTGTTGGCTTCTATGATGGTGGGCTGCCGCAGACTTCCGGTGAAGTAATGGACAAGTCCTAACCGTTCATTACGGTCCCACTCATACGTGATTTTGTTCTTAGCCATAATTCCCTCCGTAACTTTTTTGGTGTGGCAGGTTTTGTCATACTCTAACCAGCCCGGCCATCCATGCCAGGCAGAACAGGATCCATGCCAGGCAGAACCCGGACAGGAAATCGTTGTGGTCGATCTCCCAGAAAACCTTATCGGCAGCCCGATCGAACCATCTGCAGATGGCAGGGATCCACGTGGCCAAGATTCCGTAAGTAATGCAGTATAATCTCATCCTTTTTCTTTACTCCCTTCCATTTCGGGCACCACCGCGGGTGCGTCTTCGGTATTTTGTCCCACAGCCTGTCGGGCCGTGCTTCACAGTGGTAGAATGTTTTGCTTTTGATCTGCCGGCAGCACAGGCCGTCACACTCACCGCACCGGATCATAGGAACACCGTCAGAAGGTTCCGCCGGAGATCCTGTATCTCCTTATAGGCCTGCAGGTAACTGGTCTTGTGCTTTTCCCTGGTCCGGTTGTCCGGGCATCCGAAGTAAAAATTCTCCAGTGCCTTCAGCCTCGTCCAGAGTTCCGCCCGGCCCTTCAGCTTCCGTTTCACGATCATCCTGTCTGCCCCCCTATCTGTGTGTGTTCCCGCACATATTTCTCAATCTCCGCCGCCGGGATCAGCTTCCGGTTGTTCCGGATGATATATCCGATTTTGCCGTCCGCAATCTCCGCCCGGAGGAAATTGATGCTGCAGCATAACAGCATGCAGGCCTCCCCTGCCGGATACACCAGCCGTTGCGGGATCGGTTTGACCTTTTCCGGCTTTAATGCTCTTCCCATGTTGGTTCCCTCCTTTACGGTTCCCCTCCGTCCTTCATCAGCGCTTCCGTCAGCTTCTCCGCGGCCATCTCGTTTACCTCAGCCATGCTGAGGCCTGTCATCAGCCGGAGTTCTTCCGCCATGACGATCACATCCACGAGTTCTTCCCTCGTCTTGGCCGGTCTCGCATATCCCCGCAGCGTCTTGGAAGCCTCCTTGATCAGTTCCGCACACTCCTCGATGAGGACGATCAGCTGCGTGTCCCGCCCATGCTTCGACAGGTTCATTTTGCAGAGCGCCTGGTTCCTGCTGTCCAGCAGTCCGTCCATATTAAGTCCCATAATCATTCCTCCTTGATCTCGCCCATCCACGGTTCAATCATCCTCCAGGCAACGACTCTCGCAAACGTCCCGCTACCGTGCCATTTCCCGCAGTCATCCACCCAGGCCCGGTTGATGCTCCGGCGCAGCGGCCCCCGTTTCGGCGCACAGGTCACGATCACCTGTTCCCCCACTTCCGGCAGCGCCTTCGTCACCGGGATCCATCCGTCATGGACCGCCGCGATCGCCGCCAGCTTCATTTTGTTGCTCAACGCCATTTGTTTCAGCCTCCCTTGTGTGGATCATAAGCATGATTGGCCGACATGGCCATCACGTCTTCGGTATCGAAATCCATCTCCACCCAGCCCTTCCGTTTGGCCAGGGCACGCAGGGCGTCTTCTGCGGTTTCTCTGCTTAGATGGATCCGGCTTCTCGGTCTCGACTTCCAGCCGATATCAGGGTCCGGGTTTTTCCTGGGCTTCCGGCAGAAGATCCGGTACATGTCACCGCCCAGCAGCTGCCGCACCTGGTACAGCCAGCCCCTGTCGTCCATGAAGGTCAAAGCCTTCTTTGTTTCCTTAGGTTTAATCATTTCCAGCCTCCACCCGTTTCCAGTGATACTTTTCCGCATATTCCTTCAGGTACTTTTCTCCGGCTTCCGCGGTCCGCCACCAGCGGCTCCTGAACTCGGAATACTCGCTCGCCGGTGTCCATACGTTTCCGTTGCCCCACAGATGATGCACTTTGTAGGTGCGCAAGGTTCCTGATCTGCTCAGCCTTGAGTTCAGGGTCTCCTGTATCCGAAACTGCGTTCCGATATGGTTCTCATAAACCACTCCAGCCATCTTTTTCACCTCTCCCCGTCCCACAGATGTGTGATGTCCCCATCCGGATGCACCACGATCTCCCGGGTGTCTCTTTCATCGGTTCTGGATACTAACACAGACAGGCCGGAATCTCTTGCGTAACCTTCTGCCGCACCCATCGCCTGATCATGTATCGGGCACTTCCCGATGTAGCTGCCACCGTCATATCTCAGTGTGTACTGTTCCATTGCTTATCCCCTCACATCTTCTCCAGCAGCAGCCGGATCTCGCGCCCGACCGTCAGCCTCTTCTCCACGTCCTGCTGGGCCATGAAGTCTTCCATGTAGGTGTCGATCAGGGCCTTGTACACCTCGGCCTTGTACTCTGGGCCGACCTTCAGTTCAGGGTTCTTGTAGGATCCGATGACCTCCATCCCTCCTGCCTCCGTGTACTGCACGCAGCCCTTTTCAATCAGACGCGCCCGGTAGATCCGGATGCACCGTTCATTTGTGTCCAGCAGTTCCGCCGCCTCGGCATTCCCCAGCTTCGGGTTTGTCTTGTACAGCTCATACAGCTGCTGGATCTTTGTCCTTTTGCCAGTCGTTTCTTGACACATGATGAGTTATCCCTCCTGTATTTTTCTTTGCCCCGCTTCCGTGATATAATCTTCACGGGGTGGTTTCGATGCTTACTGATTTAGAGTCCAAAAAACTTGTTTGCTTAATTGCTTCCGGAAAGAGCACTTACCGTGACATCAAACGTTTTTTCCCTTTAGACTGGCCTGATCGTTATCTTTACATCACAGACGAATTTAGGAAAGGAAACGTTTTTGTTGGTCAGCGCCCAGAGAAAGTCGGCCTTATCGAATTTGAGACGGTTCCAGACGATTATTCCAGAGATTACAAGTTCCGGGACACTGATAAATTTCGTTTGACTATCAAAGGTAGAAATCTTTATGATAAAAGCATCCGTGAAGACCGCCTATATTTATTTGCAAAAATGGCAGCCATTGCCAGTATTATCGCAGCTTTAGTTACCATGATGCCCCTAATATTACCGCTAATAAAACATTAATCACGGTCAAAAAAGAGCTTATGCAAGTAATTAAAATTAGCGTTCTGATTCTTTTATCACGATTGTCCATTTACTCCTCCATGCTACGTTGCGTTACTCGTTCTGGTACAAATACTCTAATCCGATACCAGGGAAGAACTTATCTCTGATAGCTACAGCCTCATCAAAGGTAATTTTTGTGACGCCGTCAATCTTGTTGGCTGCCGTATTCCGGTGAACCTTAATAGTATCGGCAATCGCCTCCACAGTCACATCAGCAGCGGCCATTTCTCTTTTTAAATTCTTGAGTGCCATCAGTCCTTTGCCTCCTTTCTACGCATTTGCGTGTACTGTTATTTTGGATTATACACGCATTTGAGTACATTGTCAACAAAAAATTATGCAAACGCCGAAATTTTTGTTGACAAACTATGTGCGTTTGCATAAAATTTTATATAGAAGACACGGGAGGTGCTAAAATGGGTATCGGTTACAAATTGAAAAAACTGATAGAAGAAAGAAAAACAAATGTGAATGCCTTAGCAAATAGGGCTAATGTTAAGCCCACAACTCTGTATAGTATTATTGAACGGGATAACACGAAGGTAGATATTGAAGTTCTTATAGCTATTGCTAAAGTGTTAGGCGTTTCGGTGGAATACTTTAGTGATAGTTACGTACCAACCGGCTCAACCTATTATCTCGACCCGGAGACGGCCCTTCTGGCCCAGGAATTAAAAAACCGGCCAGAGTTCCGGGTCATGTTTGACTCCACCAAAGACCTGGATCCGGAGAGCATCAAAAAGATCGTTGACTTTATCAAATACCAAAGACACCTGGAAGGACTGGACGATTAGTCATGCGCACTCTATTACTTGACCTGCCACCGAAATGCCGGGGCTACATTTATGAAGACGTTGAAAGTGGTGAAAAGCTCTGTGTCCTCAACGCCCGTCTGTCTTACGAGAGTAACCAAAAGACTTATGAACACGAATCCAGGCACCTGGTCAATGAGGACTTCGACTCCTACGAAGACATAAACACAATAGAAAACAGGACTCACCGGCCCTGAATAATTAAAGAATAAAGGAGATGTTATCATGAAGACATTGATTTCAACCGTCGTAGCTTCTGCATTAATATTTACTTCTGCATCAACAGCTTTTGCAAAACTGATTGACAATCCGACTTTTAAGACACATTACATTAAATTCACGACACCCGCCTCAAAGATCGATGCTAACGGTGTTGAAGTTTATATCTACAACCCGGTTGGTGGCACCCGCGATCTTACTAACTTTATTAGAGACCCAAAAACAGGCAAAATGAAAATTACTTATGGCGCATCACCAGACTCCGATAATTATGGCGATAAGAAATCGGTAATGACCGCAATAGGACTTTATGCACAGTTCACCAATAACAGCAATGCGCCAGCCGTTATCAGCTGGAAAAACAGCAGTATCTCATCCGGGAATACAAATTATGGAATTCCATTCTTAGAAGGTATGAAATACAAAGACGCAGGCAATCCGTCTGAAACGCCTGATACTATCATCCCACCCGGGCAAAAAGTCATGAAACGCGTATTCCTTCCTGATGTGAAGTTCGTTGGTTCCCGCTGGATTCATAACGGTATTATTGTCACCCCGTCAAAAGATATTAACCTGACCTTAGTGCTATCAATTAACGGTCAATTCATAACTAACACCACTCCCGGAATTAATTTTGTTACAGATAAAAAGTGATTACAAACATGATTCCAACAAGTAATATGGAGGCCCACAATGTCATTCGTAACTTACACCTGTGACCTGATCCAGAAGAAATACAGGTTCGCTATTACCGGCCCGGGTGATGCTGAGGCCATGGAGACCATCAAAGACGAGATAGGCCAGATAGACTTTGTGATGCATCAAATCTATCCAAATGGATATAGTCTCGACGATCCGCTGCTCATAGCTAAGCTGTTGGAATCCCAGCTTCGCGGCATAGCCAGCAGAGAATGGGATCGACACCGGGTGGATGAAATAACCCTGGAAAAGTTTTTCCTACCGAGCCTTCTCCCGGATGTTTTTGTTGACGACCAGCTTTCCTTCCCAACAAGATCCCGACAAGAATCAACTTACCGCCAAGTAAAGCAAACACAGTAGCCGTGCGGTTTTACAGCACCTTATCAGCTTGTTGGAATCATGCCCGGCAAGTAACCAAAGGTCGCCAAAAGTGTCGAGTACCTGTCGAGTAGATGACGAGTACCTCGCAAGAACCTCGCAAAAATATAAAAGACCGCCCGGAGCTACCACCCTCCGAACGGTCTCAGAACACAAAACCTGCCACACCAAAAATGGAGGCCTTGCCTTTATATTATACCACAGGCATGCCTCCCAAATAAAGATTTAGGAGGTATTTTTTATGGCTGTTTTTAAAAACCCCAACGGCCTGTGGTACGCCCGTGTCTCCACAGGCATCAAAGGCTCTAAAGGCAACTACAAGTACATCACCAGCAAGCACGGCTTCCCGAACCGGGCAGACGCGGTCATGGACGAGGCGCAGCTGCGGATCTTCGTGGCCAGCGGAAAGACCGAGGCCCTCAGCAAGATGCGCGTGTATGAGATGCTGACGCGCTACATGGCCAGCAAGAATCTCAGGAAAACCACCCTGAAGACATACACGGCAGCTGTGCACCATATCCAGAAGTACATCCCTGACATCCCGATCCGGGATGTGACGCCGATGCACATCGAGAACTTCCGCCAGTCCGTCTGTGCGGAAGGCCGGTCCCCGGAGACGGCCCGCACCCTGTTCAGCTTCGTCAAGGCCGCCTTCGGCTGGGCAGAGGACATGGACCTTATCATGCGCAGCCCGGCCCGGAACCTGAAGCTGCCGGAAAAGCCGGAACCCAAGGGACTCCATATCGAGATGGATCTTCTGAAAGAGATTCTGGCCACCGTCAAGCGCTGCAAGTATGCCCAGCTGTACATGCCGCTCCTCATCGCCGGCATGTGCGGACTCCGGATCTCGGAGATCTGCGGCCTGCAGGACAGGGATGTGACCGACACGGATATCCGGGTACAGTTCAACTTCCTCCGGGCAGGTAAGGACCTGTCCCTGCAGCCCTTAAAGACAAAAGCAGCCGCCCGTACAGTGCCCGTAATCCCCTTTGTGGCCTCTGAGATAAAGGAGTACAGGAAATTCCTCAGGCAATGCAAAAAAGCCGCCCTGCAGCGCCGCAAAGAGCTGGAAAAGAAGCCCGGCTTTCTGGGCGGCGATCCTGCCTGGGCAGCTTCCGGGTTCTTTTTCGTCTATCCGGATGACGGACGGCCCCACGGCAAGGAATACGTGGAGAACCAGTGGAAGTTCTTCAAGAAATCGGCAGAGATGGCTCCCCTGATCCGAAAGCACCCGGAACTGGCCGGGATGCGTCTGCACGATTTCCGTCATACTTTCGGCAGCAATCTCCGGTTCTCCGGGGCGCCCATAGAGGATGTGACGGAGATCCTCGGCCACACCAACAGCAACTTTACCCGGATGACCTACGCCCTGCCCCTGGAAGGCACTCATGCCCGCAGCATGAAGCGTTTTGAGGCTCTTGTGAAAAATCTGGCCAAATTATGAAAATTTTTTTGCCCTTATGAACAAATCCGTGAAAAAAGGTTACTCCAAACAGGTATAATCGCATTAAATCGCTTTAGATAAGAAAAAGCCCCGAAACCACTGTTCAAGCGGTCTCGGGGTATTTCTTTAGATTTCATTAGTTAGCCTGGCGTTATTCTTCGGTATTAACAATATTCTTCCTATTGAAATAGCTGTGTCGCCCATCATGTCTGCATCGTGCGTGTTTCACAAAACGGTCTGTGAATAGATTCATGAAAAGCGCACTTAAAACAATTATAGATTCCATTAACTCGGTTAAGAAAAGAAATACGCATCTACTTCACAGCTAACCCGATACAGGCGAGGATGGTTGCAGCGATCCATGTGTTCCGCTGCGCCTTAATCCTTAACCTTTCCTGCTTGGCCTCTTGCGCGTACTGCGTCAATAATTGATTGGCATTCCGCAATGATTTCTGCGCTTGTGTCAGCTGTGTGCTGGATGTAGCCAGCTGATTCTTTAGCGTCTGCAATTCCTGCTCCAATATGATCAGCTGTTCCTGCAGCCTCTTCGATTCCGTTTTTTGCGTTGTTGACAGCTGTTTCAGTTTCTGTAAGTTGGCTTCCCACCGCAGCAGTTCCGTTTCCGTTATCAGGTACGTCTTTTCCGGCGCTTCCTGCGTTCCGGAGGCCGAGCATGTACCCGGCGCAAAAAACAGCCACCAGCAAAATAACAGCGACAAGAATAATAACAGCAGTTTCTTTTCCCGTTGGTTTAAGTTCTGAAAAATCATACATATCAATCTCCTCTAAATTCCCCGCGCCATTTCCGCTGATACCAGGCCGCTTTCCCCCGGAGGAGTGAACCGCCATCCGTCATTTTACCATCGCCACAATAGTCCGGTAACTTCCACAAATCCCACCGGGTCTCCGGGTCGCCGCTTCCGGGGCCGTAATGGTCTTTAAAAGCAGCTTCGCAGTGGGTCATTACATGATCAGCATTATCCAGCCGCAGGTCACATTCGTCTGCAATAACAGCCGTTACCTGCGCCATAACTTCAATCTGTTCCTGTGTAGGCGGTGCCGAACCCAGATTAATTTGTTTCCCTTCCAGATCTGAACCGGCAGCAGCATCAGCACAGCAGCAAAGTGAAACGCCCACAGCGTTAGTATTGCGTCTCCACGTATGGTTTTTGCGCCGGTACAGCTGGTCACACATAATGTATATGCTGCCGTCACGGTCTATGCAGATGTGATAATCGTCATAACACTGCCCGTACCACCCAGCTGTCCAATGCAAATATAAGTCAGTAATAAAACCTCTTGCATTCTGTGCCAGGCGACGTACATCATCAAGAGTGTCCGGCGTCATATTACTTGCCAAGTACATCCTTCCCATGGTCATCACCTTCTTCCTCTTGCCATTTGTCCGGGATGCCGTCCCGGTTTTTATCAATAAGCAACACGCCCAGCAGGGCAAATGTAGCGCATATGCTCGGTGAGAAATACGCCGCAATGAAATCATTGATTGCTTTGTAATTGATTATGCTTTTCAAAAAAAATTCATAGACAATACCAAAAATGGTGATAAAGCCACACGCAAGAAATACAGCAGCATACAACCATACAAATATTTTCGGTAGTGGTCCGCCTTTTTTCTTCACAAACCTGCTGATTCTGTTTTGCAAACCTTTAATGAGTTTCATGCTTAAGTTCCTCATGCATCACTTTTTTCAATTCGTCAAAATAGCCATCCACTCCCAAACCTTTTCCCGCATCATGCATTTGGTCGAAGCACTCAAGTTCCCATTGCGGGACGAGTTTATCAGGACGTTCGCGATAATAGTTAACCGTTTGTATCATTCGATTCCGCAAAAGCGCCTGCAGAGCAAACTCCACGGCTCCCAAACGTCGGAATAATCCTGTACCCTTTTCCAGGAAATATGTCAATGCAGCGCCCAGCAGGAAGGTTACAATATTGCTTCCGATTTCCTGTATCATATCGTCTCTCCTTTGCTAACCAAGCAACCGCGTCACAGCACACCTGCCTGCTATCGCAATCAGCAGACCGGAGCAAGCATGTATTTTTTTGTCATATGGCATATCATTCTCCAAATAAAAAGGCACCTGCATCGACAGGTGCCTAAGAACCTCTTTTTCAGATATACATTTTTAGTATTTTCCTTTAGGATTAGATATCCTTGATTTACTAATTCCTCAAAAGCACTTCTATATGCAGTCAAGCCTATACCACTCCAAGCACAGAAATCTGTACTTGATAAAGCAAAACTAAATTTATCTTGGTTCTTTAGATCGGAAGAGCAC
>ERZ842401.2529-NODE-2529-length-24369-cov-5.139344_pt1 | contig 24369 bp, 18 predicted proteins | sample MGYA00521270_ERZ842401 | MGnify/ENA primary metagenome ERZ842401 (study PRJEB31892, sample SAMEA3878208) | bioreactor metagenome | biome: Moose rumen | place: Sweden | collected 2011-10 | study: EMG produced TPA metagenomics assembly of the PRJEB12797 data set... | reverse complement strand
GATGCAGACTTCGTTTGCGGCGCGCATCGAGAGTATCTTGAAGTGAAGACCCTCGATCGCAAGCGAACCGGTGACGCAGCGGATAGTCGCCTTGTCGCCGTCCCCCGTCTTGGCGTAGCGATACGTCGACTTGCCGGCGGGGTTCAAGACGGAAAAGCCGGGCGCCTCGACGAAAAAGAGCCCTTCCGGAAGGTTGCGCGGGAGGTCGACCGTTATCGTGCCGCTCTTGAGGAGAATCGCCCTGGACTTGACGTCGAGACCCTGCCCGCGCGTTCCAAACGACGCCTCGCCCGCGATGACGACGCTACAGTCCCTGCCAAGCGCGACGGTGAGGCGCGTTGCAGAGCCAGAGGTGCGGAAGACCGAACCAAGCGGGTAGAACTTGCCTTCCAGTGCGCTCTCCCAGTCGCGTGCGCCGGGCTTGAGGACGCTGGCCGAGCCCTCGAGCTTCTCAACCTTCGGAAGCGTGTAGAAGAACTTGGGCTCGGACTTCGAGTGGTGTATCTGCCCACCGATGTCGATGCCGACGTCGGCCCCTTCTCCGCCGTCGGCGGTTGTCTCGGTCGTGGTGGTGGCGTCGTCTTCGACGTCATCATCCTGGGCCCAAAGCGACAGTCCACAGACCGTGGCGGCCACCGAAATGAACCGGGCGATGTTTTTCATAGTTGTTCCTTTCAGACGAGATGTGCGCCCTCGGAGGGCTTGATCACGCTGCAGGTCGGCTCGTCGCCGAACTTTGCCTTATACTCCTTGGAAATCTGGGCCGCGATCTTGTCGGCCGCCGACGGATCGACGAGAAGGCAGCAGCTGCCACCGAAACCGCCGCCCGAGAGGCGCGCGCCGTAGACCTCGGGAATCGCCTTCGCCGCATCGACGATGGCGTCAAGCTCCTCGCAGGAGTTCTCGAACCAGTTGCGGCTCGACTCGTGCGAATCGTACATGAGGGCGCCAAAGCCCTTGAGGTCGCCCTTCGCGAGAAGCTCCGCGCCCTGGATGACGCGCTCGTCCTCGCCAATCGGGTGGACCGCCCTCTTCGCCGTCGTCTCGGCGAGACCGCCGCGGTAGAGAACCCACTCGGCCATCGTGACGTCCCTAAGGTGCGTAACCTTCTTGCGAAGGACGCCCGCGAAGTACTTGGCCGCGTCCTCGCACGCCTGGCGGCGCGACGCATACGCACCGTCGACAAGAGCGTGCTTGGCGTTTGACTTGACCATCATGAACGCGACGCCGTCGCCCATCGGGACGGACTCGAACTCGTTCGTGCGGAAGTCGCTCTTGACGAGCGCGCCGGCCTTGCCGTACATCGAAGACGCCTGGTCGAGAAGCCCACAGGGGCAGCCCGCGAACGTGTGCTCGGCCTTCTGGCCGATCTTGGCGAGAGTCGTCCTGTCCTTTTCGATGCCGTAGATCTTGGAGAGCGCAAGCACGGTGCACATCTCAAGCGCGGCGGACGAGGAGAGCCCCGCGCCGAGCGGGATGTTGCCGAGGAACATCGCCTTCCAGCCGTGCTTGGCGGCGGCGGGATTACCGTCGAAGAGCCAGTTGAAGGTGCCGGTGACGTAGTTCTGCCACGTCATTTCCTTCGCAGGAGCGACGGTGCCGATGGTGAACTTCGCCGTCTCCATGAAGTCGCCGGCGGTGAGCTCGCAGCTCTCGTCGGCAGTCGGCGAGACCGCGAAGAACGTCCCTTTGTCGATGGCCGCCGAGAAGACATAGCCCTCGTTATAGTCAGTGTGGTTGCCCAAAACCTCAATACGCCCAGGGGCGTACGCGACAACCTGCGGCTTTTCGCCATACATCTTCTCGAACTTCGCCACCAGCTCGTCGTAGACTTCCTTGTTCTGCATTTCAAAGTTCCTTTCAGGGCATTGCCGCCCACTCAAAACTCTTCAACTCTTTAACTTTTCAACTTTTCAACTCTTCAACTTTTCAACTTACTTAACAAGCTCGTCGATGTTCTTCGGCGGCTTCGAAAGGAACGCCGAGTAGACGAACATGTAGGCGAGGCCAAAAATCGGCACGATGTAAGCAATCATAAAGCCTGCCTTGTCGGCAATAAAGTTCTGGACAAGCGGGAGAACTCCACCGCCGACGACCATGACCATGAAGAGCCCCGAGGCCGCGGCCGTGTACTTGCCGAGCTTCTCAGTCGCGAGGTTGAAGGTGGACGGCCACATGATCGACGTGCAAAGACCGCAGAGCGCGAAGAGAAGCGCCGTCATGGGAACCGTCGCCATCCAGCACTTAAGGTGCGCAACGTCGATGACCGGCATCGAGACCGTGACCGTTTCAGGGAGAAGAACGCCGACAACGAGAAGGGATATGGCGGTGACCGTCGTGACAACCATCAGAATGCGGGAGGACACCTTGCCGCCGATGAACGCGCCGATCGTGCGTCCGACTAGCATCAGAAGCCAATAAACGGCCACGCAACCAGTCGTTACGGTCGCTGCATTCGCGATGCCGGCCTTCACCAAGGGTCCATTGGCGGCGGGAAGCCAAAGTCCCATCGTGCCAGGGATGCCGACCTCAACGCCGACATACATGAAGATCGCGATGACGCCAAGCAGGCAGTGGCGGAACTTGAGCGGAGACAGCACGGGAATCTTTTCGCTCGTCGTGCCCTGTTCGGGATTGGCGATCGGGATGAAGGCAAGAATCGCAAACGCTACCGCGAAGACGGTGAGCGCGATGTACATCACGAGGTTGACATCGGCGACTTTGGTCGTATTGGAAACCTCGCCGATGAGGGAGAGAACCAACACTGGAGTCGCAGTGCCAGCCAAGGAGTTGAACGTCGTACCGATCATGTTCAGCTGGTTGCCGCGGTTTCCGCCGCCGCCCAGGAGGTTGAGCATCGGGTTGACGACCATGTTCAGCATGCAGACCGAGAAGCCGCACACGAAAGCGCCGGCAAGATAGATGATGAACGGGAAGACAGCGTTACCGTCGGCCGCTACCGGAACTTTGCCGGAAAGGAACTGTATTAGAACACCGACAAAGCCCGTCGCAATACCAATCATCGCGGTCTTCTTGTATCCGCAGTTCGTGAGCATCCTGCCCGCCGGAATACCCATGAATACATAGGCGAGGAAGTTCATCATGTTGCCCATCATACCGAGCATGTTGGAGCCGTCGATGCCGGGCTGGTACTTCCAGACGTTGCCCATTGGCGCGGCAAGGTTCGTGACGAACGAAATCATGCCGTAGATGAACATCATGGTTATGACGGCAACCCAGTTGGTGCCCTTTTGCTGCTGCTCGCTCATTTAGTATACTCCTATTGAGGTTTATTAGGTGTAATTTTACCGAAAATTGCGTGGATAGTCAACACGGAGCGGGTGAAATCTTGGCGTTCGGACGGGAGGCAACTTCGAGAACCTTCTTCGCGCGCCAGCCGCCCCAGACGAGAAAACTCCACGGACGGACCATTTTAACCGCTTTTATTAAGCGATTTTCGCCGTCGAGGAAGTACGCGTCGATCGGGAACGACATGAAAAACGTGTGTATCGCGTTGCATTTTTCGATGAGGAGACCTTCTCCGGGGGCGAGGGCCTTCGTGCCGATGAGCCCGCGCGCCCGCTCGCGGAACGTTCGCGCGACCTTCGCGCGGAAACCAAGGATTTCGACAGTCTCCATTTCAAGCAAAGGCCAGCAACGCGGCTATAAGGACAAGGAAAAACGCGAGGATGCGCCGCCAAAGTGTCGCTGGGCCTGCGGCAGGCGGCGCGGCACATTCGCCGCGATCCTTTTTGAGAACACGGTAGACGCCGCGAAGCGCGAGCGGAAGACGACCAGGCGGAGTCGCGAGCGCCGCCGCCGCGCCAAGCAACGCTATGATTAGGACCACTATGATCAATTCATCCATGATCAACAAGGCATTCAAAGTACAAAGTGAAAAGTTACGACTTTCAACTTTTCAACTCTTCAACTTTTCAACTTTAAACTCTATCACGTGTACCTCAGGACTTCGTCAACGGTCGTGTAGCCGTCGAGGATCGACCTTATGCCGTCCTCGCGCATCGTGCGCATGCCGAGTTCGCGAGCCTTCTCGCGGATGATGAGCGTCGGCGCCTTGTTGTTGACGAGCTCGCGGAGGGGCGGGGACATGCGGAGATACTCAAAGACGCCCTTTCGCCCCTTGTAGCCGGTGCCGTTGCAAACTTTGCAGCCACGGCCGAAGTAGAACGGACGCCCGCCTATCTGGTCGCGCGTCATCTCGATGCGCTCCAAGGTCTCGTCGTCCGGTTCGTAGGACTGGCGGCATTCGCGGCAGCACGTCCTCACGAGACGCTGGCCGAGGACGGCTTCGAGCGTGGACGCAAGGAGGTAGGGCGCGACGTTCATGTCGATGAGGCGCATGACCGCGCCCGCGGCGTCGTTGGTGTGGAGGGTCGAGAAGACGAAGTGACCAGTAAGCGCGGCCTGGACGGCGATTTCTGCCGTCTCGAGGTCACGAATTTCGCCGATCATCATCACGTCGGGGTCTTGACGGAGGAACGCGCGGAGCACCTTGCCGAACGTGTTGCCTACACGCGCGTCAATCGGAACCTGCACGATGCCGTCGACATTGTATTCGACCGGTTCCTCGGCCGTAAGGAGCTTCGTGTCGATCGTGTTGATGCGGCGAAGGACAGAATAAAGCGTAGTCGTCTTGCCCGAGCCCGTAGGCCCCGTCACGATGAAGATGCCGTTGGGCTTTTCGATGTCCATCGTGATCTGCTCGTAGATGTCCTCGGCAAAGCCGACGTTCTCGAGGTCGAGCGACGTCGTCGTCTGGTCGAGAATTCGCATTACGACGGACTCGCCGTGCGCGGTCGGGAGGCACGATACGCGTAGGTCCACCGGACGGCCCGCGACGGTGAGCGCAATGCGGCCGTCCTGCGGGATGCGGCGCTCGGCGATGTTGAGGTTCGAGAGGATCTTCACGCGCGAGATGATCGCGGGCGCCATCTTGACGTCCGGCGCCTTCATCTCGTAAAGCGCGCCGTCGACGCGGTAGCGGATCTTGAAGTCGTTCTCGAAGGGCTCGATGTGGATGTCGGACGCGTGGTCCACGACGCCCTGGTAGAGAATCAGGTTGACGAAGCGGATGATCGCCGACGAATTCGCCGCGTTCTCCATCGACGCGATGTCGTTGACGTTCGCGGCGGCAAGACCCTCGTCGTCGGACATTCCCTCGCCGAGCTGCTTGATCATGTCCGCGACGGATTCGTTCGAGTCGCCGTAGTACTGGGCGATGCGGTCCATCACGTCCTTCTCGCGGGCGAAGACGAACTTCACCTCCTTCGAGAGCGTGAAGAGCATCTCGTCGGCAATGCGCGGATCGACGAGGTCAAAGGTCGCGAGCGTCACCGACGACTCGTCGGCCGCCACGGGAAAGACGTTGTACATGCGGGCCGTAGAGGCCGGGATGGCCTCTGTGACCTCGGTATCTATCGTCATCCCGCCAAGGTCAATCGCCTCGGTGTCCTGGTAGGCGGCGAGAACGCCGAGAAGGTCGTCCTCGGAGAGCACCTCCTGGTCGAGGACCGCCTGCCGTATCGACTTGCCCTCGGTCTTCGCGGTGTCGGCGAGTTCCTGGGCTGACGCCTCGTCGAGATAGCCGTTCTGGACGAGAATCTGGAGAATCGGGTCGTTCATCTCTACGCCATCTCCTCCTTGAGCTTGGCGACGACGGAATCGGGATCCTGCGACTTCGTGATAAGCTCCTCGTAGGAGATGAGCCCTTCCTTGTATAAGTTCGTGAGCGACGCGTCGAGCGTCATCATGCCGAACTTAGCGCCCGTCTGGAGGTCGGACTTGATCATGTTCGTCTTGTTGTCGCGGATGCGGGAGCGTATGGCGTCGGTCGACGTCATGATCTCGAACGCCGCGACGCGCCCGTGCACCTCGCCGTTCGCGTCGAGCTTCGGGAGGAGGATCTGGGAGATGACGGCCTGTAAGCCTGCGGCAAGCTGGGTCCTCACCTGCTCCTGCTGGTTCGTCGGGAACGCGTCGACAATACGGTCGATCGTCTCGGCGGCGCCGGTCGTGTGCAGGGTTCCGAAGACCAAGTGGCCGGTTTCGGCGGCGGTGATGGCTGCGGCAATCGTCTCGAGGTCGCGCATTTCGCCGACGAGGATCACGTCGGGGTCCTGGCGGAGCGCACGGCGGATCGCCTCGGCGAAGCTCGGCACGTCGTCGCCCACTTCGCGCTGGGTGATGAGGGACTTCGCGGAGGTATGGTAGAATTCGATAGGGTCTTCAATCGTGATGATGTGTACGCCGCGCTCGTGGTTGATGACGTTGAGCATCGAGGCGAGCGTCGTCGACTTGCCTGAGCCGGTAGGGCCCGTGACGAGGATGAGCCCGCGCGGCTTGAAGAGAAGCTCCTTGACGGTAGGCGGAATGCCGATCTGCTCAAGGGTCAAGAGCGTCGACGGAATCTGGCGGAGAACCGCGCCGTAGCGCTTTCTTTCCTTGAAGACCGAAACACGGAAACGCGTTCCGTCGGGGTGCGCGAGGGCGAAGTCGGCGCCGCCGTTCTTCTCGACTTCCTCCATCTGCTCGTCGGTCGAGATCTCCCTCACGAGGTTGTAGGAGTCCTCCTCGGTCAAGGCCTCGTCGGAAAGCGGGCAGAGCTCGCCGTGGACGCGGAGCTCCGGCGGCATGTACGCGCGGATGTGGAGGTCGGAGCCGCCTTCGTCGATGGTGGCCTGAAGAAGCTCGTTCATGTGTACGTCCATACGTTTCTCCCTTATACCTTTCTAAAATCTTTTTTCGGAAATCAGTCTCGGCACCTCACGCAATTCATCTGATGCGTATATTGTATCATATTTTCGTCTTCGTTTCTGTTGTCTTTGAAATTTTCATCTCTTCAACATATTCACGTTGCACGCGTTTCTTGGGGAGTTACGAGGTGAACTCGTCGCGAAGTCTCCGTTAGGATATAAGGACGATCTGGGTAAGCACGATGAACTCAGTCCGGCAAGTTGGCTTCGGGATAGGAGACAAGCTCGTTGATGGCGTTGGCAAGGTAGTTGGTCTGATATGAAAACACGAGGACTCTACGCTGATAGCTTTCTGCTGTGTCTGGCAAACTGTTGAAATACTCACTCACGCTCGCCTCATACGCACGAAGAGCAGCAAGCCGTCTTTTTGTGTATTTGTACGAAGGGTCTACCTCGCAAAGCCCAACATCGACGCAATTCGGGCTTGTCACATTTACAAATCTGTTATAACCCGAGTTTGCCACTTTGATTTGGCGAAAAGACGTTTTCAGCCAATGGCGACGCGGGTTTGGCGCATGTCGCCCTCATAATAATTTGGTGACTACATTTTAGAATGGGCTTGCCGTCGCCTTCATCTCGCGGATCTCGCCCCTGGTGTAGAGCTGCTGCTTGAGTTCCATTCCGAACGCCTTGAGGATCGCGAATATGTCGTCGCCTTTCGGCTTCAGCACCTGGTAATACTCGCCAGGGAGCTCGAGGACCTGCCACCCTGCGAGTGCCTCCGAGACGCGCGCGCCGGGAATCCCGTACGACCATTTCGACTCCCCCTTCGCGGGCTTGGCCGACAGGCGCGTCTTGCGCTGGATGATCCTTATCATCGTCAGCGCCATGAAGCAGACCATCAGGTGCGCCTTGATGTGCTCGGGCGTCTGGACGAACACGGGCCGCGTCTCGAGCGTTCCCTTCATCTCCCGGAACTGGTCTTCGATCTGCGTGAGGCCATGGTACTTCTCGATCACCTCGCGGTCGCCCATTTCGAGCTCGGAGGTGACGATCTGGTAGTAGCCCATGAGATCGTTGAACTCCGTGAGCTTCGCCTCGTCGATCATCGGCATCAGGTCCGCCGAATCGACCTTCTCGCCCGTGACCTTGTTGACGTACTCCTTTTTGAGGAAGCGCCGCAGCCCCTTGCTGTGCGAAGAGGAGATGCGGTAGCTGCCGGGATTCTCCTTGAGCTTCCCCAGGAACTCCATGAACGACGCGTTCTCGCTCCTCTCCCGCTCGTAGAACGCCTTGCTCCAGTAGACGACGACCTTCTCCCGGACCTCGTGCTTCTTGCCGTTCTCGTCCTTCACGACGCGCTTCACTATGCGCGACTTGTGCCGGAAGTTCTCGCTGACGACGGTGTAGCCCTCGGGGTCGATGGCCCATGTGCGCTCCGCCTTGTCTGTCTTCCGGAGGCTCTTCGAGACAATGTAGCCGTTCCCGGCCTCGCGCACCGCGTACATGTTCGTCCCCGAATACATGCCGCGGTCCGCGACGAGGACGAAGCGCCTGATCCCGAGCTCGCCCGCCGCCTCGTCCATCGCGGGCCTGAGCGTGTGGTGGTCGAGCGTGTTTCCGGGGAAGGTCGCGAACGAGATCGGGATGCCGTTGCCGTCGAGGAAGAGCCCGAGCTGCACGATTGGCTGCCTGCGGTTCTCCTTGCTGACGCCGAACTTCCTCAGCCCCGCGACCACGTTCCCGTCCGCGTCCTCGAAGTCCTCGTCCGGCCTTGCGGTCTCGAAGAAGAAGTTCGTCACGTCGTAGAACACGGTGTCCGCGCTCCTTCCGATGCCGCGGGAGATGCAGGTGTTCATGCGCTGGACTATCTGCCTTCTGTTCGCATAGATGACGTCGAGCGCGTCGTAGACGTTGTCGGGGTTCGTGCTCTTGACGAGCGGGGCGTAGTACTGGTCGTTCTGCCCCATCGTCGACCACTTCGACTCCGGGTCTATGATCCGCCCGTAGGTCAGCAGCCGCACGATCCCCGTGAGGTCGTACTTGATGCGCGAGGCGCACTTGACGCTCGCGAAGAGCTCGTCGAGGCCGAGCGCGCGGAAGACGGGGTCGAGCACGCACGGCGCCATCCGCTTTGGCTCGCCGATGCATTTCTCGTCGCCGCGCTCGAACGTGACCGTCCACTTGCGCACGGGTGCCTGGTCCACGTACGGCTCGAGCTCCTTGATGAGGGGCCTGCCCTCGGAGAAGGACTCGCGCAACCGCCTCAGGTAGTCGGGCTTTCCGTCGTCGTGCTTCGCAAGCGCGCCAAGGCTGAGGACGATTCTCTTGCCGATTATAGGACGGCCCAGCGAGTCCTTCATCCGCTTCCCGCTGACGAGACGCAGATAGGCGCGACTGTTTGACTTGTATTGTTCAATGTGCATATGTGCAAAAATATGATAATTTGATAACAACAAAGATATTATACCATAGATTGTGCACTTCAGTCAATAGGGGTCGCAACATTTTGAAGATTATTCAGTCAGCAAAGTGGCAAACTCGGGTTATACCAAAAATAGCCGCCCAAGGCGAAGACCCGACTACTCAGCTCCTATTTGAATGGATTGACCACGGCCATGCCGCAGTAGACTTGTCCGTCGTTCAGGTCTTCCGTGACAATTTCATGGCACCCAAGCTTCTTCGCCGCTGCAATCATCACGGCGTCGTGATACTGTATTCCGCATTGGCGCCGAATGTGGATCGCCTCGCGCAGCATTTCCGACGTCACCTCGCTCCTGACGAGACGGTAGTAATACGAGTAGTAGCCCTCGATCTGCTCGTCCGTCGCAAGGGACCTTTTCAACATGACGTTGGTGAACTCCTGGAGTATCTGAAGCGAAATCACCCCGTCGTGGTTCACTTCAAGCGCATGCCGCAGCAAACCGAGCGCGATTTCCCTTTTGCGCGGATCCTGCCTGCTTGCGGCATAGACAAGGACATTCGTGTCAAAGAACCTCATTTGTCGCACTCCAACGACCGCTCGGCGGCATCAACGCGGCTATACTTGTATCCAGGCTCCATCTCGATAGAGTTCGCCATCGCAAAAGAATAGAACTCGTCGGCAAGGGACTTGCGCTCAAGACGAATCTCGCGATCCTTCGCAATCAGCAAATCGCGAATATACTGGTTGAGACTTGTCCCCTGCTCTTCAGCCCAACACCGAACATTCTGGATGACATTGGGCGGCGCTGCCAAAGTTATATTCATTCTTCCTCCTTATGTGCGCACTTATTTTAGCATATATGCGCACAAATACTCAACAGAAAAATTATAACTTAACAAAATTATCAAGTTTAGCGCAAATTAGCAACTTCAGATAGGGTCTCTCCCCAATACATCACCGCTAAAGCCGCTCAAACAGCGGGGCGATGAACGATTCCGACACTTGCATGCCAAGCGGAATCGTCGGCTTGTTGGCTCCATGGAAGTCGCTTCCAGCGCTCTTGAGAAGGCCGATGGAATCGGCTATGCGCGTGAAGGCGACGTTCTCCTCGACGGAATTCGCGCGGTAGAGCGCCTCAAGCCCGTCCAACCCCTTCTCCTTCAGCCGCGCAAGTTCGCGCTCTGCCGCCGCATAGTCTGGCTCCGTCGTCTTCCACTCGCGCCGCCAATACTTTGGATGCGCCATCACGCAGAGCCCGCCAGCCGCGTGGACGATGCGAAACGACTCTTCCTGCGACGGATGATAGCGCTCCTCGTAGCACCGTGTGTCGGACGGCGAATCGGGGAGAAGGTACTTTGCAAACGCCTCTCCGATATCGGCCGCATATCCGTTGTCGATAAGCCAACGCGCGAAATGCGGACGCGCGAGGACATCGCCATGGGCATAGTCCTCGACAGGCCTTGCGCCCTTCGGCACGTCGACCATCTCTATGCCGATACGCCTGAAGTTGCCGACGATGCGCTCGTTCCTCGCGTCGCGCCCGTAGAGGATGCTCTTGAGGAACGCCTTGAGCGATTCGTTCGCCGGGTCGATGCCGAGCGCAAGAAGATGGAACTTGTCAAACCCGTCTCCCGGCTCTATCGAAAGCTCCACGCCAACGACCTTCCTGAGACTCGTCTCCGCCGACATGAACTCGGCGATTCCGTCGCAGTTGTCGTGGTCGGTGAGCGCAATCGCGGCATATCCGCCGCGCGCCGCTTCCGACGCGATGTCGCGCGGCGCAAACGTGCCGTCACTTGCCGTAGAATGGACGTGGAAGTCAACAATCATTTTAAGATATTCAGTTTTTTAACGCAGAGACGCAGAGGCGCAGAGATGTCTTTTGCGATTTTTCTACACGTTCTACATGTTCTACACGGCTAAACACTTGCGCTTTGCGGGTTATGCGGTGCAATTGCGCCAGAGAGACGGCCAACCCAATTATCGAGCATTTCCTTTGTCCGACATTCAACGAGAAGTCGGAGATACGGCTCGGTGTTGGACTTGCGAACGGAAATCCAGCCGTCGCGGTATTCAAGACGATAGCCGTCGATCTCGCTTCGCCCAGTTTCCTCTCCAAGCGACTTGGCTACAGCGAGCACACGCTCAATGGCCGCTTCTTTATTATCAACTTTGAAGTTGATTTCGCCGGAGTTGGCGTAGCGCGACACTATTGGCTTCATCATCTCCGAGAATGTCTTCCCCGCTTGCCTTGCCTTCGCGATCTCGCCGAGGATGCGCGTCGCCGCGAGAAGGCCGGAGTCGCAACCGAAGAACTCGCTGAAATAGTAGTGGCCTGCAAGCTCGCCGCCGCAGAGCGCGCCTATTTCGCGCAGAATCGGCTTTGCGAAAGCGTGGCCAACCGGAACCATCACCGGCTCGAAGCCGTCCTCGCGCAGCGTCTCTATCGCGCCGCGCGAAGTCCTTACATCATGAATTATCTTGGACTTCCCCAACTCTTCACTCTTAACTCTTAACTCTTCACTTCCCATCGTGGCCCTCGCCACAATGGGGATGAGGTAGTCTGGCTGGACGAATTCGCCGCGCTCGTCCACGAACATCGCGCGGTCTGCGTCGCCGTCGAATATGACGCCGCAGTCAAGCCCCTTCTCGCGAACGATCTTGGCAATCTGTTCGCGCGCCTCGGCCTTGAGCGGATTAGGCGAGTGGGCGGGGAAGGTCCCGTCGGGAGTGTCGTTGAGCAGCACCGCATCCGGGAACATCTCGCGCACGAAAAGCGAGGACATTCCGTTCGAGCAGTCCACGGCGAACTTTAGCCCCGAAAACGCTGCGATGCCGACACGGCCTTTTTGCCAGGCGATGTAGCGCGAAAGCGCATCGGGAAGATCCTTCACCGAAGGCCGTCGGCCGTCGGCCGTCGACTGCATTTCGCCGACCAGTCGCTCAACTTCGTTAAGACCGTTCGCGTAGCCGACAGGGAGCGCTGTCGCCTTTGACACCTTGAGGCCATTGTCCGTCGGTGGATTGTGCGAGGCGGTGATCATCACGCTGCCGTCGAAGCCGTCTGCGGCGGTGAAGTAGTAGACCATCGGCGTCGTGCAGCGCCCCAAGTCGCTCACTTCCGCGCCAGACTCGGAAAGCCCCTTCACGAGCGCATCGTGAACTGCGTCGCTCGTCGTGCGGCAGTCGCGCCCCACGAGCCAGCGTTTTCCCTTGACTACTTTCGGCAGGGCAAGCCCCACCTTGTAGACTGTATCGAGGTCGAAGTCGACACCAAAGGTGCCGCGCATGTCGTATGCCTTGAAAAATCCCATAACGGAATAATTATAGCATAATTCCATCTTGCACGGCATCCCCGCGCGGCAAATACACCGTCGCAATTGTCACCGAATGATCGTAGCCGCACCACGTATGCGCTTTTCGACAACGTGGATATCCTTAATCCACACAGCGTCGTCGGCCTCCGGTGTGCCGCCCTTATAGTCTTTGGAATTGTTCATCGCAAAGCGCTGTGAGAAGACAAATACAACCTCGTGGGTTCCTTTGGACACTTCCACCTGCGCATCCGTCCAACTATTCGTGCATTCTGTCTGCGTGATGACCGGCGAATCGTCCAAAAGGACATCGAAGTGCGAATAGTTGTTGCCGGCAACGCTCTCGCCGCCGAAATACGACTTGTACTTGAAGCTGAGAACTTTCGGCCCAATAATCGTCGCCTTGAGCGGAGTGGTGCACTGATACTGATAGTCCGTCTGGTTGAAGCTGCGGATAGCATCACCCTCGACAAACCACGGATACTTCCGGCCAGTCTGCCAGACGGCATCGCCAGTCGAAAAGCTTCCGTCAAGCTCGATTGCCGCACCATCCCTCCACTTGGCCACTTCGCCGCAGGTCTCCTTCAGGACCCTTGCGTTGTTGTTGGTCGCGTCTCCAAGCGTAAAGCCCAACTCCGTGGATGTGGTCGAGAAATACCACGACGCGTCATTGTCTCCGCCGTATGCCATGATCGTATGGCGCGTCACATTGCCATCCTGGAAGTAGAATCCCCTTCCATACTCGAACGGAGAATTGATGATGCTCTGCGCCCTTGCGTGTCCGCACCCCATGTTGTGCGCATTCTCATGGATCATCGTGTGCTGACTGCCGGTATCGACCGCTCGGATGCTGCAAACGCTGAACGCACATTCATGCTGGCTGGCCACATTGTTCGTCGAGTTAAGCGGCGAACTGTTTCCAAGCGTGTTGCCTGTCACATCTACGAGCAGCGTCACCGTGTCTGCACCGCAAAGCTCGCGCGCTGCACGCAAGCTCACGGCTGCCCCCGTGCCTGCCGCAATCAATGCAGGCGCCGTGTCGATATTGTCGTACACGCCGTCCACCTTGCAGACTCCGGCGAGGCGATAACTATAAAACCTATCCAGTCGGTTGGTGGCAAGCACATCGTTCATCTTGCCTATCTGCGTCGCGGCAAACTTCGCCAGCGTCATGCCCTTGTTCGCAACATAAGTCTGCGCCCCGTTGTCGTATGCCACAAGCACATCAACCGTCGCTGGCGTTCCTGGGACATCTGGCTCAGGATCCTCGTCATCTGTTGCCATAGACGCCATCACCGCCGCTTCCGAAACCGCCCTGTCACTCGTCCCAAGCGCGATATGCGAGCCATAGAGCGAGAAGTCCTTGGCTGGATTGGGATAGTCGTGCCATGGCAAACCGCGCCAAAGGTGATAGGGTCCGCAGCCGAACGTAATGGGAGAGATCACTGTGTTGTAGCTGCTGAACAATGATGTCTCCTTCAGAAGCGCAACACCATCTTGATAGAAAGTGACTCCATCCCCGCTCTTGAAAGTAAGAGTATAGAGGTGCGGCTTTGACACATCAAGTGATGTTTCGGCAAGGCGCGTGGCTGGATAGCTGGCAAGCGAATTGTCTGCGCTCCTGATATAGAACTTACCGCTACCATCGTATTCGGCTTGCAATCCGCACTTTGCGGCACCTTGCTGCACCCACATGCCGCAAATAGTTCCCACCTTGTCTGCCGGGAAGGAAGCCATCACCGAAACAGACGCCTCACCGGGAGTCTCGCCGAATGTCGCCTCTACCACCATCTCGTCAAGCGCAAGCGCACCGGACGGCGTTATCGGGAATACGCGCGGAATTACGCCTGGCACATTCAGACTGTAGGTAATGCTTCCACCGGACACAGTCATGCGCGGCGCGGGCTCGGTCGAAAGGACATCCAAGACTGCGGCCTCGCGAATGACAAGTCCCGCATACGGATAGCGTGGAGAATCCTCTGCGGTCGCGCCGAACGTCACGCGGTTGACGCTTTCGCCACTGAATACGAGTCCACTTGCAATGTACGCAACTTCGCCGTCGAGCAAGACACGAGTGCCACCACTGCCATTTGAATAATATCCGATCTGCAGCAGATGTTCGCCAGCCGCAAGGACGATATCATTCGTCTGGTTTGCCGTAGTCCCCAACGAACCATTGACTCCAATCCACCGGCAATTCAGCTTTCCTGTGGTTTCACGCACACAGTAAATCTTATAATCGCCAACCCTCCATGAGCAAATGGTTGCGACATCGGATGGCGATGACTCGGGCACAACGACCTTGACGGCGATCGAGACCGCCTTGGTAGAAAGCCCGTCTAGGACAATCGGCGACGCAGCGATTCTCGCACCGCCTCCTTCCGCAACCGTCGCGTCGTCCGGCATCGCGAGCGCAAGCGAAAGATCGTTGGACACAAACGGTACGGCTTCCTCTATGGCCGACTTCTCGACAACCTTCGCATAAAGCGTGTTGTTCGATACCTCAAGTTGCCACTTGAGCCCCTTGGCCAGTTCTGGGAGCCGACTCGTCTTGGCGTTCTTTGCATCGCTGATTCCGGCATTGCCCTTAAGAAGCGGATAGGACGCTCCGGCCGCAAGGTTGTCCGCTCCCGCAAGTTCAAAGTAGACACCGGAAACCGAAACATCATTTGTCGCTACGATCGGTGCCGAGGACGCGGCAGAAACGGAAATCGTCGCAGCTTCGTCGAGCGTCAGCATCGGCACCTTTAGCGAGCAGCCGCTATTGACTTTAAGCGTCGCATTGCTCGCGACAATCCAGCCAAGGCCATAAAGCGCAGTACCCGACGAATAGCCAACAGCCAACGCGCCCGCTTCAATGTCCGTAACGCCCGAGTGCTTAAGTTCGGCATTGGCTGCAAGCGTTCCGCCACCGCGCTTGACAATGCCCCAGCCGGACGTGTCGCTTCTGTTGTCGGTCTGGATGCCCACATTTAGGATTAGCGACTTCCCGTCAGAGACATTGATTTCAGAATCGGAATTGCGAATCAGGATATAGCCGCCGCCGTTGTTTTCAATGGCCGAGTTGTCGGTCACATAGACGCCCGGATCACTAATTAAGTCAAGTCGTTTTGCATTTATCGTGCCGCCCCCAAAATGCAACGCCCTTCGCAAGTGCTCCATGTCGTTAAACGTGACAACACCGCCCTTTTCTATGGTCAGCGAGGTGTTGTTCATATCGAAGCCCGTTCCTCCTCCCACATTGAAAACAAGCTCTCCACCGCTGCCAACTTCAAGTTTTGTCCTCCCGATAACACCGGCTCCGCCGTTGATAGAGCCTTTAAAAATAACTTTACCTGCGCCGACGCGGAAGGTCGCATTGCCGGAAAAGCCTCCGTTTTGGTTGTTGAGCGTATCGAAGGCCTGCGTCTTTCCGGCACCAGGCGCGACAGTCATTGTTCCATATGGCAAAATGGTGACTCTGTTGGTGCAGTAGCCGCTTGTGGCATCGATGGTCTGTCCGAATGGAGCGTTGAATGTTAGCGCACATCCCGTCATATTCGTAAACGTCGTCGCAGAGAGCTGCACCGGCACATTGAACGTCACGTCGCCCGATGGTGCGAAGTTGGCATCACGTAATTTTATCACAGAGCTTTCGTTATTCCCGTTAAAGGTGTATGACGTATTGATTGCGGTGAATGCAACCTCCCATGGCTCGATTTCACCCATTACGGTAATTGCGGGAGAAGAGTTGTCTATATTTTCCGGGAATACGACAGTTGACCATTTCTCGAATGGACTTGTTCCATCATTCCAAGACAAAATACCTTGGTCGGTTGACCATCTACCGTTCCCGTTCTGCCCCGCCTCGCCAGACCATTTTATGCCCTCCTTCAATGTCAATGTTCTGACCGACTGCGCAGTACCGCCAACGACTGCACAGACTTTCAGTGTTTTCTTTTCCTTCAGATTTACAGTTATCGCGCCTCCAGCGTTGACGAAGGCTGACGATTCGCTTGGTTCTGTTCTGTTCGACGTGTAATAGATAACCGCCGCAGAATTCGTGTGCGTTAGAATCAAAGTGTGGTTGCCATAATTATCATATTTGCAATAGTCCCCCTCGGTGATTTCATGACTTCCCTCCCATACGCGCACATCCCAGTCATATGGCAATACATGCTCGCGAAGCCCCGCAATATCGCCATGGGTTTGGAGCAACGTTCTTCGGTTGTTGTTCGTGCCCTCAACGCCCACTGCGCATCCGTATTCTGCGGGCGAGATGTCAGGCGAGGAGAAATACGGCACAGGCAAATAATCGTAGTAGTCGTCGTCAGCCGTATAGTTGTAGCCCATTATTGTGTAGCGCCTGACGCCGTTTGCATCCACAAAATGATAACCGCTTGAGTCATCGAACCGCCCGGGGCCAGAATTGGTTGGGCCTTGCCTGGTGCTGTGGTCGCACCCCATATTATGGCCTGTTTCGTGGCTCATCGTATAGCGACTGTAAACGGTCTTGATGTCGCAAACGTTGCAGGCATAGTTCATGCCGTCAAATGACGCAGGCCCCGGAAAGGAAGAAATCGGGTAGTAGCCGTATCCTATGCCAGTTACATTACCTTCCGTTTTGTCTATCAGCAGCGTTATTGTGTCGGCACCATATTTCTCGCGCAGTTGCGTCAACTTTGAGAGTGCGCCTACTCGCGCTCGCAGATTTCCAAGCAATTGATTGCCGATACTGGCATAAGTATCATCAACTTCGGTTACTCCTGCAAGACGATATGAGAACGTATCCAGAAGCTGGGACTTCTCAAGCACCATATTCATCTTGTTGACGGCATAGTCGGCGAATTCCTCGATGGAATCGCCGCCATTACCCCAGTTTGAGCCTTTCTCGGCCCACGCCTTTGCCCCCTGGTCGAAGACGACAAGTATGTCGACCACGCTCTTTTGATCGGCAATGGGAAATCCAGTGTCCGTCCCCTTGAGAACTGGCGATTTCTTGACCGTCTTGACGGCAGGAGTCTCTGTCTGCGAAGCATCGGACACATCGTTCGTTACTGTCGCGGCGCATGTGGCGCACTCGTCGGGTTCTTGCACCTTGTCTAACGAGGAAAACGACTTCTTGCCGTCCTTCACGACAAAGGTATAGATTTTCCCTGCGGCGAAGTCGTCAACCGTGATGCGCAGCTTGCCCGCACCCGACTTTACGACTGCGCCGGCACCAGTCGCGCCGTCCTTTGCGATAAACGACTGACCCGCGATGCCGGCCGGCGGCGCGGAGACTATGTCGAGCGAAAGCGAGACGCCATCTGGCCCACGAAGGAACAATTTGTCGCCTACGGCGAAAGCCGGGATTGTCTCGACCGTCTCTCCTTCGCCGGAAAAATCGCAGGAAAACTCAGATGCCGAAGCATGAAAGCCAAGGACAAAAGCGAGCGCGGCAATTATCGTCGTCCGTTTCATGGCCAACATTATACCATAGTTTAAGCGTCTATTCCATCAACGCCTAGTCAATGGCAATATGAATCAAGCGCGCGGCAAATCCACACACCTATCGACAGTTTCGCTGTCAGACCTTTTGCCACTTCCTAGGCAATGAATCCGAACTCGCCCTTGAGCGGATTGCCGGCGTGGGTCGCCGAGAAGCAGGAGAACGTATATGTCTCGCCGCCGGGCGGCACGTCCAGGACGACGTGGCACGGCTGGTCGACGACGCAACGGGCGACGTCCGGCAGATAGCCTCGGCCGACGTCCGTCACCGGACGGTTCAGCGGCATGTACGTGGGCAACATCAACCGGGGGCCGTTGTAGAGTGTCCGGTCCGCGAGACGGCACATCGTGTCGTCCGTGCAGTGTTGCTGATCAAGCGTGCAGTTGGTCCACACGCGCGCCTTGAGCGCCTTTACAAGCTTCGGATACATGGAGTGGTGTCCGTGGTGGTTGAGCTTCGCCACGTGGACCTGTCCGACGACCTCCGCGAGATCCTCCTCGATCTCGTGCCAGACGCCGTCCGAATGCTTCCAGCCGTCGGAGAAGTCGCCGGCCGTAAAATACCTGAACTTCCCGTATTCGACAATCATCCCGCAACTCATGCCATTCTCGTTCAGCGTCTTCGCCCCCGCCTTCACGCGGTCGGCGTAGAGGTCGCGGACTATTCCGTCATTGCGCACGAAGCGTCCGTTCGCACAAAGATTGCATACACTGAACCCCGGCACCGCCTCCGCCAGCGGACGGAACTGGTCGTCCGCGGCGAGCACAAACTTCCAGATCTGCGTTCCCTGCGTCTCTGCAAGGTGCGCGTAGAGCGCGCGCATCTGCTGCGGCGTGCCGTCACGCGCGGTCTTCAGCACGTCCAACGGCTCGTCGAAGCCGGGCCACGCGCGGTCGACGGCAATACCGAACTTCAGGAAGCGCGCCGCGTCCGCGATGCCGCAGAGGTTAAACGGACCGAGCGACGACCGTCCGAGAGGACCGCCGTGGAAACGCCCGCCGCCGCCGTGGTCCTCGTGGTAGTGGGAGAGGTGAAGGTAGTCGACCTTGTCTCCCTTCGGGTTGACGCGCAAGATGTAGCGCGCTGCGAACTCTCCGGCACGGACGGACGGCGAAGACGGCAGCGGAACCTCGGCTGGCGTACGGTAGAAGCGCATCGAGTCGCCGCAGTCGAGCAGCATGGACGTGCCGTCAGGGAAGATGTGAAACATGCACTCGGATCGGCCCGTGTAGATGTAGTGCACTTGGTAGTGGCCCTTCTGCCAAGACCGATCCGCAGTCCAGTCGCCGGGCATCCACGCGGTCTCAACGCCCTTCGCCATCTGGAAGCCAGTGATCCGCACGCCGCCCGACGCGAACACCTCTACAAGCGAAAACGCGTTCTCGGGCGCCGGATGCAACACGCTTGCAGGCGACGTGAAGTATCCTATGCCGTTCAACTCGCGGAAAGCTCCCTCATGGTAGTGCCCCTGCACTACCAGCTTCACCTTCCCCGACTTCTCGAGGATGTCCCGTATCTCTGCGGCGTTCTTCACGACGTACGCCTTCTCTTCGGAGTCGAGCTGGTGGTGGACGATCGGCACACACGGGCCCTTCGCCGCCGAAAGCTCGGCCTTCAGGAACTCCACCTGCTCCGGCGGGACGAACGCGTCCGTCCACGAGAAATTGCCGCGACAGTATGGTTCTCCATCCGAACGATAGCATGCGTCGAGCACGATGAAGCGGACGCCGTTGCGCGTGAAGGCATAGAAGGCCTTCGCAGAGTCCTGGCCCTCGTTGGCGATCTGGGCGAGAAACTCCTCCTTCGAGAGATTGTCGTGGTCGTGGTTGCCGAGAACGTGGTAGCGCGGCCCCTTGAAGGCGGCGAAGCGTGCCTCGATCGCGCGTAGGTACTCAAGTGACTCATCGGGCGTGCGCCCGAGATCCTTGAAGTCGCCTCCCTCCACTACGAAGTCTGCGCCCAGCTTGTTCATCTTGGCCGCGAAGGCGTCCATCTTCAGGAGTCCGTCGCGGTAGTTGCGAAGAAGGTTCGTCTCGATGTGGGCCGCGTAATGGCAGTCGGTGATGAAGCCGAAGCGCACAGCCGGAACAGCATCGCCCACGTCGCCGAATGTCGTCACCGCGCCGGTCGCGACGAGCCCCTGCAGAAACCCTCGCCGTGACACGCCACCGTGATGGATCAAGCGGGGAGACACCCCTTTGGCCTTGCTCTTTTTATCGCACATTTCGTTGGTTTCCTTAACTTTCCTCGTTTCACCGGTTTTAAGGCATATGCCGCCACACACAATGTCACGCCAATGCGGCGGCGCAGTCTCGCGCAATCTGCGCCTTGAGCGCATCGGGAGAATCAAACTTTTGCTCTGGGCGCAGGAAGCGAAGAAGCTTCACTTCCGCAAAACCGTTCTGCGCGTCAGGTGCCTGCCGCAGAAAATGAACCTCCACGACCGGCTCTTCCCACGCGCGCTCGCCAAATGTCGGCGCGAGCCCATAGTTTGCAACTGCACGCACTCCGCCCACCTCGACCGCATAGACGCCAAGCGGAAGCCGAATCTTGAGCGAACTCGGCTTGACGTTCATCGTCGGGTAGCCAAGACGCGAGCCCTCGCCCTTCCCTGCAAAAACCTCGCCTCGCACCTTGAACGGACGCCCAAGCATCGCACATGCGTCCTCGACTTCGCCTCGCTCAAGCGCGGCGCGGATGCGCGTCGAAGAAACGGATTCGCCACAATACTCCACGGCGGAAACGACCTCGACCGAATAGCCGTGCTCGCGAAGCCAAGTCGCGTCGGCAGTTCCGCCTCGCCCGAAGCGCCAGTTCGCGCCGCAACGAATCTTCGTCTCCTTTGAAATCCCCGCCATCGCAAGAAATTCCTCTGGAGAAAGCCGGGCAAACTCCGGCGTGAAATTGAGCGCAGCGACTTCGCCCACGCCGCACGCGCGAATCGCGGCAAGGCGTTCTTCGACATCCATCAAAAGTCGCGGCGCCCTCTCGGGCGAAAGAACGGCCAGGGGGTGGCTACGAAAAGTAAGCGCCGCCTCGACGCCTTTCAGTATGGCCTGGTGCCCTAGGTGGACGCCATCGAAAAAGCCTACCGCAACGCTCTGGAAATCGGCACTACGCATGACGGAAGGTTTCCGATGTCTGTTTCAAGAAGCTTGTCAAACGGAATCGCGTCGTCAATGGAAAGCTTGCCGATCTTCGTGCGCCTGAGCGACATAAGCGTCGCGCCGAGATCCTGCGCGAGAGCGCGGACTATCACGCCCTTCGAGGCAACGAGCGAAAAGGCGGACTCACCCGACGACGCGTCCTTCTCGCCAACTTCGAAGCGGTAGACGTGCGCGAGGAACTGCGTATGCTCGCCTGTATCGGCGATGTCGTACTGCGCCGAGCCCTCGCGGCGGACGGCACAGAAGCGCGGCTCCGTCTGAAAGAGATCGCCCTTCGCCTCTTCTGGCTTCATCACTCGTTCAGGAAGAGGAATCGGCCTGCCATAGCGGTCGCCTGTATCGGTCGTCTCGCCAAACTTCATCGTTCCCATGTACGAACGGTCTGCACCCATTATGTCGCCGACGAACTTGTTCGCACCGCCGAGGAGAACGACGAAAAGCCCCGACGCCATCGCGTCCAAGGAGCCGCCGTGACCGACCTTCACAAGATTGAACTTGCGCTTTACCGTCTTTACGACAGACGAAAACGCGATGCCCGCAGGCTTGTCGACGAGGAGAAGCCCGTCGAGCTCCTCAAGCATCCTGAGCTGTGTCAGGTTAGCCATTCCCGAGCTTGTCCAGGATCGCCAGCACCTCGTCGCCCTTTTCAAGCGAACGGTCGAGCTGGAAGAGAAGGCGCGGTGTGAACTTCAGCCGCACTTCCCGGTTGATGATCTGCTGGAAGCGCCGCGCATTGTGCTTAAGGTGCTGGAGCGCAGTCTCCTTGAGCGCGTCGTCGCCGAACACCGACACCTTGACGGTCGCATCGCGGAGATCCTTCCCGCAGTGGACGTCCGTCACGGTGATGAGACCGGGAGCGACCGTGTCGCCCTGCATAACGGAGAACATCGCCTCGGCGATGACCCGCTTGAGGAGACTGTCTACCCTTTCTATCCTGTCGACCGCCATGTCAGACGTTGAGAGCGGTTTTGCTCCAGGGCTCCTTGCCGGCGAGAAGCGACGGCGTGGTCATTTCGGACGGGACCGGCAACCCCAGCATCTGGAGCGCAGTCGGCGCGACGGCCGAGAGCTTCGCAAGCGGAGTAAGCCGCACGCCAGCAGCGTCGTTCGCGACATAGAAGCAGTCGACGAGGTTCAGCGTGTGCGAAGTCTTCGTGAGACCCGACTTGTAGTCGACCATCTGCTCAGCGTTGCCGTGGTCAGCGAATATGAGAACGTGCGCGTCGAGCTCGAGGAGACGCGGGAGAATCTTCCCAATGCACTCGTCGGTAACCTCGACCGCCTTCGTCGCGGCCTTCTCGTCGCCCGTATGCCCGACCATGTCGCAGTTCGCGTAGTTGACGACGATAAAACCGTAGGGGTTCTTCTCGAGGCGCTTCAGAAGCTCGTCGGTGACGTTGTACGCGTCCATCTCGGGGTGCGACGCGAACGTCGCGGGATCGAAGCGGCTCTTCACCTCGACCTGGTCCTCGCCCTCCGAAGGAGTCGTGGACTTGCCGTTGAAGAAGCTCGTCACATGGCGGAACTTCTGCGTCTCCGCGAGCCGGAGCTGCTTGATGCCGGCCTTAGAGACGACCTCTCCGAGAAGGTTGTCCATTCCACCGCCCGCGCCCATCGCGCCGAGGAGGTAGTCCTCGAACTCGTCCCAGTAGCGCGTGAAGCCGAGGTACGTCACCTTCGGACGCGCGCAGCGCTCGCCAGCGTAGTCGTCGCAGACAAACGCCTGGGTGAGCTGGATCGCGCGGTCCTGGCGGTAGTTGGTGTGCATCACGACGTCGCCGTCCTTCATGCCCTCGTAGCCGCCGATGACGTAGCATGGGATGTACTCGTCGGTCATGGGCGTCCCGTCGGGCGTCTTGCCGCTCTCGTACTCCGCCTTGACGCACTCCTCGATCGTCGCGGCCTTCTTGCCCTTGCAGCCGACGATGCAGTCGTACGCCTCGCTCGTGAGCTTCCAGTTCTTCACGCGGTCCATGCCGTAGTAGCGGCCCATCGCGGTGCCGATCGTGGCGCCCCCGACAGCGGCGAGCTCGGTCTTGAGGCGGGCGATATACTCCAGCGTCGAACGAGGCGGCGTGTCGCGGCCGTCGAGGAACGGATGAACGACGATGCGCCCTTCGGGGAACTCCTGGCGCGCACGCTTCATCAACTTGAAGAGATGCTCCTGGTGGGCGTGAACTCCCTCGTCCTGGAGAAGTCCGAAGAAATGGAACGTTGAGTTGTTCTTCTTCCAGTTCGCGACGAGGTTCTGCCACTTCGGGCTCTTGAAGAGCTCGCCCGAGGAAAGCCCGTCGTCGATGCGCTTAAGCTCCTGGACGACGATACGCCCCGCGCCCATGTTGAGGTGCCCGACCTCGGACGATCCCTGGTAGCCGTCGGGAAGTCCTACCGCCTCGCCGCAGCAGTCGAGAAGGCAGTGCGGGTAACGCGCCCTGATCTGGTCGATGACAGGCGTCTTTGCGCCATAAACAGAATTGCCGTCAGCGCGGGGATTAACGCCCCAGCCGTCACGGATGATGAAAACAACAGGTCTCATTTTTCCTCCTTAGAAGGAGGATATTATAGCAAAAATCAGCGGAGCTTGATTATGCGCTGGTTGGAACTGCCGCGGAACTGAAGCGAAATGTCCTTAAGTTCCTCGACAAAACGCCCGTCGACGAGCACGTCTGTCATTGCAAGAATCTCGTCGGTCACTTCCGTGCGCCAGCGCGATTCGGCCTTCAGTTCCTTCTCGAGAATGCAGCCGGTGTATATCCAAATAGTCTTCGAGAGCCCAAACCTGTCGCGCACTCGCCTGAGGAACGGCACAAGCGCGCGCTGGTTCTCCGGCTCCATCGGCTCGCCGCCGAGAATCGTGAGACCTGAGATATGCGAAGGGGCGAGCGCGGCGAGTAGATGGTCCTCGATCTCGCGCGTAAACGGCTCGCCGTAGGCGAAATCCCACGCCTCCTCGTTGAAGCATCCTTTGCAGTGGTGGGTGCAGCCGGAAACGAAGAGGGAGACTCTCACTCCCTCTCCGTTTGCTATGTCGCAGTTCCTGATAGACGCGTAGTTCACGAGACGTGCAGCACGCGTTCCTTTATTTCCTGCGTACGGCCCTGGTTCCAGAACTGGGAGCCGATGTAGCCGCAGGTGCGGCGCGCTACGTTGAGCTTTGACTCGTCGGTGTTGCCGCACTTCGGGCACTTCCAGATGAGCTTGCCGCTCTCGTCCTTGACGATCTCTATCTCGCCGTCGAAGCCGCACACCTGGCAGTAGTCGCTCTTGGTGTTGAGCTCGG
>ERZ842401.2528-NODE-2528-length-24373-cov-9.725224_pt1 | contig 24373 bp, 21 predicted proteins | sample MGYA00521270_ERZ842401 | MGnify/ENA primary metagenome ERZ842401 (study PRJEB31892, sample SAMEA3878208) | bioreactor metagenome | biome: Moose rumen | place: Sweden | collected 2011-10 | study: EMG produced TPA metagenomics assembly of the PRJEB12797 data set... | reverse complement strand
ATCCGTTGCCGTAAAAATTTTTTTAGGAGGTTATTATCATGACTTTACGCGAAGAAATTTTAGAAATCGTAAAAGGATTGCCGGAAGACAAGTTGAATGCAGCGATTTATTATGCTCGTTATCTTACAGACCAACATAAAGAAGGAGCAGAAGATGTTAAACCTGTCAGACAAGGCGGATGGGTTAAAGGTGAAATTTGGATGTCGGATGATTTTAATGAGCCTATGGATTTTGTCTCCGAAGATGAAGCGCGTGTGCTTGAGGTTATGCGCGAAAATAAGAAACTGGAGGCCGCCGTATAATGTACCTGATGGATACTTGTGCTTTTCTATGGTACATTGAGACGAGTAAAAGACTTCCTGAGGCTGTACGTGAATTAATCGACAACAGCAAAGATATTTTTGTCAGTCAGGCTACTTTCTGGGAAATTGCAATAAAGCAGACTACTGGCAAAATTAATTTAGGGCTTTCAATGTTTGAGCTTGATGATAAATGCAAGGAGCAGAAAATCACTGTGCTTCATCTGGAAAATGCGTACTTTGAACGTATCAAAAAAATCCCTTTAATTCATCGAGACCCTTTTGACCGTATTATTATGGCTACAGCTCTCGAAAGAAATTTAACAATCTTGACTTGTGATGAAAATATCGTGAAATACTCAGAAATAAAAACTCTCTGGTAAATTCCGAAGGAGGAAAATTATAAATTGGCAAAAAATATCACACCGAGAAAAAGTAATTATTCACAATGGTATCTTGACGTAATCAAAGCAGCAAGTCTCGCGGATTATGCTCCAGTCAGGGGCTGTATGGTAATTCGTCCAACGGGTTATGCAATCTGGGAAAATATTCAAGCTAAGTTCGACGCGGCATTCAAGAAGACCGGCCATGTCAACGCATATTTCCCGCTGTTAATTCCTGATGCTTTCTTGCGCAAGGAAGCTGAACACGTAGAAGGATTTGCTCCGGAATGTGCGGTTGTAACTCATGCAGGAGGCGAAAAACTCGAAGAGCCTTTTGTAGTCCGTCCGACTTCCGAGACGATTATAGGCAGTATGTATTCAAAATGGGTTCAATCATGGCGAGATTTACCCGTCTTGATTAACCAATGGTGCAACGTCATGCGCTGGGAAAAACGCCCGAGATTATTTTTGCGAACGAGTGAATTTTTATGGCAGGAAGGTCATACAGCACACGAGACTGAACAGGAAGCACGCGAAGAAACTTTACGAATGCTTGAAGTTTATCGCAAAATTATCGAGGAAGAATTAGCTATTCCCGTATTTGCTGGAGAAAAAACAGCAGGCGAGAGATTTCCCGGAGCCGTCGACACTTACACTTGCGAGGCAATGATGAGCGACACAAGAGCGCTCCAAGCTGGGACAAGTCATTTTCTCGGTCAAAATTTCGCTAAGGCTTTCGACATTCAATATCAAAATCGAGAAGGCGAGTTAGCTTACTGCTGGACAACAAGCTGGGGAGTTTCGACACGTTTAATCGGAGCGTTAATCATGACACATTCGGACGACGACGGATTAATTATCCCGCCTAATATCGCTTCGGTTAAGGCCGTAATCCTCCCGATTTCGAAGGATGAAAGCGTCGCTGAGAATGAAATTTTGCCGGTTGCAAAGGAATTATCAGCCAGACTTGACGCTGAACTTGGCGGAATGTTCACGAAGATTGACACGGATTTTCACGCTAGACCTGCCGACAGATTTTTTGCGCATTTACAGAAAGGCGTGCCGTTAAGATTGGAACTCGGCGAAAAGGATTTAGCGGCCAGGACTGTCAGGATTGTCCGAAGAGACACGGGCGAGAAACTCGACATCAAGAATGAAAACGTAATCGAAACTGTGAAGAAATTGCTCGGTGACATTCAGAGGGATTTATTCACGAAGGCAAGAAATTTCCGGGATTCCAACATTCATGACGCTCGAAGTTACGCTGAGTTAATGGACATCATCGAGACACAAGGAGGATTTGTGCGGGCATATTTTGCTGGAACTCCTGAGGACGAGAAGAGAATTAAAGACGAGACCGGCGGCGCAACTCCAAGATGTATTTTGCCGGGAACTCAAAGAGGCACATGCATAATGACCGGCAAGGATAACGCGAGATTAACGATTTTTGCGAAGGCTTATTAAATGTCAGAACGTTTTGAAGCCGATTTAGTTTTTGCTTGCGGTGAAGGAAATTATTTACCGGCTGTTGATGTCTGGCTTGTGATTGACGTATTGCGGGCAACGACGGTAATAACACGCTGGTTTGAGCTTGGCGGGACTGAGCTTTACCCTGTGAAAACTCCTGATGAGGCCAGGCGTTTAGTCTCAGAGCTGAAAAAACGCGGTTCATCGCCATTATTAATGGGAGAAGTCAACGGAATTCCTCCGGAGGGCTTTGACTTGGGAAATTCGCCGGTTGAATTGACGTATGAAATTATCCAGTCTCATTATTGCGGTGTAATGTCGACGACTAACGGCACAGTAGCTTTGAATGAGGCTGCTTCGTCCGGAAGTCCGGTAATCGCCGTGAGCTTTCGTAATTACTCGGCTTGTTTGGATTATGCGCTGAAAATTGGCCGAAGAATAGGGCTGTTATGTTCAGGACGAAAGAGGCGGCCATCTTGGGAAGATACGCTTTGTGCTGGAGCAATTCTTGAGGCTTTAGCTTCACGTGGAGAAGTTGCAATGTCTGACAGTGCGAAAATCGCGTTAACTCTCTGGAAAAATCGCGGCGATAACTTACTCGAATACGTCAAACAATCCGAACACGCAATTTATCTTGAACATATCGGCTATAAGAAAGATTTAGCGTTTGCTTGTGAACTTGACGCGTCTACTGTAGTTCCGATGTTAGCTAGCGATAATGAAGCTCGTACGATTTTGCGGAGTGTCTCAGGGAATGCCCGGCCTTATCATAAAGAAACTGAGAGTGTCAAGCCTGAGTTAAAGCCTGAGAAGAAAGCTGACCCATTCGAGGAATTATTGAATTATACTAAGAAGCCTTCAGAATACTTTTTCATTGGCAAGAAGGAGAAGTGAGAAATTGAAAACTTTATATCTTGATTGTTATGCTGGAATTGCCGGCGATATGTTCATCGGAGCGTTATTAAACCTTGTGCCTAATCCTGAAATTCTGAAAGAGGAAATTGGGAAAATTCATGCGCTTGACCCTGACGAGTACAAAATAATAATTGAGCATACGACACGAAACGGCTTAACAGGAATAAATTTTGACGTTACGGCCCGTCATCATCACGAACACGAAGACGAGCATGAACAACATCATCATCACCGGCATTTAGCGGATATTGAAGCTATGATTACCGGCAGTGATTTATCCCAGCGTGTAAAACGTGAGGTAATCCGTGCGTTTTCGATTTTAGCCAACGCAGAAGCTCATGTTCACGGCACGACACCGGACAAAATTCATTTTCACGAGGTTGGAGCAGTTGACTCGATAATTGACATTGCCGGAGCATTTATCCTTATGGAAGCTCTGAATTGGCCGAGAGTTTTATGTTCAACTGTAAATGTCGGCTCAGGAACGGTTAAATGCGCGCATGGAGTTCTGCCTGTTCCTGCACCTGCGACGGAATATTTACTTCATGGGCTTCCAGTTTTCTCGTTAGGCTCACCAATGGAACGAACTACACCGACTGGAGCTTTACTCGTGAAAACTCTTGTTGACGGTTTCAGCACAATTCCAGCGGGGAAAATTTTAGCGTCAGGCTTCGGCTTCGGAAATAATGAGAGTGAGGACATGCCTAATGCTTTGAGAGTTCTGCTGCTTGAAACTGGCGGAGAAGTCGGCGGCTTAATCAGTGAGAAAATAATTTTGTCCGAATGCAATATTGACGACATGAACCCGCAGGATTATGAAATGCTGAGTGAGAAATTATTCACTGCTGGAGCGCTTGACGTTTGGACTGAGAATATTTACATGAAGAAATCTCGGCCGGGAGTAAAATTCTGTTGTCTTTCGAGGCCTGAAGATGCGGAGAAACATGCGGGCTTAATCCTGAAGTATTCGACAAGTCAGGGAGTTCGTAATAGGGAACTTGACCGTTTACGTCTTCACTGGAAGGTTGAAGAGGTAAAGACTTCGCTGGGGAAAATTCGTGTGAAAGTTACGGAGCTTGACGGCGATATTTTGCGAAAAGTTCCGGAGTATGAGGACTTGAAGAGTTTAGCGTTACAGCATGATGTTTCGTTATGGGAAATTCGTAAAATGATAATGAGTGAGATGTAAAGAGTTTTGTCCCCCTTGCTTTTTACGGTGAGGGGGAATTGTTTAATAAGTAATAATCTTTCTCATAATATTTTGTCTGTTTTGGGAATAATCCAAAGCGCCTGCTACATTTTCAGCTTCTGTCCTGATGTTTTGACATGCTGAGAGAAAATCATTCTGTGTTACCATTTCTCGCTGCTCAGCGGCGGTGGCGACACATGCACGAATGACGGAATTTTTAATCTCACGCCCATAAAAATTTGTTTCATATTTTCTTGCAAGCTCATCTGTATTAACGTCATCAGCCAGAGGAATATTAATATCTTTGCCTCGTATATGCTGTTCCCAGATGGCTTTTCGTCCTTCAAAATCCGGCGGAGGAATTTCAATGCTGATTACGCGGGAAATAAAAGCTTTGTCATAATTCACAACAAGATTAGTTGCAAAAATAACTACACCGTCAAAATGCTCGAGTGATGTTAAAAGCTGACTTCTCATTGAGTTTATCGCCTGTTCAGAACCGCTTTGTACATTAGTAAGCCTTTTAGACAAAAGAGAATCAGCTTCATCAATGAACAAAACAGCATCTTCTCGTTTTGCAGCGAAAAATATAGCTTTAACCATTTTTGGACCTTCACCGTGATATTTGCTCTCGATATCTGCATAAGTCGCACGGATAATTTTTTTCCCGAGAAAACTTGCCACAGCCTCAGCAATCATTGTCTTACCGGTTCCAGGAGGTCCGTAAAAGCTCAACGCTGAAACGTAACGCGGGACAATATGCTTTAATCCCCAGTCTTCAAAAATTTTTTCACGAACTTTTTTAGAGACCATTAATACGGCTTCCTGAACTTTTTTGCGTATCTTCTCAGGCACTATGACTTGTTCAAATGTATAAAAAGGCTTTTCAGCATGATATCTTTCTGCAAGTTTAATGATCTCGTCAGTTTCTCTCATTGAAGCTTCATCAGGGGATTTTACCGTCAATTCTGAGACACGCGGCGGATTGTCAGGTCTAAAATTTGGAGCTAATTGCTGGTAGTTCAATTTTATATTTACGGGGCTCTTAAAAATTCTCTGGATCGTATTAATAATTTGTGTTTCAGAGTTTGAATATAACGCAGGTTCCATCACATAAAGATCTATACCGTCAGAATTACTGAAAAACTCTATATCCGAAGGCAAAAAATCACCATAAAATTTTGTTAAATATCTACTAAGTTCATTACGTATTTTTCTCTGAAAAGATTGATCCGAGAAAATTTTTCCCGGCACACAGACATATATTCTCATATTAAGACCTCAATGAAACCGCCGTTTTTACGAATAACTTCTTCAATTTCCGCCGTTGCTTGAGTATATACGTCATCTTTTTTTATAAGTTCAACCTGACGACCGATAATATCATCATTCTCATCAAGAACGACACTTGCATGAGTATATCCCTCATGTTCAACAATTTGGTCAAGCTGGTCAAGACTAACTCTGTCTATATTCGGATCATTGACTAAAGCTTTAAGTTCTATCATCAGCCATTTTTTAGCTCTATTGATAACACGCTTTTTTCGGATATATTCTGCGATTTTTTCCCACGTGAACTCTAAAACATATTCCACAAACAAACCTGCTAGAATTAACGCAAGAATAGCACCAAACGTTAAGATCATTATTCTCACCCTTTCTTAGTATTCTGGAATTTTATACGAGCCGTTACGGAAGGTTTACCGTCGAGAAACTTCATAATTTTTTCGTCTACTGTCCCGGCATGAAAGATGTACTCATCAAAACCATTTTTTACGATTAACATTTTTCGGTCGGAGTCCAAAAAGCTTATAGTAACGAGAAAATTATCCTTGTCATTTTGGGGCTTGTCATTCTTTTTGACTGAAAGAACGACAAATTCTATTTCGGGATGTTCATAGCATTCATCCTTACTTAATCCTGTACAGAACTCTAAAGTGATATTATCTTCATAAAAATCCCCCACAATTTTTTGAGCGATTTTTTCGGCTATTGAATCAGCAAATTTATCTATAGCAGAGAATATTTCGGGCAAACTAGTCATGAATATCAATAATATCTCCTTCTTTTACATCATCAGTGACACCAGAAACAGTAAATGGTATTTTTCTCTCAACATCCATGAGGCTCATTACATTTGCTTTTTTGTCGATTTTGTTCACAAAGGCTCTGACTATATTCTTTGCTTTCATCGCGGTAATTATATTTTTCCGATCTATTTTATGAGTGACTTTCTTAGGTATCTTACCCCCGATCCAGACACCTAATGCAACAGCAGCTCCAGCAGCCACTTTAATAGTAGTTTTAGCGACTTCTTTTATTATTTTCTCCATAAGATTAAGCCTCCACTATAAATTTACCATTGCTTCTGGACAATAAGCTTTCGAGTTTCTCATCAAGTTTTTTATATTTCACTAAAAGAGAATCGATAATGTCATCGTTGCTGTTGGTATTAATAATAGTAACGACGAGGAATTGTTCATCTTTAGAATTAATATTTATGTTAATTTTCCTAAGTTCTTGCCAAAACATTTCTAAGGAGTTAGCGTTAATTTTTAAGACAACAGCTTTATTTCCGGATTTTAGTTTTTCCTGACGTGCTTTTATCCAATCACGAGCTTCTGCTAGCGTAAAAATTGCGGCAAACATAGGCTTCCCAAATATATCAGTCAACATATTTTCAACCGGAGAGACTGGAGGAACTTGTTCCCCATTGGAGGGTTTCACGAGTATCTTAACAACGATAAAGCCAACAATAGAACCAATAATGAAAGTGATTATCAATCTTACCCATTCAATTTTGAGAATATTAATACATATTTTCACTAAATCTATCATATTAAAGATACGCTCCTTAATGCTGTTATGAAAGTTTTTAGAACATTTTAGCGGACATTTTTTTTTTTCAAGGACAAACTACTTATAGCATTAAGCATAAAAAAATTCCCCTCCCATGAAATTAAGAGAGAGGAAAATATTATTACTTGCTCAGACTTTCAAGATTGGCCTTCAACCTCTCAACTTGAGCTTTACCCTCAGCAACTTTGTTACGTTCCTTCTCGACAACTTCTGCCGGAGCTCGAGCAACAAAATCTTTCTTGTCCAGTCTCGCTTGACTCGACGCAATCGCTTTCTCAATACTCGCAATCTCACCTTGAAGCCTCGTAATCTCCTTCGGAACGTCAAGTACATCACCAACCGGCAATTTCACTTCACATTCTCCGCTCACGCTCGACAACGAAGCGCCGTATTCCCATTTATCCGAAGGCTCCTCAAGAATTACTTCACGAACTCGGCACAAATTACCAACCTGATTTAATGACGCGCGCAAAATCTTTTCGGCTTGAACTTGAGAACTTACGCGGATTACGGCCTTGTTCAACCACTGCTGAGGAGGAACATGCGCTTCTGCACGGAGATTACGCAATGCTCTCACGACATCTTGCAAAACTTTCATCTCGTCATTAACGCCGTCAAAAATATACTCACTCTTAGCTTCCGGCCAATTCGTGCGCATTATGAACTCGTCGCTGTAACCGAATGCCGCCCATAATTCTTCAGTAACAAACGGGATAAACGGGTGCAATAATGGTAACGTCGTCTTGAAAACGTGTTCAAGAACTCCTTGCGTTGTCTTCTTGCGAGCTTCTCCTTCGTCACATTTAAGCGCAGGCTTCGACATCTCTAAATACCAGTCGCATAAATCTCCCCAGACAAAATCGTAAAGGCTTCTTGCCGCCGTCCCAATATCGTAACTGTCAATCAGTTCACGAACACTTTTAGCCATCTCCTGAGTGCGTGTCAAAATAAACTTGTCGTGCATATGCAGTTCGTTCACGTCGATAGCTTGAACCTCATCGTCCAAATTCATTAACGCAAAACGTGCCGCATTCCAGAGCTTATTCATGAAAAATCTGTAAGTCTCAATCCTCGTTGACGACAACAAAATATCTCGGCCCTGTACGGACAACGCCGCTAATGTCATTCTCAACGCGTCAGCTCCGTATTTCTCGATCATGATTAACGGGTCAATAACGTTGCCTTTAGTCTTGCTCATCTTTTTACCGTGTTCGTCGCGAATTAACGAGTGAATATATACGTCCCTGAAAGGCACATCATCCATGAACTCAAGGCCCATCATAATCATTCTCGCAACCCAGAAAAATATTATGTCGAAGCCCGTTACCATTAAAGAAGTCGGATAAAAATATTTCAGTTCCGGCTTATCGTCAGGCCAGCCCATCGTCGAGAAAGGCCATAACGCTGAACTGAACCATGTATCGAGAACGTCGCTCTCCTGATGAATATTCTTGCTGTGACAGTGTTCGCATTCCGTCGGGTCAACCTCAGCAACCGTAATATGTCCGCAGTCGTCGCATTCCCAAGCTGGTATACGATGTCCCCACCATAATTGCCGCGAAATACACCAGTCACGAATATTTTCCATCCAGTTAAAATAAGTTTTTTCCCACTGCTCAGGAACCCAGCGAATACGACCGTCTTTAACTGCTTGAACTCCCCTATCAGCAAGCGGCTTAGTCTTGACGAACCATTGTTCCGACAAATAAGGCTCAACAGTTGTTCCGCAACGCTGGCAATGTCCGACCGAGTGAGTAATCTGTTCAGTCTTCAGCAATTGGCCGAGTGCTTCCAAATCCTTCACTGACTCTTTACGGGCTTCGTCAATCGTCATTCCCTGATATTTCCCGGCGTTCTCGTTCATTATTCCGCGAGAATCGATAACTTGAATTTGCTCCAAATTATGATTTAAGCCGACGAGAAAGTCATTCGGATCATGCGCAGGAGTGATTTTAACGCAGCCGGTTCCGAACTCAGGATCTACCATGTTGTCCTCGATTATGGGAATTTCCCGGTTCGCTAACGGGACAATTACGTGTTTGCCGATTAAGTGTTTGTATTTCTCAGAACGTGGATGTACAGCAATCGCAACGTCTCCTATAATCGTTTCGGGGCGTGTCGTCGCAACTAAAATATATTCCTCGCCGCAATCCTTCTCAACTAACGGATATTTGACGTAATAAAAATTTCCCTGACTTTCTTCATACTCAACTTCCAAGTCAGAAATTGCCGTTGCACATCGAGGGCACCAGTTCACTATATATTTTCCGCGATAAATTAAGCCCTTCTTATATAATCTCACGAATACAGCCCTAACAGCTCGTGATAATCCCTCGTCAAGCGTAAATCTTTCTCGTCGCCAGTCGCAGGAATTCCCTAAGCGTTTCATCTGTTCGATAATTCTTGAGCCATAAACTTTCTTCCATTCCCAAACTTTTTTTACGAACTCGTCACGACCTAAGTCATAACGTGAAATTCCCTTTTTCGCTAAATCCTTCTCGACGACATTTTGAGTTGCAATCCCCGCGTGGTCAGTTCCCGGAAGCCATAACACGCTGTAACCTTCCATTCGCTTTGTGCGGCACATAATATCTTGAAACGTGTGATCAAATGCATGACCAACATGAAGTGAGCCTGTTACGTTCGGAGGCGGAATTACGATCGAGAATGCTTTTGCTTCGGGGTTAATCTCTGCGTTGAATAGTCCTGCTTCAAGCCATCGTGAATACCATTTTTGCTCGATATTGTCAGGTGAATAATTCTTATCGAGATTTCTATTGCGAGTTTTCTTCGTCATTAAATTACTTCCTTTGTGATAATTTCCATCTATTATAAATTGCGAATTGCCTTTATCAATTCTTCAACGTTCTCGTCAGTCGTCGCCCAACTCGTGCAAAATCTTACGGCTAATCTTTCATCGTCAAGAATTTCCCAGAGTTCATAGCTGAAGTTTCGTGATAACTCCTCGTTCTGTTTACGCGTCAAAATTGGAAATTGCTGATTTGTCGGGCTGTCAATCAAAAATTTTATTCCCTTCTCGGTGAAAGCATTCTTAATCTTCATGGCCTGAATATTCGAGTGCTGGGCATTCCGGAAATATAAATTATCCTCAAATAATGTCTCAAACTGAACGCCTAAAAGTCTTCCCTTCGCTAATAATCCCCCTTGCTGTTTAATCAGCGTCGTAAATTGCTTCAGCTTCAATTTTTCGGGATTAGGAAAAACTACAGCTTCACCAAACAACGCGCCCGTTTTAGTTCCGCCAATGTAGAACACATCACAGAGATTAGCGATGTCCTGAATGCTCATATCCGAAGCGTCCGAAGTTAAGCCAGCACCGAGCCTCGCGCCGTCAATGAAAAGTTTCAAGCCGTATTCTTCACAGATTGCCTTAATCTCAGTGAGCATTTTGCGTGTGTAAAGAGTTCCGAGTTCCGAAGAGTAAGACACGTAAACCATTCCGGGCTGAACCATGTGTTCATTCGTAGGGTCAGCTGTGAAACTCTCAAGATAATTTTTCAGGTCAGAAGCCGCGATTAATCCGTCGTGTGATGGAAGAGCTAAAACTTTGTGGCCTGTAGCTTCGATTGCTCCGGATTCGTGAACGTTGATATGCCCCGTTGAGACGCTGATAACTCCCTCGCACGGCGTCAAGAAATGCTTAATCACGGTCGTGTTCGTCTGAGTTCCACCGATAAGAAAATAAACTTGCGCGTCAGGTTTAGCGATTACGTTACGGATTAATTCCTTCGCATGCTCCGTATGAACGTCAACTCCATAGCCCGAAGTCTGCTCAAAATTTGTCTGAGTTAAACGCTCAAGTATTGCCGGATGACAGCCTTCTTGGTAATCCGTCTCAAATCTAATAATCTTCATCATCTCCTTCAAGTTTCAGGTAATTATAGTACAAAAAATTGAGCTCCCATCATCTTAGACAATGAAAGCTCAAAAATTTTACTGTTGACGAAACTTTACGCCTTAATCACCAGTGCTTCATAAGGCCGCATAATTTTATGTGAGCCCGAATAATTCCCGATTAAGATACTGCCTTTTACGTCAATCCCTGAGATTGTCTCGTCTTTATCGCTGAAGTTGCAGATTACTACGATTTTCTCATTGCCGAGAGTTCTTTCATAGGCGAAAACTTTTTCGTTGCCAGTGTCGAGAAATTTTATTGAGCCTTCAGCTATAACAGGATAATCCTTTCTCAGCTGGACAAGCTCACGATAATAATTCAGTATCGAATCATCATCGGCCTCTTCAGCTTCAACGTTAATGCTCGTGTAATTGTCGGGAATTCCTATCCAAGTTTCACCGTCAGAAAATCCCGCATTCTTGCTTGAGTTCCATTGCATAGGAGTTCTCGAGTTGTCGCGAGCACGATTAGCTAAAACGTTCAAGGCTTCAGCTTCGGAGCTTCCGGAGTCTCGCAGAATGTGATAATAATTAATCGCCTCAACATCTCTATACTCTTCAAGTCTCGTAAAATGGGCGTTGGTCATTCCGAGTTCTTCACCCTGATAAATATACGGAGTGCCTCTTAACATGTGAACGAAAGTTGCTAACATTTTCGCGGATTGCTTCCAATATTGGCCTTCATCTCCGAAACGTGAGACTATACGCGGCTGATCATGATTGCACCAGAATACAGCGTTCCAACCTCCAGCGTCGGACATTTTCTCCTGCCACTCGCTGAAGTAATCGCGTAACATCTTCAAGTTCGGAGGCATGAGAGCAAATTTATTGCCGTCCTTGAAGTCAACTTTTAAGTGATGGAAACTGAAGCACATTGACATTTCATGATTTTGGGGCTGAGTGTAACGTATCGAGTTATCAAGCGTCGTTGATGCCATTTCGCCGACCGTAATCATGTCCTCAATCCCCGTATCAGTAACAAGCTCGCGGATAAACTCATGCACTCGCGGGCCGTCCTTACAAAAACGAGTTCCGCTTCCGGCTTCAGTGTGTAAATCTTTCGGCTTGGATATTAAGTTGAGGACGTCAAAACGAAATCCCTTAACTCCTTTAGCCTTCCAAAATCTTATTACTTCCTTCAACTCTTCACGAACTTTCGGATTTTCCCAGTTAAGATCCGGCTGTTCAGGAGCGAATAAATGCAAATACCATTTCCCAAGCTCAGGAATATAATCCCACGCAGGACCGCCAAAACTCGCCGTCCAATCCGCAGGCTTCTCATCACGGAAAATGTAATAATCCATGTACTCCTTTTCTCCGGCCAATGCCCGCTTGAACCATTCATGCTGATTAGACGTGTGATTAAATACCATGTCGAACATCAGGCCAATTCCGAGCTCGTCAGCCTCTTTAATCAACGCTTCACAGTCGGCCATCGTTCCAAACATTGGGTTGACGTTGCGATAATCCGAGACATCATAACCGTTATCAACCATCGGCGAACAGAAAAATGGAGTTGTCCAGATATATTTTACGCCGAGCGATTGAATATATTTCAGCTTTGAACGTATTCCGTTTAAGTCGCCTATTCCGTCGCCGTTGGAATCACAGAATGACTTTACGTAAATCTGATAGACGACGCTATTTTTATATTTGTCCAACATGATTTATTCTGCCTTTGCTATAACGTTCTCGCCTGCATGAACCTCAAGCCCAGTGTTAAAGTCAAACACTGTGTAATTGGCCGTGTTCGTGATTACCATCATCGTAGTCAATGGATGTCCAGCAGCCTTAATCTTCGCTGGGTCAAACGTGATTAATTTCTGGCCGGCTTTAACTCGGTCGCCTTCCTTAACGTGAATTTCAAACCCGTCGCCGTTCATCGCAACTGTATCAAGCCCAATATGCAGCAAAATCTCAAGCCCATTAGCCATTACAAGCCCGATTGCGTGATTGCTTCCGTCCATAGTCTGCTCAACGATTGAATCAGCCGGAGCAAGCAAGACATTATCAATTGGCTCAATCGCGATACCGTCGCCTAAAACTTTCTCTGCAAATGTCGCGTCAGGAACTTCATTAATCGCTACGGTTTTCCCTGACAAAAACGCCTTGAACTCAACCGGTAAATGCTGAGCCTTCGCACGTGCCGCTAATTCTTCCTGTAAATTTTCCTCGTTAGCTTCCACGTCGATACCCTTATGTTTGCCGATTGCATAAGTCAGGAAACACGGAACGAGTAAAGCTACAAGCATGCAGATTGCGAACCACATTATTGAAGCCGGCTGAATTGAGAGAATGCCCGGAAGGCCTCCTACACCGATTGCGCTCGCCTGAACACTCGTTGCTGTGCTGATAATTCCGGCAATGCATGAGCCTGTCATTCCGCATAAGAACGGGAACACATACTTCAAGTTTACACCGAACATTGCGGGCTCAGTAACTCCGAGATAACAAGATATGCATGAAGGGATATTAAGCTCCTTAGCTTTCGCGCTTTTTCTCTGCAAAAATATCATTCCGAGAACTGCGCTTCCCTGAGCAATATTCGATAAAGCAATCATCGGCCATAACATAGTCCCGCCGTAATCCGCGATTAACTGAATATCAATAGCATTGCTCATATGGTGAAGTCCTGTGATTACCAACGGAGCATAGAAGAAACCGAAGATTGCACCGAAAATTACACGATACGAGCCGGAAATTCCAGCGTAAACAGCCGCAGAAATCCACGAGCCGACTTTCCAGCCAATCGGCCCAAGAACGAAATGTGCCGCCATAACCGCAAATAATAAGCTGAAAAACGGAACAAGTATCATCTGGACAACCTGAGGAACAATTTTCTTAAAGAAGCGTTCAAGATATGCTAACGTGAAAGCCGCTAACATTGCCGGGATTACTTGAGCTTGATAGCCGATCATGTTAATTTTGATGAAGCCAAAATTCCATTGATTAATCGTTCCGTTCGCAAGAGCTGAAGCGACACCGTAAGCGTTCGTAAGCTGAGAAGATACGAGCGTTAAGCCCAAGATAATGCCGAGCATTTCAGTTCCGCCCATTTTCTTCATGATAGTCCAGCATATGCCTACAGGAATTCCGACATGAAAGACCGCTTCACCTAACAGCCATAAGAAATGGTCAACGCCGGCCCAGAATTGACTTTGACTTACAAGCGTAGCCCCGTTGAAAATTTCCATGCTGTCAATAACATTCCTGAAGCCGAGTATTAAACCTCCGACAACAATAGCAGGAATTAACGGTGCGAATATCTCAGCTATTGATGTCATTAAACGCTGCAAAATATTCTGGTTCTGCTTGGACATGCTCTTAACTTCAGCTTTCGACACTCCTGAAACACCCGAAACTTCAGCAAAGTCATTATAGAAATCCGCAACTTCATTCCCTATTATGACCTGAAATTGTCCGGCCTGAGTGAACGTCCCTTTAACGCTCGGTATCGCGTCAATCCGTTTCATGTCCGCAATTTTGGGATCTCCGAGAACAAAGCGCATTCGTGTGATACAGTGTGAGACAGCAACAATATTTTCCTTGCCGCCAATCGCCGCGAGTAATTCCTTCGCATCTGACGAGAATTTACCCATAATAATATCTGCCTCCATGATAAAAATTTTGTTGCTTGAGAAAATGTAAAGTGTATGAATAAATTATAATGCAGAGTGTAATTTTTCGCGGAAATATTTTTATCGACAAAATATAACATGTTCTATTTTACTGACGATAATTTTTTCGCGACGAAATAACACGAAAGGAGAAGAATTTACATGCAAGTATATTTTGGTCTCGGCTCAAACTTGGGCAATCGTCTTCAGAACTTACGCGACGCTCTGAAACTCTTAATCTCACTCGGAAGTCTTGAAGCTAAAAGCGACGTTTTCGAGACTCCGGCATGGGGAGGAGTTGAACAGCCGGATTATCTCAATGCCTGCGTGAAGATTAACATAACGGGAAATCTTTCACCTCACGAAATTTTAGCGCACATAAAAACTTTTGAGCGTGAAATTGGCCGTGCGGTCACTTCCATACGATGGGGAGCACGTAAGATTGACATTGATATTTTGCTGATTGACGACATGATTTATCACGATGAAACACTTGACATTCCTCATGTCCGAATTCCTGAAAGATTGTTCGTGCTCGTGCCATTGAGGGAAATTTTGCCGCAAAACTGGAAACATACGATTAACGGGAAAAATATTCACGAGATGATTAATTCGCTTGAACCTGAGGAGATTATCAGGATAACGAGGCTGTAAACAAAAAAGGCGAGAAACACTCCGTAAAGTGTATTATCTCGCCTCATTAGCATTCCTGGTAATACGGATTTTCTTCTTTTTCTATGACCGTTATTGTAAAATATATCACATCATACCCCCAATTCCGGCATACTCCGCAAAATCCTCACACTCTCAACGCTAACCCTCGTAACCCTCCCAATCAGCTCAAGAATATATCTCTCATTCCCACTCTCACGCCCCCAAGCATTGCAATCATTCCGAAGACCAGAAGCCTTGTCAACTTCATCACGATATCGCTCAACAATCCAGCCTAGCGCACTCCGGCCATTTACGACATATTCCCAAGCCTCAACAGGAATTCCCGAAATCGTCAAGTTCTCGTTGTAACGTATAACCTTTTCACCGTTACGCTCAATTATTCTCAGCTTCGTAACTCGCAAATCCTCAGCATTCCCCTCAAAGCGAATTGGCCACATTGAAACACTCTCATAATTCACGTGCAATTTCCCAAGTTCACGCCCAATCTCTGAAAACTCACGAAATCTACTCGCAAATGGAACCCTCGCTAAAATCTTCTTCGTGTCATCGCCAAAACGAGCAGCATACTCCGGAGAACTCAACACGCCGTATATATAGTAAAAAATTTCTTCCTTCGTGATGCTCAAATCCCCGTAATAATCCCGAAAACGTTGCAATGCCGCGTCGCTGACACCGTCAATTCGCTCAAATCCGCCGGAATTGTATAAATCCTTCTCCCTGCGTTCATACCAGTATAACGGAAAACATTGGCCCTTCTCGATTGCGTCAAGACAAGGCAGGCTGTCAGTCATCAAGACGCTGAAACCTTTACTGCCGCCAATTCCTGAGATACATATCAATAAATTCTTCGTGTCATGCTCCGGGAAAATTGAAAGCATCTGATATGTAGCTTCATTCATAAACTTGTCAAAGTATAAATATTCCTTCGTGAATGGACGATAAAGCGAAACTCTCACAGCGTAATCTCTGTATGTCATTATGATACCGTTTTTCGCGTGTCTATAAAGTGTATTGCTCCATGAAATTTTATGCGCATCATTCGTAACTAAGTCCTCAATTTTTCCGTCGCCGTGATAATTCCTCCAGCGTTCACGTTCGGAGTTATACACATTCATCATGTCCATAATATTACGCATAAGCTGTAAACTTAAAAAGTTATAGCACCATGCATCACGACCAGTAACAACCCCACGCGAATATCTCTCATCGAAAATTGCGAACTCGTCTTTTTCCTTCTTGTTCCCCAGCCGAATAAAACTCTGATAAAGCTCAGACCTCATATTCAGCCAGTCGCCCCACTCATTAGGGATAATCCTGCGCATAATCCCCGCGTTCATCATTTCGCCGAAACTCCTTAACCTGACAAGCTCATCAAGTTTCTCACGCCGTCTCATGTAGTCCTCGACCTCGTAATAATAAATCTCGCATGGTCTTCTCTCAGTCTTAACGAGAAGGGTTATTGCGACCGAACATTGACTGCCTTCACCGAAAACTTTTTCGCCTTCCTTGTCCCAATCTCCACTTCGCTGATTGCCTCTAAGATTGAAGATGTAAATTTCCGAGAAGCCATCAGCCAGGCATTTACGCATACCGTCGGCACTGTTGCTGTCGAGAAAAGCCCCGTTCGTGACGAAGCAGATTACCCCGTTTTTCTGCAATCTATCAGAAGCCCATTTGAACGCGAGAATGTAGCTGTCATATAGCGAATTTTTGTTGACGGCATTGCTTCTTTCCGCGTAAGTCTTCTTTATGCTGGCGTTGAGTGCTGAGTGCTCAGTGTTCTTGTTGTTGTCGTTCGCTGATTTCTGGCCTACGCTGTACGGAGGATTGCCGATGATTACGTTTATGTCGAGTTTGCTTTGGACGTAAGCTGTTAAGTCATTTTCGAGGAATAAAGGGAATATATCATTTGTCGGGTTTAAGTCGAGCTCGAAAGTGTCAGTGAAGGCCATTCCTTTGAAGGGAATTCTGCTGCCTCCGTTTAACTCGTGAAAAACGTCCTCGATGTTGACGGCTGAGATGTAATATGCTAAGGGTAAAATTTCATTGGCGAAAATATGATTTGAGAATTTATAGCCGATTACTTCACGAGAGATTAAGCCGGATTGAAGCAGACGAGCTATGAAAGTTCCAGTTCCGCTGAATGGGTCAAGAATTTTTACGCCTGGTGAGCTTAGTCCTTCAGTGAACGCTAATTTTTCGCGCAATGCCCAGTCAGTGCTTTGAATAATAAAATCCACAATCTCGATTGGAGTATAGACGATGCCGAGTTTCTGAGCAGTTTTCGGAAGAGCTTTCTTGAAGAAGTCCTCGTAAAGGTGCTTGATGAATTTCTGTTTAGCGTCGCTTGTTGCAGCCTGTTGAGCTGATTCGTAGACGTGAGAATAGAAATTTTTCAGCTCATTCAATCTTTCATCAACTTTGTATTTTCTCAGCGAGTTAATAATTTCCTGCATAGCTTTAGACACTGGATTAAGCTCCGAAAATTTGCTGAAGAATGCGTTGAACACGGGTTTAGTGATGATATGTTGAGTTAGCATTTCGATGGCCGTATCTTGGTCGACACTTTTATTTATGCTTTTTCTGAGTGCGTCAAGAAATTTATTGAAGGCTATTTGAGCGTCAAGATGAGTTAAAGCGTTTCGGATATTGGCTTCAATTTCTGCGGCTATGCTGATTAGGTCATTAGTCCATTTGTCCCAATATTCGCGATCCCCGCATTTCTCGACGATTTTAGCTGTGAGAGCTTTTTCCCAGTCTTGAATGTAATCAATCATGAACTGACGGGAATAATCATCAGCTTTAAATTTTGGCGGAACGGTGATAATTTTCTGAGAATGTCCGGAAAAATTCAGGTCGTTGATTATGACTTGGAATTTATTATCATGAGAACGAAGGGCCTTCAAGACTTTCCAGACGGCTTCATATTCTTTGTTCTTGTCAAGGGCTTCTTCGGGTTTAACGTCAGAACGTACTGCGATGGGAATAATTATGTAGCCGAATTGTTTGCTTTCACTTTTTCGCATAACTCTGCCGACTGATTGAACGATGTCAATTTCTGAACGTTTCGGATTAAGGAAGATTACGGCGTCAAGAGCAGGAACGTCGACACCTTCTGAGAGACAACGGGCATTGCTGAGTATATGACAGGAATTTTCATCGTTTATGCGGCTTAACCAAGCGAGATTATTTGTTCTGACAGCGACCGGATCTGAGCCGTCAATGTGTCGATTTTCGCAGTTCAGTGGCTTTTCGAGTTCATCGGCGGCCAATTCTGTAACTTTGCTGAATGCTTTAGTGAAGATTTCTGAGTTAGCAATTGTGTTTGTGAATACGACAGCGGACTTCATAGGTTGCGGGTCAAGTGTCAATGCTTCGTTGTCTGAGGGGCTTAATTCTTTAGCGAGGGCTTTACGAATGCCGATAATTTTTGCGCCGTCACTGAGGGAAATAGAGTGTTCGTCATCGATTTTGATTTGAGCTGGAGAATTTTCGTCATCATAGTCATACATGAAGATTATAACTTTGTAGTCGCTGAGTAAACCTTGATTGATTGCGTCAGAGAACGTGAAGTTGAAGAACTCAGGGCCGAAAATTTTTTCATCATCCATGCTGTAAATCGGTGAATATTTCTCTTTAGCTTTAGCTTTAACGTTATCCCCGAAGATTTTAGGCGTAGCGGTCATGTAAAGACGTTTTTTTGCGCTTATGAACTGGTCATCATGAATTAGCTTGAAACTTGATGCTGAATTTTTTTCCTGATCTACACCGGCGGTTCTGTGAGCTTCGTCGCAAATTATCAAGTCAAATTCTGGAAGTCCGAGAGTTTGAGCGTTATGAATGACTTGTAAGGATTGATAAGTTGAGAAAATCACGGTGAGAGAGTTAATTTTGTCGTGATTATTTTTCCAAGCCGAGAATAATTCTTGAGCGTCAGTAGTTGGTGAGATTGTGAGGTCAGAAATTTTCATGTCCTCATCCGGGTAATCTTTTCGTCCGACGGTTATATCTGAACATACGGCGAAGGAGATTAGCGGTAAATTTTCGTCGTGGTCATAGTTCCAAGCCAATAATGATTGATTAAGAAGCGAGATTGACGGAGCTAAAACGAGAATTAAGCCGTTTTTTCCTGCGAATTTTTCAGCAATCTTGAGTGAAGTAAACGTTTTGCCGGTTCCGCAAGCCATGATTAATTTTCCTCTGTCGTGTTCAGCAAAACCCTTCAGGACGTTATTGACGGCGTTAACCTGATGAGGGAATAAAGATTTGACGATATATTTTACTCGAGATAAATCGGCAGGGTTGTATTCGCTCCAGTCTATTGAAGAATGTTCGAGGTCATAACGCGTTAAAATTTGCACATGAGGAATTTGATCTTGCAAGGCTGTGCGTGCATTTGAGCTGAAATTTCCTGTTAGGGTGAATAAAATTCTGCTTGAGTAAATACTTTTGCTGCTTGCTGACAAGAACGAATCGATTTCGCTTTTTGTTATGCTGGAGTCGTCATGTCTGAACTTGCATTGAACCGCGCAATATTTATCTTTATCACGGAACTTAGCGACAATGTCAATTCCTGTATCGCGAGTGCCTTCATTGTCCGGCCAATTCCGCCATAAAAATACATCGCTGAAGACTTGAGAATATAGCTTGTCATGTTTCAGGAAATACCAGCATAAGACTTCGAATAATTGGCCTTTTTGGGTATCATCGGATGTGTCAGAAATTTTTTGCAGAATATCGTTGAGAGCTGACATGTGAATTTTTCTCCTTTAGCGTTAAGAATTATAAAACGGTTTTATCGAGAACAGACATATGAGTTATAATGACAATAAATTATAGCAAGGAGGCAAGAGAATAATGAACACTGTAACTGACGAGAAAAATTTCGTTACTCAAGAAGATGAAAAGTATGAATATATACCTCATGAAGAAGTTGTAGAAATTTCACGTCTTCTTATCGAGAAACACAGAGAAGCATACGAGGCTTTAGCGAATGCGTAGATTACCTGTTGAAGAAATAATTTACCTGCATTCTGACCTTGTGAGAGCTACAGGAGGAAGCGACGGCATAAGAGATGAAGGACTTCTTGAGTCTGCGATTAATGCTCCGTTTCAGTCGTTCGGCGGCTATGATGTTTATCCGACGATTTACGAGAAGGCGGCACGTTTAGGCTTCGGGCTTGCTCGTAATCACGCGTTTATCGACGGCAACAAGAGAATTGCGGCTCATGCTATGCTTGTTTTTCTAAGTATCAACGGAATTAATATTGACTGTACGGAGTTTGAGTTATTCTCGGAATTTTACAAACTTGCGGCTTCTGAGGTAACATTTGAGGATCTAGTGAGCTGGATAATTAAGCACGAAGTCCCCCGCGAATAATCACAGGGGATTAATAATTCTGCCATTCTTCATGATCCGGACGAGATTTAATTTTTTGTCGAGAGCTAAGATATTTGCGTAATTCCCAGCCTTAAGATTTACATCAAGCCCTATAGATTTTCCAGGATTAATGCTTGCACACTTCACGGCGTCTTCAAGATTAACATTCATTTTCTTCACGGCAATTCTCACACAATCCATCAAATTTGTAACGCTTCCGGCTATAGTTTGTCCGTCCTCGAGCGTCGCTTTACTGCCATTCTTTATGACCTTCTGACCTCCAAGCTCATAAATCCCGTCTTTCATGCCTGTAGCTTCCATTGAATCGCTAATAAATATAACTCTGTCAGTTCCAAATGCCTTAAGAGTGTTCCGAACAATAGCATGATGAACATGAACGCCGTCACAAATTAATTCGACTTCGACACTTTCATTCTCGAGCGCGGCAATAATCGGTCCTGGATTTCTATGATTAATCGGGTTCATAGCGTTGTAAAGATGAGTAACGTGATTAATTCCGGCTTCAAACGCTAATTTTGCCGTGTCATAATCGCAGGCTGTGTGAGCTAATGAGATTTTCGCTATGTCCCTTGCTTCGTGAATAAATTCTAATGCCCCTTCAACTTCCGGAGCAACAACAGCTATTTTGATTAAGCCTCCCGAAGCGTCTTGCAGTCTTCGTAACATGTCAACGTCAGGTTTAGCGATGAAAGCCGGATTTTGAGCGCCGATTTTTGCTGGTGAGATGAAAGGGCCTTCGAGATTAATTCCTGCGAACTCGTTAAAATCTTTCGCGGCCGTAACTATTCGCGTCAATCTCTCCTCTGGAAGCGTCATCGTCGCCGGGCATAAAGTCGTAATTCCCTGTGAAGTCTCGTAATCATAAATCGCTCGGAAAGCCTCATCCGTTCCGTCGCAAAAGTCATAGCCTGCGCATCCGTGAAAATGAATATCAACCAGGCCGGGAATTATGAATAAATCTTGAGCGTCAATAACTTCTGCGTCCTGTAATGGCGAGTTCGTGATTAGTCCGTCTGAGATTGCGAGAGTTCCAACGTGAAATTTGCAGTCAGGACAAAATATATTCCCGTTCTTGATTATTATGCTCGACACTTTGAGAACGCTCCTTCGTCTGCAACGAGAGTAACATCATCGTGTAACTGCAAAATTGAGCCTGGAACTTCCGGCGTAACTTGTCCGAAGAAAACTTTTTGCACAGCATCAGCCTTATCTTCTCCGGACGCGACGACAAGAATTCTTTTTGCTCTCAGAATTGAACGTATTCCCATCGTGTAAGCATGTGTCGGGACGGATTTTCCGGCTTCAAAAAATCTCTGGTTAGCCTCAACCGTGCTTTGAGTTAATTCCACGCAATGAACATCTTTCTCAAAAAATTTTCCCGGCTCATTGAACCCGATATGTCCGTTTTTGCCAAGTCCCAGTAATTGCAAGTCCTGCGGGCCAATCTCAGCAAGCATAGTGTTATAAGCTCGGCAGGCTTTCTCTGCGTCAGTAATTCGTCCGTCGGGTAAATGAACGTTCTCACTCTTGAGATTAACTTTGTCGAATAAATTCTTGCGCATGTAATACACATAGCTCTGTTCACTCTCAGCTCCCAAGCCCCTGTACTCGTCAAGATTTACAGTGATGACTTCGGAGAAATCCAAATCGCCTTTTTCGTACCAGTCAACAAGCTGTGAATAAATCCCGACCGGTGTTGAACCAGTCGCTAGGCCTAGCACACAGTCGGGCTTCAAGATGATCTGAGCGGAAATTATATTTGCGGCTTTCCTGCTCATCTCGTCGTAATTTTTTGTTACATAAATTCTCATTTCGACGCGTCAATTAACTTCTTCAGCTCATCGAACACAAACTGAACTTTCGGGCCGATTACGACTTGGACATTACGTTTTGAGGGCCTAATTACTCCGGGAATTCCTGACGACTTCAATTTTCTCTCGTCAACCTGCATGAAATCTTTGACTTCTGCCCTAATCCTCGTCGCGCAATAATCATAATCCTGCAAGTTCTCAAATCCGCCTAATCCTTCGAGAATAACTCTAGCCATCTCCGTAAAATTATCATTCGCAAGGACTATCAAGTTTTCGGCTTCTTCGTCTTCACGGCCTGGAGTTTTGAGGTCAAATTTCTTTATTGCCCAGCTGAAAATGAAGTAGTAAATTACCGCGAATACTGCACCAATCGGAATTATTAATAATGGATTTACGGCCATCGGTGCTTTGAAACTCAAGATGTAATCAACAAGTCCTGCGCTGAAGTTGAAGCCACATCGAACAGGAAGATACGCACAAATTACGGCTGATATTCCCGTCAAGACAGCGTGAATTAAATATAATCCCGGTGCTAAGAACATGAAAGCAAACTCGATAGGCTCAGTAATTCCCGTGAAGAACGACGCGAAAGCTCCTGCAAGCATCAAACTCGCGGCCATAGTCTTACGTTCAGGATTAGCGGCTCTGTACATTGCGAAAGCTCCGGCGACAAGTCCGAACATCATTACCGGGAAAAATCCTGTCATGTATTGTCCTGTTACGCCCTTAACAGCTCCTTCTGCTCCTGACCAGAATAAGCCTAAATCATTAATTCCGGCTGTGTCGAACCAGAATACAGCGTTCAAAGCGTGATGAAGTCCGAGCGGGATTAAGGCCCTGTTGAGCATCGCATAAAGTCCTGCACCGAGCGGCCCAAGTTTTACAATGGAAATTCCGAAGTTAATTAACGCTCCGTAAACGACAGGCCAGATGTAATAGAGGATTATTGCGGCAAATATTGAGGCTATTGCTGTAACGATTGCGACACTTCGTCGTCCCGAGAAAAACGCGAGCCAATCAGGAAGCCGAGTATCTTTGAACCTGTTGTAACACCCTGCTCCGATTAAGCCAGCAAGAATTCCGATGAAGGCGTTCTGAATTTTCCCGAATGCCGCAGGAACTTGTGAAACGTCAACTTTCATGTACATTGCTACAGCATTGCTCGAAAGAAGAGTTGTAATCATCAGCCATGAGACTAAACCGGCAAGCGCAGGAGTTCCGTCTCTGTCAGAGGCCATTCCGATTGAGACACCGAGAGCAAATAAAATTGGGATTTGGTCGATTATTGCTGAAGCGGCCTTGATGCAGAATGCCGAAGCTAGACTGTTTGAACCCCAACCGACAGGATCGAGCCAGTAGCCAATACCGTAAAGAATTCCAGCGGCAGGAAGACACGCAACAGGAAGCATTAACGAGCGGCCAATTTTCTGAAGATATTTCATCATGATAGAATTTTCCTCCTTCATGAAAATGTTAATAATAAATATTAAATTAATATGGATAAAGAAATTATATAACGTCTGAGAAATTTTCGTGAATGGTGTATAAAGTTTGACAATTTTGGCGTTTGTTGCTATATTCTCACGCGTTGGCCCCGTAGCTCAGTGGATAGAGCGACTGCCTCCTAAGCCGTAGGCCGGGTGTCCGAATCACCCCGGGGTCGCCATAATAATAAATCCCACACATTGAAGCATGGGATTATTTTTTTGCCTTGATTAACTTGTGAATTTTACTTGAAGAATTTTGACATTGGATATTGCGCTCGTGCTGAGTTTATCGCTTTCAATAAATTATTTCTCACGTCTTCAGGCTTCGTTATTCCCTCGACATTCCCCGACGTAA
>ERZ842401.2527-NODE-2527-length-24375-cov-50.197615_pt1 | contig 24375 bp, 12 predicted proteins | sample MGYA00521270_ERZ842401 | MGnify/ENA primary metagenome ERZ842401 (study PRJEB31892, sample SAMEA3878208) | bioreactor metagenome | biome: Moose rumen | place: Sweden | collected 2011-10 | study: EMG produced TPA metagenomics assembly of the PRJEB12797 data set... | reverse complement strand
TCTCGCTGGTCAACTTCAACGACATCCAGGTTGGCGACATCATCGAGACCTTCACCGAAATCGAGGTGGAGCAGAAGTTGTAGTTTCCAACAAAACTATCATCCTATCCTCAAGAGTCGCATTGCTTACAGAAGCAGTGCGACTCTTTGCATGATTTGTTATGTCGGTATTACAAAAAGATACGAAGTACACCGATTTTCAATTCTTTAACCTAAAAAACTGCTGTGTGCGTGCAAATAATTCTTAATTCATAATTCTTAATTCTTAATTAATTAGTAACTTTGCAGTCGATTTCAAGATAATAGTAAAATTCACAATAAATTAAGTAACAATTATGGCAAAGTTAGATTTGACACAGTATGGCATCACCGGTTCGAAGGTGATTGCTCACAATCCGTCGTATGAGTTCCTCTTTGAGGAAGAGACTAAGGCTGGTCTGACCGGTTTCGACAAGGGTCAGAACACTGAGCTGAACGCTGTTAACGTGATGACTGGTATCTACACCGGCCGTTCGCCTAAGGACAAGTACATCGTGAAGGATGCACAGAGCGAGGACAAGGTATGGTGGACTTCCGAGGAGTACAAGAACGACAACCACCCCATGAGCGAGGAGGTTTGGAAGACTGTGAAGGAAATTGCCATCAAGGAGCTTTGCAACAAGGAACTGTATGTGATGGACGCTTTCTGCGGTGCCAACGAGGCTACCCGTCTGCGTGTCCGCTTCATCGTCGAGGTGGCCTGGCAGGCTCACTTCGTGAAGAACATGTTCATCCAGCCCACCGCTGAGGAGCTGGAATCGTTCGAGCCCAACTTCGTCATCTACAACGCCTCCAAGGCCAAGGTCGAGAACTACAAGGAGCTGGGTCTGAACTCGGAGACTTGCGTAGCCTTCAACACCACCAGCCGCGAGCAGTGCATCATCAACACCTGGTACGGTGGTGAGATGAAGAAGGGTATGTTCTCCATGATGAACTACTATCTGCCCCTGCAGGGTATCGCCTCGATGCACTGCTCGGCCAACACCGACATGGAGGGTAAGAACACCGCTATCTTCTTCGGTCTGTCAGGTACCGGTAAGACCACACTGTCAACCGATCCGAAGCGTCTGCTCATTGGTGACGACGAGCACGGTTGGGACGACGAGGGCGTATTCAACTTCGAGGGCGGCTGCTATGCCAAGGTCATCAACCTCGACAAGGAGAGCGAGCCTGACATCTACAACGCTATCCGTCGCGACGCTCTGCTCGAGAACGTTACCGTTGACGAAAACGGAAAGATTGACTTCGCCGACAAGAGCGTAACTGAGAACACCCGCGTCAGCTATCCTATCAACCACATTGAGAAGATTGCCCAGAAGGTGAACGGCAAGAGCGCCGGTCCCGAGGCCAAGAACGTTATCTTCCTCTCTGCCGACGCCTTCGGCGTGCTGCCCCCAGTATCTATCCTGACTCCGGAGCAGACGAAGTACTACTTCCTCTCTGGCTTCACCGCCAAGCTGGCCGGTACAGAGCGCGGTATCACCGAGCCCACACCTACCTTCTCGGCTTGCTTCGGCCAGGCATTCCTCGAGCTGCACCCCACCAAGTATGCTGAGGAGCTGGTGAAGAAGATGGAGAAGAGCGGTGCCAAGGCTTATCTCGTGAACACCGGTTGGAACGGTACCGGCAAGCGTATCTCCATCAAGGACACCCGTGGTATCATCGACGCCATCCTGGGCGGTGACATCCTGAACGCTCCTACCAAGAAGATTCCTTACTTCGATTTCGAGGTTCCCACACAGCTCAACGGCGTGGCTTGGGGCATTCTCGACCCCCGCGACACCTACCAGAACCGCAACGAGTGGGAAGAGAAGGCCAAGGACCTGGCTGCCCGCTTCATCAAGAACTTCAAGAAGTACGAAGGTAACGAAGCCGGCAAGGCTCTCGTCGCTGCAGGCCCGAAGTTGTAAAAACCCAGGGACGGAAGCAACGAGCATCTCCGATGGTCGCTGCAGGCCCGAAGTTGTAAGGCATAAGCTTTAAAGATGATTTGAAAGACGGATGTTCTGACAATAGTCGGATATCCGTCTTTCTTTTGCACGTGACTGCGGGACAGCCCCCCGTGATGTCAAAAGCACTATGGCCAAGACGCGATGGCCATAGTGCTTGATGATTTGATACGGTAGCATTAAACTATTCTTCGTCCCAGCTGCCACGGTATTCGCGGGCATTGTTATCAGTATTGGCCGGGTCGCTTGTGTCTAGCAAATGGGCTGTATGCTGCAACTTGACTACCTTTATGTTCGGTTTCTGATAATTCTTCTTATCCATTGTTGTTAGTCTTTTTACTTCATGAATAATGATCTTGCGTTTCTCTTACTCAATTACAACCACCTTACCGTCGGTGATATACAAGCCGCGGTGTGTGGGCTTGCCTTCGAGTTGCCGTCCCTGCAGGTCGTAGTAGGTGTGGGTGCCGTCGGCCTCGATAATGTGGAATACCGGGCTGTCGATGCCTGTTGTTTCGTCATCGGCAAATGCATCGGCGGGAAAGTCTTCTATCGCAGCATCGTCCAGGTCGCCTGCCAATGTCTGTATGAACTTCATGTCAAAACTCCGTTTACCATCAATGGCGTGATGGTTCTTTGGTTCATAGAAGGCCCTGAAAGTGCCAAGTCGCGCATTACGCTCAGCTTCCGTGTCGCTGCAGATAATCTTCATCTTTCCTCCGTTATAGACACCGTAGGCAGCCAGAGCGGCAGCCTCTTCATTTTCGATGGCATTGTAGGTACCGCGCCAAGTGCCGATGGGCTCGAAATCGGTTTTCTTGTCCTTGAAGTCTTTGTAGCTGTAGACGGCCGTATAGTCAGCCATCTCCTCATGCTTCAGCGAGGCCGTGATCTTTGCATTAACGGCATTCAGATTGACAGAGCCGTAATTGACCACCACGAGATAGCCCAAACCGGCCGAGGCTACAGGGAAGTCGTTGGTGAACACGAACTCATAGTAGTAGTCGTCGACCAATACCAGACGGTAGAGTTTTACCTGGTCTTTCTCATAATACTTATTGAAATCGAACTCGTAAGGCAGACAGATGGTGTAGGCCTTGCTCTTCCAAGTGCCGTCGCCGTTGTCAACGGCTGAGAGCACGCGGTCGTAATTGACGTTTACCGTCTGGCCGTCATACTGCTGCAGCACGGCGCTGTTGTCCTGACCGTCATAGATGGCAATCTCTTCCAACGGGGTGCGGAAGCCCATGAAGTTGTCGAGCATCACGTCCTTGCCCGTAAACTTGAGCCTGTACTTACCTGAGTAGGGCGCAACGAAGATGATAGCTCCGCTGTCGGTAAAGTCGCCAAACTTCTGCCAGTTGCCGTCGCCATTCCTGTCGTAGTGGATAGTGAGCGGTGTCGTGGCGCCACCTCCGATTACGGATGCCAGACCGCCGCCCATATTGACCTGGAAGTAGAGCATGTCGCCCTGGTTGGCCTGCAACGTCGGGGTGATGAGGTAGTAGGTATTGTCGGTAGAGTTGGCTTGCCATGAGTTGTTTGTACTCATCATGCCGGCTATGCCGCCGCCGCTACCCTTCTTGAGCACCCATCCGTCGGTCTCCCAACCCTCGGGCACGGGGAATGTCTTTTCGTCGTCGCCCACATATTCCACTTCTGGCTCGAAGTTCTCCTCCCAGGCGTCAGTATAGGTGGCATATGCCTTCAGGGCAATGGATTGCGCCACAATGCGCTCGTCGGTTGGCGTGAAGATGACCTCGTCATTCTTCTCACCTAAAAATCTTTCATCATAGACGAATGAAACATCCACAAAGGCCGAGTCACCTGCGGCAATGGTCAGACTCTTGGGGCTCACGTCGAAGAACCCGGTTTTCGTGGCCATGTTCACCTGCAGCGTGCCTGTTCCGGTGTTCATGACGATGAACCGCTTTGTGCTGTTGGCCTTCTGCATACCGAAGCTGTACCTGTCGACAGCCGCGCTGTCAACGGTCACATAGAGGTCGGGGGCATTGTTGTCGATACGGAAGCCGGCCACCGAGTCGATAGACAGCGTGCTCGACGACTTGAAACGGAAACGGTACTTGCCAGCCTCGAAGCCAGTCACGGCCAGCGTGTGGTAATTCTTGTCGATGGAGTCGGTGAACTCGTGCACCTTATCCCAGTGGTTGCTGCCATAGACACTCTTCTCCACCGTCAGCAAGCTGCCGCTACCGCCCATGAACATGTCCATCATGGCACTCATGTCGAAGCCGCTGCCGCCACCCTTCTTCACAGCGAAGACCAGCGGGTCTCTTGTGTCGCGCACATCGAGCGGCGGTGTCATCAGATATCCGCCTCCGCCCATCATCGGATTGGAGCCGGACTTCACAGTCATGGTGCTGTCAGACCATTCCCAACCTTCCGTGAACCAGCCGTAGGGCGTCTGCTTCTGGGCATTGAAGTCCTCGACCCAGCATCCTGGTTCGGAGATGATAGCCGACACACCTATCTTCTGAACAGACAGGCGGTTGTCGCTGGCCGTAAAGGTGATTTCCGATGCATTCCAGCCGACTGTTCCTGCACTGTAGACGAAAGTGACGTCGACACGTGCAGTGTCGCCTGGCTGGACGTGTACCTGGTTGGTGCTCATCTTGAAGTACGTGCTATTCGACAGGGTCATGGTGACGTCCATAGCCCCCGTACCCGTATTGATGACACAGAATGTCTTGGTGGAGTCGGCGGTGCATACGCCGTAGGGCACGAAAGAAGTCTCGGTATCTTCAACGACGATATAGAGGTCGGGAGCCTGATTATCAATGTGGAAACCAGCCACCGAGTCGATGCTGACACCTGTCGAGGTTCTGAAGCGGTAGCGGAACTCTCCGCTTTCCTCGGCAGTCACCGTGAACTCCTTCAGGTCGTCGCCAAGGTCATCATATAAATCCTGCACCTTGACCCACTTGTTGCTGCCGTAGACGGAACGCTCCACGACGAAGAAGGCGCCCATGTCCATACTGCCGCCTGAGCCACCGCCGATGCCGCTGTCATCTTTTTTCTTCTTGGCCGAGAACACCAGCTGCTCGCCTTGTTTGACGTCAACGGGCGGGGTCAGCAGCCAGTAGGTATCGTTGCTGCCAAAGAGTGACGACATGTCGAATTCAGGGGTTCCGTTCCCACTTCCGGTTGTAGAGGAGCCGAATCCGCCAAACGACGACGATGAGTCCGACGAAATGAGGCCTTTTTCTACACTCCATCCCTTGGCGAACCAGCCGAAGGGAATTTTGTTGTCTTCATTGTTGAACCGCTCGTCCATCTGCTCGGCAGCAATAGACTGAGCGTGCATGTTTCCCCCCCCACTATGCACAATAAGAGGAGGATGGCTTTAAATAGAAAGTTTTGTATCATTATATGTAGTATTTAGTAATTAATTAGTGTTTGCGATTATGCGAGGTTAGTCACATTCAGCTGCAAAGGTACGCAATAATAATGAAACGACCAAAAAAGTGTGTCGAAACTTGAGAAACCAGTCTCAGATTCTGACAGGTACGACACTACAACCATGAAAAACGAAAAAACTATGCTATGAGTGCTATAATTGGCTGTAAGTTGTTTGTATACAATAGGTTAACCTATAGCATAGTTTCCAAAAACTGTGCTATAACTATGCTATAACTATGCTATAATTGAGGCCCTTGAACCCGTCAGGAGGCATCTTTCAGGGTTAAACAAGCCATCAGATACCCTTCGAAGTGCCTTCCAACAGGGTTCAAATGCCGTGCAAACAGGGTTTGGATGACGTTCCAACAGGGGTCGAAGACGGCACTTGGAACCTTTTGCGTATACGCAAAACACCTTACGGGCCTACGCAAAACACCTTACGGGCCTACGCAAAATAGTCGACTCCATTTTTTTAGCGCGAAAACAGTAGCAGGAAGGTAGCAGGAAGGTAGCAGGAAGGTAGCAGGTTTAAAGTACAAACCTGCTACCGTTATCTACCTGGCTATCAGTCTCTTGTCTCAAAAGGTAGCTGGATAGCGGGTTCTTTGCTGTTTTTTGCCATATATGCCGTCAGTCTCTTTTCTTGTCGTAGGCGTGCAGGGGGTAGTCGGTGGCGATGTCGATGCCTATCGAGAGGCACTTCTGGTAGATGTTGGGGAAGTGGTGGCGTGTCCGTACCTTCTTCGGCTTGCGTTTATAAGATTATAATTTCTCCAATTAGAAGGACGTCCTTATCGTGCCATAAGGTAGATGTTGCGCATGTCGTCGGGCTTCAGCACCTCGATGGCTCCGAGGGTGATGGTGCCTCCACGCGAGCACTTGTCAACCATGACCTCTATTTCGTCGGACGTTATCTCGCGGCCCAACAGCTCATGGATGTTGGTGGGCATGCCTATCTTGCGATAGAAGTCCTCCAGGGCACGGATGCCCTTTTCAGCCGTTTCACCGGGATGGGCAAAATCGTTCTCGACACCCATCACGTTGACGGCAAACTGGACGAAGCGACTCAGGTGCCGGTCCTTGACGTAGCGTGCCCATGAGGGCCACAAGGCAGCGAGGCCGGCACCGTGGGTAACGCCGAACAAGGCGCTGAGCTCATGCTCCAGGCGGTGGGTGGCAAAGTCCTTCTCCGTTCCGCATTCCGTCAGGTCGTTATGGGCGAGGGAGCCAGCCCACATAATCTGGGCACGGTTGCGATAGTCCTCCGGGTGTTGCATGACGACGAGGGCTGAATCACGGACGGTTCTGAGCAAAGCCTCTGATATGGCGTCGGTTAGCGTCATGTCCTCGTATTTCGAAAAATAGCGCTCCATGGTGTGCATCATGATGTCGGTGACTCCTGCTGCTGTCTGGTAGGGCGGCAGGGTGAACGTACGCTCAGGGTTCATGACAGCAAACTTGCAACGGCAGAGGTCGCTGTTGATACCGCGCTTGATGAGGCCCTCGTCCTTGGTGATGACACAGCTTGACGACATCTCCGAGCCAGCGGCAGGTATGGTCAGCACGACGCCGACGGGCAGACAACTCTGGGGTGTTGCCTTGCCAGCCCAGAAGTCCCACACGTCACCATCGTAGTTGACGCCATAGCCGATGGCCTTGGCGGAGTCGATGGCGCTACCTCCGCCGACTGCCAGGATAAAGTCTACGCCCTCCTTGCGGCACAGGTCAATGCCGTCATACACTTTCGACAGCAGCGGGTTGGGCACGACGCCGCCCAGTTCAACAAACTCAAGACCGGCATCCGCCAGCTGGCTCCTGACCACGCCTAACAGTCCGGAGCGCTCGGCAGACCCTCCACCGTAGTGAACAAGAATCTTGTGGCCGTCGCAGGCCTTCACCAATTCGCCGATTTTCGTCTCTGCACTTTTGCCAAACACTACCCTCGTCGGGGCATAGAAATTGAAATCCTTCATCATTGTCGTCATCTGTTTAGAGTTTAGGGTTTAGAGTTTAGAGAAATCAAGTATTGCCTACAAAATTAGGAAGAAACGCGTAAACAGCCAAATAAATTTCCGACTTTTTTCATTTGATGACAACAAAACGGCTTGTCAGTCTTTTATATATAAACAATAAACAATAAACAATAAACAATAAACGATAAACAATAAACGATGAGAAAACCGGCGCGGATAGCTTTTTTATTTCTTATTTCTTATTTTATATTTAGCCCTGCAAGGGCGCAGTATCGGCTGTGGTACGACCGGCCGGCCATGACGTGGACACAGGCGCTGCCGGTGGGCAACGGCGTGATGGGCGGCATGGTGTTCGGCACTCCTGCCGTGGAGCACATCCAGCTGAACGAGGAGACGCTGTGGGCGGGACAGCCCAACAACGTCGTCAACCCCAACGCCAAGGCTGCCCTGCCCGAGGTGCGCCGACTCATCTTCGAAGGCCGGTACAAAGAGGCACAGGAGCTGGCCAACGCCCAGGTGATGCCGAATGCCGTGGGCAAGAACATGGGTATGCCCTACCAGCCCTTCGGCGACCTGTATATCGCCATGCCCGGGCATGCCGACTATCAGGACTACGAGCGGTGGCTGGACCTGGACAACGGGAAAACCGTTGTCCGCTATACCGTCGACGGCGTGCAGTATGAGCGCGAGACGATAGCCCCGCTGGGTGGCCACGAGGTGATAGCCGTCCACCTGACAGCCAGCAAGCAGGGTATGCTGACCTTCACCGCCAACATGACCTCGCCGCACGAGAACGTGCTCATCAACAGCGAGGGACTGGAGGCCACGCTATTAGGCGTGTCGGGCAAGCATGAGGGTCTGAAGGGCAAGGTGCGCTTCATGGGTCGCCTGGCTGTCGACGCCCAGGGTGGCCAGGTCAGCAGTTCCAACGGCATCATCAGCGTCGTGGGTGCCGACGAGGCAACAGTATACGTCACCGTGGGCACGAACGTCAAGAGCTACAAGGACATCACGGGCAACGAAGAGGTCCAGTCCAGCGAACGCCTGCGGGGGGCGATGGCCAAGGGCTGGACAGCACTGAAAGCCCTGCACGAAGCGACGTACAAGCGCTATTACGACCGGGTGACGCTGAATCTGGGCGAAGACCTCTATAAGAAGGTGCCCATGAACAAGCGCATCGAACAGTTTCATGTGGTCAGCGATTCTGTCGCTGACAATTACCTCGTAGCCACCTACTTCCAGTTCGGACGCTACCTGCTCATTTCGTCGTCGCAGCCCGATAACATGAACCCCGCCAACCTGCAGGGACTCTGGAACGACAAGATGCTGCCCTCGTGGGACTCGAAATATACGACGAACATCAACCTGGAGATGAACTACTGGCCGTCAGAGGTGACGAACCTGACGGAGCTGAACGAGCCACTGTTCAAGCTCATCCGCGAAATCTACGAACAGGGCAAGGAGACCGCCCGCGACATGTATGGTGCCAAGGGCTGGGTGTTGCATCACAACACCGACCAGTGGCGCATTACCGGCCCTGTGGACCGTGCCCAGACGGGCTTGTGGCCTATGGGGTCGGCGTGGCTCTGCCGACACCTGTGGGAGCACTATCTCTACACACTTGACAAAGTTTTCCTTCGCCAGTACTACCCCATCATGCTCGATGCCGCCCGTTTCTACACACAGACGCTGCAGCAGCATCCTACGAAAGGCTACTTAGTGGTCTGCCCGGGTGAGTCGCCCGAGCACGGCGGCAAGGGGCGCCCCACCCCGCTGGACGCCGGTGTCACGATGGACAACCAGATAGTCAGCGAGCTATATACCAACGTGCTGGCCGCCGCCAAGGTGCTTGGCGACAACGACGCTTTACTCTCCACCATCAGCTCCCAGTTGAAACAGTTGCCGCCCATGCAGACAGGCCGCTGGGGACAGTTGCAGGAGTGGCTCGACGACCTGGACGACCCGAAGGATGACCACCGTCACTTCTCACACCTCTATGGTCTGTACCCTTCGAACCAGATTTCCCCCTACCGTACCCCTGAACTGTGGAGGGCCGCCCGCACGTCGCTCGATGCCCGCGGCGACGTGAGCACAGGATGGAGCATGGGCTGGAAGGTGTGCTCGTGGGCACGTCTGCTGGACGGCGAACACGCCTATAAGCTCATCCAGGACCAGCTGACGCTGACCGCCGACACCTTCCTGATTTTCGGCACCGTCAAGCAGCGTGGCGGCACCTATCCGAATATGTTCGATGCCCACCCGCCGTTCCAGATTGACGGTAACTTCGGCTGCACGGCAGGCATCGCCGAGATGCTGATGCAGAGCCATGAAATTGGACAATTTGACAATTTCACCATTGGACAATTTGACAATTTACAATTTATCATTGATTTGTTGCCGGCATTGCCCTCGGCATGGAAAGACGGCTCCGTCAAGGGACTCGTAGCCCGAGGTGGTTTTGAGGTGGACATCGACTGGAAGGACGGTCACCTCGTAAAGGCTGTCATCCACTCGCGCAACGGCGGTCTGTGCCGTCTGCGCTCCAACACGCCATTGAAGGGCAAAGGACTGAAATACAACAAGAAAGCCTCCGTCTACACGTTGCAGACGAAGGCCGGAAACAGTTACACGCTAACTTTTTAGTCGTGCAAGATGAGTGCCGACTGAGCACTGACGACGGCCTTGTCACCCGTAATGGTGCCGAGACCATCCTCGTTGATGACGCCATCGCAGCATACCTCGGTATAGATGCCGGCGGGGACGGCAACGGACTGGGCCTTGCGCGAGGCGTTGAGGATGACAATGATGTTGCGCCAGTCGTCGCGTCCGGCATAGTTCTTCAGACGGAAGGCCACCACTTCTGCCGGACTGTCCAGGAACTCCAGGTGCTTGCGCACCAGGTCGGCAGAACCGAGGCGGAAGGCAGGATGGTGCTTGCGCAGGGCGATGAGGTTCTTGTAATAGTCAAAGACCTGCGGATACTTCGCCTTATTGCTCCAGTCGAGGTGGTTGATGCTGTCGGGCGACTCAAACGAGTTGTGGACGCCCTGCTTGGTACGAAGCAGTTCCTCGCCACTGAGCATAAAGGGAACGCCCTGCGAGGTGAACACAGCCGTCTGTGCCAGCAGGTCGAGACGAATCAACTCTTCCATTTGACTATTTGACGATTGAACCATTTGACTATTTGACGATTGAACTATTTGACGATTGTTGGAATTGTCCAATGGTGAAATAGTCAAATTGTCCAATGAAGGAATGCTGGCCTTCAGGCGGTCTACCAGACACATGTCGTCGTGGCAGGAGACATAGCTCATCATCTGCGTCGGCTCCAGCGCCCAGGCTTTTTGGGCGTAGTTCACCTTCTTCATCTTCACCTGCGGATGACGGATGGCGCCGGCAATGCCAAATTTCAGGCTCTCCTTTTCGTTGACGCCACCCAGCCAGCCGGGCTTCGTGTCGTCGCTGAACGGACCGCGCAGAGCATCTCGAATCTCGTCTGAGAAAGCGGCGATGCCCGGCATCTTCAGGATGTTGGCCTTCATGCCCAACTGGTCGTTAGGCAGCGCACAAGCTCCGGCACTCCACCCCTCACCATAGATAAAGACGGTCGGGTCGATGGCATCCACCATCTGGCGAATCTGATTCATGGTCTCAATGTCGTGACAGCCCATCAGGTCGAAACGGAAACCGTCGATATGATATTCCTCCATCCAATATTTCACACTCTCCATCATGAAGCGGCGCATCATGGGCTGCTCCGATGCCGTCTCGTTGCCGCAACCGCTGCCATTGCTGTACTGGCCGTCGGCAGTCTTGCGATAGTAGTAGTCGGGATAGGTGCGCTGGAAGTTGGAGTGCTCGATGTCGTAGGTATGGTTATACACCACATCGAGGATGATGCGGATGCCGGCATCGTGCAGCGCCTTCACCATCTGCTTGAACTCGCGGATGCGCACCTCGGGCTGGTAAGGGTCGGTGGAATAGCTACCCTCGGGCACGTTGTAGTTGACGGGGTCGTAGCCCCAGTTGTACTGCGGCTGGTCGAGGCGTGTCTCGTCCACCGAGCCATAATCATACGAGGGCAGGATATGGATAGCGTTGACACCCAGCGACTTCAAGTGGTCGATAGCCCACGGCTCGGTGAGCGCCAGGAATTTTCCGGGATGCTGCGCGTCAGGACGGGCAATGGAGAAGTCGCGGTGGTGCAGCTCATAGACCACCAGGTCGGCGGGCGACTTGCAGACAGGCCGCTGGTCCTTGTCCCAGCCCTGCGGGTCGGTATCGGCCAGCGTCACGATGGCACCACGCTTGCCATTGACGCCGACAGCCTTGGCAAAGACGCCTGGGCATTCACCGCGTCCCATGTCGAAGGTATAGAAGCGGCCTTTCAGGTCGCCCTTCACCTCGGCCGTCCAGATGGCACCCTGACTATTTGACAATTGCACTATTTGACTATTTGACAATTGCACTATTTGACTATTTGACAATTTACAATTGATTGTCTTCAGCGCCTTGCCGCCCAGTCCATCACGATAGATGCGCACCTTGACAGCCTTGGCATCGGCCGGTGCAAACAGTTGGAACACCGTGCGCTCTGGCGTGTAGCTGACCTCCTGGAAGTCGAAACTCTGTGCGGAAACGGCTGTAGTCATCATGGCTAACAATATACACAATACAACTTTTTTCATAGCTTATCTCTTTTTTGGTGATTCTTCGCCGAAGAGGAACTGCGGCTGGTAGCCACCTGCATCGACGACGATTTTCTCGAAGACAATAGCAGGGTCGTCAGGCTGGATAGTCAGCACATGGTCGGTCTTGGAAGCATCGAACGGCAGCGTCACCACCGACTCCACCACGCGGCGCGCTACTGTGGGATAGAAGACGGAATAGATATTCTCCTTCGCCTCGTTCAGGTTGTGGTTGAAGTTGACGCGCTGGGCTTCGCCGCCGTCCAGACTGACGCGGTAGGTCAGTCCACCCTTGTTCAAGTAGTCGAGCGTCGACTTCACGATGACATGCACACGGACGCTGTCCCCCATTTTTGCCTTCGCTCCGTTCGTGGTCGCCGGTTTCCCCGGCGACAGCCAGCGGTAGTTCAGGGCGGCACCGGAGACAGGCTCGGTGTAGGGCATCAGCGTCAGGCCGCTCAGCGTACGGCCTACATAGGGCAGGACGGTCCACTGGGCATTGGCAGCAGGAGTCGCCTCATAGTAGTGCTCAGCCTCGATAGCCACGAAGCCGTCCTTCATCATAAAGGTGTAACCGCCCACACCGTCGGGTACGGTCTCCAATGCAGGCAGCCGGTCGGCGGGGAAGTCGTCGTTCCACGACCTATAGCCGATATGCTTCTGTATCATCATGCCGTTCCACTTGCCACCGGCAATGTCGTGGTTGTAGGAGGCACAGAGCAGCGAGTCACGACGGAAAGCCTCACGGGCACGTGCTGCCCACTCGTTGGCAGCAGGGTCGTTCTGCTTGGCCAGATAGCCGTTCATGGCTACAGCATAGTACATCTGGTAGAGATTCGACATAGCCTGCACGGGGAAGAGGATGAGCTGCTGGTAGGCGTCGCGCTGCTCAGGCTTCAACGTCAGATACTGACGCAGGGCCTCAGCCTCCAGACGCATGTAGTCGTCGGCCACCCGGCGCCACTCGCCGGAGGCAACGTTATACGTGGTGGCATCCATCATCTCCGCCGTCGTGCGTCCGGCATACTTGCAGCAGAGGTTCAGGATGCGGGCAGCCTCAGCGGACTGCTCTGCGCCAAAGGCCTCCGCACAGAAGGGCTCAGTGTGAGTGGCAACGACGTCGCGACTGACGGAACGGGGATTCCAGGCCATGTCCATGAACAGCGTGATGGGGTACTCCATGGGCTTCAAGTCGCCCACGTTGAGAATCCACATACGGTCCAAGCCGTTGTCGGCAGCCAGCGTCAGCTGTTCCCACATGTTCTGCGAGGGTGTGACGTTGAGCCACTTCGAGTTGCGCGGTGCCCCCACATAGTCCACATGATAGTAGAGGCCCCAGCCGCCGGGATGCTGGCGCTCTTTGGCGTTGGGCACGCGGCGCACATTGCCCCAGTTGTCGTCACACAGCAGGATGAGCACGTCGTCGGGCACACGCATACCTTTGTCGTAGTAGTCGAGCACTTCCTTATAGAGTGCCCACACCTGCGGTGTCTCCTTGGCGGGGCGTCCTGTCACCTGTTTGATAATCTTGCGCTGGTTCTCGACGATGCGCTGCAGCAGCTTCGTATCGGCATCCTCACTCATGGCCTCGTCGCCGTCGCCACGCATACCGATGGTCACGATGTCGTCGGTGCCCTTCATGCGCTCGATGCCCTCGCGGAAGAACTGGTCGAGCTTCGCCTGGTTCTTCTGGTAGTTCCACGGTCCCCACTCACCCCGGCGGCGGGCATACTCCTGGTGGTTGCGGGCCATCGGCTCGTGGTGACTGGTGCCCATGATGATGCCCATCTCGTCGGCCGTCTTTGAGTTCAGCGGGTCGTCGGCATAGAATGCCCAGCCCCACATGGCAGGCCAGAGGAAGTTGCCCTTCAGGCGCAGTATCAGTTCAAAGACTTTTTCGTAGAAGCGGTGGTCGCCATAGCCCGTGCCATAGGTGTTCTTCACCCACGTTGTCAGACACGGAGCCTCGTCGTTGAGGAACAAGCCACGATAGCGCACGGCAGGCTCGCCGTCGGTGTATTCACCTCTTTTAATATAGAGGGCCTCGTGGTGAGTCACAGGCACGTCGGCCCACCAATACCACGGCGACACGCCTATCTGGCGCGACAGCTCGTAGATGCCAAACACGGTGCCGCGCTTGTCACTGCCTGCAATGACCAGCTGCTGGCCGATGGTCTTGATGATGTACTTCTCGGTCTTGCCCTTCAGGTCGCGCAACTCGCCGCTCTTCACCCACTGGTCAATCTGGCGGTTGCTGCCCACCGTACCGATAAGGATGGTGGCTGACTCACTCTTGGCAGGTTTCACGCCCGTCACACACTCGACATCCGTCAGCAGACTGGCCACCGCCCGCTGCACGCAACTGTGCTCACGGCTGTCATATCCGATGGTGGCGCCCTGCAAGGAGAGTGCGTCAGCCACTGGCTGGAAGACCACAAACTGTTCAGCAGCACGCATCGCCACCGACAACATCAGGAACAAAAAAAGAATAACGGTTTTTTTCATATTGGTAGTATTTAGAAGTTCAAAGCCTTGCCTTATTTTTTATTTTATATTTTATATTTAGGGCGAAGCCCGCATATCTAGGGCGTAGCCCGCAAACTCTCCACGTACTGCCACAGCTGGCGGTAGAAGGGATGACGCGTCAGTGTCTGCCGGTTGCCCAGGATGATGACCTTCATGCGGGCACGGGTGATGGCGACGTTCATGCGTCGCAAGTCGCGCAAAAAACCTATCTGCCCCTCGTCGTTGGAGCGGACCAGCGAAATGACGATGATGTCACGCTCCTGGCCCTGGAAGCCGTCGACGGTATTGACCGAAATCTGGCGACGGAACGGCTTGAAGTACTCCCGCTTCATTAGCAACCGCCGCAGGTACTGCACCTGTGCCCGATAGGGCGAGATGATGCCGACATCGATACGCTCGTCCAACAGGCGTTGCTTGCCGATGCGCTCGAAGTACTGCTGTAGCACATGCAGGGTCAGCAGGCCCTCAGCCTTGTTGATGCGGCCGAAGCTTTCACCCACGAACTCTTCCTTGAAGGACAGCTCGTCGGCACCTTCCTGGCCTGCCAGCTCCGAATACTCCGACGTGTCCACCCACTCCATCGGCGTGTCGAGGTCGAGGATGCTGCGGAATCTGACCTCCGGTGCACTCTCCACCTGCCCGTCATAAAAGTAATTGCTGGAGAAGCGCATGATGTCCTCGCTCATGCGATACTGCATCTTCAGCAGCGTCACTGCCTCGGGATGCGTTTCCACAATGCGTTCCATCAATGTCTTGCCCAGTCCTGCCTTCAGGGCGGCAATGCTCTTGACCGTCGGCGGCAGCTGACAGTGGTCACCAGCCAGGATGACGCGGCTGACACGGCGCATCGGAATCCAGCAGGCCGCCTCCAAGGCCTGGGCGGCCTCGTCGATAAACAGCGTGCCGAACTTCTGTCCGTCCAACAGCCGATTGGCAGCACCCACCAGTGTCGACGCAATGACACGGGCCTCCCCAAACAGCTCGCCGTTGATGCGGATTTCCAGTTCTGTGGCACGGCTCTTCAAGCTCTCCAAGCGTTGGTGGTATTTCTCATCCCCCCGCTTGCGATGGCTGCGCAGGTCGCGGATGGCCTTGCGCAGTGCCCACAGCTGCGGATAGTCGGGATGGGCCTCGAAGCGCCGCTCGTAGGTGAACGACAGCATCTTGTCGTTGACACGCGTAGGATTACCGATTCGCAACACGTTAATGCCCCTGTCGACCAGCTTTTCGGAAATCCAGTCGACAGCCATGTTGCTCTGTGCACATACCAGCACCTGGCTCTCACGCATCAGCGTCTCGTGGATGGCCTCCACCAGCGTCGTCGTCTTGCCCGTACCCGGCGGCCCGTGGACAATGGCCACGTCCTTGGCACGCAGCACCTGGTTGACGGCCTGCTCCTGCGTGGCGTTCAGATAGGGGAAGTGCATGGGCTGGAAGACAAAGGTCTCGGGCTTCAGGCTCTTGCTGTAGAACAGGTCGCGCAGATAGCCTAAACGGCCCTTTCCGCGCAACACCCTGTCAAGGGCCTCCATCATCAGTCGGTACGACGTCTCGTCGAAGGACAGCTGCACGCCGACCGGTGCACCCCCCTGCAAGTCAATGAGGCGGGCATTGTCCGGCACCGTCACCACCATCCTGTCGCCATCGACATAGCTGACGGTACCCGCAAAGCGGAAATAGCTGATTTTGGCATCCTTCGCGTCCTCATCGGAAAAAGTAAAGAACATCACGGGGCGTCCAAACTCAAAGTTATGCTCAATGTCTTCGTCCGTCGTGCGGAACACCTCTACTGCCAACTGGTTCAGCGAGTTGTAATAGCTCTTCCCTATGCGGAGCGGCCACCAGGCATCGCCCCGCTTCACCTTGCGTCCGATACCGATGGTCTCGGTCTGCTGACGATAGGCTTCCTTCTCTGTTTCGTACTCCAACTGCAGCAAGAGACGCTGCTGCTGAATCATCTGTATGGCACTCGCTGTTGTTCCCATAGCGTAAAACGTCACAAAGATAGCACATTTCCATTACAACGCCAAATAAAGCAGCAAAAAAAAATCAGGCGGGCAATCGCAACGATGCCCGTCTGATGAGTTTACAGTGTTTCGTGGCGTTATTCCACGGTACAATAAATAAAGTCAGAAGTCTTACGTGTCGGGTAGAGCTTAATAGTACTACCAACAGCACCCAAGTTCTTACCATTGGCCACCAAGTCGCCCGTAAGGGTAGAAGGTTCTACACTGTCGTTGGCACCGAGATTGATACCCCAGTCGCTGTTGACTCGGAACTTCCAGCCGTTGGCATTGACGGTAGCGCCTGTGATTTCGTAGCAGTAGTCAGAAGCATTCCACGTCATATCCAGGTCGCCGCCCCAGCCGTTGAAGTCGCCGATGATACCCATCTTGGCGACCTTGACACCACTGATGGACATAGTAGCCATATCGAGGGTGACGAAGTAGACGCTCTCGCCAGCGTTGGCCTTGAAGTTGCCACCACCACCAACAGCGAAGTCGCCTGTAATGCCACCTGTCATCATATCTGTATTAATCTGAGTATCCCAGTCACCAGGCACCTTCTGGAACTTGAACTCATTGCCCCAGCCATTCGGGTCGGCACAATAGAGGTAGCCAGTGTAAATACCACTCTCATCGGTGAGAGCAAGACGCTGCTCAGCATTGGTCCAACCATCGGTAGCACCGATGAAGTAGATGTAAGGATCGAAATTCAGCGGAGTGATAGTGTACTCGTTGGTCAGCATGTTGATGGTGAAGCGGTAGAACTTAGCAGCACCGTCTACATGGAACGAGTGGTCGCCATCGAGGTTATAGCGACGGTCGAAGGTGCCGCTGAGGTCCTCGCTGGCACCGGTAGTGCCATAAAGCTGCTTCCAGTCGCCTGCATCAATAGCATCGAGAGCATCAGCATCACCGAAGGCGAACCAGAGCTCGCTACCACCAGTCAGCACGTAGGTGAAGACGGGATCTTCGAAAGCATCCTTGTCGCTGTGAGAGAACTTCTGGCTCTTGTCGCTGCTCCAGCTGCCGTTGCCGCCCACCAGATAGTAGGCATCGGCAATGCTGACGGCCTCTACCTTGAAGGTCTGCTCCATCATGTCGATGGTGACGCGAATCTTCTTGGCACCGGCAGCCACCTTGAACGAGTTTTCGCCACCGAGTTCCGAACGGCGTGCTATCTTACCCTCCGTGGCCTCGTTGTCGCCGCCCACGATACCGTAGAGCTGGCTCCAGTCACCGTTGGCGATGGCATCGCACGACTGGTCGTCACCGATGGCAAACCATGTGTCACCGTCGGCAGCGTCGAACGTCACGGTGAAGACGGGGTCAATGTAGACGTCCTCGTCGCTGTGGGTAAACTTAATAGAGCGGTTAATAGCCGAAGCTGCCCAGTCGCTGTTGGGACCGCCGATGATGTAGTAGGCGGGAGCGATGGTGAGCTTGTTCAGCGGCGTGAAACTGATAGTCTTCACAACATAATAATTCTCATTAGGATTACCAACAATAGCCTCAGCATCACCACCAGTCACGGTGTACATAATGGTACGTACATAAAGTGGTGTGGTATTGGGATTCTTGGTGATACCATCGAAATAGGCATTCTCCACATCCGATGGATTCAAGGTAATCTCCTGTGAATCAGCCATACTGTTGGCAGGAATGGTCACAGACTCTGAGAAATCGGCATTACGCGAAATCTCCACCACGGCCTTCAGGATGGTATTGGCAGGCATGGCGCCTTCCTTGACGGTAGCCACACCAACAGGGATGGGTGTCTCAATGCCAGTCTCGTCATCAATATAGTCAGCCAGACTGATAGCTTCAGGCATCGTGCTATTGACTGTCAGGTCGCTCACTTGCAACAGGCTCTCCTGCAGATTGGACTGCGGACCCACCTCGGGGTCGAAGTTCTCAGTACACGCCACGAAGCCCATGCTCAGCAGAGCGGTCATGAATATACTTAACTTTTTCATGTTATTCTTCATTTTATTAATTGACCATTTCAAATGTAACCTTATTCTGAATACGGTCGACGGTAATATTCATCGTACCTCCAGCGAAATCAGAGAATCTCCAGCCGCCCTTACCGCGAGTACAGTCACCGGTGTAGACACCATTAGTGAACTCAAAGTCGCCAGCTTCGTCCTTAGCCTGCCAGCCAATAGAACCAAGGGGATCGTCATCGCTACCCCAACCGGTCAGTTCAGAGTAGAAGCGGAAAGTAAGCTCACCCGCAGGCATCTCAACAGAGCCCTTGAATACCTTGCTGCCTATCTCAGTCTCGTAGATACGCCAGTCGGCCAGTGTCTCTGCATTCTTGGGCAGCGGGTCAGGCCATCCGTTACAGCTGCCGATGATGTAGAGGTAGGCCAGGCTCTTAATGTTGCAGTAAGCAGCCATGTTGTTGAAGATGATGGTATTTGACTCAATAACGGTACCAGGCACATCAGCTCCCAGCGACGAGAGGATGCTGGCATGAACACGGAAGGCAATCTTGCGGAAGCCCATGTCCACATACTGTTCTTTGTCTTCGAAGCCGTCGAGGGCGCAGATGGTCTCTGCTATCTCGGCACCACTGACGTTGACGTTACACTGGGTGAAGGTGGTTTCCAAGTACTTTGCAGCACCATCTTCCTCACTCCACTTGATAGAGCCGTCGTCATTGACCAGACCTACCTGAATCTGATAGGTAGCCAATGCATTATAACCATAGTTGGGTTGCGACCAGGTGAGGTTCACCTTGTTGTCTGCCGACAGCTGGATATACTGGTCAGCCACAGCAGGCGTATTCAGCACAAAAGTTGTCGGCTGCTGAATGGTCGGATTTGAGTCCCTGTCGTCCTGGCAGGCCGTAAACAGGCCCATAGCGCACAGGAGCAAAAGTGATGACTTAAATATCTTTTTCATAATCGTTCCTTAAATTAGATGAATTTAGTAACCTGGATTCTGCTGAATAGCACCCTTCAGCTGCTTGGCAGGAATAGCAAAGACGTTCTTGTCCTTCGAGAAGTTACGGCCATTCTTGGCACCACCTTTCCAAACCCATACATAGTCGCTGTCGCCACCGAACTTACCGAAGCGGATGAGGTCGACGCGACGACGGCCTTCGAAGTAGAACTCACGGCACCACTCGTCGAGCAGTTCGTTCATAGAGTAGGCGGTATGCAGGTCGCTGTTGCCAGCACGCTCACGCAGTAGGTTGATGTAACGGGTGGCTTCCTCGCCTGTGGTGGTGGCACCAGCCTGACGAGTGATGGCCTCAGCATAAGAGAGGTAAGCCTCGGCAACACGGAAGAAGAAGAAGTCAGCATCGGGGAACTGGGCATCGCTACCCTTCACGACGGCACCCGTAGACTTATAGTTGATGAACTTGGCTACGCCGTAGCCGTCTTTGAAGTCGCCGAAGTATCCCAGAGGATTGTCCAGCGTATGGCCTGTGCCGAAGAACAGGGCACGGTCGTCGCCTGCATAGTCCTTCATATCGTATGACTGCACCTCAGGAGCATCGTCATTGGGGAAGAACTTGCGGATAAGGTTGATGCGGGCGCGGTTACCTGCCCACTTCTCACTGGTACCGTTCAGACCGCCTGGGTCGTTAGCGGTAGCGTCCATGTCAGCGTCCCAAGTAGAAGCCATCAGGAACAGGGACACACCCCATGAGGTAGTCTTCTTGCCATCGCAGAGCACGGGCCAGATACACTCCTGAGCAGCAGTGCTCTCGCCGTTGTCGCCCATAAACAGCATCTGGTAAGCACTCCAACCATTGGCACCTGTCGTATTGATCTTATAAGAAGAATCTATCACCTTCTTCGCATACTCAGCAGCCTTAGCCCACTGAGCAGTACCCGTGTAAACCTCTGCATTCAGGTAGAGGCGCATGAGCAACATCCAGGCAGCAGCCTTATCAACACGGCCATAGGTGGCGTCGCTGGAAGTACGAGCCTTGGCATCGGCCAAACTGGGCTCCAGGGCTGTCACCTCTTCCAACAGCCAAGCGTAGATTTCCTGACGAGTCATATAGGTCGGAGTGCCAAGAGTCGTTGCAAAGGGAACGCCTCCGAAAGCATCCATCAGCAGGTAGTACTGCAGGGCGCGGATGAAACGAATCTCAGCGGTTTTGGTAGCATCCACCTCAGAAGCAACCTCGAGATAGTGGTTGCAATAAGAGATACCCGTAGTCAGGCGGGCAAAATAGCCGTTCATCATAGGATGAGACGAGTCGTAGGTGTTATAGCAGAACTGCTGGATACCATCGTCACCCCAGCTGCAGAGTGCCTCGTCGGTGGTGAGCTCGTTAGAGTTCCACATCTGGCGGATTAAGCCAGTCGTACCACCATCCAAGTCGTCAATGTCGCAGTCGCCATTGGCGCCGCCATTACCCTGCAGGCCGAAGTTACCATAGCACTTGTTGAACAGACCGTCGGCATCGTAAGTGAGGTCGAGGTTCGGGTCAATAGGTGTCACGTCCAGGTCCTTGGTGCAGGAAGTCATTCCAAACAGCAGTGTAAGGGCTGCAGCGGGAATTATGTTCTTTATCATTCTTTTCATGACTTTCATTCCTTAATATTATTAATAATGTAACAGATTAGAAGTTGAGGTTCAGACCAAGGATGAATGAACGGGGACGAGGATACATCTGGTTGTCGTAACCGTTGGCAATCTCCGGATCGATACCGTCGTACTTCGAGATGGTGAATACGTTAGAGCATGTGAAGTAGACACGACCACTCATGTACTCGTCCCAAGTCTTGAACGAATAGCCGAGGGTGATATTGTCGCACTTCAGGAATGATGCGTTGTGTACGTAGCGGTCTGACAACTGCGCTGTCACAGCATAGGTGTAGCGACCCTCGGCAACAGCATTGACAGGACGGTTGTTCAGCACGTGGAACGAGTTGTAAACCTCGTTGGGGTTGTTGTTGGTCATACCGGCCATGATGTTGTCAAACACGTAGTTGTTGAAGCTGGCACGCAGCGAGAAGCCGAGGTCCCAGCTCTTCCATTCCATACGTGAGCTCAGACCCATCGTGACATCGGGAGCGGGCTTCTTGTAGAGATAACGGTCGTCGTTGGTAATCTGACCATCGCCGTTGCGGTCAACGACAGCATTCTCAATAGCCTTACCGTTAGCATCGTAAGCCTGCTGGTATACATAGAACGAGTTCATGGCATAGCCCACCTGGTTGTACTGCAAGTACTTGTCAGTACCGATGGTAATGCCAGTATTAGGTACAGGAGCACCGTCGGTTGACACACCGCTCAGATCGGTAATCTCGTTTTTATTGTAGGTGAAGTTGTAGTCCAAGGTCCAGTAGAAGTCATTGCTCTGGATGGGCTTCAGACCCAGTGCAACCTCAATACCCTTGTTCTCCAACGAACCGATGTTCTGCCAGGCATTGTTACGATAGGCAGACATGGCAATAGTAGGAGCATAGTTCAGCAAATCGGTGGTCTTACGCTTGTAGACGTCGACACCGAGCGTGAAGCGCTGGTTGAAGAAACCTAAGTCAAGACCGATATTGTAGGTGGTGGTCGTCTCCCACTTCAGGTCGGGAGTATAGTTGTTGGGGCGATAAAGCGTACCGTCACCGGAAACGGGATAGTAGCCGTTGGTACCCGTGCTGATAGAATAGGTGGGAATCCACGCATAGTCGTTGTTCACGTCCTGCTGTCCGGTCTTACCCCAGCCCAGGCGGAGCTTCATGTCGCTCAGAGCGCTGATCTTCTTCATGAACGGCTCCTCGCTGATGCGCCAGGCCAAAGCTACTGACGGGAAGGTCGACCAGTGGTCCTTGAAACGGGAAGATCCGTCACGACGAACGGTAGCTGTCAACATATAGCGGTCGAGCAGCGTGTAGTTCATACGTCCAAAGAATGACACCAGATAGTTCTCAGTCTTATAGGCATAAGGAGTGTGGTCGTTCTCCTGCAGCTTACCGTTGATAGGAGCATGCTCAATGCTGCCGGCCTGATAGTAGCCAATGTAGTCGTTCTTCTGACTACGCCAGAAACGCTGCCACTCGTAACCACCCATGATATCGAAGTGGTGCACCTTGGCAAAGTCCTTATAGTACTGTGCGTATGCAGAAATCGAAAGGTTACGTTTCAGAATCTCGTCGGCGCCATGACTACCATAATACATATTCTGCGGAGCAGAGGGGTTGGCATGATACCACTGGCGACCCTTCGAAATATCGGCACCCAAGGTGGCATGCAGGCGAAGGTCCTCGAAACCGTGTATCTTATAGTCAATGTCTGCACTACCGATGAATGCACGGCTGTTGGCGATATTGCTCACCTCGTTGAGCATGGCCAGCGGGTTCTTGGTAGCATTGCGCTCATAGGTATAAGCCCAGTTGGTATCGCCGAGAGAGGTTCCGCTGGTGGGCCACTCGAAATAACCGCCGAAGTTCTGCAGCGTCTTGGTGATATTGTCGCCCATCATGGCCTTGTGGTAGGCAGAGGTGTAGTCGTAAGGACTCTGCGTCGGGTCCATGCTGGTAGCAGCACCTACTGCACCGCCGTCGGCATACGATGTACGGGCATACATACCCTTGGCGTTCAGATTGAGCGTCAAGTGGTCGTTGAAGAGCGACGGGCTCAGGTTCAGAGCGGCAGTAACACGCTGGAAGTCCGAGGTCCTCAGGATACCCTCCTGGCCAGTGTAACCAACTGAGACGCGATAGGGCAAATTCTTCAGAGCTCCTGACAACGTCAGGTTGTGGTCGTGACTGATGGCAGTACGGTAAATCAAATCCTGCCAGTTGGTGTTGGCGGTACCCAGTGCGCTATAAGCCTCGCTCTCGGTGCCCCAGATGTCCTTGATGAACTGGCGGTACTGGTTGCCATCCATCATGTCGAGGGTCTTGGTCTTCATGCTGACCGTAACGTTTCCTGCGTACGAAACCGTCGGCTTCTGACCTGAGCGTCCCTTCTTGGTGGTGATGATGATGACACCATTCGAACCACGGCTACCATAGATGGCCGTTGCAGAAGCATCCTTCAGCACGTTGAACGACTCAATATCCTGCGGGTTAATCATGGACAGCGGGTTGGCAAGACCTTTAACACCATTATTATCCATGGGCACACCATCGATAACAATCAGAGGGTCGTTGCTGGCATTCAGTGACGAACCGCCACGGACACGAATCTGGGCACCACCACCAGGGGTACCGTCGTTACTCGTAATGTTCACACCGGCAACCTTACCAGCCAACATGTCCTGTGGGTTGACCACAAGACCCTTGTTCTTCGAGTCGGGCTTCAAAGCCGTAACAGAACCTGTCAGGTCGCTCTTCTTGACGGCACCATAACCGATGACCACAACGTCATTCAGCACGTTGGCGTCTTCCTGGAGTGTAATCTCCAATGAAGGAGCAGCCTTGGCGGTCTGAGTCTGATAGCCGATATAGCTGACGCTGATGTCGGCGCCCTGATTAGCCTTCAAGGCGAAATTACCATCGAAGTCAGTGACCGTAGCAGTCTGTGTACCTACTACGCGTACGGTGGCTCCGATGACGGGTTCACCCTGAGCATCCTTAACATGGCCTTTGACATCAATTTGCGCAAAGGCTCCTACCGATAGGAAAAGTCCAAGCATGAGGACGAGCATCCTAAACGGAATCTTAATGTTTACCTGCTTCATCAATTTAATTTTTAGAGTTAGTATACTATTTATTGTCTCGAAATTCGAAAAGATTGATTTAAATCAAGTGCAAAGATAAGAAAAGTTTCAATTCGTTGATACTTTTTTTGACATAAATACGTTATAA
>ERZ842401.2526-NODE-2526-length-24377-cov-6.224858_pt1 | contig 24377 bp, 22 predicted proteins | sample MGYA00521270_ERZ842401 | MGnify/ENA primary metagenome ERZ842401 (study PRJEB31892, sample SAMEA3878208) | bioreactor metagenome | biome: Moose rumen | place: Sweden | collected 2011-10 | study: EMG produced TPA metagenomics assembly of the PRJEB12797 data set... | reverse complement strand
CTTCGTCTTCGCTCAATCCGTGTCTGTGTATAATATGAATTACTTCTAAACCAGCACTTTTAATTTCTCGAATTTGTTTGAATTTTTCAGAAACTTCATCTTCATCAGATGTTTGATAATTTTCACCTTCAAAATCTTTTAGAGCACATTCTACATGTGCGAAAACTCTATTACCCTTTCCCTTTCCAACATAAAACGTTTGACCATTCCTTCAGAACTGCTGATAGATACTAATTGGCATTCTATCTAGGGAAAGGATTTCCAGCCAAAGCTGTCGCAATCCCTCGTTCATAAGCAGCAGCCGGTTGTCGAACTTTAACTGCACTTGCCCCTATAAGCTGAGTCGCAAGCTTCCTTCCCTTATAGGACTTATGATAGCCTGATTCTGTGGACTTTGCATCCCCACTGTCACCATTTCGGCTCGGTCGCAAGATTTACCGTATCAGACATTATTATATTATCATACCCCTAGGTCAAAAACGGTCATATTATATAAATTCCTTTTCATGCAATTTAAAAAAGTTATAGTAGTCACGAACATTTTTAAGCTCTGTCCAAGGTTTGATTTTAACAGGATTTTCATCAAAATCATAAATCTTGGCATCTTTTAATGACAATAAGAATGGAGAGTGAGTTGCTATAATAAACTGACAATGATAGAATCTTGCGCTATCTTGAATGAATTGCAAAAGTTCTTGTTGTTTTTCAGGAGATAGACTATTTTCTGGTTCATCAAGAAGATAAAGTGCGTCATTTTCAATTTTGTTTGTGAAATACATGAATCCACTTTCACCGTTAGACTGTTCTCGAACATTATTCTGCATATTTTGTCTTACAAAACTCGCCCGATTGATTTTACGTGTAACAGAACTTCTTTTAAACTTATCATAATCGCTTAAGTTTTTTAGTTTAAAATCAGAAGCTTTAAGTTTCTCATATTCATCAAAGAGCTCCTCTCTTCGCCTATCAATTCCCTCATTTATATGTCTTAAGTTCATTGTAAATTCAAATACGTCATCGCTGGTTATAATTCTACTTTTAAAAGGTATTGTTCTTGCTTTATAATGGCAATATGACAAGTATGCATCATAAAAATTACTTTTGTTATACAAAGAATCTCTCTTCAGATGCAGCTTCTCTGCAATTATATTTAATGCTGTTGTCTTTCCACAACCATTTCCTCCGTAGAAAATAGTAATAGTATCAAAATCAATTCTTTCTATATGATGGTAAGATAAGATTCCAAACGGATATTTAGTATTATAGCAATCTTCTCCTGTTTGGAAATCTAAATCATCATTAAAACTGGTAAATTTAAAAGAATCCAAGTATATCATAGTTTTGCTCCTTAGAATTACATTCTACAAGCTAACTAGGACAAATTTGGTCATATACTAGTAATTATCAAGATTCTCTTGCAAATACTTCTTGTAGTAATCTCTTAAACTCGCCGGTGCTACTATCTTGCATCCTGCACCCCACTTAAAGACGTGCCATATAATTTCTTTAGTACCGCTCGCCTTAAAAGTTACCGTTAGCGTCCCGTCTTTATTTTGCTTGAATTCTTGCGTTGGATGGAAGTTAAATTTACCGGCCTCCGGTGCTAACTCTTTCGAAAACAGAAGTTCGACATTCAGAATCTCGTCGTGATAAACGCCGAAAGACTGATTTGTATATTCTTGCAGGTTGAAATCACCTCTGTTAAAAGTCTTATCCGTTAATTGTAAGTTATCAAACTTGTGCAATAGATAGTTATAAATTCCGTCACCTTTAGCCTTTTCCTTTGCGACAAGATATATTTTCTCGCCATAAATAAGCCCGAGAGGCTCTATTAAACGTTCTTTTTCATGATAAATCCCTGTAACCATTTTAGAATGCTGCATAGCCTCGCGCATTATATCAATCGTTTCAAGGCTTATCTTGTACTGAGGCATTTGACGGACGGCATAACCTTCGGTCTGCAAGTACACGGCAACGTCATTTTCTATATCTCTTTTACCTTTTCTGTTTATAGCTTTCATCTTCTCGACAGCCTTTGCAAGAGCCTGTTTTGCCTCTTTGTTAGTCGTTCTTCTTTGTTGCTGCTCGATATTACCAATCTCTTCTGTGGTAAAAGAAATCAGGTTCGATATGGAATAATTCAGGAATCCCCAGTGCTTTTCAATACCGTCGGATTCAATCTCATCAACGGCAGGGAATATGCAAGCAAGACTGTCTTTCATTCTCATAGCAGTCTTTCTGCTAACATTGTACCTCTTGGCAATCTCATTGAGTGTCACACCCTGAACTTTTGATGACATATAGATTGCTAAATCTATTATATCCGAAATCCTGGAATATCTTGGTTTATCTTCCATAAGCACCTCTTTTCCTAAAATGATTATAGCAGATATCCCCGTATTTGTCATACATTATAAATCGGAGATTAAAACTATTATAAATGACACATATTCCAAATCCGGACATAGGAGAAGACATACAAAATTTTTTTCCACAAATTTTTGTCAAAAGTTGAAAAAATTTACCCCTAAAAATACATCATAATAAAACTTTGATGTTGTTTTATGATTAGATAATATATTATCTATATATTGACATTTTTAATAAAATCGGTTAATATATTATCTATGAACAATCAATTTTTAAATCAAAAGACTCCAAACGAAATAGCCAAAAGTTTAGCGGATAAAATTAAAAAACACAGAAAAAAGCTAAAGATATCGCAGGAAGCTTTAGCGCTAAAATCAGGTGTTAGCTTAGGCAGTATAAAAAGATTTGAGACAAAGTATGAAATCTCCTTGCAATCTTTTATTAAAATTGCTATTGCGCTCGATTTAGATAATGACATTGAAAATCTGTTTACGCAAAAAACTTACACGTCAATTGATGAGGTAATTAAGGGGTAAAGGGGTAAATAAAGTGGATAATTATAAATACCTTAAAGTTTTTTACAATGATAAATTAGTCGGGACTTTGGCTAAAACTCCGGATAGGCTTGTTGCTTTTGAATATGATAGCGAATGGCTTTCGACAGGTTTTAGTATTTCACCTTTCAGTTTACCGCTTCAAAAGAAGGTATTTTTACCAAAATATGAACCGTTTGATGGGTTATTCGGGGCGTTTAATGACAGTTTACCTGACGGTTGGGGGCGATTGCTTGTAGACCGCCTTTTGCTAAAAAACAAAATTAATCCAAACGAGATTGATAATTTAAACCGCCTTGCAGTAGTGCAAGAAAGTGGTATGGGGGCTTTAACTTATAAGCCCGAACACAAGTTTGAAACACAAGAGCAAGAATCTGATTATGACAAATTGGCGCAAGAATGTTCAAAAATATTAGAGTCACAAAGTTCGGATAACTTGGATGAACTATTTCAACTTGGCGGTTCATCAGGCGGTGCAAGACCAAAGATCCTGACTAAAATCAACAATGAAGATTGGATAATAAAATTTCCGTCTTCACAAGACCCTAAAAATATAGGAGAGCAAGAATATAAATATTCGCTTGTTGCCAAAGATTGCGGAATAAAAATGACTGCAACAAAACTTTTTGAATCAAAAATTTGTTCGGGATATTTTGGAATAAAGCGTTTTGACCGCCAGAACGGTAGAAAAGTCCATATGGTATCAGTTAGCGGGTTATTAGAAACAAGCCACAGATTGCCAAATCTTGATTATAATATTTTGATGAAATTGACATTGGAATTAACTAAAAATTATCAGGATATTGAGCAGTTGTACAGGTTAATGTGTTTTAATGTTTTTGCACACAATAGAGATGACCATTCAAAGAATTTTTCGTTTTTGTATGATGAAAATAAAAAAGAATGGCACTTGTCGCCTGCTTATGATTTAACTTACAGTTCTTCATTTAACGAAGAACATGCTACAACAATTAATGGTGAAGGTAAAAATCCAAGTTTAGATGATATTTTATCAGTTGGGGTAAATATAGGCATAAAGCAATCGCAGGCAAAAGAAATCGCATTAGAAATTAGAGACAAGTGTTTGTCATTAGTTGATTAAAATTTGTCAAAATTTAAGGCAATTAGAATCGAACACACAATTTGAATAATCTTTCTCTTTAAATGGGTTTTAATGGGACATTTGAAAAAATATTTTTCTGCCGAAGTTCGGGTTTCTAAAAGGATTGAACGGGTTTAAGAAGGCAATTATGGTGATTATAAAAAGTTAGATAACGATATATCAGAATTGCGTTTCAAATTTGGTTCAGGTTACCGAATTTACTTTACAGAAGCAGATAATGTAATAATAATTCTTTTGTGCGGGGGTGATAAGTCAACCCAAGCAAAAGATATAGAAAAAGCAAAAGAATATTTACAAGATTTAAAAGAAAGGAATATATAGAATGGATATAGATAAATTAAGAAAAAATACAATTCCTTATAACGAAATTGAAAAAAAATATATGGAAGATTATGAGTATCAAAAAGAGTACTTAAATCTTTCATTAGAAGAATATATTACAGACGGTGATTTTAATAAGTTTTATAAATCACTTGAAAAAGTAATAAAATCAAGAGAAAGTATTTCTTCCTTTGCACAGAAAGTTAATATTGACCGTTCAAATCTTTATACTTTATTTAATGGTGAAAAAGTACCTAGATTAGATACTATTGCAAAAATTTTAAAAGAATTGGGATATACAATAAAAGTTGCGTAAATTCTCAAAACCTCTGTTTATTCTTCTCAAACTGAGTGTCCTTTTACACCTACATTTCTAATCATCAAAACCTTAACGGATAGTCATCTTTAATCTGCCAACCATCAAATTGAATAAGTTTTGCGCAATATGCTCCCCCAGTTTTGCAGGCAAAGTTCGCACCATTTCTGTTAATTAAAAAATCTCTTGTTCCATCCCAGACATGAGCATAAGGCTCAAAGGTTGCAACTCCGTCATATTTGTATAAATTTGGCTTTGATTTTTGTGTTTCATTTAATACCGGATTCCATCTGAAATTAAATCTATTTATTCCGCCCCTTGGATTATCAACAGCTTTTTGATTAATGTAATATGCACAATCGGAAATATAATAATTAAACCCTAAAATACTACCGTCTTTCAAATAAACATAAAAATAGTTTTTCTCATTATCCTTTTGAATTTTTACAATTTCCAAATGTTTACCGATATATTTATTAAACCACTCAACCGAATCATTAACATTTGTTAATTCGTGTTTTGTTCCCGCCCAATCGTATACACTTCCGTATTCGACTTCGGATAGTTTTATTGCCTGATTAACTGTTGAATAAACTTTTTTTAATTTCGTAACAACTTCATGCTTTCTGTGGTTTTGTATCAGTGTAGGCATTGTCATTGCAGCCACAACACCGATTACACCCAGTGTTATCAATACTTCCGCAAGCGTAAATGCAAAAAATTTTTTCATCCTAATATTCCTTTCCGTGGTTATAATACCTTTTTATAAAAAGTATTATATATAATTATTATAACGCACAACTCATTTATTAGTATTATTTATTCCTATTTTTGTAACAAATCTTATTATTAATAAGGTTATTTGATAATCAGAAATGAGATATTTTTAGAAAAAGTAATAGGAAATAATACTATGAGTATTTATGATGATAAAGAATTTATAGGGAAAAAGATAAAGCAATTAAGGAAAAATGCAAAGTTATCGCAGGCTGAATTATCGGAAAAAATCGGTATGACAGAGAAGAATTTGAGTAACATTGAAAGAGGGTTGCAACTCCCTGCTTTGAACAGTTTTTTCAAAATGCTTGATATAATGAATATTCCTTTGTATGAATTTGGCATAAATCCGAATAATACTCAAAATTCCAAACGGGACGAACTGATTAAAGAAATTTACCTGTCTACTAACGAAGAAACTGACGCATTTTTAAGTATAATAAAAACTGTTAAAAACTTAAAATGATTTGATTTTAATAAATTTTTTATATAAAATTTAAATATATGTATCAACCTGCATGTCTATGTACACGAGCCTTTTGTGCGAGTTGCGCGAGCGAGCCAAGTGCGAAGCCTGTTTGCTTGTGGCTGTAAGCCACTAAAGGCAAACAGCGGAGACACGTCGATGGCGAGCGAGCAAGACACGAGCCTCGTCTCCCGCTCCATAAAGAGTCGATAGGTTTTTGCCTATCGGCTCTTTATAGTAGGGATGATAGTGGTAAGAATCGCTTTTTGCGAGTTCGGCGGATTTGCGGATACCTTTTAACAGGACGTTTGCTCGGAAGGGGTAAATATTTTTAATCGGCATAAGTGCCAAGTTTAGTAAATTTTAGAGATTTATGAGGTCGGAAATTGGTTGAGCATAAATGTCCAAAATATCCGATTTCAGTAGCAAAAATGTCCTCTTTTTGCACCCTTTTGTCCCCAAAATTGCACTAAAAAGTAGGGTTGACTTTAGTCAACCAAAATTTATCGGTAGACTGAAGTCTACCCTACTTGCTGAAAATCAAACTGCTCCAAAAGTGACTTTCTTTGCACCCTTTTACTCATTTTTTGCACTCTTCTTGCTCCCTTTTGCACATAATTGCATACAAAAGTTATTGTTGGGCAAGTGTGCCCAACCTACCTACTGCCTCTGGCGATTCGTTTCATATTAATTGGAAAAGTCAGAGAAAAATGTTTCATAATCATTAAAACTTCCCCCGCAAAATTCATGATCAGTTTTTCTCATAATACACTCAGGAGATCTAAAATATGTCCTGTCAGCAATTTCATTAACGTTATCCCAATTAAGATTTTCTTTATCTGAAATTGACAGACGATACTTCTGGCTTGCATAACTGTCACTTAAAAGATTTTTTACTTCGCTGTATGCTTGTGCTCTTTCAGTTAATTCTTTAATCCCGTCTTTAACGAGTGCTTCTATTTTTTCATCTACTTCATCTGCCAGCTTGTCTATTTTATCTGAGGTAAGATATTTTTCAAGATAATCTTCTTTACAAGTATCCCAATAATGATCGCGACAATTCAAGTCTATAGATCTGCGTCCGGAATGTATTGAAAGCATCGTTTCGGCAGGAAATATACATGCAGAGTCACGGCACTCACCTATTTCATTATATTTCAATTCAGCATCTAATTTACCATTACTGTCTATATTAAGTTTTGACAGGAAAGTTTTCCAAGCTTTTTTTGCATCATATTCACTTAAATAATTTTTGACATTGTCCATATATTCGTTAAAAAATTTGTCCGAAAGATTAAAACGTCTGTTATTAAATTTTTCAACCACATCACTGGGTGCATACACACCTTTAGGAAGTTTATAGCCAAATGTTTGTTGTTTAATATTTGAATAATTTGTATTAATGCCGTCAATCTTCATAATATACACCTCCAATCTATACAACACCCGTAAAAATATTTTTTGACAGGAGTAAATGAATTTTTTGTTTTTTTTACATAAATTTACAATCCTCAAGCCTCCTGTCCAAAATTCTCAAACCGACTGTTATTTTATACGGCGGATTTGCGGACTGTATTATGTCTGTATTATGTCGAGTAGTTCTCTCTTTGCGTTTAGTTTGCTACTTTACGGTCTGATAGGGGATAAATTTTAAGAATAATTTTATTAGTTTTAATTAAATAATTTTTTAAACACAAAACAACACTAATGAAGGAAGTCGTGTTCCAAATTTTTTATCTTCAGAGGTAATGTTGTTGTGCCATGAATAATATATATACATCGATAGGTCATATCTGTAAAAATGTCAGATGTGTAGAAACAGGACAGATTTTTGAAAACGCAAAACAAGCAAGCCGTTGGGTTTCTGAAATCAGAGAAAATTTTTATAACAGTTGTAATCCCGATTTAATAAAACAATGCTGCCGAGGGAAACAAAAAACCTCCTACGGCTACCATTGGGAATTTGTAAAATAACTTGAATTAAATCATTCTAATCCTTCTGTTAAATAATTTGAACACAAATTGCACAGTAGTCATGTTTAGTATATGATTATTGTGTTGTAATAAAAAAAATAATAGGTGGAAAGATGATTAGATTATTTAATAATGAAATTTCAATAAATACCGTACTTTTTGTATTGTTTACTTTAATTTTTCTGTATTTTATGTTCACAAATGTTGATGTAGCAATTATGCTGTTTATTTCATTGGTATTTGCATGCTCTCTTAATCCTATTGTCGACAAATTAGAGAAGAAAATGCCAAGACCGGTTGCAACATGCATTGTATTATTCGGTGCGTTGTCTATATTAGGTATATTACTTGCATTTATATTTATGTTGGGTGCATACCAAATTAGTGAATTGATTAAAGAATACCCAAATTATGTTAAAAATTTGAATGAAGCGATTAAAAATAGTGCCTTGTTTCAATCAATGGGTATAACAAAAATAGACTTTGACGGAATGTCCGCATCTATGGCAAATTCTACCGAAGGTGCAATAGATTATATTATGGGATTGGTAAAGGGCATGGGTTCAAGTTTTGCTTACTGCTTAACAGGTTTAATCTTTCTGTTTTTCTTTATGCAAGATAAGAACAATATTAAAGAAACGGTTTTGAAATATTTTCCGGAGAATATAAAAGATAGAACAGAAGAAATTATGGACAACATATCCTCAAAAATGGGCGGATATGTATTTGCTCAAACAATGGCTGTATTAAGTGTTTTTGTTGTAAACGCAGTCGGTTTGCTAATTCTCGGGAATCCTTATGCAATTTCAGTTGCAATTATAGCCGCTGTTTTGGATATTGTTCCTGTTGTCGGTCCTGCAATCGCAATAGTAATTTGTTTAATAGGTGTTTGGGAATTTGGTACAAAAGTGCTTATTACAACACTTATCGTTATGGTTATAGCACAGCTTGTGGAAAACAATTTGGTCAGACCTTATGCGTTCAGTAAATTAATGGATTTACATCCGACAATCATATTCTTATCATTAATTTTAGGCGGAAAGTATTTCGGATTTATCGGAGTTCTTTTCGGGCCTGCAATGGCGGCAACAATTTGTGTCTTGCTTGATGAATTATATGTAAGAAATATAAAAGATAAAGAAGAAAATATCAAATTAGTAACAAAGGAGAATAATTAATATGAAAAAAATTTTAAAAGGTATTTGTGTATTATCATTACTTGTACTATTCTCGGCTACTGCAAATGCAGCCGGCATGATTAAAGATTATCATGCATATAGAATAAAAGACCAAAATATACGAACAGTTCTCCCTATTGTGGATAATATTTTAAACAGTGAAGTAGAGGTAAAGAAGCTTGCAAGAAATGCGTATTATGCAACATACGGTGATGAACACTATTATATGAAATTTTATCCTGCTTTGAATGATACGGATGTATATATTGTATCAGACGCAGATTATGACAAAAATAATAACGGAGTTACGGATTTCTTTAAAAGTCAAAACTACAAATATGAAACGTTAGAAGATAAAGATGCTTATAAAGAATACAAGTTTGATTTTATAGATTATGCAAGGTCGGGTGCATTAGACGGTTTATTCACTCTGCCTGACGGATTAAAACCGCTTAAAAAAGGTATGAATAAAATAAACGATAAAATGTCAAAAGGAAATGAAAAGACTTCTGCTATTCCGTATTCAGAAGATAACGAGCCGATTAATTTAACTTGTATTGACTCTGAAGAATTTTATAATGCAGATGCTGATGTTACGGTTACAGTTAATGAATATCGTTTAAAAAATAAAGAAAATAAATATGTTCACGCATTTGAATACGTTGTTAAAAACAATTCAAATTCTGATATAAAAGTAGAAAAAGTATATTCAGAAAGACTTGCTGGGCTAAAAGATATTACAACATCAACTTTTGTAGACCTTGATAGATTAGATGTTGCGGATAACTTGGGCGTTCCGTTAGCTATTGCTACAGGCGGCTTGTCATTAGGTTTTACAGTTGCAAACAACGTAAGACTTGGTATGGTTATCAAAGAAGCTACAAGATACGCTCATTCATTGCCTGAGAATTATGATTTAAGGGCAAATTCTTCAATGAGAATTCTTTGTTTGAAATTTAAGGATGATCCGCAACCGCTTCAATTTACTGTTAAAAAACAAGGACAAACTCATCAGTTTGCATATTAATAAATATTTGCGAATATCGGGTTGAGTATAAATTATTCAGCCCGATACTTTTATCGGTTAAAATATAAGAGGATATTATTGATAAATGAAAAAACTTAAATTTTCTATTATAATTCTTTCAACATTAATTATACTGTATTTAGGATTTGTTTTTGTCGTTTCTTTATTCTTGAATTCAGATAATTTTATCAAGATATCCAATAACTTTATTAAAACAAAATATAATATGACCTCTGATATAAGCGATTTGAAAGTAGAAATATCGCCGTTACTATCAGGCAAAATAACGGCAAAAAGTATTATTATCAAAGATGATGATAATGTCGGATTAGATATACAAAATTTGAATACATCTGTTAGCAGATTAAAATTAAAAAATTTAGATGCTGATTTAATCTATGCAAATCTTGATGTATTAAAAAAACTCAAAACCGAAAAGAAAAAAGACTCAAAGAAGACGAAATCTTTTGATATAAATAAAATACCTGATGTAAATATTAAAAAAATTGAGATTGTACGCAAGGAAAACGAAAAATTATCAATATCATCAAATCAGTTTTTAATAAAAGAAAATAACAGGATTAAAAATCTTGATATAATCCTTAATATATCGCTTGATAGAGTTTTGCATCCGATAGTAATAGGCGAAGCCGGAAGTTTATATATAGAAAACAATAAATTAATTGCAAAAAACTTTCCGCTTGCAGTCGGTAAAACACGTGTTGTTTTAGACGGAAGTATTCTTAATCACCAAAAATTGGATAATTTCACAATTAAAGGGGATAAAGTTCCTGTAAAAGAAACTCTTGAAACGGTATTATTCCTTCAAAAATATGGCATTACCGAAAGAAAATTTATGGAAAATTTTGTTGATTTTAAAGGCAGCGCTGATGTTGATTTGATTTATAAAGATAATGACCTGTCTGGAGTAATCACCGGTAATGATTTATTTGCAAAATTTCTTCCGTTTTATGTTCCCGTAACGTGTAAAAAAGTAGAATTTTTTATAAAAAACGGTGAAGTCAAATCTTTTGCCGTTGGAACATTCGGAACAGAAAAAATGACTCACGAGCTTCTTATTAAGGAAATGTACAATAGGGACAAGAAAGAAGTGTTCGGAAAAGTTAATTCAAAAATAACAACCGCTTTGGCTAAAAAATACCTGCCATCGAACATTAAGGTTAAAAATTATCTTGATATGGAAGTTGATTACTACATACATCAAAAGAAACCTAATGCTAAATATTATATCAATATACCTGCAGCTTCAGGCATAATGTTTAATGATTTCCATGCCGGAATTAAAGACAAGAATAAAAAAATATTTGCAGAAACTCAAAAAATCGATAATGAATTTTTCTTAAAAGATTACAGATTCTCTGTTCAGGAAAATAATGAGTTTAAAGACATATTATATGGAAATGGTTATTTTAAAATAATAAACGGCAATATGAAACCTCAGTACATAACTTTAAATACAAACGGCTATGTTCCAAATTCATTCGTCGGCTCTTTCAAACAATATGTATTAGGCGGTCAATTCAACGGTGCTTTAAAATATAGCTTTACTACAGAACAAATTACAGGCAAGTTTGAAGTTATAGATACTATTTTCAACCATTTCCATGTAAAATCCGCTAACGTTATTGCTGACGAAAGAACCGCAAAAATTGAAGCAGACGGAACATATAAAAAAGAAAAATTTAATTGTAAAACAGAAGTTAAAAATGATTTTAAAGACAAAATTTATGTAAACTATATGGATTTATTCCTTGACAGATACATCGTTAAGAAATCCGATAAACCTGACGGACCAAGCAAAAAAATTGATTTTAATGCTCCAAATAAAGAATTGAGTGCAGGTGTTCGGGATATCAATATGGATATTGACAAATATAATATTGCAGTTAATTCTATAATTGTTAAAGATTATCCTATAAAGAATATTAAAGCATTTGGCAGTCTTAAAGATGCAGTTTTTAAATATAATACCTCTGACATTGATTTTGCAAACGGCAAACTATCAGCAAACGGAACTTATGATTTTAATATAGATTCTTCTGTAATTGATTTTACGGCAAAAAATATTGATTCAAGTATAGTTGCTGATAAATTTTTCAATCTTAAAAATCAAATTCAAGGATATGCTAATGCCGAATTTCATTCTAAAACAGGCAAAAATTGGGAAAATTGGGATGCGTACGCTAAATTTGACATCCAAGACGGAGCTTTGCCCGGAATTGAGAAGCTGGAATTTACTGTTGATAAAACATTGAATAAAAAAGCAAAGGTTTCGGATTATGTAAAATTCAATGCCAAGAAAAAAGGAAATATACAATCCCATATAAGCGGTTTCTTTAGATGTGATGATATATTTATTCGTGATATAGATATTCGGGCACAGCACGAATTTGCATCGACATACATTGAAGGTTTTTATAATTATATAATGGAACAAAGTAATCTTGATATTTATGGAAAATATGACAATTCAGCGATAAAACAAATTAAAGTTCTGAATATCCCTCTTAATTGGATAGTGAATGTACTTGTGCCGACAGAAAGGAATAAAGCTGAAACTCAGACCAAATTGGATAAAATTCCTCCAATCGGGGTTGATAACAATAGTGCAAAATATTTCAGAATAAATTTAAAGGCAAATGAAAAAGATCCGACAAAAACAGATGTTACAACAAAATTAATAAAATAATTAAACTGACAAAACAACAGAATATTTGGATTATTGTATATTTTTTCAATGAATTATAATTGACTAATTTGCCGATTATAAAAGGTAATATTACGCATAAAAATAAAATTAGGGCATATAATTTATGTTCTGCAAACAGTTCATATATTGCAATAATACCCAATGATAAAATATACATAAGCATACTTCCTACAACGAAATATCCGAAAATAGCCTTACTCTTTGGGTTTTTAAAATTACATAAAAGTCCGATTAACAACAATATTATAGCTATTATATTTATAACGATTGCTAAAGTGACAACTATATGCATACAACCTCTTTTTCATTTTCAATTGAAACAAGTTTGCTCAAGAATTCCTTAACTGTATTCATCACGAATTCTTTTTCATTATCATATAAAACCATATGGTAACTGTCATTTAATTCAACGTATTGCTTTGTTTTTGAAGAAATACCGTCTAAAACGACTTTTGCACTTTTGGGACTTGATAAATTATCATACTTTGAATGAATGCACAAAACAGGACAATGAACTTTTTTAAGATTTTTCCGAACATTTTTCGATAATTTTAAAAGCCCGTCAACACAATTTAGCGGATAATTATCCATCCCTATATCAGCTTTTGCCGTAATCTTTGCCAAACTTTTTCTCGTTCTCTCATTTTTTACACCAAAACAATCATCCTCAGGAAAAGTATAATAAAATCTTGTGATTGTACTCAGTGCAAAACCGAGCAAAGATATTGTCCAAGGAATACAAAACCCATCTAAAAATAAAGTCGTTGAAAGCGCAACAACTCCTGTAATATCATTATTATTTTCTGCCAAATAAATAGCCATAGCCGCACCCAAACACAAACCCGACACAAAAAATTGATTATAATTATTTCTTAATTCATTATATTTTTCTTGAGCAAATTCACACCAATCTGTCCAAGTTACGGTTTCTATTTCCCGAATTTTGTCACCATGCCCCGGAAATGAATAGCAAAAAACATCATAGCCACATTTAAATAAAAAATCGCCATATTTTCGCATCTCAAAAGGGCTGCCTGTAAGTCCATGAAACAATAAAACTGCTTTTTTGTCATGTTTATCTTGAACTTCAAAATGGAGTAACTCAAAGTCTATGCTGTGCGTCACTACGACAACCTCGTGAACAGTTGATCAAGAAGTTCTATTGCCATATCGATTTCGGCATAAGATATTGTAACGGCAGGAACTAATGTTATGGTGTTATTATAATGGCTTCCCTTGTTCAAAATAATTCCGCATTTTTTACCGTTATAAGTCAAATCACCCTTTAATCCTTCAGCTAAAATATCATGAAGTAACTTAGGATCAGGAGTATACCCGTCTTCACCTACACACTCAATTCTCAAAGCTAAACCTAAACCGTCAACATTTCCGATACGTTTATGGCGTTTTTCCAATTCCTTCAAGCCATCTAAGAAATATTTACCCTTATTGGCTACTTCAGTTTCAAAATCACCTTCTTCAAATGTGCTCATAACTTCATAACCCGCTCTCATACCAATCGGATTATTACAGAAGGTTGAGTGTGTTCTTCCATTTGGCCATACTTCAGGATTTATCAATTCTTCTTTTGCCCACATTCCGCCAAGCGGATTCAAGCCGTTTGTTAATGATTTACCAAAGGTAATTACATCAGGTTTAACACCATAATGTTCAATTGCCCATAATTTACCGGTTCTGTACATTCCCATTTGAATTTCATCATCTACAAACAAAACGCCAAAATCGTCTAAAACTTTCTTTAATTCTTTGAAATATCCTTTAGGTGGTACAATATATCCGCCCGAACCCTGAACAGGCTCTACAAAAAACGCACCCATAGCACATTCTTTAGAAGAATGGTCATAGATGCCTGCACAATTATCCTCAAACTCTCGTCTTAACTGTTGAACGCAATAATAATTGCAAGAATCACAATGTTTGCCGTAAGGACATCTGTAACAATACGGATACGGAACAAAATGAGCTTCATCAGCAAAATGACCAAAAGGTTTTCTGTATCTGTAACCTGCAGTTAAACAGCTTGCACCCAAAGTACGTCCGTGGAAACCGCCGAAGAAGGAGAACATTCTGTTCTTATGCGTGTAATTTCTAACAAGTTTTAAAGCATCCTCAGTAACCTGAGAGCCGCCGACATTAAAATGTACACGACCTTTCATTCCAAATCTTTCTATATTTGCTTTGGCAATTTTTTCTGATAACAGAACCTTATAATCATATTGAAAATGTGAAGAAATTTGCGGTAAAGTATCTATTTGATTGACAACGGCATCTCTTATTCGTTTATTTTTGTAGCCCAAATTACAAGATGCAAACCACATTTCTAAATCTAAAAACGGAATATTTTCCGAATCATACATAAATACACCGTTGCAATCTCTAAAAACTTTAGGGTTTGCATCTGCGTGAATTTTATCTCCGTACGTGCAATATTCCTTATCTATATTTGATAATTCTTCATCAGATATATCAATTCTGCCCGATTTAGATGCACTTTCACCGTTAATTCTGTTTAAATTTGTTAAAAGATCAGTTTCTAATAGTACCATATTCCCATCCACTTTACGTATTTTAAATTCTATCAATTATAATACTTCATAAATTTTTGAAATAAAGAGTTTTGTAACCATTTTTTACAAAATTCATTTAAATGCATAATTACTGTGTTTCATAAAACACGGTAAACGATTCCGAAGCAGATAATTTCGCCCTGCCGCCATGAATCGGAACAACTGCAAATCCTGCCGCATACAATAAGATATTTCCCGCTTGATATAGAGGATAAACCCAAATTGCTCTGTTTGCGCCATTTTTTGAAATTGAACCATATAAATCAATCTCCTGAGAATCAGGAATATAAAAGTTACTGATTTTTATACTTTCTGGTGTTCCCATTTTATCGGAGGCGGAAATAGTTTCCACCCTGCCTAATATAATCGTTCCTCTTTTATATTTTTTATTGTTTATTTCAAAATCATGTTCAGCCATAAATGGTATGGTAGAGCCTTCTATAATTTGACGTGTTGATTTTAACTGTTGAGCTATTTTTATTTTTATCGGAACTTGTTTTTTTGTAAAATCATATTTATTCTTCGGATTTATTCTTTTTACATTTTTTAAGATTGATTTAAAATTATTATTTTTCAATAACTCATCTTCTATTGGACTGTTTGCATGTTTATTTACGTACGCACTCAATCTAAACGGAGTATTTTTGTATAAGTTCGGATTTAAAAGTTCGTCAGTTATTGGGGGATTAGTATTTTTTATTGATATTTTGGCTTGAGATTTAGAAAGAGTATTTTTTAAAAGCTCGTCTTCAATCGGAACTTTATTTTCACACGCAAACACATTGGCATTTGCAAAAAAAGCCAAGCATAAAAATATAATCAATGTTGATACGGAATAAATATTTTTCATATTAATAAGAATATTTTATTTTACTTTTGGAATTTGTTTGTATTTTATTTAATAACTTCATTCTGTTATCTCTTGAAATTAACAAGAAATTTTGATAGTACAAATTATCTTTATATCCGTTTTCTACAAGAATGTGCGGATATTTCGTGTAAATATATTCATATATTAACATCATTCTTCTTGATACGAGTGTATGATTGGATAATACATCGTACCTGTATTGTTTACCGATTTTATTTAAAATCGTAATTAATGCAAGAGGATTATAATCAGCATTAACCATATAATCAACTGCCATTTTATCAGCTTTTAAATCATATTTATTTGGTGCAACCCAATAATTCAATACAGAAATATACCCCCTCAAAACACCCTCATAAGAATCAACTCCATGCGCAATAGAATGGCTTAAAATGGCAGCAAGTTCATCATCACTGTCAATATAAGGAATTACAACAGGCTTTACCCAAATTGTACGATTAACAGAACTTACATCTGTCCAAAAATCCCTCGTGTAAACCCTATTAATTGCCATAAATGTAAATCTCTTATCAATCCTATTTGAATTTAAAATTCTGAAGCCAACGGAATTCATTCTTGATTGAAGGTCATCCGTTGTCTTTACATCCCAAGCAAATGACGGCTGCATAAAGATTAGTAATGCAAAAACTATGAAACTTAATAAAAAAATCTTACGCATGCTCTGTCTCCATATCCAATACATCTATAATATCCCTAAAAGATATAAAATGATAATGTTTTACATTATTATCTTTACAATACTTATGCAAATTTTTTGTTCCAAAAAGAAAATCCGCTTTAGAAGCAATACATAAATCACTTGTTCCGTCACCTATATAACAGAAATGGCTTTCTTTAACTTTTTGACACTTACACATGCCTGCTTTCTTGTCGCAATCTTTGTTAAAATACGGAAATTCAATGCTGAATTTGCCGTTTTTATATATAAGTTTATTAGCATAGTAAGGGATATTCAAATTATAACGTTCAAGAACTTTTTCGATAAATAAATCAAATCCGTCACTTAAAATAGTTAGTTTTATATTTTTTGATTTTACAAATTCAACAAATTCTAAAAAATAATCATCAAGCTCTATTGAATTTATATAATCATCCAGCTGTTTTTGAGAAACAGTATTCAGCAAACCAACCTGAATTACCGCATTTTCTCTGGATGAAATTTTACCTTCTATCCAAAGTTTTTCAGAATCAACCCACTCTTTTGAGGCATACATTTCAAAAAAACTGTTAACAGAATCTTCTTTGGTAATTGTCCCGTCAAAATCACAATATATTGATTTAAATCTTTCCATACACAAATTATACTATAAACCAATAATGGCTGACAGTTTATCTGCAATAATTTTGTGTGAAGCTTCATTATAATGTAATCCGTCAATATCAGACGGTTTTACAAACTCGTTCACATCAAAATATTCACAATGATAAATTTTTGCAAGTTTTTTATATATCATAACAATTTCTTTTGATTTTTGTATACTTGTTTCATCAAATCTATCGCTAAAAAAACCTTTTAAAATACTTTCATCTAATATTACAGAAGGAATAATAATAACTCTTTTAGCCTTTGTTTGAGATAGTTCGATTAAATTTTTTAATCCGTTTTCGACGGTTTCAAAATTTATTTGATACTGAAACATCAAATCATTTGTGCCAATCCAAAGTATAAGTATATCTATATTTTCAAATTCAGATATGAGCTTAACAAAATGGCTTTGAGCAGAGAACAAAAAGCCGTCCGGATTATTGACAAACCCGGTCCTATTACACATGCCTTCATTTATTACTTTGTATTTCATTCCAAAATTATTTTGCAGAACAGCTGTCCAGCGTGTTTTTTCATCAAACCTTGAACCGTCTTTTGCGTTAACCCCAAATGTATTAGAATCGCCATAACATACAATATTTTTCATATTTACCTTCGATTATCTAACTTCTTTCAGAACATGTTTATTATATAATAATTCGGCTCCGGATTACAATTAAATTAATATTCAAAATCCGTATTTTTCATGTATAATTGATTTGTGAAAGCCTGGAGAGTGAATATGAGAATTGATTGGAAGAAAAAAGAAACAAAAATTACGGCTATAATACTTGCTGTGATTATAATTCCCATAATGTGGAATCAGGGAAAAACTATTATAATGAGTGTTCTTACAAATTATTTGATGAATCAGCCCAAAAATGTTCAAGTATCAAAACCTATTATGAAAGATATTCAACCCACATTTGATACTACGGGAAGAATTGAGGCAAATTTATCTGTTGATATAATTGCTCGTGTAAACGGTTGGCTGCAAAAAAAATATTTTGAAGAAGGTGATCGTGTAACAAAAGGTCAAAAACTTTTCCTTATCGAGCCTGATGAATATATTTTGGCATCACAAAATGCGAGAGCAACCGTTAATGAAAATTCTGCCGTTTATAAAAATTCTCAAATAGACCTACAAAGAGCCGAACAATTACTAAAAGATGATCTTGTAAGTCGCGAATATTATGACAATGCTCTTACTCAAAGAAACAGAAACAGAGCCGCACTTGACGGTGCTATTGCTCAAATGAAACAAGCAAATTTAAATTTAAGTTATACAAATATAACTTCTCCAATGAACGGAAGAATAGGAAAAGTCAACATTTCAACAGGTAATTATGTTACACCGTCAAGCGGTGCAATTGCTCAAATATATTCCACAAATCCTATGAAAGTAATTTTTCCGCTAAACAGCGGTGATTTTATAGAGCTTAAAAAGTATTATATAGCCGCAAGCGAGGAAGACAAAAATGATGAAAATGCCGTCTCGGTGCTTTTAGGATTGGCAGACGGAACTCAATATGAAATAGAAGGTAAAATAGAATTTGTTGATAATAAAATTGACGAAAGTACAGGTACAGTAATACTTCGTGCCATTTTTGAAAACCCTAACGAATTACTTGTTCCGGGGGATTATGTCAAAGTAACAATTAGAATTAACAGACCTTATAAAGTAATGATGATTCCTCAATCTGCAACAAAAACTGATGTCGGTACGGGATATTATGTTTGGGTTGTAAAAGACGGAAAAGCTGTAAAAAAAGATATAAAAGTCAACCAAAATATTGATAACAACTGGATTGTTGAAAGCGGACTTGATGAAAATGATGAAGTAGTTGTAAAAGGTATTCAGGATATTTATAAATCCGGACAAAAAGTTAAGGCTGCTCCTTATGTTAAAGAAAAAGAATCCGAAAAGAAATAAAACAGTTTGCAAAAAATTATAAAAGGGAAATAAGAATGGCTATAAATAAGGAAGATTTATACTTTTTTATAAAAAAACCGAGATTTGCGGTTGTAATATCAGCGTTAATTGTTATTATAGGTTTACTTTCGCTGTTTAGTTTACAACAGGAAAAATATCCTAATATCACACCTCCGCAGGTTACAATATCGGCAAGTTATCCGGGAGCAAGTGCTGAAGTTATAGAATCTTCTATTGCATCATTGCTTGAAACACAGTTAAACGGTGTCAAAGATATGCTCTATATGAATTCTACGAGTTATGACGGAGCATATATGTTAAATATATTCTTTAAAACAGGCACTAACAATGACTTAAACCTGATGAATGTTCAAAATAAACTGCAACAGGTTCAATCAATGCTTCCGCAAGAGGTTATACAACAGGGGATTACGGCAGAAAATCAAGTCAGCGGTATTGGTGCTATAATACTTAATTTATCATCCGAAAACGATTCTTGGAATCAATTGGACTTAACCAATTACGCAAATATATACCTGAAAGATGCCATAAAAAGAATAAACGGTGTCGGTGCAGTTAATGTATTTGGTGCTGATGATTACAGTATGAGAATTTGGCTCGATCCGGCAAAACTTGCAAGTTATAAAGTAACGGTATCTGAAATTCAAAATGCAGTAAGAAATCAAAATGCTCAAATTTCAACAGGTGCATTGGGTGATGAACCTTCTTTATCAAAACCGAGTTTAAAATTAACTTTGCTTACCAAAGGCAGGTTATCGTCAGTTGAGGAATTTGAAAATATTGTAGTCCGTTCAAATCCAAACGGTTCAAAAATTAAGTTAAAAGATTTAGCAAGAGTTGAACTGGGTGCAAAATCATATTCAAAATTCGGTTTAATTGAAGGTAAACCGGGAGCATTAATTCAGGTTATGCCTTTGCCGGGAGCAAATACCGTTGATATTGTTAAAAATGTACACAAAGAAATGGATAAATTATCCAAGACACTTCCTGATTCTTTAAAAATAGATACCATGATGGATAGTGCAATATTTATTACAGAATCAATGAATGAAGTAGAATTTACAATACTTTTGACTTCATTAATCGTAATTTTAATTATATTTGTATTTTTAGGTGATTTCAAAGCTACATTAATTCCCTGTGTTACGATTCCTGTTTCTTTAGTCGGAACATTTATTGCATTAAAAATGCTCGGTATGTCATTAAATTTATTGACATTGTTTGCACTTGTTCTTGCTGTTGCAGTTGTTGTTGATGATGCGATAGTAGTTATAGAAAATGTTAAACGACACATGGAAGACGGTAAATCTGCAACAGAAGCAACACAAATCACTATGAAAGAAGTCGGCGGCTCGTTAATTGCCATGGCATCTGTTTTAATGGCAGTATTTGTTCCGATGTGTTTTATGAGCGGTTTATCGGGGACTATGTATAAGCAATTTGCGGTTTGTATTTCGGTATCAATTGCAATATCGGCAATTTGTGCCTTGTCTTTATCTCCTGCAATGTGTTCTATTTTGCTTAAAAAATCAAAACGAACAAAAGAAATTACAAACGAATATATAAAAATAATTTTGTCATATATAAAAAAAGGCTTGGATTACTTCAACAAATACTTTGATATTTTGACAAAATATTATATGGAAATGGTTAAAAAATTCGTTTTTAATAAAAAGTTAACCGTTATTACATATATTGCTATTATGATTTTAATGCTTGGTCTGTTTAAAATAATTCCGACAGGATTTATTCCTGACGAAGATCAAGGATTTTTAATAAGTGCCGTAACACTTCCTGACGGTGCTTCTTTAAACAGAACAGAAGATGTAATGATTAAATTTACAAAAGCAATTGAAGATATTGAAGGTATAGAAAAAGAAAAAATAATTGCTTTTGGCGGTATGGGACCCTCAAATCAGGGATTTGTAGTAATAAACCTAAAAGAATGGGGGGATAGAAAAGTCAGCCTATTAGGTAAAATTGTCAGATTTATACAGGGGAAGCAGACAGATTTATCTCATAACGGCATTTTAGGGGAAATATATAAAAGAACTGCCGACATAAATGAAGCTTCAATTATTACTTTTTCACCTCCGGCAATTGACGGCTTGAGTATGTCGGGAGGTTTTGAATATCAATTACTTTCTCTGAATAATGCTAAAGTTCAGGATTTATCCGCTTTTGCAAATGATTTTATACAACAAGCTAATGCTGATTCAAGTTTAGCAAATGTTTATACTCAATTTCAAGCAAATGTACCTCAATACATCTTAAATATTGACTATGAAAAAGCTCTTGCACAAGATGTTGATATAGCAGAACTGCATAATACTCTTGCATCAACGCTTTCATATTCTTACATAAATGACTTTAATAAAATCGGAAGAATTTTTAGAGTATTTATGCAAGCAGAGGGTAATTACAGAGATAAAATTGAAGATTTACAAAGAATATATGTGCTGAATACGCATGGCAAACCTGTTCCGATATCTACAATGATGACGGCAAAGCAAATTACGGGTGCTGTATCAATTACAAGATTTAATCAATTCCGTTCCGTTCAAATTATGGGTACTCAAGCAAACGGTAAAACCTCCGGTGATGCTATGAATGCTATGGAAAAATTATCAAGTAAAATTTTACCGAATGATTATACTTTTGCATGGTCAGGAACTTCCCTGCAAGAAAAAGAATCAGCAGGACAAACGGGTATAGTTGTCGGCTTTGCATTGTTATTTGTATATTTGTTCCTCGTTGCATTGTATGAAAGTTATATGATACCTGTTGCGGTACTTTTAATCTCTCCTGTTGCTATTGTAGGCGCACTTATCTTCCAATTGATGATGGGACAGGCACTTGATTTGTATTCTCAAGTCGGATTAATTACTTTAATCGGTTTAGCAGCTAAACAATCCATTCTGATTGTAGAATTTGCAAAAGAAGAACATGAGAAAAACGGTTTAACAATTTATGATGCTGCGATTAAGTCAGCTTTACTCAGATTTAGAGCAATTATGATGACAGAAGCTGCATTTATTTTGGGTATTTTACCTTTATTATTTGCATCAGGAGCCGGTGCAAACAGCAGAATTTCCGTAGGTTCAACAGTAATCGGCGGTATGATAGTTGCCGCTACTTTAGGTACGGTTTTGACTCCGGCATTTTATGTAATAGTACAAGAATTTGTTGATAAACATTTTAATAACAGGAAAGACGAAGAAGAATGAAAAGATTTTATAAAAATTTATTAATTGCAATATTAATAACAGGTACAATGGGAATAAGCTCTAATACGGCACAGGCTTTCGGATTTAAACACAAGAAGAATTCGCAAGCTGCAACAGTTTTGAAAAATCACAAAAAAGATTATAATATTGAGGATAGAGCAAAATACACAAACGATATACATTCCGTATTTTCATTAGATGATTGTATCAAAATTGCAATAGAATATAATCCTTCAATACAGGCTTCTTTCTATAATCAAGATGCTTATAAATCAAGAATAGGTCAGGCTTGGGCTAATTATTTCCCATCCATTAATGCAGGAGTTGAGCTTTCAAGAACAGGAAACCGTTACAATAAAGAAATACCTCCATATTACAAAAGGAGTATTTATAATACGTCAGGATATGTGCCTTCTGTTTCCGCCAATATGCTGATATTCGATTTCGGCAAAACAAAAGCCGTTGCAGATATGGCAACACGACAATATGAAAGTGCTAAAGAAAATACAAAAGAAAATATTAATATAATTATTTATGATATAAAATCAACTTACTATAATATTTTGTTTGCACAAGCACAAGTACAAGTTTATCAAGATACCGTTAAGGATTACGAATTACAACTAAGTCAAGCAAAAGGATTTTATGAATATGGTAAAAAACCAAAACTTGATATTGTTACCGCAGAATATAATCTCGGAAAAGCAAAATTAAATCTTGTTAAAGCAGAAGAAATTTTAAAAGTTGCTAAAATCAGACTCTCTAAAATAATGGGTGTTCCTGATTATACAAATTATGAACTTTCAGATGAAATGTCCTTAAACAAATTTGGTATGGATTCCGATGAGGCTGTTAAACTTGCATACGAATTAAGACCTGAATTAATATCGGCCCAAAAAGAAATGGAAGCGGCTAAGATGAACTTAAGGGCAGAAAGAAGAAATTATACCCCTAATATCGGAATATTCGGAAGTTACGGAAACAATTTAGGCAGTGAATATGATGTCCAAACAGGACAAGTTGGAGTAGGTTTGAATTATAACGGCTTGAATATAGCAAAGATAAAGAAACAAGTTGACGAGGCTCGTGCAACATATAATATGACAAAAGCAAGATATCAAGAAGTAAAAGACACCGTAAATTATAATGTAAAAAAATGTTATACGGAACTGCAAACAGCAGCCGAAGCAATCGTAATGGCAAAACTTGCACTTGATCAAGCAAAAGAACAATACAGACAAGTTACAGGTCGTTATAAAGCCGGTGTCGGTGATGCCATAGAACTAAAAGACGGTGAAAATACATATTTGAATGCCCGTTTGGATTTTTATAACGCAATATTAAACTACAATGTTACAGCCGCAAACTTAGAACAGGAAATAGGTATTCCTCTTAAACAAGCAGAAGAAAAAGTTATTGATATTAGAAGAGAAGATTTGTAAGATTTAATTTAACAGTTCATTTTTATTGCTTCTTTGGGGCAGACATGTGAACACAAAGAACAACCGAAACATTTTCCTTTATCAAGGCAAATGGAAGTTTTATTATCATTTACCCCTAGTGCTTGATGCTC